>JGI26082J51739_10000234_pt1 | contig 34354 bp, 30 predicted proteins | sample SaaInl5LU_22_DNA_FD_51739 | JGI IMG/M metagenome (IMG submission 51739)
ATGGCTCTCCTCAAAAATGTGGGTTATATGGTGGATGATATATCCAAGTCGGACAAACTGTATGTTGACCTTAAGTTTTTTGAGGAAAATGTAAACGGTGTAATGCCCTTTGAAATAGTAGTAGATACCAAGCAATCTCAAGGTATTTCAGATGTACGAACGCTACTAAACATTGACCTACTGGAACGACGATTAATGGAATACCCTGAGTTTAGCAAACCAGTAAGTATTTCGCAAACCATGAAATTCTTAAACCAGGCCTATTACGATGGCGACCCACGAAGATATCGACCACCAAGTGTTCTCGACTTAGGCAACATATTAGACGCTACGCCAAAAGGAAACGATGATATGATCAGTAGCTTGGTGGATAGTCCTCGCCAAAAAGCACGAATTAGCGTACAAATGGCAGATGTAGGAAGTGTTCGGATAAAAGAATTGAAGCAAGAAGTAAACTTAATCGCAGATACCATCTTCAATTTCAGAAGAAAAACAGATTACAACTTTACAGACTCTATTATTGCCATAGACCTCATAGACTCAGCAACCAATACATTTGACACCACATACTATGCAATAAAAGAAATAAGCTACACGCCACTGGATAGTACGAAGCATACTGACCTATCTATTACAGGGACGAGCATTATTTTCTTAAAAGGTAATGACTACCTCATCAGTAACTTATTGATGAGTTTACTTATTGCATTTCTTATAATCTCACTCTTGATGGCAAGCATATTCAAGTCGTTACGAATGATTGTGATCAGCATTATCCCAAATCTTATTCCACTGCTCTTTACCGCAGGTATTATGGGATTCTTTGGAGTGAATTTCAAACCGAGTACTGTCTTAGTATTTAGTGTTGCTTTCGGTATTGCGGTTGACTTTTCTATTCATTTTCTTACCAAGTATAAAATGGAGCTTGCTCATTCTGCAAGTATAAGCGAGGCTGTAGCCAAGGTACAGAAAGAGATAAGCACCAGTATGATATATACCGCTGTAATCTTGTTCTTCGGGTTTATCATATTTGTATTTTCAGATTTTGGTGGCACGATAGCATTAGGCTTATTCACCGCATTAACCTTACTTATTGCACTGCTTAGCAACTTAATCTTGCTTCCGAGTTTACTATTATCGTATGATAGTGCTAAAGAAAAAAAAGCACAGTAATATTTTAGTCAAGCTATATTTTATGTCGTGAGCAAATCAGATATTACAAATAATAGCCTTGATGCCAATACTGTAGTAAGTAAATGGCTTGATACATACGGAGACGACATGTTTTCGTGGGCCTATTACAAGACCAGCAGTAAAGAGACGGCAGAAGATTTAGTTCAGGACACGATGGTTTCTGCGTTTAAATCCTTTGACAAATTCAGAGAAGGTAGCAATCCCAAAACGTGGCTGTATACCATCTTAAACAATAAAATCATAGACTATTATAGAGCCAGTAATACTCAGAAAAGTGTAAACCAAACTACCTTACAAGGCAACAAATTAGAGGATGATAACTACGATGCAAATGGAATGTGGTCTAACGTTCAAGAGTCGCTTTGGTCCAATACCGAGGAGCACCTGTTAGATAACCCTTCATTTCTGAAAGTGCTAGGAAGTTGCATTGAACATTTACCAGAAAAATGGCGTGGTGTAGTGATTGGCAAATACATTCATCACAAAAAAGGTGCTCAAATATGTAAGGAGTTAGACATCACTCCGTCTAACTTATGGCAAATGGCACATAGAGCAAAATTACAATTACGTACTTGTTTGAACCAAAACTGGAAAGATAAATAACTATGAATTTCTTAATGAAAATGGCGATGATATCTTGCAAGCAAGCAGCTTTACTAGGCAGCAAGGGGTCATTTAATGCACTTAATTTCATAGAGCGTATTAAGTTGAAAATGCACGTCAAAATATGTACAACCTGCCAAGATTATGCGGAAGACAGTAAACTCATAGACGAAGCTATTGAAAAAATTCTTCAGCAACGCGAGAAACAGCAGTTATCGCTTACAGATGAGCAGAAAGCTAGAATTTTGGAGGTTTTGAAATAAAATTACTTGTAAGTAATTTCTGCACCATCGTTTATATCATTGAATAAATTAAAAACATCAATGAAAAAGATATTCCTTGCCCTACTCATATCCACCATCTTTGTAGCTTGCAAATCAGTTGCAACTAAAGACAACGCCGCAACAACGACCGAAAGCACAACTACCACTGCAGCAAAAGCAATTTCTTGGTCTACGGATGCAAGTCTTGCAACTGCCCTCGTCGCATCCCAAAATTCAAATCAAAATATTTTTGTTGACGTAAGTACCGTTTGGTGTGGATACTGCAAAAAAATGAAGAAAAGTGTATATACTCAAGGTACGATAATTAACGCTTTGAATACTCATTATGTAGCGTTAGCCCTAGATGGAGAAAATGGGGATGGAAAGGACTTAGTAGCTAAGTATGGTATAAATGGATTTCCTACACAACTTATCTTGAATGCTAATGGCGAAATAGTGAAACAGAATACAGGCTATCTCAATGAAGATGAGCTTCTTACATTCTTGAAATAAATAAACCCGTAAAGGAACTCGCTTACCTATGAAGTGGCGGCCTCAGCTGTCTTCACCACACTGAGCGGAATATCACCCACCAACGCAGCAACTTCACTAAAGCCACTCCAATAACTCCCAATAATTTTTTGTGATTTGGAAAGCATAAGCAGATCTACGAGAGCAGATTGAATGTCTTTTGGAGTATCTCTTTTTTGCCCTGCGGCAAAGTGAAAAAGCCTATCACCTATCATTTTCTTTATGATTTTCGCCTCACCTTTATCATCAGTGCTTAGGTAGAACTTACATTCGGGTTCTTCTCGAATGATTTCACTTAGTGCAGAAAGGAAACCTGCCGTAGAACTGATATTTTTTGATTGTTCATTATCACCGCGTCTGATGTGAACTCCATAATAGGTATCAGTTCTCATCTCAGTGATTCTTCTACTTACTTCTTCAACAATTTTGGAACAAGGCTCAAAGCAACCCCATGTAATAGCATCACGATAAAATTGCTCGCAGGTGTCAACGTATATCTTATCTGCGTTCACTAAGCGGTGCAATAGTTTCTCGGGAAAGTCTCTTAGCGGTACAATATCGGCATCAGTCATTTGTAAATCAAAGTCTTGGTATCTGGTTTCCAAATCTTTGAGCCTCAGGCGATGTCCTAACTTATTCCACCACGGTATATACTTAAGCTCTATTATACGCAGTTCAGGAATCGGCTCAAACAGGTCAAAATAAGAACAATTTAGCTCATAATTATTGACCCAAAGCACTGTAACTTCCTGCTTCATTTTTTTAGCAAGTGCTACACAAGAAGTGAGCACTCTCATCTTATTGCCTAAGCCGCCATTTGCCTTTACAACTATTGATTTTCTCATATGAAGGGGTGGGCAATTTAGCCAATCATATTCAATATCAGTAGATCGTTCATCGAAAACACGTCTTTTGTGCCTAATCTGCAACACCTTCCATAAGACTAGGTGTAACGCTTTGGGGCTAATCAGGAAGGCTTGGTTAAGTGCGTTATTTTGAGACATTAAATTCTTACCTTTGCCAACTTTATTTGTACACCAAACACAATTCTATCAAATGGCTAAAGGCACTACATATCCTCAATATAAACAACTAGATGTTCCCAGTACCGAAAAAAAGGTACTGAAGTATTGGAAAGAGAATAATGTATTTGAGCAGAGTATTGAAAATCGCAGGGACAAGGACACATTTGTTTTTTATGAAGGTCCGCCATCTGCCAATGGAATGCCGGGTATACACCACGTGATTAGTCGGAGTATCAAAGATGTTTTTTGTCGATATAAAACCTTGCAAGGTTACAAAGTAGACCGTAAAGCAGGATGGGATACACACGGCTTACCGGTAGAGTTACAAGTAGAAAAGAGCTTAGGAATAACCAAAGAGGATATCGGCACCAAAATAAGTGTAGCAGACTATAATGCCGCCTGCCGAAAAGACGTACTTAAGTATAAAGATAAGTGGGACGAACTCACCGAAAAAATAGGATACTGGGTAGATTTAGATAACCCTTATGTTACTTATGAAAGAGATTACATAGAGTCGGTATGGAACCTACTGCAACGTTTGTATAAGAAGGGCTTTTTGTATAAAGGACATACTGTACAACCTTTTTCACCAGCAGCAGGCACAGGACTTAGCTCTCACGAGTTAAACCAACCAGGTACATACAGAAATGTAAAAGACACAACCATTGTTGCTCAGTTTAAGCTTAGTAATCCTGAAAAAGTGAAGTTAGACTTGGGCTGGGGAGACACCTTCTGTATCGCCTGGACCACCACCCCGTGGACCTTACCTAGTAATACAGCTTTGGGCATCGGCCCTAAGATAGATTACTCGATAATAAAAACATACAACCAATACACTCACGAGAAGATAACAGTGGTGATAGCGAGCAAGCTGTTAGCTAAATACTTCCCTGCAAAAAATGCTGAGTTGTCACTCGATGAATATGAAGCAGGTGCTAAAGCTATTCCTTTTGAAATCGTTATGGAAATGAAAGGTGCTGAACTCGTAGGTCAAAAGTACGACCAGCTTATGCCTTACCAACAGCCCGAAGACGGTAAAGCATTTGAACTGATTGCGGCCAATTTTGTGACTACAGAAGATGGTACTGGTATTGTACACCTTGCTCCAAGCTTTGGTAGCGACGATTATATGGTTGCGAAACAGAATGGCATTGGTTCCCTAACCTTGGTAGATAGACAAGGTAAATTTGTAGATGGCGTAGGCGAATTCTCAGGGATGTACGTCAAAAATTATAAAGACGATGATGAGTCGGCTGATGGCTACCAGAGTACCGATGTCAAAATAGCAATTAAGCTAAAGACCGATAACAAAGCTTTTAAGGTAGAGAAATATGAACATAGCTACCCCCACTGCTGGCGTACAGATAAGCCGATATTATATTACCCACTAGAAAGTTGGTTCATAAAAAGTACTGCGGTAAAGGATAGACTGATAGAACTAAACAAAACCATCAACTGGAAGCCTGCTAGCACAGGAGAAGGAAGATTTGGCAATTGGCTCGAGAATCTGGTTGATTGGAACTTGAGCCGCAGCAGATATTGGGGTACTCCTCTACCCATCTGGCGAACGGAAGATGGTGAGCAGGAAATCTGTATAGGTTCGGTAGCGGAGCTCAAAAGTGAGGTGGAAAAATCAGTAGCGGCTGGCTATATGCCGAGTAATACTATTGATGCTAACTTTGATCTTCACCGTCCGTTTATAGATGACGTTATATTGGTATCTGGTGACGGAAAACCAATGAAGAGAGAAACTGACCTGATAGATGTATGGTTTGACTCCGGTGCTATGCCTTATGCTCAATTGCATTATCCTTTTGAGAACAAAGAGAAAGTAGATGATAGAACACACTATCCGGCAGATTTCATTGCCGAAGGCGTAGACCAAACACGTGGTTGGTTCTTTACATTACACGCTATTGCTGTGATGCTCGAAGATTCAGTCGCCTACAAAACGGTAATAGCCAATGGACTAGTGCAAGACAAGTTTGGCAACAAAATGTCAAAGAGTAAAGGCAATACGATAGACCCTTTTATGGCAGTGGACAAGCACGGAGCCGATATTATCCGTTGGTATATGCTGAGTAATGCTTCACCATGGGACAACCTCAAGTTTGATATGCTTGGCCTAGAAGAAACGAAACGTAAATTCTTCGGCACATTACATAACACCTATGGATTCTATGCTCTATACGCCAATATAGATGGATTTACCAATAGCCAGGAGCAAGTAGCACTATGTAACCGAACAGAGCTAGATAGATGGGTTCTAAGTAAACTCAACTCACTCAGCAAGCTTGTAGAGGAAGCTATGGATGACTACGAGCCGACTAAGGCTACTCGTGCGATACAAAGCTACGTGATAGACGACCTTAGTAACTGGTATATCCGATTGAATAGACGTCGTTTTTGGAAAGGAGAAATGAGTGAGGATAAAATAGCCGCTTACCAAACGCTAGCCACTTGTCTTGACACTGTTGCTAAGCTAATGTGCAGCTTTAGCCCATTTTATTCCGATCAACTCTATCGTGACCTAAACTTCACAAGCGAATCTGTTCATTTGCAAGATTTTCCGAAGTACGATAGCACTTTGATTAACAACGAGTTAGAAGAGCAAATAGAGATTTCTCAATGCATCACATCCTTGATTTTACGAATTCGAAAATTAGAGAATGTAAAAGTAAGACAGCCACTCAGAAAAGCCATAGTACCTGCACTCAATGATGATTTTGCCGCAAACTTGAAAAAGGTTGAGGATGTTATCAAGTCGGAAGTAAATATCAAAGAAATTGAGATCATCAATCGAAACTCATCGGTTATCAAAAAATCAGCAAAGCCTAATTTCAAGGTCTTAGGAAGTAAAGTCGGCAAAGACATGAAAGCGGTAACGGGACCCATTTTTGCATTCACCAATGAGCAAATAGCTCTGCTAGAAAGTGGCAAAACGATAACCGTAAAAGCTAACGAGAATACCTATCAAATCAGTATAGATGATATCGAGATTAAAACTGCTGACATTCCTGGCTGGCAGATAATGAGTGACAGTCAATATACAGTAGCATTAGATTTAGAACTTACTGCTGAGCTAAGACAGGAAGGAATTGCAAGAGAGTTAGTCAACAAAATACAAAATTTAAGAAAAGACAAATCCTTTGAAATAACTGATAAAATCACCATACGACTTGTCAAAAACAGCTACATAAAGAACGCGGTAGAGGCATTTAATGAATATATTTGCGGAGAAGTATTAGCTGAAAGTTTAGTACTTACAGAGAACGTTGATAGCTCTGACACAATAGATATAGACCAACATACCATTAACATTAAACTATCAAAGTAACAACTATGGCCGAAACATTAAGATACAGCGATGCCGACTTAGCAGAATTCAAAGAAATTATTCTTAAGAAATTAGCATCTGCGAAAGAGGAATACGATTATTTACGTAACCAGATACAGAATAAAAACGGTACCGACGACACCGCCAGTGCATACGTAGCTATAGATGATGGAAGTGCCTCACAACAAAAAGAAAGTGTAGGTCAGCTTGCTAGTCGTCAACAGAAGTTTATCCATAATTTAGAGACGGCACTCGTTCGTATAGAAAACAAAACTTACGGTATATGCAAGGTGACTGGTAAGCTTATTAGCCGCGATAGACTGAAAGCTGTGCCACATACCACCCAAAGTATGGAAGCCAAGAAAAACCAATACAAGTAAATTATTTTGCACGCAACTACAGCGACACAAAAAAAACAACAAATACTAGTAGCTTCTGCTGTTGTGTTTGTTGTAATATTACTTGACCAATGGCTTAAGTACTACATCAAGACTACCTTTACACTTGGTGAAAGTAGAATGATGATTCCCAATTGGTTTGAATTGCATTTTACCGAAAATCCAGGTATGGCTTATGGCTTAGAATTAGGTGGTAGTTGGGGAAAGATTGTGTTAACCTCTTTCCGTATCATCGCTTCCGTCATAATTGTATTCTATATTAAAAATTTAATAAAAGAAGGCAGCAAAACAATAATGATACTATTAGTTTCTCTCATTCTTGCAGGGGCACTTGGCAACATCATAGACAGTCTATTTTATGGTAAGGTATTTAGCAAGAGCACTTATCACACCGTAGCCTCTTTATTCCCAGCCGATGGCGGTTATGCTCCGCTATTTAGAGGTAAAGTAGTAGATATGCTGTACTTTCCACTTATAGATACTTTTTGGCCTGATTGGGTTCCTCAGTTCGGAGGGTCAAGATTCCAATTCTTTAGACCTGTATTCAATATTGCAGATGCAGCCATAAGTGTGGGTGTATTTACAATTATTCTGTTTCGTAAGAAGTTGTTAGTAAGTCATTAATAGATTAAATAATCGTAGGTGTACTGCCTACTATTTAAATCATAAAGAGGAAGGTATTGGGCAACTCCGACTCATAGGACAAAAATCAGCCGCTAGTCTTATGGCAGAACTTAGTTTACCTTATAACGGATCCTCAGGCAGCTCTGCTGACGTGGAACCCACCGAANCTGAAGTCAAGAAAAAAGAATGTAAGTTTCTACGCTGGTGGCGAGACATTTGGAGTTAGACGACATCTATCTTCCATCCAATTCCTAACTTTCGTAAACCACTCATCATACTAGAGCGTTTAAGTGGCCACGCAGAGCTTATCGTATAAAACACATTATTGGGTTATACAAACCCCAAAAGTCAAAATGTGCCTATTTGTCCTCTTCTTTAGGGCCGAATACGGGTTTAAAGATAAAATATACGCCAACAAATATCACCAAGGTAATCAACACTTCTGAAACACCCCAAAACAATCCTGTAGCATCCGGGGCTCTATTCGTACTATCTGCTACTGCTTGTAATAACATCATATGATCCAAGATATCTATCTAGGCTCGTCGTCATTCTCAGAGAAAGAGTCTGGCTCAGCCTTAGGTGGCGTATTAAGTACCTTTCTAAAAAAATAAATGGCGAAGCCAATTATCAGCCCTTGGGCAACAATCATTAATATTAATGCTGATGTGTTCATTTCGTTCCTTCGTAATGTTATTAGTTTGATACTCTTCCTTCTCTATTTCGCTTGTTGTAGGCCACGTATACCAATATGCAAATAAACCCAAATAGAATTAGTAGCATTAACCTACCAATGTTTTTATAGAATACGGCATTGGTAAACTCGCCTTTGGCAATTACATCTCCGGCTTTCACCTTATCTCCTGCCTTTACAGTAACGCGTTGTCCTTTTTCGAATTCATACGTCTTACTATCTTCAAAAGTTTCCTCTATCATTTTACTTGCTACCTTATCATACTTCATACGCGTATTGGTAAATGCAAAGGTTACTGAGGTCTCTGTGACAGCTGAAGCTACCGCCTCAAAATCCTCCTCTGAGGTAAATTTTTCAGCATAATACTCATCAGCAAATGAGGAGTTGTTATAAGTGTTTTTATGCGTTAAGTTGTCGTATATATCAGGCAAACTTGAGAAGAATACAAAACCTAATAGCACAGGTGTTACATACTTCATTACAAACTTAAAGAATAGTGGTATCTTAATGTCTGATCCTCTATTGAGCTCATCCCACCCTTTGTTTATACCAAATATCCAAGAGAATAAGATTACCTCAAAAAATGCGAAGGCTACTAAACTTACGGTACCTGCCCAGTAATCATAATCATCAAATACGCCTTGCTTAAAAAAGAATACCGTAGGCAAACCAAGAATAAGTGCTAATAAACCAAAAGACCACGCTCCTTTATTACGTCCCCAGCCAAATTCATCTCGCATAAAGCCCATCCATGGTGTACCCATAGCTAACGAACTTGTGATACCCGCAAAGAACAATAAGCCAAACCACATAACTCCAGCACCCATGGCTAGAGCAGGGCCCCACTGCTGGAATAGGTAAGGCATCGTTTGGAAAGCCATACCAAAGCCAGCGTTATTGATNACCCAGTCTAAGCCCAAGTAACCTGCTGCTATAGGAACTACAACAGCACTTCCTAGTACAACCTCTACAAACTCATTCATAAATCCTGCCGAAACAGAATTTAATGCAATGTCATCTCTACTCTTCACATAAGCAGCGTAACAATGAATCGTACCCATACCTACAGAAAGGGTAAAGAACATCTGACCTGCCGCAGCAAGCCATACTTTAGGACTTAGCAGCGAATCATATTGCGGTGTCCATAAGAAGTTTATACCATCCAATGCATTAGCTAGCGGAAATGCTTCTGAAGCTCCGCTTGTACCTAGCGTAAGACCGCGTACAGCCAAAACTGCACCAAATAATATAAGAAGAGGCATCCCAATTTTGGCAGCCTTTTCTACTCCTCCTAAACCTTTAGATAAGATATAAGTATTTATTATCAAACAGATTACATAGAAGACAATGGCCTCATAAGGAATTCCTGTGGTGCTTTGGGTAACATCGGTATATGATGAGAAAAACTGGGCTACCTCCGCTTGAGACATTCCTTCAAACGTGCCAATCACCGAGTGGTACACGTAAGACATTGTCCATGACTCTATAAATGCATAGTATGATACAACAGCGATATTGGTAAATATTCCAAAAACACCAATGTACTTAAGCACTCGGCCCTTCACCATACTATCTAGTATATACGGTGTACTATGATTGCCAAAACGGCCTCCATATCTACCACTGGACCACTCTATGAAGAGTAATGGGATACCCATCAAAACGAAACATACCAAATACGGGATAATGAATGTACCGCCGCCATTTTGTACGGCTTGTACGGGGAAACGAAGGAAATTTCCAAGGCCAACGGCATTACCTGCCATAGCGAGAATAAGTCCTACCCTACTGCCCCACGATTCTGTTGATTTACTCATAAATAAATTAGGCTGCAATATGAGTATATTTTAAAGAAACCGCAAATTTTAAGTCAGTCTCTTTGCAGAATGATAATCGTGTGTCCTCTTTTGGGTATCAGTATTAATGATTCCTTCTTTGGTTAAAGTATCTATACGCACTTGACCGTGAGCGTGTATTATCTTACCGCCTGCCAAGGCCATTCCTACGTGACCCACTCGTTCATTTTTATCAAAGAAAACCAAATCTCCTTCGTTGATATCCTGAAACGTCACCGGCTTCCCTACTTTTTGCTGTTGAGATGCATCTCTAGGCAACTTAATATTCAGCACTTTGAACACTACTTGCATCAGACCGGAGCAGTCTATACCACTATAATGTCTACCGCCCCACAAATAGGGTGTCCCCATAAATTTCTTCGCCAAGTCAGGTGCATACAATCGTTCCAGTTTAACATCCGGCTCGTGCAACTCCGAACCCATACTGGAAAACAAGGGCGAATCGTAAATGTCGTTGTTCCAAGTCAGTTGTACAAACTGCTGAACGTGCCTCTTCTCTTTTGCTTTTATAAGATGGATACTCGACTCACTGAGCCAGCCTTGATATCCATCATAATCCATCTGAATCTTATACCAATCCTCCTGGCGAGAGAGTATGGTATATGTTTCGCCAAATAATAATTGACTCACCATTTCGGAACCACTGCGAGGTTCGCCACGCAAAGGGATTTGTGAGATGTGACAGATACCGTTTCTCACTGTGATATATTAAATATGAAGACGAGCCTTACGAGCCAATAATTGCTCTTCGGTCTCTTCCCTATCAGGATCTGGAACGCAGCAATCTACCGGACACACCGCCGCACATTGTGGTTCTTCGTGAAAACCCTTACACTCCGTACACTTATCAGGCACAATGTAATATACTTCATCAGATATAGGTTGCTGTATAGCTTCTACTGCTACCTCTTTTCCATCTTCTAAAGTGTACTTGCCAGAAACTCCCGTACCATCTTTCACCTTCCACTCCGCTCCTGCTTCGTATATAGCCGTATTCGGACATTCGGGTTCACACGCTCCACAATTTATACATTCATCTGTTATGATAATTGCCATACTGCAAAGGAAAACTTTTAAACCGAAAATAACCACCTTGGTTTTGTTGATTTTACGGCATAGTGTCCAATATTGCTCCTACCTGTTTGGGATTAAGATATTCGCTATCTTGTTGGTTGATTTTGCCTAGCCAGAATTCAAAGTTGATTTTATCCTTTTGCAATGCATAAAAATTCAAAAACGTAGACCAAACTGCTAAGTTATCGGGCTCATGTTTCAGTGCCTTTAGCATTAATGGCATTGCTTTTTGATAATAACCACGCTTAATCATAGCCTTTGCTAAATCATTATGGATTAAACCATCACTCGGAAACTCCTCTATAAGTTCATTGCCTAAACGTATAGCTTTTTCAATATCACTGCCATTGGCATACGCTTTTAGTAATTCACCAGCTATGCTCCTATTTGTGCGATCTGTCTGATATGCTTTTTCGAGATGATACAAACCCAAGCTAGCCTGATTGAGCTTTGAGTAACTTGTACCTAACATAAAATTTTCCCAACCGTCTAACGCCTCTCCCTCCAGGTTTAGTTGCGTGGCGGCAGCGTAGTCTTCGTTCAGGTAATGATATTTTAGCCACAGTTTTGGGAAGTGGTGTTTAGCCAATAGCTCTCTAGCCTTATTCAGGTAAAAAGGATTTTTGTCAAATTTTTCCCAATATTCCAAATACGCCTGGATCTCCGTTTCTATCTTAGGCGAGGGATTATTTACCGCATATAACCCTACTAATTGTTGCATTTGCTCCACATCTGCCTTACGCTGAGGTACTCGGATATAATGGTCGTGAACACTCACGTGTGGGATGTCTTCCGAACCACTAGGTGGCATATGGCATTTCACGCAATTATTGTCCTCAGCTGTCAGTAGGCTGGGTGTTTCTGTGCAGCCTTTGTCCGCGTGGCAGGTTTTGCACGTAGTGTTGTAAACTTCGGTTCCAGTCATTTTTACACTCACATGTGGATTGTGACACGATATGCATGTAAATCCTAGCTCGTCCTTATTGCCTTGGATAAAACACTCACTCATCTGAAATCGCTGCGAATGGTTAGCCATATCAAATGATGTATTGCCGCCTTCATACTCTGGCAGGTATATTTCGAATACATCACTCAAGATCATCCCTGGCTTAAAGTCTGTGAATTTTTTGCCCTCCTTAAGCACATTCAGACCTTGCAGATGGCATCGCTGGCATAGGTCTATCTGTCGTTCCCAAGTAAGCTTGCGTGGATTTACGATAGTAGGATCTATTTCTTTGGTTACATCTACGCCTTCTCCCTTGACCCGTTGATTTACGTGTAGCTCTCCTGGCCCGTGACATCGCTCACAGTCTATCCCCTTCCCTATTTCAGTAAATTTAAAATCAGAATCATCCTCTAGCTTGGGCATTGCATTATGGCAGCTGATACATTCAGAATTGAGAATTCGGCTGAATCGTGAGTTGTTTCCGTTCTCAAATCCAGGGGCCAAATCCCACTTCTGTTCCTGTACATAAAAAGTAATAGGTGCTTGAAAGATGTAGCCATTATGTGTAAATAAATGGGAATTGGTATGTTGTCCGCTACCCACTACATAGTCTATATGTACATTAAGTAAGTGCGTGGTATCACCATTGGCAAGGCGATATTCTTTTATAAATAGCTTATCGCCTTGCCAATTAGGTTGATAATATAAATCATTGGCCGTATCGTATACCTGATGTTGTGTACCAAAAAGTGCGGATGATTTTTGCCGGGTGGCACTATCGAAGGATAGACCCATACCCGTATGTACAAAGGTGCTATGCTTATCGGAATGACATGTAGCACATGTCTCCATCCCAACGTATGCTACATCTTCTGAATGATTGAGATAGGTGAATGATTGTGCATTGGGTTGCGAACAAGAATATACCGCTAGTAAGAGTATAAAAAGAATACTCGCTAGTATGGCAACCGACTTAGGTTTGCTTATCGTATTTATGAGAACTTGGCTTGCCAATCGAGCATACCTCCGAGGAGATTTCTTACATTTTTAAATCCTTGTTGTACCATAAATGCTTTGGCAGCGGCACTTCTAGCTCCCGCCTTGCAATGTACTACGACTTCCTTATCCATCCACTCATCATCTATATCATCTATCGCTCCTTGCAATGTTCCGAGCGGTATAAGTTTACCATTGATATTAAACTCACTGTACTCCCATTCTTCTCTTACATCTATGAGCAAAAAATCTTCTTTGTTGTCTATCTTTTGCTTGAGCTCTTCTACTGTGATATCCTTCATTTCTGTTCGATGTCTTATTAAGGTGCAATTATACTAATTCGGGAAGTGAATTGTTCACCGGCATTATTCGTAAGTTTTATAAAGTACGTTCCGCTTTGCACTTCTGCTACATTTAAGCTTGATACGTTTTGTGCAAAAAGTACTTCTTGACCCTGCATATTTAGTAATCGCACGTCATCAAAGGTTTTGCCAAAGTTTACAACTGTTTTGGCTGGATTAGGATATACCAGTGGCGTTGCAAATGATTTCTCAAAATCAAAAACCCCGGCATACAGCTCTCTTGAACTACCAAAATGTGGTCGCATCATAAGCGTGCCATCTGGCACATCATTGCTCCATTGGCCAAATATTTTAGCGAATAAATTGGGGTTTTTACGTTGAGGATTTTGTGTATTACCGTAATTCATATCCCATCCTACATTTAGATTGAACATAGAACCTTGCCACCACCCGATGTAATATTTGCCAGGCGATAATACCAATGTGGTATCTAGCGGAAATGGAGTAAATGTTCTCACACCATTGGCTATGCTATAGGTAGGAGTCATTTCTTCTGATTCNTAGATTATAGAATCACCTTCCCCTCCATTTACACCAGAAAGCTCTTTCCATATGCGATACTTGAATTTGTTACGCGACACATCAAAAACAGCTTGATTGAAGTAAGTTGCGATAGCATACAACGTATCACTTTTTACCACATCAAAACCATAGGCTATCTCTCCTTCTATATTGCTGGGATTTGTATTTTGGTCAAAACCAAAACCCCTTTCTGCACTCCCATCATCATAAGCGTAATAGTCGTGTAGCGTTTGCGTAAATTGTATCGTATCATTCACACGTATATCATTAGGAATTCCTTGTTCGGTTACTTCTACCAGTCTCTTTACTTCTACCTCGCCTGTATTGGCAATATTCGAAATATCATACGCCGCTAAATTTCGTTGCTTTTTACCTTCAGCCAAATGATTATTTGAATTAGCCGCAAATAAAGTATTTGCTCGTTGCACCCCATTCGCAAAGGCTTCGTGCCTTACTTGCAGACGTTTGTCTACACCGGCCAAGTTAGAAATCCAAAACTTAACAGAATCAGCCATAAACGTAGATGGACTCGTACTAAAATGCTCGTAAGGCATTGCCCAATAGGTCTGGAGCAGTGAGGTGGGTGTAGATTGGATAGCATAGTCATCGTGAGTTTGAACAGCTCTATCTCGGTCCTTATCCAGCAGCACGTAATCAATGTGCCAATGGTTGGCATTTGCTACCTGACGTGTGTGCGTAGTAAACATAAACTGAAATCCTTTGTGCAGATAGTTAGGGTCCAAAATAGGTACTAACACCTGCTCGAAATCTTGACTCTCGGGGACACCCGTTTTGCTCCACACGCTAAACCAGAGACCGTTTGCTGCTTTGAACCAGAGCATGATTTTATCTTCCGCATTGAGATGATATCCATTCCCATTGGGTTGATAGTAAAAACTTAAAATTAGGGAATCAGCAACGGTATAAGGAGTTCCTGCTTCTTCTTCTAAATTGACTGGCTGACTTATGAGGCTATCACCTGCTCCTATGAAGTCTTTGTTGATGGTATTGTTATACGGCAGCCCTTGTGCATTGAGTACATCAAAAGTGGCTACGTTAAGCGTAGGTGGGAATATCGGAAACTGATTATTCACATATACTTGATTATTGAGCCATTTGCTACTATCAGGATAAAGTGTGCTCGTAGAAAAATCGTCAAAAAAAGGTAGGCTCAATGTATCTCGTGTGCCAAACTTATACTTAGCAGTAGGTTGGAAAACGTAATCAGGATTAGCGTGATGAAACGCCTCCAAGCTGGCATTACGCTCTAGAGGATAGGTGGCAACTTGGGCTAAGGCCACGTTACCAAGCAGCACGATCAGCCATGACAACGCAGTAGATTTAAGCATAAGCAAACAACGCAGTTTTATTCTCATTTAGTGTCATTAAAGGTTCAATTATCAGATGCAGAAAGGGCAATTGAGTCCGACTCATAATAATCTGATGAAATACCAATAACCAAATCGACGGTAGAATTTCGCTCGATTAACGTTTTGGGTGCAATTTCATTAGATGTTCCAGAATAGTACTGTGCCAAAACCGGTTCGTCACTTTTGGTACGCACACTCTCATTTATTTCCTTTATAATCTTACCTACCTTGAGATGTTTACGTATCAACATATTTTTTGCTTGAGTTAGGGAGGTTTTACCCGCAAGATCTGGCACTTCTACCATAGGCACTTTACTGGTATTGACAACCAGATACACCTTCCGTCCTGTCTTCACCATTAATCCGGCATCCGGATTTTGATTGATCACCGCATTTTTTCGAGCTCCATCTTTGTACACCGTATCCGTCACTACACCTTCTAACCCAGCATCTCTCAAAGCACGAAGGGCGGTTCGTGCATTCTCTCCTTCCATATTTTGCACTTCTATCAACTCACTATTATGCTTGGTATATATATCGAGATACCAGAGTGTGCCTACTGCCAATACCGCGACTATCGCTCCCATTATCCCTAAGTGGATTAGTATTCTTTTCATTGTTCCTTGAATAACGCTCATTTAAGCACGCAATATACTATAGCTTAATTAAGTTGTTTCTTCTTTGTAGGTGTAGAAGAGTATTTTTTTAGAAGCTTCCTTTTCAATTTTGGTATCCGTATAAAATCGAAGGATCGAGTGTATTATTTTGAATACAATTGTTCATCTCAAATATTTGTCTTCCATCATTGCGATTTAATCATCTTTAAATATACATTTATCTCACTATCAGTTAATTAAAAATAATTCATGTACAGTCTTTAAAAAATAACACGAATTAATGACCCTCACATTTGGTATGGAATGATACTTGAACTTATACTCGCAGTTACAATTACCAACAAATGAAAAAAATATTTACAATCTTTATACTCCTAGCAACCTTAAGCTCTTTTGCTCAAACAGATAGCACAACAACAGATACTACAACTGCACTTCCTGATATTACCCTCAAAAATATTGACGGAGAGGACATTCAACTCTCCGACTACGGTAAAAATGGACGAATAACAGTCATCTCTTTTTGGGCTACGTGGTGTAAGCCTTGCATCAAGGAACTAAAAAACATAAACGGCCTATTGGAAGATTGGCAAGATGAGTATGACGTAGAACTCGTGGCAATAAGCGTAGACGACAGCAGAAATGCCATTAAAGTAAAGCCAATGGTAAATGCCTTTAACTGGGACTTTGATATCCTTATGGACCCTAACGGTGATGTACAACGTGCACTAAACGTGGCCAACCCACCGGTTACTTTCTTGATAGACCAAGAAGGGAATATCGTGTATACACATACTGGTTATGTGGAAGGAGACGAGTATGAGCTGGAGGACCACATCAAAGAGGTTTCTGAGCAATAGAATCAAGCTGAAAGAAAAATTAAAAAGCCCGATGAATTCAGGATTCATCGGGCTTTTTTGTAGGCATTATCGCCAAATTTTAGCTTTGGCAGATATAAGGCAGAGCTGAAAGCCCAACGCCCCGTCTAAGAAACCTGATTTAACAACATAAAGCTTAATAAAGGTGCTGATAGCCGAGAGGTACGCAACTAATCTGTTGGGATACTTGCGTGCCAACTTATTATACTTGTGTATACGGGCGATATGATCGGCTTTATCTTTTATGCTGTAGTGTAGCAAATCTCCCTTTACCTTAATGGTAATTACCTCTTGCGTATGCACCAGTTGCTCATGAACCTCTCCCTCCCACTTGGTGTACCTTCTGTCAAACAACCGCTCCTTCGTATCTGGGTACCAACCGGCATATCGTATCCACTGGCCACAGTAATTATTGAGACGATTAAATGTATAAGCAGCATTTTCTTTAAACCCTATTTTTTTTAGGGCCTGGAGACTTGTGCGGAGTTCATCACTCAATTCCTCATCTGCATCTATAGATAATATATAATCATACGTTGCTTGTTCATTGCCTTTATTTTTGGTCTCCGCATACCCAGACCACTCGGTATTGATAACCCTGGCCCCGAGCTTGGCGGCTATAGCGACCGTATCATCGGCACTATCGCTATCCATAATAACAATCTCATCAGCTATACCTTGCAAGGACTGCACACAACGGGCGATATGTTCCTGCTCATTATATGTAATGATAACTGCCGATATGTTTGTAATGCTACTCATAAAAAAATCCTGATACCGGTTACGATATCAGGATGTCAAAGTTATATATTTCGTTCAATAAGTTGCTTAAGGCTCTTAATGATCGTGGTCGTGTCCTTCATGGGAGTGGTGAGGACAAGAGTGTGGATCTTTTTCGCAGTCAGGAGTACATACGTGTACTACCTCATCTGCTACTCCAGCACTATCTACCGTTGCCGAATCGGCCTCTACCCCTTTACAACAAGGTTTTTCACATCCAGGTTTACAAGATTTTTCATCACCTTTCTCCTTACACTCTTTCTTGTGTGAGCACTCTTTTTTGTCGGCACATTCTTTTTTGCATTCTTCCTTGCACTCTTTTTTCTTGGTGCAAGCCACAACAGTAAGACTTAGCACAAACACTAAGCTCAACATCTTAATTACGTTTCTCATCTTATTTTTTTTGTTTCTTTGGTTATATTAAAGTACTTCCGCTGTGACTTTAAAGGTCATGTCAGCCTTCACATCAACATCTTCAGTGATTAATTCGTCTGTCGTTACACTTGCTCTAAGTGTAAACTCCCCACTTTTTACGTGCTCTACTAGGTTGGTAGATTCCACATCCATCTCTATTTCAGACGCAGCATCATCTATGTTCACCTTAGAAGCAACAAGCTCTTCCGTCATCCCTTGACCTTGTATGTATAATTTCACTTCTTCTACGAATGAAAATTTCTGCCCATCAGGAGCAATAATCGTTAATTTCAATGAAGTTAGTTCTGCATTCTCAAGTCGATCTATGCTTGTATTGTTCGTGGTAAATTCTTCTGAACTGTTGGTATTGATTGCAGGAGTAGTAACGTCAATAGGTAAGCCTAATTCAGTAACCAATGCAGATTCAATCGTAAATTCTTTGGAATAGTCTAAATTAAACGAAACATTGAAACCATCTTGCTCGCAAGCAGAAAATAATACAGTACTGAGTACTAGGGTTGCTAAAAATATACTTTTCAAGATATAACAAAAGTAGTAAATTGTAAAGAAATGCTTTGTCACAAAAAAGAAACTAAACGTTAAAACGGAAATGCATAATATCTCCGTCTTTCACTAAGTATTCTTTTCCTTCTACACGTAGTTTCCCTGCTTCTTTGCACTTCACCTCACTACCTAGTTCTATAAAATCCTCGTAGGCAATCACCTCAGCTCGAATAAATCCTTTCTCAAAATCGGTATGTATAACACCCGCTGCTTGCGGTGCTGTAAACCCTGCTGTAATTGTCCAGGCCCTTACTTCTTTCTCCCCAGCGGTAAAGTAAGTGTAGTAGTTCAACAGCTTATATGCCGCTTTGATAATTCTATTTACGCCACTTTCTGTAAGACCCATATCATCTAAGAATAACTTTTTGTCGTCCTCTTCCATATCAATCATTTCACTTTCTATCTCAGCACTTACGTACATTACTTGTGCACCTTCCTCGGCCACCGCTGCTTCAAAAGCCTTGGTATGATGATTTCCATTTACCACACTGGCATCGTCTACATTACAAACATATAGCACTGGTTTCACCGTTAGTAAATTTAGGTCTTTTACCAGTTCCCAATGTTTCTCATCAAGGTCTAGTGTACGAGCAGATTTACCTTGCTCCAATGTTTCTTTGATAGTACTTGCTACCTCGAATACTGCCTTTGCTTCTTTGTTGCCGCTACCAGCTAGTTTTTGCACCTTAGTGATTTTGGCCTCTATCGCCTCTAGGTCTTTGAGTTGAAGCTCCGTATCTATGATCTCTTTGTCACGTACAGGATCTACACTGCCGTCTACGTGGGTGATATTCTCATCATCAAAGCATCGCACGACGTGCAATATGGCATTGGTATTACGGATATTTCCTAGAAACTGATTACCCAGTCCTTCTCCTTTACTCGCTCCTTTTACTAGTCCAGCTATATCTACAATCTCTACCGTGGTAGGCAGTATTTTTTGTGGATTTACAAGATCAGATATTTTGTTCAATCGCTCATCAGGTACGGTAATCATACCTACATTTGGCTCTATCGTACAAAACGGATAGTTCGCACTTTCTGCCTTTGCGTTACTCAAACAGTTAAAAAGAGTTGATTTCCCTACGTTGGGCAACCCAACTATACCACACTGTAATGCCATTGATTCTTAATTTGGCTGCAAGTTTAGGATTTTTTGCGTTAGCATTATTCATAAAAAAGCTACTCCAACTTTTGCAATGCTCTATCCTCGGCCCACACCTGCTCTAGCCAGTGTCTCTTGCTTTGTTTTTCCTTAAATTTTTCAATCCGATTAGCAATTTTATTTTGATAGTCTATATCATTAAAATATCCTCTTTTGGCAAAGGGTATTTCTTCTACCTGCTTGGCTTCTATCTGGCTTACTTCCTCATCAGTAAGTTGCAAGTAAGGCAACGCCTTATCGCTCAAGTCACTCATAAAAGGCAAATGGACAAACGCTGATTCATAATGCTTAAAATTATACTTAGCAATAATGCCATCCCAATTGAACAAACAGATGACTACCAAAAGAATATATCCTGCCAAAGCATTTACCCTGAAAACATAGTACGTACTTCGCACCCCATATATCTTAACCGCCAACGTACCTAAACCTACCAAGCAAGCGAGCAAAAAGAACAGCACTCCTATACGTAAATATGCCAACCCAAAGAACTCGATGTAATATAAGGTGCGTACCACCACAGATATTACGAGTAATGCATTGAGCCCCAACCAAACGTGGGCCAATAGCTTGAGTGTTTTGTTCTGAGCATAAAAATTCAAATTCTTGCGGAAATAGTATAAGGTGATGCCCATAGATACTAAGATAGCCACTATGAGTATATAAGTTCCCTCGTGTACCAATTCTTTGAGCAACTCTCCTCCCCACTCAAAACCGACCCAGACATTGGTAATCTCCAGATACAACAAGATACTGAGCATAGCACACAACGTACTGAGCAAGAATAAGCCCGATTTATACTCGATCGTAAGATCCAGATTCCTAAAGTGACGAAACGCCTTTAGCCGAACACGAGTAAGTGCGTCTGAGGCTTTACTATCCGCCGTACTCCACGATGATGGGCGATAATGTAGACTGTGTACTACGGCTATCGCCAATCCTAGCACGGCCACTAGTACCGCTTCTATATCTATATACTTGAGCACTTTTGCCATAAAATCGCCCAGTACCTCGCCTATATGACCTAAGGCATCAGAAAAATAACTACTCCCCATACTATACAAGGCGAGAAATAGCAAAATGACAAACAGTGGCAGAAATGCCACGCGTGCCACCTTGCCCAATGAGATGTGGCTCTTTCTCTTTTTTCGAGATTTGAACGAGCTAAAAAAGTCGGACACGGCACGGCCATAATTGGCAAAAAAATTGGCGAATGCATACCACAAACTCCGAAATGCGGTACTGGCGTGTAAACCGATGAGCAGTACAAAAGATAAAATATGGACAAAGAGCGTAAATGGGCTAGCGAATAAGAAGTATAAAATGGAAGTAAGCAGAAAACCTACGCCCACCACTTTGGCGATATGACTCTGGAATAGGGATGTTTTGAGCGAGACAAGCAATACGGTAGTCGCTACTCCGTAGATGGCTACATTGAGCCCCAGTGATTTTTCGAAAAAGAGCAAAACAAATAAGAGGGTTGCCAATAGGGTAACGAGATACTTCGGTAAGTTCATACGGATGCTTTTTTTTGATTAGTTGCGGTAAAAACGGCAAAATTTATACAATATTACACTGTTACTCGATGCATTACGGCTATTCATGGNAAATTCATATCGAGACTCTTCCTCTTCACCATCCGCCCTTCTGTCAGCTATATGGCTTCGGAACGCATTTTGAAATACGCTTATCTAAAATGCTCAATTTGCTCATACGATTAATAGATTCTATCATCTGGCCACTGGTCATAGTGGTAAGTATTTGGGTCGTGTTTTTTGTAAATATGCGTTTTGATCTTGGGCTTAATTACTTTGGTATGCGACCCCAAGAGTGGCGTGGCTTATATGGCATATTTACAATGCCTTTTCTACATGGTGACTTCGACCATCTTTTCAGCAACAGTGTTCCGCTGCTCCTGTCTATGGGTTTTATATTCATCTACTTTGAGCGTGAGCGTTTTCATATCTTACTTTTCAATGCACTTCTTACGGGCATTATTCTGCTAGCTATGGGCGAGTACGGCAGCAATCATATAGGTGCTAGCGGCTTGGTGTATGCTTATATCTTTTTTCTCATAACACATGCCGTAGTTACTCGTAACAAAGAGATGCTGGGTGCTGCATTCTTACTTATTTTCTTATATGGCAGTCTGATATATGGCATATTCCCAGAGTATGGCCGTATCGTGGGCAAAAATATCTCGTGGGAAGGTCACCTCGGAGGAGCTATATCAGGTGTAGTACTGGGGCTATTGTACCGCAACCGCGGACCACAACAGGCGATATTCTTTGAGGAAGAAACCGATGATGGTGATGATGATGACGACGACCCCGATGCATACTGGAAAACTCCAGAACAACGAGCACAAGAGACTACCGTGAGGTATTATTACAAGGAAAGGGAGTAGCCACTAGATCAGCCTAACGTATTTAAGGAGCGGCCATTTATCCCTACTTTCGCACTCGTGAGGGTTGTATTCGCTATCGTATTTTGTTTGGCATTTTTGAGTAGTACGCCGTGGGTTTTTTATGCTCATAAGGAGATTAACTACTTGGCTACATTTACACTGCCGCAGGAGATGTTTGGTTTTTATAAGAGTAATATTGGCTACATACAAGACTTTGCGGTACGCCCCGACCAACGTCGATATGCCGTAGATGATGAAGCACCCAGGCACTACATTGACCTAGACCATTGGGAAACTTCTGTACCTATAGATACGATTCCTCACCGCTGGGATAGTGCCGTAGCCCGATATGGCGAGAAGGAACTCACAGCATACGGTATTGTGCCGTGGCACATCCAAAAAGTACACAACTGGCTCACCTACGCTATGAAAAAGCGTGACTACGAGCAAATCATAAAACTAAGTGCCGACCTAGGTCACTATATAGCCGATGCTCACGTACCGCTACATACCACCGAAAATTACAACGGACAACTTACCAACCAAAAAGGCATACACGGCTTGTGGGAGTCCCGATTACCCGAACTCTTTGCGAGTGATTACGATTTTTATACGGGGAAAGCNATCTACCTCGAAGACCCGTTGGAAACGATGTGGCTAGCCGTGGCAGAAAGCTTTGCTGCAAAGGATACCGTTCTGGCTCTGGAACGACAACTTACCGAGACTATGCCCAATACGAAATACTCCTTTGAACGCCGCGGAGCGACTACCGTAAAGGTGTATAGCCGTGAGTTCAGTGATGCCTACCATACCGCTATGGGCACTATGGTGGAGCGTAGAATGAAAAAAGCAATTTACACTACAGGATGCTTTTGGTACACGGCGTGGGTAGATGCAGGACAACCCGACCTTACCTTTGAAATCGCCCAACATATAGACCTCCAACCGCAAATAGACTCGCTGCAAAGCCTAATGAACGGGGAGATAAAAGGGTGGATGGAAACGCATTGATATGACGTAACATTAAGAGGGTTTTTGGTGGTGGCTCCATCGTTTATAAAGTTAATTAGGTATTCGTCAATGACGAAAGGGCTTCACGGAGACGGTCGTTCACTTCTTGATACATTCCGCTGCCGCAGAACATTTGTCCCAATGGCTATCGGGAGACAACGTCTCAAAACACCGAATGCTGTGCTTAGCAGCTTGTCATTTCGAGTGGAAGCAGCTTTGCCGCTTTTGTACCGAGAAAAGACAAGCAACATCCTACTGAACGCGATAACGCTAATTCTTCACCACACGTATGGTAGTGGTCTTTCCATCCACAGCACATTTTAATAGGTATACTCCTGCTGATAGGTCTGCAAAGTCAAGTCTTGCAGTTACCCCTATTAGGTTAGCCGTTTTCACTTCTTTCCCTGCACGGTTGGTAAGGGTATAACCCATTGTTTTACCAGATGCATTGCTTATCGTTAGTTGGCTGACTGCCGGATTAGGATATACCGATACTCCCAAACTACGCAGCAATTCCAAACCAGCAAAGTCTGGCAAAGACAAACTCTCAGAACTATCTTTGACACAGCCGTTTACCGTCTCTACCTCTAAGGTTACATTCAATGTTTCGCCAGCAGATGTACCATAGTCGTGTACAGGCGATACGTCATTGCTAGTAGCCGAGCCATCACCAAAATTCCATCGGTAGATGCTGTAGTTATTTACCTCTGGAGTTAAGGTATATTCCGTATGCGAACGGGTGTACGTAAATCCCGCATTCGATTCTATTTCCCTATTTACATACTCGTATTCTGAAGTATCTGTACATTGTCCTTTACTTACGATTACGTAGATGCTATCGTTATTATTGAGCATCGTATTCGAATAGCTATTCGATGCTCCGCTTTGCACCAAGTTGTTATTCAGATAAAAATCAAAATTTTCGATGCTGTCATTGGCTGTGTATGTAATGTCTTCACCTACACAGTAGGCTCCTAGTTTATCTGCTTTTAGGGCAATATCTAATATGACATCCACCTCAACTGATATTTCTATCTCTCGTGGAGGACAAACAAGGTTATTGCTATCCAAAATGCGAAGCAAGTATGTTCTGCTAGATGTAGGGTTGAAACTAAAAATTGTATCAGTAAACGGAGCTCCACCGTCTAGAGACAAACTATAATTATCTTCTGACAGACCATTAATCTCTACACGCCATAAGTCACCTTTACAAACAGAAGAGGGTGCCTGCACACTAGCATCGAGTTGTGTACACGGCTGGCTAGCACATTTTTTAGACCCGATTAAACTGTAGGTGCACGGGGCCGCTTGTATAGATCGTACCCAAAGTTCCACAGAGTCTTGGGGTTGCAGTCCACTTACCACGTGCGTATTGCCCAATATTCCGCTACTTGGCGATTGCCAAGACGCACCACCATTGGTAGTTACTTCGTACCCTTGATGGGCAGAGAGGCTAGTCCAAGCAAAGGTAATACTGCTGGGTGTACTGGCCGTACAATCTAATACTGGAGCATCTCCTTGTTGTTTTTCATTGATGACTAACGTTACCATGTCACTTTTACAGCCATTGCTATTGAGTACTTGGAGTCCGTATGTTGCAGTGCCGTCAAAAGTCAGCGTATATGTAGTATCTGTAGTGGCAGCGAGTAATGCTCCATCTTCATAAAAATAAAAACTATCAAAATCTGTCGTAGTTGCTTCTAGTACTAAAGAAGAATTGGTGCAACTGCTATCATTATACAGGGATGCACTACTGGTAAGTCCAGCTATGGGCTGAGGATAAAAAGCAACATCTACACTATTACTCACGCGAGAGCATCCATTGGCACCTGTGGCCGTCACAAAATAATTGCCCACATTTTTAACCCAAATTTCATTGCCAGTGGCACCATTATTCCACGAGTACGTAACACCCGATTGTAGTGCGGAGCTGAGCAATATGGAATCTCCTTGGCAAATAGATTGTGTAGCACCTCCTGAGATAGATGGCCCAGGAGAAGGAATTACCGTAATATATACCGTATCAGGCAACGATATTCCTTTGCTATTGGTAGCAGTAAGTATGGCTCTATAATTACCCGGAAAATTATACCGAACACTTGGATTTTGAGTGGTAGACAGTGTAGGCGAGCCGCCAGTTGTACTCCAATTCCAAGAGGTAGGGCTATTAGTAGCCGAACCTGTAAAATTTGCCAATGCTCCTTGACACACCGTGGCATTGGTTACTCCTGCGGTAGCAACTGGGAGCAACGTACTAGGCGAAATATCAAATTCGCGAGCAATGATAATATCTCCTCCTGTGCCGCTAGAGTTAGTAGAATTCACAACAGCATAAATAGTTACGTCTCCCACATTATTACTAGGTGCTGTCCAGCTAAAGGACCACGAAGCACTGCCACCTGTACCTACCGTGCCTGCGGATGTATGACGCATATACTGGCGTACACCACCGCCTACTGTTCCCGACACCATACTTGATTTATTATTTCCTGTAAGCGTGGCAAAACTTCCTGCCATGCCGTTATTATCATCCAAGCACGTAAGTTGATATCCAAATTTTGATTTACCCGAGTGAGTATAACTCATTGTAAGAGTGTATGTGCTATCGGGGATGTATCCACCACCTGTAAAATTACCGTTGAATGAAATGTTATTATAATTAGTCCCGCTCGTTTGCAAGGTGCCCGGATGACACGAAGTACAATTTGCCTCTTGAGTCGTGCTCGTGATGGGGGCATTGGTATAACTCGCAGGCGGACCGCCCGTATTGGTTTTACTTGGCAAACTGATAAACAACAGTCCAAGAATAGCTACAGCAGTTATGATAAATTTAGGTGTGTGATTTTTTTTCATGCTAACGGTTATGTGAAAGGAAGTTACTCCTATTTCGGTACGAGATTCTTTAAATTTATTTAGGAAGTCCGCCAAACAAGGTATGTTGACGATTCTAGGATTTCTTCTGATTGGAGCGAACTACTTTTTCAAGCATATCCCACTCTTCCTGAGTAATGGCATCCATCTGGTTAAACTGGCCTGCACCTTGCAGCCACTCTCCACCATCTATAGTGACTACTTCACCATTTACATATGCAGCGTAATCCGACATCATATAGGCAGCTAGGTTGGCTAGTTCTTGATGCTCTCCTACTCTTTTGAGCGGAATTCTACTTTCCAGATCTACCTTATCACTCATCTCCTTGGGAAACAATCTATCCCACGCTCCTTTGGTAGGAAATGGCCCGGGTGCTATGGCATTATGTCTTTGTCCGTACTTAGCCCATTCTACTGCTAAGCTTCTCGTCATGGCCAAAACACCTGCTTTGGCTGTGGCACTTGGCACTACAAATCCACTTCCTGTCCAAGCATAAGTAGTGACAATATTTAGTACACTCCCTGGTATGTTGTTTTTAATCCAATATTTACCACACGACAGGGTACAGTTCTTACTTCCTTTAAGTACGATATCGATGATAATATCAAAAGCACGATGGCTCAATCGCTCCGTAGGGCTTATGAAATTTCCCGCTGCATTATTTACCAATCCATTGCACTCCCCATAATGAGCCACAATAGCTTCTAGAGCGGCGTCTACTTGCCCACTTTCTCTCACATCACACACCACTGGAAATACATTTTCTACCGATATTTCTTCGGCAGCTTCTTTTAGTTTCTCTTCTCTTCTCCCCGATATGGCAACTTTAGCTCCGAGCTCTACAAAGTATTTTACCATGGATTTTCCCAAACCAGTTCCTCCGCCAGTTACCCATATTACCTTCCCTTCTAATGACCCATCTCTAAGCATTGATTGTGTATGTTTCGACATATGGTGTCAAATATACATTGAACTGCCCAAACTGATTACATAAACTTACTTAAAATGAATTGATATCGGATGTTCCCCTAAACTTTACAGAATGACTCATCATACTGGTAATGAGCACTTTATTACTCTCCTCTCCCTCTCGAATTAGCTGGCACGAACCATTGCCTCTCTGGGCCAATGTTTCTAGAAAAATAAGTGCCTTACTACTCTAGCCAAAGCCGATGGTGGAGATTCGCACATTATACGTAGCCCGCCCGTTCATCAATTCTAATTTCTAGATATGCTATATTAGTTTTCTTGGCATTTGACCTGAACGCTTGTTTACACCCAGATAGAACTGTTCGTACGGAAGATATGCTAATGGAACTTAGGAAGGCCGAGGACGACTCGTTGATGCTCGTATTTGATTCATTAATGTCTTCAAATGTTAAAATACCTCAATTGGTTGATAGTTAAATTGTGTCAACAGACTGTCTGGCTCAGTTTAATACCTTAGCACGGGAAACAAATGGCGATTTGTAAATTATAGTTAATTCAAAATTTGCAGCAATGGAAATAGCAAATATTATCAAGGATAATATGATAGATAATACTGATATAATATTTGTTTTGGATAAAACGGGTAGTATGTCTGATGCCATTGATAATATTAATATAGGGCTAAAACAAATTATGATATTTCTTCAAAAACATGAAAATATTAGGCTTGAAAAAGCAACTTACGGAGATAAAAACGTAGACGGAAATGTTTGGTATGATTTCAATAATTATGAGATGGACCACGAACAAATCAATAGGTTTATAGAACGTATACAAGTAACGGAAGGAGGCGATTTCCCCGAATCTGTATACGACGGTATTTGTGAAGCCTTTTAAGAAGATTTTTAGAAATGTAATAGTAAACGCATTGTGGTTTTAATAAGAGATGCCCAATCTCTTGGCGGGGGGTTGTTCACCTACAGCGAGAAAGTGATTATAGAACTAGCAACAAGTCAAAATATTTATATGAATTATACCCTATCGTACTAAGTCCAAATAATGGTAAACTAGGAGCAATAAAAAAAATACAGAACTTGACATTTATTCAGTCAATATACCCTAACCCCACAAGAGGTCCTTTGATGATTAAGTTGAATCAATTCGGTGTTTTAAATTTGGAGATTTTTGATCAAAGCGGGAAGATTATTAAAACTGAATCGCTGGAATCTGAAATCTATAAATTGGATTTATACGATTATCCTAATGGCCTGTATAGCATAAAAACATCAGATAAGGATAAGAACTATGATGCTAGAAAAATAATATTGAATCGAAAGGCTGGTTTTAAGACCTCCAGTAGAAGCTGTTACTTAAATGTTCAGTTCCCTAATAAAACGCCCTCTATTTCACAATAGTTATCACCACATACTAACTTTTTATTAATATTGGTTTCCTAACACCTCAGGTCTTCTATTTTTGCAACTTTATTATGAACATACACGAGTATCAAGCCAAAGAAATTCTTAAATCATACGGAGTTGCTATACAAGAAGGTATAGTAATAGATAAAAAAGAAGACGCCTTAGCAGCAGGAGCCAAATTGCGTGCGCAAACAGGTACTGACTGGATGGTAGTAAAAGCACAAATACACGCCGGTGGTCGTGGTAAAGGTGGAGGAGTAAAACTCGCCAAAAACGACGAAGAACTACAACAAGTAGTAAACGATATACTTGGTATGACCCTGGTTACTCCACAAACAAGTGCTGCGGGTAAATTAGTAAGTAAAGTACTGCTATGTCAAGATGTGTATTACCCCGGAGCTAACGAGCCAGATGAGTATTATATGAGTGTATTGCTAGATAGAGCAACAGGCCAAAACGTAATCATATACACCACCGAAGGCGGTATGGATATAGAGGAGGTAGCTCACGATACACCAGAAAAAATATATAAAGAGTTCATAGACCCTGCTTTGGGTCTGCAAGGTTTTCAAGCTCGCAAGATTGCTTTTAACCTCGGACTAAGCGGTGTAGCTTTCAAAGGAATGGTGAAATTCGTAAATGCTTTGTACAATGCATATGTAGATACGGATTCAGCTATGTTTGAGATAAACCCAGTACTTAAAACGTCTGATGACAAAATTATCGCAGTAGATAGTAAAGTCACTTTAGATGATAACGCATTATACCGTCACAAGGACTTTGCAGCACTCAGAGATGAGAGCGAAGAAGACCCAACAGAAGTAGAAGCAAAGAAACATCACCTTAACTTTATCAAACTAGACGGAAACGTAGGTTGTATGGTAAACGGTGCTGGACTTGCAATGGCTACTATGGATATCATTAAGCTAAGTGGTGGCGATCCTGCTAACTTCTTAGATGTAGGAGGAGGGGCAAATGCTACTACTGTTGAGGCTGGTTTCCGTATCATACTCAAAGACCCTAACGTGAAAGCGATACTCATCAACATCTTTGGTGGTATTGTACGTTGTGATAGAGTGGCAAATGGTGTGGTAGAGGCTTATAAGTCGATAGGTGAGATAGATGTACCTATCATCGTAAGGCTACAAGGAACCAATGCTGAAGAAGCAAAGAAAATAATAGACGAAAGCGGACTTAAAGTNGAGAGTGCTATTGTACTCCAAGAGGCTGCNGATAAAGTGAAAGCAGTATTAGCTTAAACTCCAATGGCGGATTTTATAGAAATATTTCCGCACAATATCAATCAACGACATATTGACAAAATAGTGCAAGTCCTCCAGTCTGGGGGACTTGTTATTTTACCCACAGATTCTATATATGCCATAGCTGGCGATTTGTATCATAAAGATGCGATGGGTAAGATATGTACCCTGCTGGGNAAAAAACCAACTAAGGCAGAATTATCTATCCTATGCGATGGACTAAGTACCGTAGCACAATACACTACTCCTGTGAGCAATAGTACCTTTAAGCTAATGAATAAGCTTATGCCAGGTCCATTTACGTTTGTACTCAAGGCGAGTGGGCTTATACCCAATATTTTTAAACGCAATAAGAAAACTATAGGTATACGTGTGCCAGATAATGCGATAGCTCAGGCTGTGATTGCTGCACTAGGTCATCCATTGGTTTCATCATCTATACACGCCGAGGACGAAATTCAAAAGTACCTTACCGANCCTGAACAAATTTTTGAAGAATGGGATGGGAGAGTAAGTATTATCGTAAGTGGTGGAGTAGGTAGCAACGTAGGAACTACGGTGATAGATGCTACAGCATCTGAACTCGAAATAATAAGAGAAGGATTGGGTGTTGAGCTATTATGATGACTAATTTTAAATTACTACGATTTTGTTTTTAATTTGCCTCATCAAATGAAGCATACCTCTATAAGAAATATATCGTTTTGCTTACTGTTTGCTATGAGTCTACTAAGCGTATCGTCTCTACTTGCAGTACTCAAGGAGCAAAGTGTAGCAATAGAACTGGTAGAAGAGGATTCTGAAACCAGTACAGAGGAGGAAGTAGGTTCTGATGATTATGACCACCAAAGAGCAATTATTGCCTTGTTTGGTAGTCTTAGAGCTGCTTCTGTCGAAGTAAATAAAACAAAGGATTATGTATTAGTGAGTTTAGAAATACACTCGCCACCGCCAGAAGTGGTCTGAGTTCCACATTTCATTATGGTGCCGATAGGTACTATCATTCAATCAATTCTTTATAAAAATTAAAAAATCAATGAAAAAATATTTATCAAATATTAAAANAGACTTGCCTGCTGGTTTAGTCGTGTTTTTAGTTGCTGTACCGTTATGCCTTGGTATAGCAGCCGTGAGTGAAGTGCCTGCATTTTCAGGATTAATAGCGGGAATTATAGGTGGGATTGTGGTTGGTAGCCTCAGTGGTTCTTCACTTGGCGTAAGTGGTCCTGCAGCAGGTTTAGCGGTCATAGTTGCCGACTCTATTAGAGAGGTAAGAATCTCTATGGGAGGCACTTTAGACAATACTGAATTTTTTATGGAAGCATTCCAAATGTTTCTGCTCTCGGTAGTTATAGCCGGAGCAATTCAAGTAATTTTAGGTTATATCAACGGAGGTATCATCGGTTATTACTTTCCGTCTTCTGTAATAAAAGGTATGCTCGCAGGTATTGGTCTAACTATTTTCTTAAAAGAAGTGCCACACCTTGTTGGGTATGATTCCGGTATGGAAGGAGATTTTAGTTTGTTTCAAATAGATGGAGAAAATACGTTCACAGCTATTTTGAATGCCTTTGGAAATCCAGATTTTGGTGCAAGTATAATCGGTATTACAGGACTTGTCATTCTCATTCTTTGGCAACAAGACTTCATCAAAAAGTTTAAAGTTTTCAATATCATACAAGGTCCTCTGGTAGCAATTATGGCCGGCATTGCTTTGGTCTTTGCTTTCAAGGGTGGTTCACACGAGATGATATCTAAACACTTGGTGAATGTACCTGTTGCTTCTAACACCAATGAATTCTTAAGTTTTTTTACTTTCCCAGACTTTAGCTCGATCACAAATCCACTGGTTTGGAAAACAGCGGCGGTCATAGCTATAGTGGCAAGTCTAGAGACACTACTCTGCGTAGAAGCTACGGATAAAATGGATCCCGAGAAAGACATTACCCCTACCAACAGAGAACTCAAAGCTCAAGGTGTTGGAAATATGATTTCCGGCCTTATCGGTGGATTGCCCATAACGCAAGTTATTGTAAGAAGTTCTNCAAACATTCAAAGTGGTGGGAAGACAAAAATATCTGCTATAATACACGGCTTTTTCATCTTAGGATTTGTTGCCTTATTGCCTGGTGTACTCAATTTGGTGCCGAGAGCTAGTCTTGCAGCTATACTACTCATCGTAGGATACAAACTTGCCAATCCAGCCACTTTCAAAGCTATGTGGTCAGAGGGTAAGGCTCAATTTATTCCCTTCATAGTAACCATTCTCTTTATCGTTTTCAAAGACCTGCTTTGGGGGGTTGGGATAGGACTTGTGGTGGCTACTTTAGAAATTTTATATCTGAATTATAAAAAACCATACCTTCTTGACACAGATCCGGATAAAACGAACAACGAGTTCAAGTTTCAACTAGCGGAGGATGTTACCTTTTTGCACAAGGCAAGCATTATGGCTACGTTAGACAAAGTTCCAGATGGATCAAAAGTAGTGATAGACGGAAGTAAATCTATAAGCATACATCCAGATGTACGTGAAATCATTAAAGATTTTGAGACGCACGCTAAGTTTGCCAATATAGACTTAGTAGTAAAAGGAATGAAAGAGGGCGTACAACCTAATCCCGTGTCGGATTTCCAAGAAACAGTAAACAAATAAGAGGAATATTGCATAAAACAAAAAAGGGGGCAAATGAATTTTCATTTGCCCCCTTTTTTATTTAGCTCATACTAGATTACCAAATCATAATACGTGCGGTATCTGGCTTGTGCATAGCACCTGTTTCGCACGCACCAAATGCCTCGTAATAAGGCTCAAAATTGACCAATGGGCCAATTACGCGGTACTCGGCAGGTGAGTGTACGTCACTCTTCAGACGTTTCATTAATTCCTGCTCTTTGATGTTGCCCTTCCATACATTCGCCCATCCTAGGAAGAAACGCTGTTGCCACGTAAATCCATCTATAGGTTCAGGTNTGTTTCCTTCATATTGTTTTTGAAGAGCCTCATATGCCAAGGTAACTCCACCTAGGTCAGCAATATTCTCTCCCATGGTCATTTTACCATTTACGTACATACTATCTACTGGTGAGTAGCCATCGTACTGCTCGCCTAGTTTCTGAGCGAGTTTGTCAAACTTAGCTCTATCCTCGTCTGTCCACCATGAGTTGAGGTTTCCATCCCAATCAAATTTACTTCCCTGATCATCAAAACCGTGAGAAAACTCGTGACCGATTACCGCCCCTATACCACCATAATTGATCGCGTGGTCAAAATCTTTGTGGAAGAATGGTGGTTGGAGTATTCCCGCTGGGAACACAATCTCATTATTACTAGGGTTGTAGTATGCATTTACCGTTTGTGGGCTCATTCCCCATTCGGTTTTGTCTACTGGTTCGCCTAGTTTTTCGAGCATTTTCTTATAACCAAACGTACGAGCATTTATCATATTTTGGATATAACTGTCACTTACAATATCTAAGTCACTATAATCTTCCCACTCATCTGGGTAACCCACTTTGTAAGTGAATGCATCGAGTTTTTTCATTGCCTTTTCCTTGGTAGCATCACTCATCCATTCGAGTGCCTGTATTCGGTCTTTGTAGGCAGAGCGAAGATTTTCGATCATATTGCTCATATAGGCCTTGCTCTCCTCGTCAAAATATTCTTTCACAAATAGCTTACCCAATGGCTCTCCAAGCACACGGTTCATCGTGCCAAATACGCGTTCATTTCTTGGCTTCATAGTGCTCGTTCCACTCAGCTTTGTGCGATAAAAAGCAAAATTTTCTTTTTCTAAGTCAGAGCCAAGGTAGTTNGCAAATCCGGTGATNGTATTCCATTTCAAATAGTTTTTCCAGGTTTCTAGCTCTTCTGCTTTAATTAAATCATTAAGCGAAGCAAAGAATGATGGCTGGCCTACGATTATCGTATCAAAAGCTCCAAACCCTCTACCAGTAGCGATAGCCTCCACAGGCAAAGCATCTAAGGTAGCGTCCCAATCTTTTAGGTTCTTTTTGTTATAGCGTTTAGCTGGATCTCTTCGTTCTAGTCTACTCCAGCTTATTTCTGCCAGTTTAGTTTCCAGAGCAAGGATAGAAACACCTACTTCTGTCTCTATTCCGCTTAGAGCAAACATTTTGTTGATATGACCTACATATGCTTTACGTATATCCTCAAACTTTTCGTTGTCCTGCAAATAGTAATCACGATCAGGTAAGTTTAGGCCACTCTGGCTTGC
>JGI26082J51739_10000264_pt1 | contig 32713 bp, 31 predicted proteins | sample SaaInl5LU_22_DNA_FD_51739 | JGI IMG/M metagenome (IMG submission 51739)
GTTAAATTTGTTATTTCTTCGTATTATTGACCAGAGCCCGGATATGTTATTTTTAAAATCATAATAATATCAATGATTTAAAATTGGCATGAGATTTGATTCTTATAAAACTCAAACAACTTCATTATAACGGATAGACCGTGAATAATGACAATAAAATCCAAAAAAGGCGCCTTCAACATGCAAATTATCCAAAAAGTCCAAGTTATTTCAATCGCTTCTTTATTAATGGTCTCTTTAAGTGGTTGTGTTATCGCAATTGGCGATGATGAATATAAGCGTGATACCCATCATAGCAGCTGGGAAGTCAGAGAAAAAAATAACCGAGCTCATGTTCAAGGGCTGCAATTAGGTGAACAGTATTTAGATATTACTAATAAGATGGGAGTGGCTGACTTTAATGAATTATTAACCCGACAAAATAATACTTACCAAGTACTGTACTATCGTACTCACCGTCAAAATGGTGACGGTGTTACGACAAAAGATGAATGCACACCGCTGGTATTTTTAAATAATGAATTAGTGGGGTGGGGTGACAATTATTTAATATCTTTATAGTGACAATGCGTAATTTGTTATAAAAAGCATGATTTTTTTGCTTACTATTAATAGTAATCGTTTACACTATTTGTAAATGGTTTGTTAACAATAAGCGAGGCATATAATGCAAGCAACGATCGAAGATAATATTAAAGAGGAACTCGGTTTTGAGGTGAGGTACTTATCAGCGTCTGATCTTAAAGTTGCAGCTTCCATTCTATTCAACGCGTACTTTGATGATCCTTTATTTTGTAAAATCTTCGCTAAAGGTGAAGAGGGGTATGACGTTAGATTACGAGGTGCAATCCGCGAAGAGCTCAATACGTTTTGGGAAGCTAAACAACCTATAATTGGTGTATTCAAAGATGATTCACTCGTTGCAACGACTTGCCTCATTAACCCAGAACCAGAGTTCGGTCACAGTCGTTATTGGCACTGGCGTATGAAAATGCTATTAACAGCAGGATTTCTGGGCACGCAACAATTCCTAGAAAAAGAAAAAATTGTACGCAACAAACTGCCTGATAATAATTGTCACATGATCTCGTTTATTGGCGTTCAACCGGCATTACAAGATCAAGGTATTGGCCATATTCTTTTAGCTGCGATTAACGAAGTAATTGATGCTGATGAACAATCCAATGGCGTTGCTGTATTTGCTACATTAGATAAATGTTTATCATTTTTTGACGATGGTGGATTTAAATTTATTGAAAAAGTTGCCACGCAACATATACATGGTCAAATACTATACAAGTCTAAAAAGTAATTATGCATATTTAACTACAGATGGTGTAGGAGATCTCTTACATATCTGTAGTTAATTGCCTGTTTATTCCCTCTCTATCACTGACATCTTAATATAACATACTGTATTTATTGAATATTATTTTTGAAAAAGCAGAAGTGTTATTAGAATTCTACTCAAATTTGATGATTTAATCGTTTTTCTAACGTTAAAAAAGATTATTCTTTGTCCTGTCGAAAGGAAACGTGACTTGTCAGGATGATAAGTATGCAATGTAAGGATTTAGTCTTCGGACTGATAACTGGCAACGGAAAGTCGGTTATAGTGCAAAAAATATTGATAAGGAAATTCAAAATATTGCTTCTAGGATAGGAAGCTGGTTGTAATAGAATTTACAACTACATATAAAATGGAAAAGGATCAGCGCAGGGACTTGCGACCAATTAAGGATTAATTGGATCAGACGGATTGATACAAATATGGACGTTGCTAGGGATGATGAATTGGCAAAGGATTGTTGAGAAGGAAGCTCAAAATACTTAAAAAGGTAGTACATGATGTACTACCTTTTTTGTTTTTATAGCATCGATTATTGTTCAACTTAAAAGACTTCAGGCTCTCTATAGACGGGTACGTCGATAGCTTTTAATTTTCCTTTATAAATACTCACAATGCCTTCATACAAAACATCATTTGCAGTAGAAAACTCCATAATATAATCAAATTGAAACCGTCTGGATTGACTTGTTTCCCGCCAATGCATTTGTTTACGAGCAATACTAACAAATACGAGTTGATGCTTTGTACAGTACTGCTGAGCGAACATACGGGCTATTTCAGCATAATCACGAACTCGCCAAAATAAACCGGCTAGTGCAATAATGCTTACCCATACCACTATATCAATTAATTCCATAACTCGTTAATGACCTTGTTGTAATGATGTGATTTTTTGTTGGCATAGTTCAGTGAGATTGGATGCTGATAATGCTTGCAAAAATGCAATTCTACATTGAGGTAACTGTACCATATCGGCAAATAACCCTTGAAAAATAGCGTCGTCATGTAATGCACATTTTTCTAAAAATAAGATAGCACGATTGATGTCATTAAACAGCGCCATATGTCTCGCTGCGATCAGAATTAACCAGTCCGAAGGTAGGTACGCACGTTGTAATAAAGGGTCAATGACTTTCTTTACTATCTCTTCTGGAGCTTGTGTTAATGCGCGAAGACTAGCAATAATGTGCGTTTCATTATCTTGACTTACCGCTGTATCAAAGTGTTGTTTAACTAATACAGCCAAGGGTTTATTTATCGCATAATGTTCAAGACTATTGAGTAGGTTCACTTGAAAAGGTGGTGCTAACAGAGTCCATTGTTTTTGCAATGTAGCAAATATCATCGGGTCTGATAAACGTGCTACATAATCAGCTAAGCCCTGTACACTTAATAACTGCCAATCTTGAGTGTTAGGTGCATGAATATAGTCTGAAACCGCTTGAAATCCATGTGATGGTGGATTTTTCAATAATATTTTAGCTTTGGCATTGAAATCAGCGAGTTGCTGCTGGTTTGGGACAAATGTATAAGGATTATCTCCGAGTTGCCCCTGCATTTTTTCTGTGTTTTCTAATTGTACCTAATGCTTCTATTACCTTTTCTAAAAATAGATTTCGTGCAGCTTGATTCAGTAACCCGCGTTCGTCTAAAGGTAATTTAATAAACCAAATATAATGCTGAGCAGAACGTTCAGGTGACCAAAAAATACACCCAAGCCACATATGCTGTTGTCTTGGGTAAGGCGCAGGAACCCGTTGATACTCAATTTGATTCATATGTTCAGGTGTCAGCTCTCGAAATCCACGACCCATGTCGATGAACTTATATTGTGATTTTGACGCGTCAAGAAATTCGATAATGGAATTGATAGATGTAGATTGCATAAACAAGTGAGTTGTTAAGTATTTGTCCGTATAATACCGCAAACCCCATTTAAGACATAGTGCGATATGACCGAAGTTTCATCTCAATTACCTATAATCTACCAAGATGAGCATATCATTGCCATCAATAAACCTAGTGGTTTATTAGTGCACCGCAGTATGATTGATCGTCATGAAACTCGATTCGCGATGCAGATGGTGCGAGATATGATTGATCAACATGTTTACACCGTACATCGTCTAGATAAACCAACATCGGGTGTTTTAGTGTTTGCTTTATCCAGTGATGTCGCTCGATTAATGACGGAGCAATTTACGGAAAAGACAATTCATAAAACATACCACGCGTTAACTCGTGGTTGGACGAAGAGTCAATTTGTCGATTATGCTTTAAAAGAAAAGCTCGATAAGATCGCCGATAAAGATGCGCATCAAGATAAAGCGCCTCAAGAAGCACAGACTCACATCGCATGTTTACAACGCTTTACTTATCCCAAAGCTGTTGGACGCTATCCTCAAGCACGTTTATCTTGGGTTGAACTTAATCCTCAGACAGGCCGNAAACATCAACTTAGAAGACATCTTGCGCATGTGCGTCATCCTATTATGGGGGATACTACCCATGGTGACGGTAAGCAAAATAAATTTATGCGTGATACCTTTAATTTTCATCATTTAGCCCTACATAATAGTAGTATGAAATTTTGTCACCCAGTGACGCAACATCCTTTAGCGCTATCTGCCCCCTTGTGGCCTGAACTAGAGCATGTCTTAGCGACACTAGCACCTTATCAAAGTGAGTAGTAAAGTATGTCAAACATCGGAATTATTGTAGGCTCAGTGTATGGTAATGCACAAAATGCCGCGGAAGAAGCACAAGCGTTCTTAACTAATCAAGGGCATGATGTTGAATTACATGTTGATCCTGATGTGAGCTTATTCGATGAACATGATAGCTTTTTAGTGGTGACTTCGACGACAGGTGTAGGTGACATACCGCCAAATTTAGAACTGTTTTATGTAGATGCAAAAGATACCTGTCCTTTGATAAATAACAAGAAGTTTGCTGTGATCGCATTGGGGGATAGCTCGTATGGTGATTCATATTGCGGTGCAGGTACGCTGATGTTTGAATTATTGACTGAACTCCAAGGCACACCTATTAGTGATATGGTAGGTATTGATGCTATGGAAACATTTGAGCCAGAAGCAGANGTACTAGCATGGCTGGAAACGCATCAGTCTGAGTTTTAATTTAATATANTCATTNAAAAATAGAGACAAAAAATCCGAGTTTGCTTANTGAGCAATACTCGGATTTTTTATGTGCANCTTAAAATAAACGATGCAGTGTCAGATATTATTCNGCTTCACGAAGTAGAGCGTTAATACCTACTTTTGCACGTGTTTTAGCATCGACTTTCTTGACGATAACAGCCGCATATAAACTGTAAGTGCCACATTTGCTTGGTAATGAACCTGATACTACAACAGAGCCTGCTGGTACACGGCCGTAATGAATCTCGCCAGTTTCACGATCATAGATACGTGTGCTTTGACCAATATAAACGCCCATCGAAATGACAGCACCTTCTTCGACAACGACGCCTTCAACGATTTCAGAACGTGCACCGATAAAACAGTTATCTTCAATGATGGTAGGGTTAGCTTGTAACGGTTCTAACACTCCACCAATACCTACACCGCCAGATAAATGTACATTTTTACCAATTTGCGCGCATGAACCTACGGTTGCCCATGTATCTACCATTGTGCCCTCATCGACGAAAGCGCCAATGTTGACATAAGATGGCATTAATACGACGTTCTTACCAATGAATGTACCGGTGCGAACCGCTGCAGGTGGGACTACACGCATACCTTCTTTAGCAAAACGCTCTGTTGTGTAGTCAGTAAATTTCAACGGAACCTTATCGTAGAATTTACTTTCAGCGCCTTCAATAACGTCATTGTTATAACAACGGAAGAATAATAAGACTGCTTTTTTCAGCCACTGATGAACGACCCACTCACCATCAATTTTTTCAGCAACACGGGCTTCACCGCTGTTGAGTAAGTCAATCGCTTGATTAACCGCTGCTTTTAATTCAGCCGAAGCGGTGCTAGGAGAAATAGTGTCACGTGCATCAAAGGCACTTTCTATAATGGTTTGTAAATCACTCATAATGCTGTTTCAGTTTCCAGTTGATCGAGAGTTAAAGAAATTTGCTTTTTCAAAGCAAGTTGTAATTCAGGGCTGAGCGCATGATTATGTTCGTCACTTACGATAAAAACATCTTCTGCTCGCTCGCCGATGGTCGAGATTTTTGCCAAGCGTAAGGTCAAATTGAAATCCACAAACACATGCCCAATTGATGCTAACAACCCTGGTGTATCAAGGGCTTCAAGTTCAATTAAGGTGGCGTCATCACTCGCAGAGAAAAACCTTACTTTGGTTGGTACATTTAGTTGCTTTAATCGACGAGATAATTTGCGAGAATTATGGTGTTCACGCGTTGCTTTATTTAATTGTGCCAAAATTGCTTGTTCTATTTTATAGCAACGCTCAGTAGATGCAATTTTTTCATTATCTTCATCGACGACATAATACTATCAAATACATAACCGTCGGGTGTAATCGCAATATTAGCATCTAAAATAGATAAGTTAGCATTGTCTAAAACAGACGCTATTTGCGCAAAAACTGCCGGGCGATCTTTTCCATAAATGAGTAATTCAGTACCCGCCTTAGTCGTGTGATTTGCCATTTTGATGAGCCATCCATCTGCGTCTTCATGCACGAGTATCTGCTGAGTATGCCATGCTATTTGTATGGGTTTAAAGCGGGTGAAGTAGGGCTGTTCTAAACGATTCCATACACTATCAATTTCATTTCTCTGCCACTGTGGTTGCAGGATATCAATAGCTTCTTTTTGATGTTGCAATGCTCGTTCATTAAACGTCACTTGGCATTGTAAACCATTATCTAACGCTTTTTGAGTTAACAAATAGAGTTCTTTAAGTAACGATGATTTCCAATCATTCCACAAGCTGTCGTTGGTTGCTCGAATATCAGCAAGCGTTAATGCATAAAGCATATTAAGATGATTGTGGCTTTTTACAGCACTGGCGAAATCTGCGACTACTTCAGGATCATAAATATCTCGACGCTGGGCGACCACTGACATTAATAAATGCGACTCTACTAACCAGCTAATGACCTTAATATCGTCCGCCGTCAAACCGTGTGATTCGCCAAAGCTAAATACATCCGCCGCGCCGAGTTTTGAGTGATCACCCCCACGACCTTTGGCGATGTCGTGAAAAATACCGGCAATAAAGATCAACTCAGGTTTATCTAAGTTGCGAACAATGTTGCTACAACGNGGGAAATCTTTATTGTCTTTGTTAAAATATTGGAATAAATTTTTAATTAAACGGTGAGTATGTTCATCGACGGTATATGCATGGAATAAGTCAAATTGCATCATACCGACAATATTGTCCCATTGGGGTAGATATGCTTGCAAAATTCCGTGTAAGTGCATTACGTTCCAACCAAAGCCAAAAAACTCAGGGTGGCGCATTAACTGCATGAAAGCGGTTCGGCATTCAGGGTATTCGACCCAGTATTTATCTGAGAACTGACGACGTGCATTTCTAAGTTGACGGATACATTCATAATCGAGAGAATCGATGTCATGATTATCTGCTAATAAATGTAAAAATTGAAAAACGGCTAAAGGCGTCGCAAACACTGTTTCAGTGCGTGGTGATATNGTGTTGTCACTGACACTGAACTCGTCATTTAATATTCGCCCAGATGCTAAGGTTAAATTTAATACATCGAATTTAAAGCGTTGTAATAACATGGTATTGAGTTCAGTAACACGACGAACCACGCGAAAGAATAGTTTCATCATTCTTTCAACTGCTTTTTTATCGTCATCATTGAAACCCAGTAAATGCGCAACATCGGCTTGGTAATCAAATAAGAGTCGATTTTCACTGCGACCCGCGACTAAATGTAATGCAAAACGNATTCGCCATAACTGATGACGACAGTCTAATAATTCTTGGTGCTCCATCTCNGTGAAGTAGCCATGACCGACNAGTTCATAGCCGTCGTATTCTTGGAAGTGTTTTTTAGCNACCCACCCAATAGATTGTATGTCTCGNAAACAGCCTGGATTTTCTTTCACATTTGGNTCTAGGTTATATGAAGTACCATTAAACTTATTATGACGTTGTTGTTGTTCTTCATATTTGGCACTAAAAAATGCTTTACTTGTCCACGTTTTATCATGATTTACTTTACTTAGCATTTTATCAAATGTGGCTTTACAACCAATTAAATTTCTAGCTTCGACGATATTTGTGGCAATTGTGATATCTAATTTTGCTTGTTCAACACATTCTTTAATGCTGCGAACTGCTGAGCCAACATCTAATTTTGCATCCCATAGCAAGGTTAAGAATTGTGAAATTTTATCTGATGCGCCCCTTGGTAAACCACGTGAGCTGAGAATTAATAGATCGACATCTGAATGAGGTTGTAATTGACCNCTGCCATAACCACCCACCGCGACAAGACTGAGTTTTTTAAATTCATGCAGGCCTGCTAATTGCCAAGCGTGACAAACTAAGGCATCTACAAATGTGGCACGGCCCGTGACTAAGTCATCAACTGGAGATGTTGTAAATTCCTTTTCTAAAAANGTATAACAATCATTAACTGCAGTTTTAAATGATACCACATCGTTAAGTGATGGAATGTCACGGACTTGTTGAATAAGTGAAGAAAAAGACATGGGAACCAGTAAAAGTGTAATTATACGACTAGCATAAACGCTTGATAAAAAAGTGCAATGCTACGTATGTCATAGCATTACATTTATTTGCACAGATAATGCAGAACTAAGTTGCTAAAATCAGTGTTCGATGATTTTAGCAATCGTCTCATCATCACGGTGTGTGAGGATCTCAACACCGTTTTCGGTCACTAATAGTGTATGTTCCCATTGAGCCGATAAACTTCTATCTTTAGTCACTACTGTCCAATGGTCTGGTAAGATTTTGCTGTTACGTTTACCAGCATTTATCATTGGTTCAATAGTGAAGCACATACCCGCTTCTAATACTTCACCTGTTCCAGGGCGACCATAATGTACTACTTGTGGCTCCTCATGAAAGGTAGCCCCAATCCCATGGCCACAGAATTCTCGAACAATAGAATAGTTGTGTGCTTCAGCGTGTTGTTGGATAACATGACCAATATCGCCTAATGTTGTACCGGGTTTAACAATCTCAATGCCTTTATACAAACACTCTTGTGTCACTTTAATTAAGCGCTCGGCTAGAATTGATGGCTTGCCTACCACAAACATTTTGGATGAATCACCATGATAACCATCTTTAATAACCGTCACATCGATATTGACAATATCACCATCTTTTAGTTTTTTGTCACTAGGGATCCCATGGCAAATCACGTGGTTGACGGATGTACAAATTGATTTTGGAAATGGTGGATGACCATAATTCAATGGAGCAGGGATACCACCTTGAACATCAACGATATAGTTATGGCACAGTGTATTAAGTTCATCAGTTGTCGTACCTTTGACGACATATTCACCAATCATATTAAGCACTTCAGCTGCTAATTTACCGGCTACGCGCATTTTTAGGATTTCGTCTTGAGTTTTTATAATAGCGCCCACTGCACATCCTTAATTTATTATTTGAAAAAGCCCGAATGACTTGATACTTAAGATAAGGAGATATTTTACATAAAACAAGCTTAATAACCAGTTTTTCCTTGATATAAAGCCTTTAAAATGATATAAAACGCGCCGCAATTTAAAAGGATTGTTAAAACATCTTTTTTAAAATTGTATAATTCATCGGTTATGTTGATATCCATTGTTTAGTAATGGCCTTCATAATCTTATTAAATCACACATACATCGACACTGACCTCGGGGTGTCTAATTTAATAGTTCACACTATTAATGCGGATCGAGCAAAGGGATGTATGGAGGCCTAACCCCAAATTTGAGGAAAAATATCATGGCAAANGTTTCTATGCGTGACATGCTACAAGCTGGCGTACACTTCGGTCACCAAACTCGTTACTGGAACCCAAAAATGAAGCCTTTCATTTTCGGCGCACGTAACAAAGTTCATATCATCAATCTTGAAAAAACCGTTCCTTTATTCAACAACGCATTAAACTATGTTTCTAGCGTTGCGTCTAAAAAAGGTAAAGTATTATTTGTTGGCACCAAGCGTGCTGCAGGTGAAGCTGTTAAAGAAGCAGCAATCAAGTGCGACCAATTCTACGTTAATAAACGTTGGTTAGGTGGTATGTTGACTAACTGGAAAACAGTACGTCAATCAATCAAGCGTCTTAAAGAGCTTGAAGCACAAAGCCAAGATGGTACGTTTGATAAACTTACCAAAAAAGAAGTATTAATGTTACAACGTGAAATGACTAAGCTTGAATCAAGCTTAGGTGGTATCAAAGATATGGGCGGTTTACCGGACGTTATCTTCGTTATCGATGCAGATCACGAGCACATTGCAGTTACAGAAGCACGTAACTTAGGTATTCCAGTTGTGGGTGTAGTTGATACTAACTCAAACCCAGATGGTGTTGATTACATCATCCCTGGTAATGACGATGCGATCCGTGCGATCCAGTTGTACTTAAATGCAGCGGCTGATGCTGTTATCTCTGGACGTAANACAAACATCGAAGCGCAAGCTGAAGAAGAGTTTGTAGAAGCGGCAGAATAAGTGCCTTGCGTTAGGTTGGTTTCANCCTAACGCAATTTATTATTTTAAGATTAATTATTCGAGGAAAATATCATGGCAGTGACTGCAGCCCTGGTTAAAGAACTACGTGAGCGCACTGGCGCCGGTATGTTAGATTGTAAGAAAGCGTTAGTTGAAACTGATGGTGACATCGAACTAGCGATTGAAAATATGCGTAAATCTGGTCAAGCAAAAGCCGCTAAAAAAGCAGGCCGTATTGCTGCTGAAGGTGTGATTTTAACTCACATTGAAAATGGCGTTGCGACTATGATGGAAGTTAACTGTGAAACTGACTTNGTTGCACGTGATGANGGTTTCTTAGCATTCGGTAATAAAATTATCGGTGTTGCTGCGGCAAATAAAATCAATGATATAGAAGCATTGAATGCAGCTGAATTGGACGGCGGTACAGTACAATCTGTCCGTGATACATTGGTTGCTAAAATCGGTGAAAATATCTCTCCACGTCGCGTAATTAATGTAGAAGGTGACAACCTTGGCGCATATGTGCACGGTGGTCGTATTGGTGTTGTTGCTATCCTAACTGGTGGTGATGAGGCATTAGCGAAAGACGTTGCAATGCACGTTGCAGCAGCTTCTCCACAGTTTGTTAAGCCAACTGATGTACCTGCAGAAGTCGTTGAGAAAGAAAAAGAAATTCAAATCGATATCGCCGTACAATCAGGCAAGCCTGCAGATATCGCTGAAAAAATGGTAGCTGGTCGTATGAAGAAATTCACTGGCGAAATCAGCTTAACAGGTCAGCCATTCATTAAAGATCCTTCACAATCTGTNGGTGATTTATTGAAGAGTAACGGCGCTGATGTAGTTAACTTTATCCGCTTTGAAGTGGGTGAAGGAATTGAGAAGAAGACTGAAGATTTTGCTGCAGAAGTTGCTGCTCAAATGGAAGCTGCAAAGAAATAATTGCACTTGGATCTTTTTCATCCGTGAAACATCGGATACACTAAGAGCACTTCCTCTGGAGGTGCTTTTTCATATCTGTCTGCACAGCTTTCAGAGTTACTACAATANATTATTCGTACTACAGGAAAACACTCATGAGTATCGCTCCAAAACCTGCTTATCGTCGTATCTTACTCAAACTCAGTGGTGAAGCCTTACAAGGTGAAGGTGAGTTTGGTATAGATCCTCTAGTGCTTAATCGAATGGCTCAAGAAATCAAAGAGTTAGTTGAGATGGGTGTCCAAGTTGGTTTGGTCATCGGCGGTGGTAATTTATTTCGTGGTGAAGGCTTAGCGAAATCAGGTATGAACCGAGTTGTCGGTGATCATATGGGAATGCTTGCCACGGTGATGAATGGATTAGCAATGCGAGATGCTTTACATCGAGCATTTGTGAATGCACGTTTGATGTCTGCTATTCCACTCAATGGCGTATGTGATGCATACAACTGGGCGGAAGCGATTAGTTCGCTTAAATCCGGCCGTGTTGTTATATTCTCTGCTGGTACAGGTAATCCCTTTTTCACGACTGACTCTGCGGCATGTTTACGTGGCATCGAAATTGAAGCAGATGCAGTATTAAAAGCGACTAAAGTGGATGGCGTATTCACTTCTGATCCGGCCAAAGATCCTGATGCTCAATTAATAAAACAAATCACATACCAAGAAGTATTAGAAAAAGAATTAAAGGTGATGGATTTATCTGCGTTCACCTTAGCACGCGACCATTCATTACCGATCCGTGTATTTAACATGAATACACCAGGAACATTAAGACGTGTGGTATTAGGTGAAGCTGAAGGCACATTAATTACCCACGCAGACAATTTAGAAAATTAGGAATAAATAAATGATTGATGAAATTGAATTAGACGCACAAGATCGAATGGAAAAAAGCGTTAGTGCATTAAAATCTCAATTGGCAAAAATCCGTACCGGTAGAGCTCATCCCAGCTTGTTAGATAGTATTGTTGTTAACTATTATGGTGCTGATACTCCACTTAAGCAATTAGCTAATATTATTGCTGAAGATAGTCGTACATTAGCTTTATCTGTATTTGATAAATCTGCTATCCAAGCCGTCGAGAAAGCGATTATGTCTTCTGATCTAGGTTTAAACCCAATGAGTGCTGGTGGCGCTATTCGCATCCCGTTACCGCCACTCACAGAAGAACGTCGTAAAGATCTGATAAAAGTGGCACGTNGTGAAGCTGAAAATGGTCGTGTAGCAGTACGTAACATTCGTCGAGATGCTAATTCTGACATTAAAGANTTACTTAAAGACAAAGACATCTCAGAGGATCAAGCTCGCGCGGGTGAAGAAAATATTCAATCTTTAACTAATGACTTTATTAAGCAAGTAGATGAGCTGTTAAGTGTCAAAGAAAAAGAGTTGATGGAAATTTAAGGATTATGGATACCTTAAACAAGGATGATAGCGGCTCAGATCAGACGCCTAAGATGCCAGAGCATGTTGCCATCATTATGGATGGCAACGGTCGCTGGGCTAAGCAAAAGGGAAAATTACGCACATTTGGGCATAAAGCAGGCGTTGAGTCTGTTCGCGCCTCAGTGCGTTTTGCTCGTACTCATAAAATCACAGCATTAACATTATTTGCATTTAGCTCTGAGAACTGGAAACGCCCTCAGGATGAAGTGTCAGTGTTAATGAAACTATTTAAACTGGTGTTAACCAGTGAAGTTAAGAAACTCCACGCAAATGGTGTACGCCTGAAAGTGGTGGGAGACTTATCTCCTTTTGATCCAAAACTAGTTCAAAAAATCAAAGATGCTGAAGCATTGACTCAACATAATACTGAGTTACATCTCAATATAGCTGCAAACTATGGAGGGCGNTGGGATATAGTGAATGCAGCACANTCTCTCGCTCANCAAGTTGCTTCAGGTAAATTGAATCCTGAAGACATAAATGAGNCATCATTTAATGCCAACACTGCTTTTGCTGATTTACCAGCATTAGATTTACTNATCCGCACCGGTGGTGAAAAACGAATTTCTAATTTTCTACTATGGCAGTGTGCATACTCCGAATTTTATTTTACTGATACGTTATGGCCAGATTTTAATGAAAATAGTTTCCTTGATGCGGTCATCAGCTTTAATGAACGACAACGTCGTTTCGGTAAAATCTCAGAACAGGTCATTTAATTCGCTATGTTAAAACAACGTATCATCACTGCGCTAATCTTAGCGCCTGCAGCTTTACTCGCGATTCTGTTTCTATCTGTTGACACATTTCAGTTCGTGGTAGCAGTGGTAATGGGACTGGGTGCCTATGAGTGGGGAAATATGTCGGGTCTCATTCAACGAAGAATGAAACTGATATTTACCATAATCATCACTGCTTTATGTATTGGATTGAGTATATGGGTGCCAGCCAGTGAAATTTGGGTGCAGGGTGAGTTGCATCTTGTATTTTATTGGGTTTTAGCGCTTGCTAGCGCATGGTGGGCCTATTCGTTGGTGATGATATTGTTATACCCAAAAGCGAGTGCTTTTTGGCAACATTCACACCTGATTCGTAATTTATTCGGTGTGTTTACTCTCGTTCCAACCTATGTCGCCATCGTTACCTTACGTTCTAGTCTATTTGATGTGGATCCATTTTACGGTGCATCATTAATTTTTTATGTGTTAGGTATTGTATGGGCCGCTGATATAGGCGCATTCTTCGTAGGTGTTAAATTTGGTCGTACTAAGTTACGTCCAAATGTATCTCCGGGTAAAACGTTTGAGGGGCTCGCCGGTGGCGTCGCCGCATCGATGGCAATTATTGCGTTTGCGGCGTTACATTATCAAGTTGAAACTAAGTCAATTACATTACATATTTTAATTGGTGTGATTACGGTGGGTGTATCAGCATTAGGTGATTTAAATGAAAGTATGTTTAAACGCTGTGCCGGAATTAAAGATAGTGGTCGTATTTTACCAGGTCATGGCGGCATATTAGACCGTATAGATAGTTTAACTGCGGCCTTTCCAGTCTTTACATTTTGTTATGTGGTATGGATGGCATGATGCAAACCCTGACTATTTTAGGTGCAACAGGCTCAATCGGAAAAAATACGCTTGATGTAGTGAAGCGTCATAATGATAAATACCGAGTTTACGCGTTAACTGCTAATTCAGATTATGAAACACTGTTGTTGCAAGCCAGAGATGTTAATGCTCAGCATGTTGTTTTGGCGGATGTTTCTGTACAAAATGAAGCGTTAGCATTCGCCGCTTCAATGGAATTGGACGTACAATGTCATTTTGGTGTTGATGCATTAGTGAAAGTATCTAATGACAATAAAGTAGACACCGTGATGGCTGCAATCGTCGGTGCTGCTGGACTCATACCTACATTTGCCGCTGTTGCAGCAGGAAAGCGTGTGTTATTAGCAAATAAAGAAGCACTCGTGATGTCTGGTGAACTTTTTATTGCCAAAGCCAATGAACGTGGTGCAACAATTTTACCTATCGATAGTGAGCATAATGCCATTTTTCAGTGTCTTCCTCATTCTTTTAAATATGGTGATTTAGCTGCAAGTGGTATAAGTAAAGTGCTATTAACAGGATCAGGCGGTCCATTTTTAGAGACGGACTTAGCGCTATTTGATGCCATTACTCCAGCACAAGCATGTGCTCATCCTAATTGGGATATGGGCCAAAAAATTTCAATAGATTCTGCGACGATGATGAATAAAGGGTTAGAGTTTATTGAGGCGCGTTGGTTGTTTGGCTTAGATAATGATGATATTGACATCGTCTTGCATCCTCAATCGACAATTCATTCTATGGTGCAGTATGTCGATGGCTCAGTGATTGCACAGATGGGAGCGCCTGATATGCGCACCCCAATTGCCCATGCGCTCGCTTATCCTGCCAGGATTAAAAGTGGTGTTAACCCTTTAGACTTTAATCAATTACGTGATTTTACGTTTTCTACACCCTGTCCTGAACGTTATCCTAATTTATATTTAGCATTGCGCGCTGCTCGTATGGGACAGTCGGCATGTACGACATTAAACGCCGCGAATGAAATAAATGTGGCTGCTTTTCTAGCTGGGCATATTTCATTCACTGATATTGCTAGGTGTAACGCGCAAGTATTAGATGCCCATGAGATATCCTCGCTAACGACGATTGAACAAGTGATTCAATGTGACCAAAATGCACGAGAAGTCGCCCAATCTGCTATTTTGGAATTATCATGATCGCGATTCTCTGGAATATACTGTCATTCATCATTGCCTTAGGTATTTTAGTGGCTGTGCATGAGTGGGGTCATTTTTATATCGCTAGGAAGTGTGGGGTGAAGGTACTTCGTTTTTCTATCGGTTTTGGTAAAGTGATATGGCGTCGTCATGATCGTCACGGTACGGAGTTTGCTATTGCAGCCATTCCTCTTGGTGGTTATGTTAAAATGTTAGACGAACGTGTTGATCAAGTACCACCTGAGTTACAACAACAAAGCTTTAATCAAAAAACAGTACGACAACGCTTTGCGATTGTTGCAGCCGGTCCAATCGTTAATTTTATCTTTGCTATCTTAGTATTAACTTTGATGTATTTAGTTGGGGTAACCAGTTTGCAACCAGTGGTTGGCTCTGTTTCTGACGGCACTATTGCTGAGCGAGCCGGTTTAGAAACTGGGATGCAGATTACCCATGTAGGCGACCGAAGTGTGAAAGATTGGGAAGCCATTAATTTAGAGCTTGTCGCTGCTATTGGTCATGAAAGCATCGACATACGAGTGGTTGACACAGGCTTAGAGCAAAATGACGGAATATCCGGGCGTTTTTATCAGCACGATGATGCAGATAATAACTTACCACCAAGAACACTAACGTTGTTCTTAAACAATTGGGAGTTTGCTCCCGATAAGCAGTCAGCAATGGACAGCCTTGGATTTGAACCCTACCGTCCAGAACCGACCATGGACATTGGTTTTGTGTCGGCTGATAGTCCGGCGGCTAGAGCGGGTGTTCTGGTAGGTGATAAAATATTACAAATTGATGGAACTCTTTTAGCAAATTGGGAACAAACAGTTGCGTATATAAAAGCGCGCCCAAGCCAAGATATTGAAATAACTATCGGACGAGAGGGTAAGGTTGAGCGTTTGTATGCTACNTTAGGTGCTCAACAAACAGAAAACGGACGGATAGGTATTTTAGGAGTCAGTCCAACATTTAAACCATGGCCTGAAGGTATGGTTTATGAACAGCGTTTTAATATTTTAGATGCTATGTTCCTCGGGATGGATAAGACATGGCGTTTAATGACACTGAGCGTAGATATGATTGGAAAACTCTTCACTGGCGATGTGTCGGTTAAGAGTTTAAGCGGTCCGGTTTCNATAGCACAAGGCGCTGGTGCTAGTGCAAGTTATGGGCTTGTTTACTTTTTAAGCTTTTTGGCACTGATCAGTGTTAACTTGGGTATCATTAATTTGTTCCCATTACCCATGTTAGATGGTGGTCATTTAATGTACTACTTAGTAGAAATGGTCACAGGAAAGCCAGTATCAGANGAGGTTCAAGAAATTGGCTTTCGTTTTGGTGCGGTCATTTTATTTAGTTTAATGAGCATTGCGATATATAATGACATCATGCGCATCACTTAATTTTGCTCAATGTCGTGCAATTCCTTACAATAATCATAATTAGTCTAGGAAGAATAATAGTTAATGAAGTTAAGACAGTTTTTTTGCATTAGCGTTTTATCGCTTTGTGCGTTTATTTCACATGCGAACAGTGATTTTGTCATTGATGATATCCGTATCCAAGGCTTACAGCGTGTTGCTCTTGGCGCGGCTTTGACCTATGTCCCTGTTCAAGTGGGAGATAAATTAAGTGACTTCCGAGTCAAGCAAGTCATTCGATCGCTGTATTCCTCTACTCACTTTGAAAGTATCAGTGTCGCCCGAGATGGCAACACGTTAGTGATTAAAGTGACAGAGCGACCCACGATTTCAAATATTATCTTTGAAGGTAACGATGATATTAAAGATGATCAATTGCAGGATAGTCTTAATGGTTCAAACATTATTGTTGGAGAGCCATTAGATAAAACCGTTCTCAATTCTATCGAAAACGGGCTGAAAGACTTTTATTATTCTATTGGTAAGTATAATGCAGATGTTACAGCTATTGTGACACCATTGCCGCGTAATCGCGTTGATTTGAAAGTGCTATTTGAAGAAGGTGATGCTGCGAGTATTACCCAAATCAATATTGTCGGTAATGAGATATTTAGTGACCAAGAATTATTTGATCAGATGGAGTTGAAATTTAACCGCCCTTGGTGGGATTTCATGTCTGAAACGCGTTATCAGCAACAAACGTTATCCGGCGATATGGAAACGATTACGAGTTACTACATGGACCGAGGTTACTTGCGATTCGCGATTGACTCAACCCAAGTATCCATGACACCAGATAAAGATGCTATCTACATTACGTTAAATGTATCAGAGGGTGAACAATATAACGTTTCTGAAGTGGAAGTCATTGGCGACCTGATAGGACAAGATGAAATCATCAAACAGTTGGTGCCATTAAGAACAGATATTTTATACAACCAAGCCCAAGTAACTTATGCCGAAGAGTTCGTTAGCAAGTATTTAGGTCGATTTGGTTATGCTTATCCAACCGTGACGACAATCCCAGAAATTAATGATGAAGATAATACTGTAAAACTCACATTATCTGTAGAACCGGGAAAACGTATTTACGTGCGTCGAATTAATTTTGCAGGTAACAATGTCACTGCCGATGATGTGTTAAGACAGAATGTCACACAAATGGAAGGTGCTTGGTTATCTAACCAATCGCTGGAAACGTCTAAAATTCAATTATCACGTTTAACTTATATGGAAGAGGTTGAGTTTGATACGATTCGATTACCTGGTAAAGAAGACCAAGTAGATGTGAATTTCTCTGTCAAAGAACAACCTGCTGGGTCATTTAATGCGGGGATTGGTTATGGCGATCGCACTAAGTTAAGTTTACAAGCTGGAATCCAGCAAGATAACTTCCTGGGTACAGGTAAGCGTGTTGGGATTAGCCTTAATACAGTATCTTATCAACAATCTGTTTCAGTTAGTTATACTGACCCTTACTTTACTATTGATGGCATTAGTTTAGGCGGTACGCTGAGTTATTCTGAATTTGATGGTGGTAGTTTTAACGTTATTAACTACAATTCAAAACAGTTTGCGGTAGGTGCAAATCTCGGTTATCCCATTGATGCAGTTAATCGCATAAACTTTGGTCTGACTTACACAAATGTGGAATTATTTAACCGCTCAAGTTACGAACAAACGGACCGTTTTTATAATCAATTTATAGACCCTGCAAACCCTGATGCAGCCATCAAGTATGATAGTGTACAAGCATCGGTTGGTTGGTTTAGAAACACACTTAATCGAGGTGTTTTCCCTTCGGATGGTTCTTCACAGCGAGCCTCTGTTAGTGTCACCACACCTAATTCTGATGTGCAGTATTTTAAGTCTACGATTGATACTAAGTTCTATTTTCCATTAACTCGGAATCAACGCTGGACCGTACTTGCCCGTGCTCGTTTAGGATATGGTAATGGTTATGGTGATGTCGACGGCGTAGAGCAGATCTTACCATTTACGGAAAACTTTACTGCTGGTGGTTCAGATACGTTACGCGGCTTTGAGAATAACACGGTCGGTCCACGTGGTATCCAGCGCATTTCTCAGGGCACGATTACGACACCAGATGGTACTGTCATACCAGGTTTACCGCTTAACGATACCCTTTTTGCATCTCGTCGTAGCTTAGGTGGTAATGCGTTAGCATTAGCAGGGTTGGAATTAATTGTTCCGACCCCATTTATTGAAACTGAGTTTGATAAATCTGTACGTACCAGTCTTTTCTTTGACGTAGGAAATGTGTGGGACACAGAATTTGATTATGATGAGTTTAAAGATTTAAGTTTATCTGCAACGAGTGATGAGTTACTTGATTACAGTGATTGGAAACTATTTAGAAGCTCTGCTGGTTTATCAGTCCAATGGATTTCACCTATGGGACCTATGGTATTTAGCTTTTCTAAAGCAGTGAAGCAACGCGCAGGTGACGATGCGAAATTCTTTACTTTTAACATTGGTCAAACATTTTAATTTTATTGCATCGTCAGATGCCATTACAGGAGTACACAATGAAAACAATTACAAAAACATTAGCAACAACAGCCTTAATAGCTTCAACATTATTTAGCACGGCTGTAATGGCAGCTCAGAAAGTAGCAATTGTTGATGTGCAAGGAATATTGCAAGTATTACCACAGACAGCTCAAATTGCTCAAAGCATTAACGAAGAGTTTAAAGAGCAGTATGGTGAAATTCAAAAATTACAAAAAGACGGTGAGTTTGAAGTAGAAAAACTGCAACGTGATGGTGCGACTATGTCTGAAGCACAAAAACAAGCGTCTCAAGAAAAAATTATGGCTATCCGTGCTGAATTGCAAGAAAAAGCACAGCCACTTCAACAAGCAGTTCAACGTCGTCAAAACGAAGAACAAACGAAATTGTTGGGTTTAGTTAAGCAAGCAATTGATGCAGTAGCTCAAGCCGAATCTTTCGATATGGTATTAAATGCGAATGCGGTCACATTTGTGAAGCCTGAATTTGATATCTCACAGAAAGTCTTACAGCAGGTTAATACAACTACCACTGCTCAATAAATATATGGGAAGTGCAGACCAACGAAATATGAGTATTTGGTTGGTCTGATTTGTTTTTAGGGGGTTTACAGGTATGGTGACGCCCATTATCAAATTATGGAGTATTTGACCTTGTCAAATGAGTTAAACACGATTGAAATTCGTGAAATTATGGAATTACTTCCACATCGTTATCCTTTTTTATTAGTTGACCGTGTTACTGACTATGAGTTAGGTCAATCCATTAAAGCGTATAAAAATATTACGTTTAATGAACCCTGTTTTACGGGACACTTCCCAGGGCAACCAATTTTCCCGGGTGTCTTAATCCTTGAAGCATTAGCTCAAGTAGCAGGAGTTTTAGGCTTTAAAAGCATGGAGAAGACGGATAAGCTTTACTTGTTCGCAGGTGTTGATAATGCGCGCTTTAAAAAGCCGGTTGTTCCAGGCGATAAGTTAGAAATGGAAGTTGAATTAGTTAAGGAACGTCGTGGTATATGGAAATTCAAGGGTGTTGCACGTGTCGATGGAGACGAAGTGTGTAGCTCAGATTTCATGTGTGCAATGAGAGATATGTAATTTGATCCATTCAACTGCAATAATTGATCCTTCCGCGAGCATTGGACATAATGTGTCTATTGGCCCGTTTTGTTATGTTGGCGAAAACGTAAGCATTGGCGATGACTGTATCCTCGAGTCACACATTGTTATCAAACGTGATACGACGATTGGCAAAGGGAATCATTTTTTTCAGTTCTGTTCGATTGGTGAAGATTGCCAAGACAAAAAGTACGCCGGCGAAAAAACGACACTTATCATTGGCGACAATAATGTGTTTCGTGAGTCATGCTCCATTCATCGAGGTACGACCCAAGATCAGTGCATCACTAAAATTGGGTCGAATAATTTACTCATGGTGAACACTCACCTTGCTCACGATTGTATGGTGGGTGATAACAATATTTTCGCCAATAACGCGACAGTTGCTGGGCACGTTCATATTGGTGACTTTGTTATTTTAGGTGGTATGACGGCAGTACATCAGTTCTGTCATATAGGTTCTCATGCGTTTACTGGTGGCGGTGCAGTTATATTGCGTGATGTTCCGCCCTATGTAATGGTGAACGGCTTAAAGCACATACCACAGACGATCAACTCTGAAGGCTTAAAACGCCGCGGTTTCAGTAGTGACACTATTATGAACATCAAACGTGCCTATAAAGCATTGTATCGTCAAAATAACACAATTTCAGAAGCGCTTGTCGCCATACAAGAACTTGCACAACACACTCCAGAATTAGATATTATGGTTGATTTTTTAAGCCAACCTAACCGCGGTATCATTCGTTAATTATGTCCGCTTTTTCAGTGGACAATACACCTTATAAGATTGCTCTGGTTTGCGCTGAACCTTCTGGGGATATGTTAGGCAGTGGCTTAGTTAAACAACTGTTGCGCCGTTATCCTAATGCCCAAATCAAAGGGATTGGAGGCGAGCTATGTCAAGCTCAAGGATTGCATTCCTGGTTTGATATGAATGAATTATCGGTCATGGGCTTGTTTGAAGTCATCAAACATTTACCTCGGTTACTCGCGATTCGAAAATCGCTAAAACAGCAATTACTCAACTTTCAACCCGATATCTATGTGGGTGTCGATGCACCTGATTTTAATTTACCTATTGAAGCTTTTTTAAAAAACAAAGGTATCAAAACCGTTCATTATGTTTCGCCAACCATTTGGGCATGGCGTGAATCTCGAGTCCATAAAATTAAACGCGCAGCTGATTGTGTGATGGGTTTGTTCCCTTTTGAAGCGCCAGTATTTGCTAAATACCATGTGAATTATGAGTTTGTGGGTCATCCTATGGCTGACGCAATTGATTTATCTCCTGATAAATCATCTGCTAGAAAGCGATTCAACTTAGGTGATAACGAATCCGTAGTAGCCTTATTACCTGGATCACGAGGCAGTGAAGTACAACAGTTATTGCCTATATTTCTCGATTCACTGGAACAAATGCAAGTGAATCAGCCTAATATTAAAGCGATTATACCGGCAGTTAATGCAGCGCGAGAATCACAAATTCTCAAGATATTGGCTCACTACCCAAACACGGTTGTTGATAATGTACTAGTAACCCGTGAAGTAGCAAGAACGGCCATGATTGCTAGTGATGCTGTATTATTATCATCAGGTACTGCTACATTAGAAGCTATGTTATGTAAACGACCTATGCTATCAGTGTATAAAATGTCAGGGTTAACTTATCGTATGATGCAGCGATTATATAAACCTAAGTACTTTTCACTACCCAATATCTTAGCAAATGAGCCATTGGTTCCAGAGTTACTCCAAGATGATGTCGACCCAATTGTAATTAGTCATTATATGGTTAATTTACTCACCTTATCTGATAACTTAACGATAGATGAGGCGAACGATGCCAATGGGGATGTTGAATTAATACCTGTCAAAAGTAAGGGCTCGTGTTTATTTACAATAGATAGTAACCGTTTAACCTATATTTTATCCCGATTCACCCAACTTCATTATAATTTAGCGCATGATGCAGATAATCAAGCAGCGAATGTGGTAGCGCAATACTTATCCCAACCTCAGAGCAAGATAGTAAAGTAATACTTAACCGTGATCGGTTATTAACGGAGAATTAGAAAACATGTTAATCGCTGGTGTAGACGAAGTAGGGCGCGGGCCATTAGTTGGAGATGTTGTGACGGCTGCGGTGATATTGGATCCTGCACGTCCCATTGCCGCTCTGAATGATTCAAAAAAACTTTCCGAAAAAAAACGAGAAGCTTTATATCCGATAATTAAGGAACAGGCCTTAGCGTGGGCTATTGGTCGAGCGACACCGGCTGAAATTGATGAAGTTGAATATATTACGCGCAACCATGCTCGCCATGACACGAGCTGTCGCAGGTTTAGCCATAAGGCCTGATTTTGTTCAGGTTGATGGTAATCGCTTACCCGATTGGGATTATGCCAGTGAGGCCATCGTCAAAGGTGACGGCAGTATTGCATGCATTAGTGCCGCTTCTATATTAGCAAAGGTTGTTCGTGATCAAGAAATGGTTGTGTTAGATAAACTTCATCCTGAATACGGATTTGCACAACATAAAGGATATCCCACTAAAGCACACTTAGCGTGTTTGGAACACCTGCCTATCTTATCTTGTTATCGAGTTTTAAACCGGTTGCACTTAGAGTTAATTTAGTAAAGTAAATTATTATTTTTTTAAAAAGGACCATCGATTATCTCATTGTTTTATGTCATTTTTTGATACACTAATGACATTAACATTTAGCCTACTATTTAATTTGGGAACCACTGCTTAAATGTCTTCAGAATTTATCCATTTACGTGTGCATAGTGATTTTTCTATGATGGATGGCTTGAATAAAGTCAAACCACTGTTAGATGAATGCGTAAACCTAAGCATGCCAGCTTTAGCACTGACGGATCAAATGAATATGTGTGGTTTGGTTAAGTTCTATTCTGAGGCGCATAATCGTGGGATAAAACCCATTATTGGTACGGACTTTTGGGTCCAAGATCTTACTCAATCACCGAATATCTTTCGTCTGACATTACTCGCTACCAATAACATTGGTTATAATAATATCACTGTGCTGATTTCTAAGGCATATCAACGTGGTCATGTTAATAACCGTCCAGTCATTGACAAAGCTTGGTTAGCTGAGCATAAAGCCGGTATTATTATCTTATCAGGGGCAACTCGAGGCGATCTCGGTGAGGCATTACTGAAAAATAATCAAAAAGCTGCTCACCAGATAGTTGAGTTTTATCAAACTCACTTTCCTGACCGTTATTATGTAGAGTTAATTCGCACTGGTCGTGTCAATGAAAACGAATATATACGAGCTGCAGTTGCATTTGCCGAGCAATATGCTTTGCCCGTTGTTGCGACTAACGAAGTGTGTTTTATAGCATCAGAAAATTTTGCAGCACATGAAATTCGCGTCAGTATTCACGATGGGTACACATTAGAAGATTCTCGCCGACCTAAACATTATTCTCCGCAGCAATATATGCGCTCGGCAGAAGAAATGGTTGAGTTATTTGACGATATCCCTGAAGCGATAACGAATACTGTTGAGATAGCCAAACGTTGTAATGTCACCGTTCAGTTAGGTACGTATTTCTTACCTAATTTTCCGACGGGTGATTTATCCACTGAAGATTTCCTTGTCAAAGTGTCTAAAGAAGGTCTGGAGCGACGTTTATTAAAGTTGTTTCCTGATGAAACTGACCGTGTCGAAAAGCGGGGTGAATATGACGAACGTCTGGATATCGAGTTAAAAGTAATTAACCAAATGGGCTTTCCTGGTTACTTCTTGATCGTCATGGAATTTATTCAATGGTCAAAAGATAATGGGATCCCTGTTGGACCCGGTCGTGGTTCAGGTGCCGGCTCATTAGTGGCGTATGCATTAGATATCACCGACTTGGACCCATTAGAATTTGATTTACTATTCGAACGCTTCCTTAATCCTGAACGGGTATCAATGCCGGATTTTGATATTGATTTTTGTATGGACCGTCGTGACGAGGTAATTGACCATGTTGCGCAAATGTATGGACGCGAAGCGGTATCTCAAATCATTACTTTTGGTACGATGGCGGCAAAAGCAGTCGTCCGAGATGTTGGGCGTGTACTAGGTCACCCGTACGGATTTGTTGATCGCATCTCAAAACTCATTCCTTCTGATCCTGGTATGACACTAGCCAAAGCATTTGATGTTGAGCCACGTTTAGGTGAACTAGAAAATGCGGATGATGATGTTAAAGAATTATTGACCATGGCTAGGATTCTAGAAGGGGTCACGCGAAATGCAGGTAAGCACGCGGGTGGAGTGGTAATNGCNCCGACTCAGATTACCGATTTTTCGCCATTATATTGTGATGATGAAGGTAGAAACCCCGTCACGCAATTTGATAAAAACGATGTTGAAACAGCCGGACTCGTTAAGTTCGATTTCTTAGGTTTACGGACCTTGACGATCATTCAATGGGCGATTGATATGATTAAAGAAATGACGGGCGAAGAAGTGGATATCACACAAATCCCGTTAGAAGATCCAGCAAGTTTTAAATTACTACAACGTGCTGAGTCTACCGCGGTATTNCAATTAGAATCGCGTGGAATGAAAGATTTGATCAACCGTCTACGTCCGGATTGTTTTGAAGACATCATTGCTTTGGTGGCATTATTTAGACCAGGTCCATTACAGTCTGGTATGGTCGATAATTTTATCGACCGTAAGCATGGGCGAGAGGCGATTTCATATCCCGACGCTAATTATCAACATGAATGTTTGCAGGTAATATTAGAACCGACTTACGGCATTATCTTATACCAAGAACAGGTCATGCAAATAGCTCAAGAAATGGCTGGTTATTCGCTTGGTGGTGCTGATTTATTACGCCGTGCAATGGGTAAGAAAAAGCCTGAAGAGATGGAAAAGCAGCGTTCTGTGTTTGCTGAAGGATCTAAAAATAACAATATCGACCCTGATTTAGCCATGAAAATTTTTGACTTAGTAGAAAAATTTGCTGGTTACGGGTTTAACAAATCCCACTCTGCTGCCTATGCGCTTGTATCTTATCAAACGTTATGGTTAAAAACCCATTATCCAGCTTATTTTATGGCTGCCGTTATGTCTGCGGATATGGATAACACGGATAAGATCGTGACCTTAGCCGATGAATGTCAGCGTATGGGGATCACGATTTGTCCACCAGATCTCAATAGCGGTAAATACAAGTTTACCGTCAATGAAAATCAAGAAATAGTATATGGTATTGGTGCGATTAAGGGGGTAGGTGAAGGTCCTATCGAAGCCATTATTCAGGCTCGTAACGAGCATGGTGTATTTTCGGATTTGTTTGATTTTTGTGCGAAAATTGACATCAAAAAAGTCAATAAACGCGTGCTAGAAAAACTAGTGCTTGCTGGTGCAATGGACAATTTAGGCCCCCATCGAGCCGCTATCATGGCATCATTACAAGATGCTTTAGAAGCAGCTTCACAACACGCAAAAGCGGAAAGTTTTGGTCAAGGCGATATGTTTGGACTGTTGACTGATGCTGACGACGCTGAGCAGGCTTTTGCAAACGTGCCGGTTTGGTCAGAAAAAGTGTGGCTAGACGGCGAAAAAGAAACATTAGGCTTATATTTAACCGGACACCCAATTAATCGTTATTTAAGTGAGCTAACACATTATACCGATAGTCGTATTAATGATTTGAAGCCTACGGGTAAAGAAAACCAAGTAGCGATTGCTGGTTTAGTCTTAGGTGTCAGGGTGATGACTAACAAAAAAGGCCGCCGTTGGGCAATTGTCACCTTAGATGATAAGTCGGGTCGAATTGATGTTCGTTTATTCCCTGATATGTATGAAACCTATGAACCTTTACTACAATCAGATAAAATATTGTATGTAAAAGGACAGGTCAGCTTTGATGAATTCGCTGCGGGGAATACAATGACTGTCAGAGCGTTAATGGATATTACTGATGCTCGTGAGCAATTTGTTCGCGCACTATCGATTTCACTTGAATATAATGAACAATTAAATCGTAAAATTGATGAAGCATCACGTATTTTAGAACATTATCGAGGGGGGACTTGCCCACTTGAATTTAATGTTAAACATGAAGATTTAGAAGTGGCATTGGTGTCAGATGCACAGTGGTATGTGACACCCAGTGATCAACTATTACACGAATTAAGACAATGTATGGGTGAGCAAAACATTCAACTTATGTTTTCATAACTCCCATCATTCACATTTTATTAGGAAAGTACATGAGCGTACACTTTTTGGATTTTGAGCAACCAATTGCTGAATTAGAAGCCAAAATAGAGGAACTTCGTCTAGTTAATCAAACCGGTAAACTGGATGTGGGTATCGAAGATGAGATAAACCGTCTACAGGACAAAAGTGAAGATCTTACGCGTAAGATATTTAAAGACTTAGGGGCTTGGCAAGTTTCTCAATTGGCACGCCACCCTTTACGTCCTTACACCCATGATTACATTAAACATGCGTTTGGTGAATTCAATGAGCTAGCAGGTGATCGAGCCTATGCCGATGATAAAGCCATTGTCGGCGGTTTAGCCATGCTCGATGATGAGCCGGTAATGATCATTGGTCATCAAAAAGGCCGAGACACTCATGAAAAGATTAAACGTAATTTTGGTATGCCAAAACCAGAAGGTTATCGTAAAGCATTGCGTTTAATGAAAATGGCAGAGCGATTTAACTTACCTGTGATTACTCTCATTGATACTCCGGGAGCCTACCCTGGAGTAGGGGCTGAGGAGCGTGGTCAATCAGAAGCTATCGCGCGTAACCTAAAAGAAATGGCAGAATTAAATGTGCCAGTTATTTGTACGGTTATTGGTGAAGGTGGTTCAGGCGGTGCGTTAGCGATTGGTGTCGGTGATCGTGTCAATATGCTGCAATATTCTACTTATTCGGTTATTTCGCCAGAAGGTTGTGCGTCAATTTTATGGAAAAGTGCCGAAAAAGCCCCATTAGCTGCAGAAGCTATGGGAGTAGGTGCTGAGCAAATTAAAGCACTTGGATTAATTAATGAAATTATTCAAGAGCCTTTAGGCGGTGCCCATCGTAATCATATGGGGATGGCTGCGAATTATAAAGCGACCATCAAGCAACAACTTGCTCAATTGAAAGCGCTTAGTTTGGACGAACTCAAAGCTCAGCGTTATGAAAGACTGATGTCGTTTGGCTATTGTTAAGTCGCTAATTAATCTTACTTCTTCAAGCTGGGCCTTCATTCAGAAGCGCCCAGTTTATTTAGCACTCAGTGGTGGCATGGATTCTGTAGTGCTACTTAATGCAGTCATGCAGCAGTGGCCTGTTGATGCACCATACCCACTTACATTACTCCATGTTAATCATCATCTTCAAGCTGATGCGGCGCTTTGGGCCAAGCATTGCCAAAGTTTAGCAAACCGCTATAACATCCCATGTCACGTTTTAGATGTTCAGTTAGATTCTCCTAACAAAAATATTGAATCCCAAGCACGACACGCCCGCTATACTGCCTTATTTAATGCAATGTCGCATAATGGGGTGTTATTAGTTGCACAACATGCTGACGACCAGGTTGAGACTTTGTTTTTACAGTTGAAACGCGGTGCCGGGCTAACCGGCTTATCCGGTATGGTGCCATGGCAATCGGGTTTCCAACAATTTGGTGCCCATCCCTCAATGCATATTTATCGTCCTTTACTTGGTGTCACTCAAGCTCAGATCAATGAATATGCTTCAGTCCATTTATCTCCTAACGATTGGGTCGATGATCCTAGTAATACAGACACTAAGTTTGATAGAAATTTTCTGCGCAACGATGTTATTCCTTTATTGTCCTCACGTTGGAAACAATGGACGAAAAAAGTCGTGCAAAGTATGTCGGTACTAAATGAAGAACATACGTTATTAAATGAAGTTACTCAAGAGCGTTTATTAGCATGTCTCAATACCGATAAATTGATAGTCAATAAATTAACCACGTACTCAAGTTCATGGCAAAAACAAATAGTGCGTCATTTTGCACTTGAAATAGCGAATGTTGCTTTATCTCAAGCTCAACTCCAGCAATTGTTCCAAATCATACATGCTAAGGAGGATGCGAGAGGGCGTTTGAGTGTTAAAAATAACACCAAAGCACAGGTTCATTTTGAACGTTTTCAAGGTCAATTATATGTGATTGAAGACGATCAGATTACTGCTGCAAAAGCTTCTATGGCTCAGTTACAAAATAATATTCAAGACGTGCCAGGTTCCAGCATTGATGAAGGCGATTTTTCCGTAAAAGTCGTCTCTCAAAGTTATCCAATAAAACCGGTTGGTGCGGCGCACTCAAAACCGATAAAGCAGTGGTATAAACAGTGGGGCATTGCACCTTGGGAACGGTCTTTTACGTTAATAAAAACACGTGATGATATCGATATTAGCCTTTGGTGTAATGGACGCACCTATGCATTAACTAAGGAAGAGTGATGCCTACTGAATTTATCTCTGTATTAAGTTTACTTGTAGTTGCTGTTATTTCTACATGGTGTTTTAAACGGGTTAATTTACCGCCCATTCTCGCGTATTTGTTTGCAGGCATCATTGTTGGTCCTAGTGCTTTAAGTTTATTTGATCATCCTGAGCAAATGCATGTACTCGCTGAAATAGGCATTGTTTTTTTGCTTTTTACGCTAGGGTTAGAATTTTCTTTACCTAAGTTGCAAGCAATGCGGCATTTAGTCTTTGGGCTGGGTATGAGTCAGATGCTACTGACGACATTATCGACGGCAGGTATCGCCTATTTATTTGGTTTCTCTTTATCCGGATCGATGGTGATTGGTGGGATAATAGGATTATCGTCAACCGCCATTGTCATTAAACAAACCGCAGAAATGGGGACATTAAATACACCACGATCACAACTTGCTGTGTCAATTTTGCTATTCCAAGATTTAGCGGTTGTACCATTTCTCATATTTATTCCTTTGATCAATAGTCCTTCAGATTCATCTTTTAGCATGTTGATGTTGTTCGCGTTCTTAAAAGGAATGGCTGTTATTACTACGCTGTTATTGATTGGTAAGTGGGTCTTACCTAAGGTGTTTCGAGAAATTGCGAATACGCGTACGGATGAGTTATTTGTATTAACGACTATCACTGTGGTGTTAATGGCCTCTGGATTGACTTATGCAATGGGATTATCACTGGCGCTTGGCGCATTCATCGCTGGTATGATGTTAGGTGAGAGCCAATACAAATATCAATTAGAGTCAGATATTAGGCCTTTTCAAGATATTTTGATGGGATTATTTTTTGTTACCGTAGGGATGCGTTTGGATTTACTCATTGTATGGAACTATGCGTCTATTATTGTCGGCGGTTTAGTTGCTATGCTGATATTGAAAATAGTAATTGTCCGTTTTTCCGCTTTAATTTTTAACACGAATCATAACGATGCTTGGGCGGCTGCATTTAAGGTCTGTCAGATGGGGGAGTTTAGTTTTATATTAGCGTCACTCGCTGTCACTCATAATGTATTAGATTCTCAAACGGCTTCAATTCTAGTCAGTATTGGCATTTTAAGCATGATGTGCACGCCTTACCTTGTTGCTAATAGTGTTCGTTTTGCCAATTTCTTCGCACCTGATTCTACAGCGAATTCAATTAACAATGCTCAAATACTTGAGCAGGAACGAACGGGTCATGTCATTATTTTAGGCTATGGGCGTGTAGGCCAGTCTACTGCACGTATGTTAGATATGGAAAATATCAACTATATTGCGGTTGATATTGATCCGATTAGGGTGCAAGAATCACAAACGGCAGATGAACCCGTGATTTATGGTGATGTGTCGGATAAAGCTATATTACGCAGTGTCAACATAGATAAAGCGGTGTCGGTCATTGTCACATTTGACCATATACCTAAAGCAACTCAATGCATTGATTGTATCCGAGGGTTTAATCGTGATATCCCTATTATTGTGCGTACACGTAAAGATTATGCCATGGATACATTATATAATAGCGGTGCGACTCAAGTGGTACCTGAGCTTCAAGAGGGGGTATTGATGTTAGTTTCACAGGTATATCATTACAGTGGCGTACCGATGGCTAAAATCCTAAAACGTATTCGTAATGAACGTAAAGGGCACTATGATCATTTACATGGTTTTTATCCAGGTGAAACAACTGAAGTTAGTTATGAGAGCGCAGATAAATTGCGTTTCATGCATGCGATTAATATTAATCGTTCTGCTTGGGCCGTAGGTAAAACGGTTGGTCAATGTGATTTGTTGAAATATGGCGTCCACATAAAAAAAATTAAACGCGCTAACAATGTCATACTTGAACCCACAATGCAGGAAATTTTGTTAGATGATGATATTTTAGTGATCAGTGGTAAACCTGGACGAGTTGAACGTGCAGAGCGATTTATTCTTGATGGTCATTGATAGTTAAATCAAACAATAATCCAATGCAGATGCATTATAATGAATCTTTAAAATCTATTACATATTGAGTACAGCATACCCATGTCTGAAGATGCACAGATGGAACAAGACGAATTATGGATGACACACGCACTATCCTTAGCTGATAAAGCCCAACAAACGGGTGAGGTTCCAGTGGGTGCGGTCATTGTCTTAGATAATCAAATCATAGGAGANGGTTATAACCGTTCGATTATTAATCATGATCCATGTGGACATGCTGANATTATGGCGATNCAATCAGCTGCGCAACACATTAATAATTATCGAATTTTAGATGCTACAATGTATGTGACTTTAGAGCCTTGTGCNATGTGTGCTGGAGCAATAGTNCATGCNAGAATGAAACGAGTNGTTTTTGGAGCATCCGATCTTAAGACTGGNTGTGCCGGGAGTATCTTAAACTTACTACAACATGATAAATTAAATCATCAAGTAGAGTTGCAACGAGGGGTGTTATCTGAATTATGCTCAGCTAAAATTTCTCAGTTTTTTAAAGATAGAAGGGCCGAAATAAAAGCGGTTAAATTAGCGAAAAAAGCAGCNTTAGCGAAGTTAAAGTCTGATTAGATTTCAGTCTTCAGTGCTTCAAAGTTAAATAAATTAAACATTTTTCTTCGTTGTAACATGCTTTGATGATTTCTCTTTAACGTAATTCGACGTCGAGAATTACTGGCGGATAAANGGCGATGTGTGCGATAAAAATTCGATTTTTTCATATATAGACCCTGTAGAACGATTCAATTGATTGAATGTATCATTATTATCAAAGGATACCGAATGTTTATGACAATGTTATGGCTAATTTATGTCAATTTCACTTTCTTCGGCTGAAGCGGTAGCATTTGTTATATACATTAAACTGTCGTAGTAGCGACGAATGTTTTCTACATATTTAACTGCGACATCACCTCTGGCAAAGCCATAGCGTGCATTTTGATAATATTTCTTTTGTTTAAGTAAAGGCAGGTGTTGTTTTACATCAACCCATAAATCGGGATCAAATCCTTTACGTTGAGTTAATACACGTGCATCTTCTACATGACCTAGCCCTAAGTTGTATGCTGCTAAAGCGAAATATATCTTATCAGGATCGCTGATGCGAGCAGGTATTCTGTCATATAAATTTCTCAGATACGTTGCCCCGCCACGGATACTCTGCTCAGGATCTAAACGAGAAGTTATCCCAACTTCCTTAGCAGTGGGGAGAGTTAGCATCATCAAGCCACGCACCCCAGTAGGAGAACGAGCATGTTTCTCCCAATGACTTTCTTGATAACTCGTTGCAGCTAATAATTGCCAATCAAAGTTACCAGAGTACTGTTCAAACCAAGGTTGATATTGAGGTAAATCCGTTTCAATGGCCGCTATAAATGCACGAGTATCTACATAATCAAATTCGCGAATGTGGCCAAAGTATTTTTCTTGTAAGCGACTAAATTCTCCACTGCTTTGTAATTCGCCAAAGTATTCTAGTAATGCGCCTAACAGAGAGTCGTCTTGATTTATATGCATCAGCCAATGTTGTGCAGAAGACGTTTCCAAATCCAAGCCCATTTTTATTTCCGGGTAACGTCGTCTCATCACGTTCACTAAAGCCGAGTTTGCGATGGTCGCATCAATTTTTCTTTCTGCGACTAATAACAAGAGTTCTTCATCATCGTACTGTTCAACTTGTTGCCAATTCAGACGGTTAACATCCACACTTTTATGATGTTTTTGCATGATGGCAGCTTGTTGGCTATATCGTTGTACATAAACTTTTCCGGAGATATCGTTAATATCGGATAATTTTCGCTGACTTCTATGAATAACAACCTGTTGAGAATAATACTGATAAGCAGGTCCGAGTTTGTATTGATTTAACGTTTCAGGCGCGAAAGAAAACTGTGAAGCAATGATGTCGAT
>JGI26082J51739_10000268_pt1 | contig 32325 bp, 29 predicted proteins | sample SaaInl5LU_22_DNA_FD_51739 | JGI IMG/M metagenome (IMG submission 51739)
TATTACCAACATAGGCGCGCATTGCCCGCTATCTCCTACGACTGGGCATAACTGTAGGAGCGCATTGCCGCAGGCAAGCCGCGACCCTGTACCCCAAAAAAACAAACCCCGTGTTCGAAAACTACGGGGTTTGTATGCACTCTGAGGGGGCCAAGGCCTCCTCTTTGTTAACTCGTCATGTCTTAGTTATCGACAGACTCGTCCTCTTCCATATCTTTCATAGAAAGTTTGATACGTCCGCGCATATCCACGTCCAATACCTTAACTTTTACCATGTCGTCCATGTTGATGTAGTCAGTCACCTTGTTCACACGCTCGCTCGCGATCTGTGAAATGTGTACCAAGCCATCTTTACCCGGCAGGATGTTAACAAACGCACCGAAGTCTTCGATGCGGACAACCTTGCCTTCGTAGATTTTGCCAACTTCAGCTTCTGCCGTAATCGCCATAACGCGGTCAACGGCCGCTTTAGAGCCTTCCTTGTTATCTGCGTAGATACGCACTGTGCCGTCGTCATCCAGATCGATTGATGCGCCAGTCTCTTCAGTGATAGAGCGGATAACTGCACCACCCTTACCGATAACGTCGCGAATCTTCTCTGGGTTGATTTTCAGCTGAACCATTGCGGGCGCATGNTCGGCAAGTTCTGGACGAGCGTAACCAATAACCTTCGCCATTTCACGCAGGATATGAACACGTGCTTCGTTTGCCTGCTCCAGTGCGATCTCCATGATCTCTTCGGTAATACCGGTGATCTTGATATCCATCTGCAGTGCAGTAACGCCCGCTTCAGTACCGGCTACTTTAAAGTCCATATCACCGAGATGATCTTCATCACCTAGGATGTCGGTCAGAACGGTAAAGCGATCATCTTCTTTAACAAGACCCATTGCGATACCGGCAACAGCCGCAGATACAGGTACACCCGCATCCATCATCGCCAATGATGAACCACACACAGACGCCATAGAAGACGAACCGTTCGATTCAGTAATCTCAGACACCAAACGCATGGTGTATGGGAATGCATCCTGCGTTGGCAGTACTGCCGTAACACCGCGACGCGCTAGACGACCGTGGCCAATCTCGCGACGACCAGCGCCACCCATACGACCAGCTTCACCTACAGAATAAGGAGGGAAGTTGTATTGCAGCATGAATGGATCACGGCGCTCGCCTTCAAGGGCATCGATAATCTGAACATCACGGCTAGTGCCAAGCGTACAGGTAACAATTGCTTGAGTTTCACCGCGGGTAAACAGTGCAGAACCGTGAACACCTTTAAGTACGCCCACTTCAACTTCGATAGGACGAACAGTTTTGCTGTCACGACCATCGATTCGTGGCTCACCGCTTAGAATGCGCTCACGAACGGTTGCCTTCTCGATTGAAGCGAACACTTTTGATACTTCACCAGCGCCGGGAGCACCCTCTTCGCCTGTTGCGAAAGTAGCAACGGCCTCGTCACGTAGCGCTTTTAGTCTGTCTTGACGCTGCATCTTGTCAGCAACTTGGAAAGCGGCAGAGATCTGCGCGCCCATCGCTGAATTAATTGCATCCGTCAGTTCAGTGTTCTTAACTGCTGGAGTCCAATCCCACTTAGGTTTAGCTGCCTGCGCTGCGAACTCATTGATTGCATTGATAGCCACTTGCATCTCTTGATGTGCAAACAGCACAGCACCGAGCATCTCATCTTCAGTCAGCTCTTTCGCCTGAGATTCAACCATCAATACAGCATCGCTAGTACCGGCTACGACCATGTCGAGTTCGGAATTAGCTAGCACGTCATATTTAGGGTTCAGTACGTAGCCATCTTCTTCGGTGAAACCGACGCGCGCAGCACCGATTGGACCTACAAATGGAATACCCGAAATTGTAAGAGCCGCTGACGTACCGATAAGCGCTGCTATATCTGGATCAACGTTCTTATCAGAGGACATTACTGTACACACGACCTGTACTTCATTCATGAAGCCTTTAGGGAAGAGTGGACGAATTGGACGGTCTATCAGACGTGAAGTCAGTGTCTCTTTCTCAGTTGGACGCGCTTCACGTTTGAAGAAACCACCAGGAATACGACCGACAGCGTAGTATTTCTCTTGGTAATGAACTGAAAGCGGGAAAAAATCCTGACCCTCTTTAGCTGTCTTTGCACCAACAACAGTACATAGAACCTGAGTCTTTTCATTTACAGTAACCATAACTGCGCCAGTTGCCTGACGAGCTACCTTACCGGTTTCGATCGTTACAGTATCGTTACCGAACTGAAACGTCTTAGTAATCGCATTAAACATCGATTAGCTCCGTTTTGTGTTTATCAGTCTCTGCTAATCGCGAATCTTACGTCTTTTAAAGCCAGTACTCAGTTAAGCTCGAACCAAGCTCAATTGAGTACAGGCCAAAGATAAGGATATCGCAGAGGATTTATAAAAAAGGGCCATACACAGTATGGCCCCTAGGTGTCTGAATCTTAACGACGCAGGCCAAGACGCTTGATCAACTCAAGGTAACGGTCAGCGTTTTTCTTCTTCAAGTAATCCAGCAACTTACGACGCTGGTTTACCATACGAATTAGACCGCGACGTGAGTGGTGATCTTGCTTATGGCTTTTGAAGTGACCCTGAAGGCCTTCAATGTTCGCAGTTAGCAGTGCAACCTGAACTTCTGGTGAACCAGTGTCGCCCTGGCCACGGCCGTATGCTTCAACTACTTCTGCTTTTTTCTCAACAGACAATGCCATTGATATTCTCCTATTAAGATATGCACACAACCCTAAAATAGTAGGCTGTGGGTTTAGTCGCGCTGCACCGAGCATATCTTCAGTACAGCGTCAGCCCCTAGCAAACGAATGCTAGAGGAGAATTCTATTGTTCCGAGGTGTCTAGCAAGCGTTTAGCACGTAAACGGCCCGTCTCATCGACTTCGCCTAACCCAAGGAAACGGTCGTTTTCAAACAACCGAACTAGACCATGCGTATCAAAACGCTCACCTAGCTTTTGTCCTTGGAGTAAGCGCGCTGCCAAGAGCTGGTCTAACTCTAGTGACGGCAATCGTTCAACTGCACTCCAGGGCGGTAATAATAGCGCATCTAGACGCTTTTGTATGCACTCTTGTGATTCACCCTCGTGCTGAGGCTGCGCCATCTGCTCTAACTGTTCTAAGGTTAACATTTGTGATGCATCGTAATTCGCTACTGCAGTTCTTCGCAATACACTTACGTGCGCACCACAACCTAATGCAAGCCCTAAATCCTCCACAATTGAGCGGATGTAAGTGCCTTTAGAGCAGTGAACTTCAAGGTCTATCTCGTCTTCGCGCACGGCTAGGAGTTTAATTTCGAAGATGTGAACCTGACGGGGCTTTACCTCGATCTGCTCACCGCGTCGTGCCAACTTATACAGCGGCTCACCATTAAACTTAAGCGCCGAGAACATCGAAGGAACCTGCTCGATATCGCCTAAAAAGCGGCTTTCGAGAAGTTTTTCCAGGTCAATTGCATCAATTTCAGGAACGGGCTTGGTCTCTATGACCTGACCATCTGCATCACTGCTATCGGTCCGCACGCCCAGCTTTGCCGTAGTGATATACCGCTTGTCTGAATCTAGCAGAAACTGTGAAAACTTAGTCGCCTCACCTAAACAGATCGGTAAAAGACCGGTTGCCAATGGGTCAAGTGCGCCTGTGTGACCCGCTTTAGCTGCATCGAATAGCCGCTTTACACGTTGTAAAGCGTGGTTCGAGCTGCCACCTGCAGGTTTATCAAGTAAAAAGACGCCGTCAATGCGGCGTCCTTTAATACGTCGAGCCATGGATTAATCCTCGTCTGACTCGGGTTTGTCATCCTCAAGACGACGAGCGCGTTCGATAAGGCTGGCTAATTGCCGACCTCGCTCTACGCTCGCGTCATAGTGGAATCGCAACTGAGGCATGACGCGCAGCTTGATGCCACGCGACAACTCAGAGCGCAGGAAACCAGCCGCGTTTTTAAGAACCTCAAGGCTCTCTTTAGTCGCTTCTAGTTCATCCTTACCACCTAGCGGCAGTACCGTGACATACACATCGGCATAACCAAGATCTTTCGCCACTTTTATGTGGTTGATAGTGACCATGCCTAGACGTGGATCTTTAATTTCACGGTGGATGATTTGAGACAGATCACGTTGGATCTGCTCACCCACTCGGTCGGTACGTTTAAAATCGCGTGCCATACAACCTCTTAGAGAGAACGCTCGATTTCGATGGTGTCGAAGACCTCAATAAGGTCGCCCACTTTAACATCGTTGTAGTTCTTCACGCCGATGCCACACTCCATACCGTTTCGAACTTCGTTAACGGTATCCTTGAAGCGGCGTAGAGACTCGAGTTCACCTTCGTATATAACGACGTTATCGCGCAGTACACGGATGCTCTTGTTACGGTGAACCGTACCTTCGATAACCATACAACCTGCAATGGCGCCGATCTTAGGTGCACGGAATACGTCACGCACTTCTGCTATACCAACGATCTGCTCGCGGAACTCAGGTGACAACAGACCACCCATCGCCAGTTTAACATCGTCGATTATGTCGTAGATAACGGAGTAGTAACGCAACTCCATCTCTTCGCGCTCAACGATGGCACGCGCCTGTGCATCTGCACGCACGTTGAAGCCGATCAGAATCGCAGACGATGCCAATGCAAGGTTAGCGTCGGTCTCGCCGATACCACCCACACCACCCGATACGATGTTCACTTTAACTTCATCAGTAGATAGATCTTCTAATGATTGCGTCAGTGCTTCAAGTGAGCCGCGAACATCCGTTTTAATAATGATATTCAATGACTTAACATCGCCCGCCTGCATGTTGCTGAAGAGGTTCTCCAACTTAGACTGCTGCTGACGTGCCAGTTTAATATCACGGTATTTGCCCTGACGGAATAGCGCTACTTCACGTGCTTTCTTCTCGCTTGATACAACAGTGAACTCATCACCGGCATTTGGTGTGCCATCTAGGCCGAGAATCTCTACTGGAATTGCAGGACCTGCAGATTCAAGCGGCGCACCGTTTTCATCTAGCATGGCACGCACGCGACCGTAGTGAAGACCCGCAAGTACGATATCGCCTTTCCTAAGCGTACCGTTCTGTACCAACAGTGTTGAAATTGAGCCACGTCCTTTATCTAGACGAGACTCAACAACCACGCCCTGACCCGGAGCATCAGAGACAGCTGTGAGCTCAAGAAGCTCAGCCTGAAGCAATATAGCCTCTAGCAGATCATCAATGCCTTCACCTGTTTTAGCGGATACGTGTCGGAACTGAACGTCGCCACCCCAGTCCTCTGGGATAACGTCACGCTGGGCCAGTTCGTTCTTAACTCGATCGGGATCAGCTTCGGGCTTATCAATTTTGTTCACCGCAACAACAAGAGGTACACCAGCCGCTTTCGCATGCTGTACTGCTTCTTCTGTTTGTGGCATTACGCCATCGTCAGCCGCTACAACGAGGACGACAATGTCAGTCAACTTAGCACCGCGTGCACGCATAGCTGTAAACGCCGCGTGTCCTGGGGTGTCTAGGAAGGTCACCATGCCGTTCTCAGTCTCTACATGGTAGGCACCAATGTGCTGCGTAATACCACCTGACTCCCCTGCCGCGACTCGCGTCGTGCGGATAAAGTCCAGCAGTGATGTTTTACCGTGATCGACGTGACCCATGACGGTTACAACGGGTGCGCGTGAGGCCTGCTCGCCACCATGTGATGCAACGCTTTCGAGCAACGCATCTTCGATTGCGTTCTCTTGCATTGGCCTAGCTACATGGCCCATCTCTTCAACAACGAGAGTCGCAGTATCCTGATCAATTGGCTGGTTGATGGTGGCCATAGCGCCCATCTTGAACATCACTTTGATGACTTCGGCTGCTTTAACCGACATCTTCTTAGCAAGTTCAGCAACAGTAATGCTCTCTGGAATGCTCACCTCGTGAACAATCGCGATTGTAGGCTTGGCAAAAGCGTGCTGGTTCGGTGCGTTGCGGTTATTGTGCTTACCACGAACGGGCTTAGTTATCTTAGCACCAGGCCCCTTACCACGACGTGATTCGCCACGTTCAGCTCGCTCATTACGACGCGCATCACGCTCTTTACGTTTTTTACGCGGATCTTCTGCCGCTTCGCCGGGTGCTGCTGGTTTAGCATCCGCACCTGCAGGAGCTACAACAGCTGCCGGAGCAACAGGTTCAGCCGCCTGATTAGCCTGTGGCTGATCAGTTGTGCTAGGGGCTTGCGCTGTGACTGATGCTGCGACTGGCTCAGCGGCCGCTTCAACCTTCGCATCAGCAACAGACGTTTCAGTCTTGGAAGCTTCGTCTGCTGTTGTCGTGGCTACTTCAGCTACGGCTTCAACAGCCACATCTTTGGTAACATCTAGATTGCCTGTTAGTGCAACAGCTTCAGCTTCTGGCGCCGCTTGCTCATCTTCTAGCTCGCTACGCTTGACGTAGGTACGCTTTTTACGCACTTCAACGTTAACTGTTTTACGCTTACCTGAGGCTCCAGCTACTTTGAGTGTCGAAGTTGTTTTACGCGTTAACGTAATTTTCTTCGGCTCACCGACGTCGGCGTCTTCGCCGTGGCTACGTTTTAGGTGGGCGAGTAGTTGTTGGCGCTCAGCTTCGGTGACGTTGGATTCTGCGTTTTTACCCGCAACCCCCGCTTCTTGCATCTGAGTTAACAAACGCTCAACGGACACACCAACCACCTCGGCAAGTTGTTTAATCATGACTTCTGCCATCTGGGGTTTCTCCCTTTGCGTTGTAATTAATTACTGATCTGCGAACCAAGGTGCTCGCGCTGTCATAATCAACTCGCCGGCACGTTGTTCGGTCATTCCTTCGATATCAAGCAGCTCTTCTACTGACTGCTCCGCTAGATCTTCCATCGTCAGAATGCCCTGCGACGCAAGGAGGTAAGCAAGGTGTTTGTCCATGCCCTCCATGTTCAACAGATCCTCTGCCGGTTCGTTCTCACCAAGTTGCTCTTCACTCGCAATTGCAAGGTTGAGTAAAGCGTCCTTAGCGCGCTGGCGAAGTGTGTCGACTAAATCTTCGTCGAACTCTTCGATCTCCAGCATCTCGTTAACCGGAACATACGCCACCTCTTCAAGGGTGGTGAAGCCTTCGGCCACCAGCAATTCAGCAAGATCATCCTCTACATCGAGATGTTCCATAAACAACTCAACAATTTTTCCAACTTCAGAATCGTGTTTTTCAGCAGCGGCGTCTTCACTCATTACATTGAGTTCCCAACCGGTTAATTCTGCCGCTAAACGAACGTTCTGACCNCTACGACCTATCGCCATTGCCAGTGCCTCTTCAGCCACTGCGACGTCCATAGAGTGAGTCTCTTCGTCCAATACGATCGACGCGACCTCAGCCGGAGACATTGCGTTTATTACAAGCTGTGCTGGATTGTCGTCCCAAAGCACGATATCGACACGCTCACCCCCTAACTCATTAGAGACAGCCTGAACGCGCGCGCCGCGCATACCCACACAGGCACCAATAGGATCCAAGCGACCATCATTAGTTTTTACGGCGATTTTAGCGCGGGCACCTGGATCACGTGCGGCAGCACGAATCTCGATCATCTCTTCTGCGATCTCAGGTACTTCAATGCGGAACAGCTCTATTAGCATCGCAGATGATGTGCGACTTAAGATCAGCTGTGGACCACGACCTTCTGANCGAACTTCCTGAAGAACTGCACGCACACGCTCGCCCATGCGGAATACTTCGCGTGGCAGTAGGTTNTCACGGGGCAGCAAAGCCTCAGCATTGTTACCTAAGTCGACGATAACATTGTCACGTGTCACTTTNTTAACAGTTCCGGCAATAAGCTCACCAAGACGGCCTGAGTAGAGCTCAACCACTTTCGCGCGCTCAGCTTCACGTACTTTCTGTACGATAACCTGCTTAGCCGTCTGCGCCGCAATGCGGCCAAACTTAACTGACTCAATCTGCTCTTCGTGAATATCTCCTGGCTGCAGATTTACGTCTATGTCGCCTGCTTCTTGCAGGGTCAGCTCTGTACCCAAGGCGGGTACGGCTTGATTATCGACTACCAACCAACGACGAAATGATTCGTAGTCGCCTGTTGAGCGGTCAATAACCACGCGAATGTCTGCTTCTTCGTCGTAGCGCTTCTTGGTGGCTGTCGCCAGGGCTACTTCGATCGCTTCAAAGATAACACCTTTCGGCACATCCTTCTCATTAGAAACCGCTTCGGCTACCAATAGGATCTCTTTGTTCATAACTCGTTCTCGCTCCAAGATTTAAAAGCGTTATTCAAAGTGAGGCACCAGATTCGCGCGCTCGATAAGGTCGTGCGGCAACAGATACTCATGCTCGTCCACAACGAGAAGGACTTCATCGCCCTCAACGCCATTTAAAATTCCTTTGAACTTGCGACGCCCTTCAAACGGCATTCGCAACCTCAATTGCACAATATTGCCAACGTAGGCTGCATACTGTTCGAGCGAGTAAAGCGGACGATCCATTCCGGGTGAGGAGACTTCGAGTGTGTAGTTCTCGGAGATCGGGTCCTCTACGTCCATAACACCACTAACCTGGTGACTTACACGCGCGCAGTCGTCAACGCTGACGCCATCGGCACTTTCTATGTAGATCCGCAGCACACTATTGTTGCCTGCAGATCGGTAATCGATTCCCCAGAGTTCCAGGTCTAGACCGGTAACCACTGGCTCTATTAACTCTTGTAACAGCTTAAGTTTCGCTGACACTGTTCACCTTCGTTTGAACGAAAAACAAAAAATGGGTCTCGATGGACCCATTTCTGACAATTCCCAAGGCCGCTAGGCGGGTAGGCTGGCTGTCTCCGCTTGGGGAATTTATCCCCTTTAGGTACGAAAAAGCCCCAAAAATGGGGCCTAGACCAGCTGGGTTCTACCAACTGAAATGGTAGCGGGGGCCGGATTTGAACCAACGACCTTCGGGTTATGAGCCCGACGAGCTACCAGACTGCTCCACCCCGCATCAACAGGCGACATATGCTACGGATTTCAGCCAGACAGTCAAGTTAATTCCAATGTTTTCTTTAATATAGCTCGCTTCAGCGAACCTTTGCGGCAATAACAAGATCTAAACGCTACCGACATCGACTGTTTTATCAATTTACTTTGCAAACAACAGTTAACAAAGTGCTCCAAACAAAAACAGGCGTTTAAAGAGTCAAATACAACCGAGATCGATCCTATTGCCATAGCGGCACGTAGTTAAAATATTGCTGACAGTGAAAACGAATTTTTAATGGATATTATCTTAAGTCGCTGTAAAACCTTGCGAATAGCAAACAAAGAGGGTTCAATCTTTGCACCACCAACATAGGAAGCTCCTGAATTAATGGATGCGTTAACTGAAGCCTTTGGACTTATCGTCTCTCTCGATGCGGATCTGTTTGAAATCCTTTGGCTATCGATACGTGTAAGCCTAATCGCACTTGCGATCTCTGCGACTATTGGTCTCCCCCTGGGCACCTACCTTGCAATCAGTCAGTTCCCTGGCCGTCGTTTCTGTGTCCTGGTCTTGAATTCTTTGATGGGAATGCCGCCAGTCGTTGTCGGCCTGATGGTTTATCTAATGCTGTCGCGCTCAGGACCCCTAGGGTGGCTCGGCCTACTCTACACGCCTACCGCAATGATTATTGCGCAAGTTATTTTAATAACACCCATTATTGCTGCACTCTGCCATCAGGTGATTGAGAACTTGCACCAGGAGTACCGTGATACATTTTACTCTATGGGTATTAGAGGTCATCGAGCCGTTGCAGCCTATCTGGTGGATGCGCGCTATGCGCTGACGACCTGTATTTTGGCCGGCTTTGGTCGGGCTATTGCAGAAGTGGGCGCGGTTATCATTGTCGGAGGTAATATCGATCACCTAACCCGCGTAATGACCACCGCCATAGCGCTGGAGACCTCAAAAGGCAATTTAGAGCTAGCGCTGGGCCTGGGTACAATTCTGCTTGCCCTTTCACTTATAGTAAACGCCTTGGTTATCAGTGTGCGTGAGTACGCTGCGAAGCACCAATATGCCTAATTCTCTGCTTCCTATCAGAATAAATAACCTCTGCTTAACCATTGGCGAACGAACCCTGTTGCGTGGGGTCAACCTGGTTATAACTGAACCCGGCATTAGCGTAATTATGGGGCCCAACGGGGCAGGAAAAAGTCTGTTACTGCGCTGCTTACATGGCCTAGTCACGCCTGATCAAGGCACGATTGAACTTGGATTAAAGTCCGTTATTCAAAGCCGTGATGATCAAGCGATGGTATTCCAACACCCCATACTAATGCGACGAACTGCCCTGCAGAACCTTGCCTTCGTGGTGCCTGAACTCAATAAAACCAAGCCGAATGTGATTTTAGAGGCCCTTGAATCAGTCAACTTGCTGAACCGAGCTCATCAACCGGCTCGTATGCTTTCTGGCGGTGAACAGCAACGCTTAGCGCTGGCACGGGCATTGTTGACCAAGCCTGAACTGCTGTTGCTTGATGAAGCGACTGCTAGTTTAGATCCAGCATCCGTTGTAATGATAGAGACGCTTGTTAAAGCACAGAGTGCTAACGGAACAAAGGTAATATTTATTAGCCACGATCAAGCACAGGCACGAAGATTAGCCGATGAAGTGATATTTGTGTCTAAGGGCGAAGTTGCAGAGCAATCGCCAGCCGATATATTTTTCAGTAGACCTCGAACGCCAGCCGCTAAAGCCTACTTAGCCGGTGAAATTCTTATTTAAAGGACGCATATGAAATCGTTTATTGCCTTGCTAACACTAACCATTAGCGCACAAACACTGGCTGAAACTATTATTGTTCAATCGACAACATCGACCAAGAACAGTGGGCTATATGATTACCTCTTACCCATTTTCAAAGCGCAGACTGATATCCAGGTCAACGTTGTAGCGGTCGGAACCGGGCAAGCGATTAAAAATGCAATGCGCTGTGATGGAGACGTACTGTTGGTACATGCAAAAGCAGCCGAAGAGACCTTTGTAAAAGAGGGCTATGGTGATTATCGTTACGACCTTATGTATAACGATTTTGTCATTATTGGGCCTGAAAGTGACCCCGCAGGTATTGCTAGTGCAGCGACAGCTACAGAAGCTCTGCAAAAAATTAAGCAAACCGGTGCAAAATTTGCCTCACGTGGCGACGATTCCGGCACGCACAAAAAAGAGCGCGCGCTATGGAAGGCTGCCAATATAGATGCAGTAGCTGACTCTGGCACCTGGTATCTAGAGACAGGTAGCGGCATGGGCGCTACATTGAACACGGGCGTGGGCTTGAATGCCTATGTACTTACAGACCGCGCTACCTGGATAAACTTCGCTAACAAGCAGGATTCGGAGCTTCTATTTGAGGGCGATGCTGCGCTGTTTAACCAGTACGGTGTGATACCCGTAAATGCGGCTAAGTGCCCAAACACAAAACGAGCTGCGGCAGAGACTTTTACGCAGTGGTTGATCTCAGAAACGGGGCAGCGTGCTATCGGTGCATACCAGATAAATGGAAAATCACTCTTTTTCCCTAACGCTCAATAGAAAAGAGATCGCCATCACCCAGATTGACTGGCCGTCTTGTTCATACCCAGGGTAAAACAGTAATGAATAGCGATACACTTCGACCCAACCCAGAAGATCCGAGACTCACCCGTATGGTTGAGGGCTTTGATGAAACAGGCCAAGCAAAAGCCATTAGTGTTATTGAAGAGCGACCACTTACTATATATCTCAATAGCCAAGAAATAGTTACCGCAATGACGATTGGGGACTACCCTGAATATCTTGCATTAGGCTTTTTGCTGAATCAGGGGATGCTTGGCGATAATGATCAAGTAACGCAGATCGATTACGACGAGGAGCTTGAGGTGGTGGTTGTGCGGACAGCCGGCATGACCAACGTTGAGGATCGTTTAGAGAAGAAGACACGCACCTCGGGATGCGCTGTTGGTACTGTTTTTGGTGACATGATGGCAGGTCTTGAAGGGCTTTCACTTCCTGACACCCCTGTTCACACTAGTACTTTTTACGATCTCTCATATAAGATTAACCACACCCCAAGCTTGTACATGGAGACCGGAGCCATTCATGGTACCGCCCTTTGCCAAGGGCGCGAGGTATTGGCTTATATGGAAGATGTGGGCCGCCATAACGCAGTTGACAAAATCGCGGGCTGGATGCATTTGAACCATATTCCCGCCGCAGACAAAGTGCTTTACACCACCGGCCGATTAACATCTGAAATGGTTATTAAAACAGCTCTAATGGGCATACCAACACTGATTAGCCGCTCTGGCTTTACGGCATGGGGTGTCGATATCGCGCAACAGGTTGGCTTAACCCTGATAGGCAGAATGCGCGGTAAAAAACACACCTGCCTTAGCGGCCAGCACCGTTTGATATACGATCAGGATCTATCGCAGATTCCAGACGAAACTCAAAAGATGAGACGCAAGGGATCACAGCATGACTAATCCTCGCAGTGAATGCGCGGTGATTCTGGCCGGAGGGCAGGCACGCCGAATGGGCGGCGGTGATAAAGGTCGGCTTATGCTGGGCGATCAATCATTAATTCACCGCGTGGTTGATCGAATAAGGCCACAGGTTAGCGAACTCATTCTGAACGCCAATGGCGACATTAGCCGTTTTAGTGATATTGGTTTACCTGTAGTAGCGGACACGGTGGCAGACTTTCCAGGTCCACTGGCGGGTGTCTTGGCTGGGATGGACTGGGCCGCAGAACAGGGTTACGACTGGTTAATCAGTGTGGCGGCTGATACCCCCTGCTTCCCAACAGACCTGGCCGAGAGACTTGCACAGGCCGATACCCCAATTGTTTTGGCAGCAACACCCGACCCTGAGCGAGGGCGGTTACCGCAACCCACATTTGGCCGCTGGAAAGTCTCTTTACGGGACGACCTAAGACAGTCTCTGAATGACGGTGTACGAAAGATTCGCCAATGGACCCAGGCAAAGGGTGAGTCGCTTGTTCTATTTGAGGCGGACGACTTTTTTAATATCAATACACCAGAAGATCTGGCATGGGCGGAGCAGCACCTACTGTGAAAGTCATCGGGATTGTGGGCTGGAAAAATTGCGGTAAAACAACGCTTGCTACCGCACTGATTAACGAACTCTGCCATAGAGGTCTGCGTGTTAACTCGATTAAACATGCACACCATGGTGTTGATATAGACCAACCGGGAACTGACAGCTACCGTCATCGCGAAGCGGGTGCGCAAGAAGTGATATTGGCAGGTGGTCAACGTTTCGCCATTATGCATGAGTTACAGGGAGCAGATGAGCCAACGCTCGACGAACTACTCGAGCGGTTAGGCCCCTGTGACTGGGTAGTGGTCGAGGGTTTTAAAAGGCATGGTCATCCAAAAATTGAGGTACACCGCCAGGAGTGTCAGCAGACGCCGCTTCACTACACTGATCCCAGTATAATTGGATTGGCAAGCGATTATGCATCTGACTTTGCAGGCCCCCGGTTCGATCTAAATGATATCAAAGCAATAGCTGACCATATTTTGAGCAAAGGACAATAATGAAGCCGCTCCAGAACGACTGTTTTGCTCTTCCACCCGGCGTTAACTGGACCCCTGTTGATGAAGCGCTCGAACGCCTTCGTTCACGCCTTCATCCGGTGGTTGGTATAGATAAGTCGGTACCCCTTGAAGACGCAAATGGGCGAATTTTAGCGCGCGATGTCTTTGCACCACGAGCTCACCCCCCTAGTAGCAACTCCGCTGTTGATGGGTACGCCTTTGCAGGTCCTCTTGAGCAGGTACCCTGTAAAATGCCTTTAGTTGATGGCCGCAGCGCTGCAGGCGTGCCCTTTACCGGCAAGGTTCCCGCAGGTGAGGCGATACGCATTCTAACCGGCGCTGTTATCCCCGCGGGTACTGACACAGTCGTATTAGAGGAGGATTGCGAGCTTATCGATGGAGAACTACACCTGCAGGGTACGCTTAAAGCAGGCGCAAATACGCGCAAAGCGGGTGAAGACATACAGGTTGATGACTGTATTGTTAAGGCTGGCACTCGCCTAACTCCAACACATATTTCAGTTCTAGCCAGTGTTGGCGTTGCGGCCGTTGATCTTTTCCAGCGCCTAAGGGTTGGTGTCTTATCGACCGGCGACGAAGTTAATCCAGTAGGATCCACTCTTAATGACTGGCAGATCTACGATGCCAATCGCCCGATGCTGATGGCACTGGTCAAGCAACTTGGGTATCAAGTCGTTGATCTAGGCCATGTTCTGGATCGCGCAACTGAAGTTGAAGCAGCTTTAGCGCGCGGCGCTGAACAGTGTGACCTTATTCTGACAAGCGGTGGTATCTCTGCTGGTGATGAAGACCATGTCTCCAAGACACTCAAAACTCAAGGGGAGATAAGTAATTGGCGTATTGCTGTTAAACCCGGTCGCCCGTTAGCACTCGCCATGTACCAAGGAACCCCAGTAGTTGGCCTACCCGGAAATCCNGTTGCGGCCTGGGTTTGTACGCTAAGNTTTGGCACACCCGCTATGGCGCTTCTTGCGGGTGGTGAGTGGTTTGAGCCTCAGGGCTTTATGCTACCCGCTAATTTTCATAAACGTAAAAAACCAGGTCGAAGTGAGCTTTTACGTGCCCGTATTCGTGACGGTGTTGTTGAGGCATTTGCCTCTGAAGGATCGGGGCGGGTAACAGGGCTTGCCTGGTCTGAAGGTCTAGTCGATTTAGATGAAAGTGCGCGGCAGATTGAGCCTGGTACTCTAGTGCGATTTATTCCCTATGGAAGTTTCGGTCTATAGGGCTTAGTGTTAAATAACTGCCACTTAAGGGAACTATTGAGCAAAACCGCTCGGGAATGACGGTTCCAATAATATGTGGATAAGAAGCCGCAATGCTAATACAAAGCACTGCGGCGCTCATAAGACGAATAGCTCGTAATTATTCGCATCTAGTCGTAACTAGGTGTATCTATTCGTAACTACCGTGAACAGCAAAGGCTTCTAGTGAAGCATCTTGAGGCGCACGCGTACGGTAGGTCTCTTCAACGCCCACATCCGTTAGCGTACGGCTAACCATTAACAGTGTGTTGTCTTCGAAATCATCACACATGTTACGCATCTGATCGATCTCTTCGCATGCCACCGCATAAGCTGAGTCAAAGTCAGGTGCACCGTAGATCTCTACGAATGTTTTAGAAAGCGTATTACGAAGCGTTTCAAGCTCAGCATCTGTGATACTACAAACACCAACAAAGCTTGCACGACCGCCAGATTCAACGCTATACCAGCCATTACTAAACGCTTGACGGGCTTTACCTTTAAGCTCATCTTCGGTCCAGTTTGAAAATTCAAACCCACCCGAAATAGCCCATTCACCGCTTTGCGCTGGACGCTCAAATACATTTTGATCAGACACATCAAGACGAAGGGTACGTGCAAGTTTCATTTATTCTCCGCGAATTCAATCAAGCTCAGTGTTTCAGTCATTACGTCCTGGCGTAATAGCATTCGTCCTTTATCATCCAGACCAACAAAAACACCCGATTTGGGATGAGTAATTGATGAACCGAGCGTATCGCAGCGTGGGCGCCACTCATTGTGTATGCGTTCAAAACCACTCTCCATAAAGTGGTTTAACCAGAGTAACGTATGTTTAGACCAGCTCTCTAGTAGCGCCATAGGTTCGATCTCACCACAACCTTCCTCATTAAGAGAGGTCATATTCGGGGTTTTACCGGGCTCATCACGCAGATTCATAAACGGTACATCAATACCAATCACCAACCAGTTCGGCTGGGCTTTTGGATCGGATACGTCAGCAGCGTAGCGAACGCCACCACATACCGCACCATTGACTTTAATACGATCAGGCCACTGAAAGTGAATAGGCACCTCCGGTGGAGCAAGCGCACCTAGGCTTTCTGCTAACCCAACTTGCGCCACGTAAACNGCCTGAATAGCATCTTCTAAGGGTGTTTCAGGCGCAAGAACAAGAGCTGCACGCACCGTATCAACAGCCTGAGAATAAAATATAGTACCCGAATCAACACCCGCTATCGCACGACTGACCGCCTTATCGAAAGGATCGGTATTCTGTGGTACTAGCTCCCCGCTAAAGAGGGGTGGAAACCTTGGAGACTCGTTCATAGCATCGCCTTTGCATAAACATCGGATGCAATAATCTGATCAGCTAAACGCTGAAACGCTTGCGCTTGAGGACTATCGGGTTTTGAAACCACTATAGGAACACCGCCATCCGAACCAATACGAATATCGAGATCCAGTGGTATTGCACCCAAGAAAGGCGCGCCAATCTTTTCAGCCTCAGCTTTAGCGCCACCTGAACCGAACGGATAGTGCTCTTTACCGCAACCGTCACACACAAAAGAGGCCATATTCTCGATTAAGCCAAATAGAGGTACTTCCATACGATTAAACATATCGATACCTTTGCGGGCGTCGATCAGCGCAATATCCTGAGGCGTGGAAACAACGACGGCGCCCGCTACAAAGAACTTTTGACTTAACGTCATCTGAACATCACCAGTACCCGGTGGCAAATCAACCAATAAGACATCTAGCTTACCCCAGTCAACCTGATTCATCATCTGCTCCAAGGCGCCCATTAGCATAGGCCCCCTCCAGATAATCGCCTCATCATCTGGTGTCATAAGACCCAGTGACATCAGCGTTACACCATGGTTACGTAAGGGTAGGATTGTATGACCGTCTGGACTGGAAGGGCGCCCTGACACACCTAGCATTCTTGGTTGACTTGGGCCGTATACGTCGGCGTCAAGCAGCCCGACCTTGAGGCCTTTAGATGCAAGCGCAACTGCTAGATTGGACGAAACTGTAGACTTACCTACACCACCTTTTCCTGAGGCGATGGCAATAATGCGATCAATGCCCTCCGGGTTTTTATCCTGTGGCCGAGGTGCGTCGGTGCCGATCAGGTTACTGTTCTGGCCTACGTCGGTAAATTGAACCATCTTGTATTCTGTCCTGTTGTATCCGAATTAATTATTAGAGGTCTAAAAGCATTAATATATTAGCTTTCTGGATCAACTATCTAGGTAGTCATCACTGGTGCGAACGCGAGGCCGTTCACCCATTGCCATCGGTGAGTTTTCACCGTGATATTGTGCTTTTACTCGACAGTCATCACACATTTTGACCAGCTGTACATTATCCGCATTGGTAAACATCCAATGTTTATTCTCTAACTTCTCAACGATTTTATTAATCGTACTGCCGACACCAAATGGAACCCCGCAACTGATGCATTCAAAGGGGTCTTCACCGTGCAGTGGTCGTGCACTAAGCGCATCTTTGGACAACTCTAACTGCGGCAATAAGCTAATGGCGGTCTCGGGACAAGTGGTTTCACATACGCCACACTGCACACAGGCATTCTCGGTAAATTGAACCTCAGGTCGGTCAGGGTGATCACCAAGCGCACCTGTAGGACAAAGCGAAACGCAGGCTAAACAAAGCGTACACTTATCGGCGTCGATTTGAACTGCACCGTAAGGCGCGCCAACTGGAAGTGGGATTGGTGCTTCGATATTGCCTGCCATTGCCGCAACTGTAACGCGGGTAATATCGCGACGACCACCAACGAGCAAAACGGGGTTGCTGACGCGCCCTGTGTTAAGAGCGGCATCACTCAGTTCGTTTGCCGTTATAATGCGAATGCGGCTGGTCTCTTTACCAGTGCCTTTGAGCATCGCCTGAGCAAGTTCAACCTCACTAGTTACAGCCTGTCGATCGATCTCATTATCTGCTAGCAAAAGTACTTCAGCATAACCGGCGCCAAAGGCTGCCAGTATCTCTGCATGTCCGATTCTGTCTATGTGCTCTAAACCAAGAGGAATCAGATCATCAGCTAAACCCTCACCGTAGCGGGCCAGATTCGAAATTGCATCAGCACCTTCGACGAGGGTGTGAATAACCAATCTTGGTATTTCACCCGCATGCTCTTGATAGGTTTTTGCCATTACCGACATCGCTTTAGTGATCGCTTCGAATGGGGTTTCATTCATTGTAACGGCTGACGTTGGGCAGACAGCAGCACAAGAACCACAACCCGCACAGATGTTTGAATCTATCTGCACAAAGTCACCCGCAGAGAAAATCGCTTCAGTCGGACATACGTCTAAGCAGCGAGTACAACCGGTTTTCTTGGCACGCGAGTGCGCGCAAAGAGAGGATTCAACTTTAAAGTAGACGCTCTTTTCAAATTCACCCACGCGATCTTTGGCGGTAAGTGCAATGCGTTCTAATTCACCGTTTTTCGCCGGATCGGCCCAGAAGTAACCGTTGCGTTTTTTGTGACTTGGGAACGCAGGCTCGCCCCCGCGTAGATCAATAAAAATATCGCAGTCGCTACGGGCTGTCGCTTTAACACTGCCAAAACCAAGCTCGCCTCGGCCTGAAAGCGACATCGTTTGCAGGTTTGAAAACTCTAAGTCAAAACAACCTAGCGCACCCTTCGCACCGATTAACTGACCTTTCGCCATATCATAGCCAGCGGAGGGCAGTTTGATCGGTCCGGAGTCGCTCACTATGCAGGTAACACCCAGCTCATCCTGCACCAGTTCAGCCATGCGAATAGCCTGCTCCGTTGGACCCACTATGCAGCAGACACCGTTCGAAACGATCGACTTAAGCGGTACCATAGGCGCGGGCAGCTGTGCTGCAGCAACCAGTGCGGCCTGTTTGGCATGCACCCGCTTGGGCTTGGCTTTTGAACTACTCCAGCCGGCACGGTCTCGGATATCGATGGCATTCATAGGAGCGCTGTGCTGGACTTCAGCCTCTACGTCCTCGGCGAGACGTTCGAATAGAGCGGCTTGCTGTCCACATGCGATCAGAACTTCGTTCGTAGCGCCTAGATGTTCGGCGGCAACTCGCAAATCGCTTCCACAGAGCTGATCAACAGCAATAACTTGCTCTGCATTAGCGACCATCTGCAAGAGTTTTGGATCGAAAGACTGAGTTTTGTCGCAGCTGCATAACAGTAGGGTCTTGTTAACCGTCATTAGGTATTTAGCTCTTTAGTTGTTTTAATTTGTGATCGTCAACGACATTTATTCGGTATAACGACGCAGGGACATTATTAGAGCACTAGGATAAAGTGTCGGTGCATTTTTTACATGCTGGTTATCATAATACGAGACGAATGCCCTAGTGGTTTGATTAAATGACCGTAACAGGTCTGATTGCGATCGATCGCATACCAGATATTTCCATAAAAAAAAGAGAATTGCTATGAGCAGTCGTACTGATAGCTGGAAACGACAGTTACAAGTAGGCGCCGTCGTTAGACGAACCCCCGGCGTTACTCGCTGGGCACGTTACATTTGGACACCCATTGCCGTGGTTCCTGGTGCACCTGATGAGTTCTGGAAGGAGCTCGTGCGTGATGGTGATACAATCGACTATCTTGCTGGGACATTTGTGATGGAACTCTTTCGCGCGGACGTTGAGGCTTATCTCGTCTCACTCAACATGAAAACACCATCAGTGTGGGTCATCCTTGATAAGGATGAAACTAACCAATCACCGGCCGAACTTTTTGTTAGCTCTATCACGGCCAGTGCCTATGAAGCTCAAGACGCACTGGATAGCGGCGAAAGCATAGTCGAAGCGGTACCAATTCCAGAATCCCTTGCTGCTTGGATAAAAGAGTTCGTCGATATGCATTACATCGAAGAGCCGTTCAAAAAACGCCGCCGTGATAAATTCAAAGCAGAGGGTGTAGATGAGGGTAAAGGTGATGCCCGCATCAGCCAGGAGAGTGATGTATTCCGCGCACCATCTAGCATTAAAAAATCAAGAGTACATTGATGACAACTTCACGTTTTCAACGCTGGTCTCAAAAAAAGGCTGAAGCACGTCAAGAGGAAGTTCTACCACCTCTAGTCGAGTCTGAGATCGAGCCAGAGCTCTCACCTGAAGAGCAGGAACTTGCTATTAATGAAGCGCTACCCGAAGAGGAGGTGCTTGCTAAATATGACTTACCTAACCCGGATGTCGTTGAACTCGGCATGGATATCACGGGCTTTTTGCGCAAAGAAGTTCCCGAACTCCTTCGACGCAGGGCACTGAGATCTTTGTGGCGATCTAACCCAGTGCTGGCAGTTTTAGATGGGCTCAATGATTACGACGAAGACTACACAGACGCAGCTTATGCCGGAAAGGCAGTGAATACGCTTTACAAGGTTGGCCAGGGCATGGTCGACCGGACCAAAAAAAGTCTTGAAGAAGCTATCGATGGCGCTCCCCTAGAGAGCGAGCTTGCAAGCGAAACTTTGGGTTCAACAACACCAGCAGCATCGACCGGTTTTGATGAGAGCCAATCCGCGTCAGACCAAAACGAAGCGGACAACACTGAACAGACTCAAGCAAAAAGTGAAAATCAAACAGATGAGCAAGAATCGAGTGCTCAAACCCAGCGAATAAATGACGAATCTAAAATAAATTCACCGAGCTCAAATCCAGAACCCCTCATTAATACGTCTAAGGGGGTCGAACATTTTGAGCCTGTTCCTAAAAACGAGAAAAAAACGTCGCTGTCGGCACCGACAGAACTCAATACAACCACAAATACAACCACGACAAGGTATCGTCAACGCATGCGTTTTGATTTTTAGGATGTGGAACCTCAGTTGAAAACACCCCCTGTGGAGTGTATAACTTTAAGATTAAGAATTATTCGTACAACAAAAACTAAGGAATAAGACTTGGAAACAACTGCCGAAGCTCAGTGCCCCCGATCAGTTACAGACGAAGATCGTGCGCGCGCACAAATGTATCAGTTACTGGGCGTCATGCTTAGCAACCCCCCTTCGGATGAGCTACTAAAGGGTCTCGCCTCTTTAAACGGTGATGATTCACCATTAGGAACTGCGTCAAAAAATCTCGCGGCCCTCGCAGAGAGAACGCCCGCTGATGTAGCCAATAGAGAATACAACAACCTTTTTATCGGTTTAGGGCGTGGCGAGTTGCTGCCATATGCTAGTTATTACCTCACTGGATTTTTGAATGAACGGCCCCTAGCAAATCTTCGCAGCGACCTAAAATTGCGCGGAATAAAATCCAATACAGATGTCAAAGAACCAGAAGATCACATGGGTACTCTGTGTGAAATAATGTCTGGAATTATTACTGGCGAGTTTGCCTGTAGCAGTGATTTAAAATCACAGAAAGCTTTCTTTGATGCCCACCTAGCCAAGTGGGCAGAGCTATTTTTTACCGATTTGGAAAGAGCCCAAACAGCGGTTCTTTACGCGCCCTTAGGTTCGCTTGGTCGAGCCTTTATGCAGGTAGAAGCTGAAGCGTTCGCGCTTCAATAAACGGGACCTTTAGGTCCTTTAACACTGGTGGAGGTGTCCTATGGATAACCAACAGCATGAAAATAGCCGTCGTAAATTCTTGCGATTGGCCGTAACAGCAGCTCCAGCTGCAGTTGCAGTGGCAGTAGCACCAAGAGCAGCAGCACAGGTCGTTAAAGACGTACCTAAAAGCCGCGGCCTACGTGACACTGAGCACACACGCAAGTATCTGGAATCGGCTCGTTTCTAAAAAAACTCAGCCGCATTTAAGGTTGCGATAGGCTCTTAGATGCACTGAGTTTTTGTAAGTACGAGAATAAAAAAAACAGAGGAATCTGACATGTTAAGAAAGAAAACAAATGGGGTAGCGAAAGGCTCCCGTGCGGGCTCTTTACTTTCATCCCTCGCTGCAAAAACCATGGACCGTCGTAGCTTTTTGGCGGCATCTGGTATAGCTGTGGGTGGATTGGCCGCTTTATCGCTACCATCAACTCGCGTTCAAGCTGCTACCCCAACATCAGCGGGTAGTGAAGTTGTTCGCAAGAAATCTGTTTGTACTCACTGTTCTGTCGGCTGTACTGTAGAGGCTGAAGTTGAAAACGGTGTATGGACAGGTCAAGAACCTGGCTGGGACAGCCCATTTAACCTAGGCGCTCACTGTGCCAAAGGTGCAGCGGTACGTGACCACGCTCACAACGATCGTCGTCTTAAATACCCAATGAAAATGGTTGATGGTCAGTGGCAAAAAATCTCTTGGGATCAAGCGATCAACGAAGTCGGCGATAAAATGCTGCAGATTCGTCAAGAGAGTGGTCCAGATTCAGTTTACTGGTTAGGCAGTGCTAAGTTCTCTAACGAGCAAGCGTACCTATACCGTAAATTTGCCGCATACTGGGGAACAAACAACATCGACCATCAGGCGCGTATTTGTCACTCAACGACAGTTGCGGGTGTAGCCAATACTTGGGGCTACGGTGCGATGACCAACTCGTACAACGATATCCACAAATCTAAGGCGATCTTCTTGATCGGGGGCAACCCTGCAGAAGCTCACCCAGTATCATTGCTTCACATTCTGAAAGCCAAAGAAGAGAACAATGCACCAGTTATCGTCTGTGATCCGCGTTTCACGCGTACAGCAGCACACGCTGATGAATACGTTCGATTCCGTCCAGGCTCAGACGTTGCACTGATCTGGGGTATCCTGTGGCATATCTTCGAAAATGGTTGGGAAGATAAAGAGTTCATTCGTACACGCGTTTACGGAATGGAAGACATCCGTGACGAAGTTAAACGTTGGAACCCTGCAGAAGTTGAACGTGTAACAGGTGCGCCCGGTGCGCAGCTAGAGCGTGTGGCTCGCACACTTGCTAACAACCGTCCTGGTACTGTTATCTGGTGTATGGGTGGTACACAGCACACCAACGGTAACAACAATACACGTGCATACTGCATACTTCAGTTAGCGCTTGGTAACATGGGCGTTTCAGGTGGCGGTACTAACATCTTCCGTGGCCACTGTAACGTACAGGGCGCAACGGACTTGGGTGTTCTTGCTGATACTCTCCCTGGTTACTATGGTCTGGCAGCAGGCTCTTGGGCTCATTGGGCTCGTGTATGGGATGAAGATCTAGACTGGCTTAAAGGCCGTTTTGCCTCTTTCGATAAAGACGGTAAAACACGTGCAATGATGAACGAGAAAGGTATTACTGTATCTCGTTGGATCGACGGTGTTCTTGAAGCAAAAGAGAACCTAGACCAGCCGGACAATACCCGTGCAATGGTACTGTGGGGCCATGCACCAAACTCGCAAACTCGTCAGCTAGAAATGAAAGAAGCGATGGAGAAACTCGACCTATTGGTTGTAGTTGATCCGTTCCCGACCGTTTCAGCTGTACTGCACGATCGTAAAGATGGCGCTTACCTATTGCCGTCAACGACACAGTTCGAGAACGCAGGTTCTGTAACTGCTTCCAACCGTTCACTTCAGTGGCGTGAAAAAATCGTGGAGCCTCTGTTCGACTCTAAAGTTGACCACGAGATCATGAAACTTTTCGCAGACAAGTTCGGTTTCACTGATCGCTTGTTCCGCAACATCGCTGTAGATGGAGACATTCCTAACACTGAAGATATCACTCGCGAGTTCAACCGCGGTATGTGGACGATCGGTTATACAGGGCAGTCGCCAGAGCGTATTAAGAAGCACATGGCTAACCAGCATCACTTCGACAGAACAACGCTTCGCGCAGTTGGCGGGCCTTGTGATGGCGACATCTATGGTATGCCATGGCCATGTTGGGGTACTCCTGAGATGAACCATCCAGGTACACCTAACCTGTACGACATGTCTTTGCCAGTATCTGAAGGTGGTCTAACCTTCCGTGCACGCTTTGGTGTAGAGCACAACGGTAACAACCTCCTTGCGGATGGTGTCTACTCGAAGAACTCTGAGATCAAAGACGGCTACCCTGAATTCACTATGCAGATGCTAATGGATCTGGGTTGGGACAAAGATCTTACGGCAGAAGAGCGTGCAAGCATTGATGCTGTTGCAGGTCCTAAGACAAACTGGAAGGTGGATCTATCCGGCGGTATACAGCGTGTTGCTATTAAGCACGAGTGTGCGCCGTTTGGTAACGCTAAAGCTCGCGCAATTGTATGGAACTTCCCAGATCCAGTACCATTGCACCGTGAGCCGCTATACACCTCACGTCGTGATCTAGTTGCGGATTACCCAACATACTCCGACCGTCAGGCTTGGCGTGTACCTACTTTGTATGAGTCAATCCAAAAGAATGACTTCAGCAAAGATTTCCCAATCATTCTTACCTCTGGCCGTTTGGTCGAGTACGAAGGTGGTGGTGATGAGACACGTTCTAACCCATGGCTAGCTGAATTGCAGCAGGACATGTTCATTGAGGTGAATCCGCGTGATGCGAACAACCTGAACATTCGTGACGGCAAGGACGTTTGGGTATCTGGCCCTGAAGGCGGACGCATCAAAGTTAAGGCGATGGTTACCGAACGAGTTGGTGAGGGCGTAGCCTTCATGCCATTCCACTTCGGTGGTCACTTGGAAGGTAAAGACCTGCGTAGTAAATACCCGCAGGGTTCTGATCCTTACGTCTTGGGTGAATCCACTAACACTGTTCAAACATACGGTTATGACTCGGTCACGCAGATGCAAGAGACCAAGGCAACCCTATGTGCGATCATGCCAGCATAATAGGAGGTGTAGATCATGGCACTTGAAGGACAAGCACGCGCAAAGTTTCTTTGCGACGCCGAACGCTGCATCGAATGTAATGCCTGCGTAACGGCCTGTAAAAACGAGCACGAGGTGCCTTGGGGCATCAACCGTCGCCGCGTTGTAACCATCGAAGATGGTAAGCCTGGCGAGCGTTCAATCTCGGTAGCATGTATGCACTGTTCAGACGCGCCTTGTATGGCCGTATGTCCAGTGGATTGTTTCTACCAGACTGACGACGGTGTGGTACTTCACTCTAAAGACCTGTGTATCGGTTGTGGTTATTGTTTCTATGCTTGCCCATTCGGCGCACCTCAGTTCCCGCAAGCGGGCAACTTCGGTAGCCGCGGCAAGATGGACAAATGTACGTTCTGTGCAGGCGGTCCAGAAGAAGATAACTCTACGACTGAGTTTGCAAAGTATGGACGCAACCGTATAGCAGAAGGCAAATTGCCAATCTGTGCGGAAATGTGTTCAACCAAAGCGCTGTTAGCCGGTGACGGCAACGACGTGGCAGACATCTATCGCCAGCGTGTTGTGAACCGTGGATTCGGTTCCGGCGCATGGGGATGGGGCACGGCCTACGAGAAAAAAGGCGGCTAAGCCAGCCTGAGCACTCCGGGGTCCTAGGGCCCCGGATTTATCAGGGCAACAAGCTCTTTTAGTTAACTTTTTGGAGTGCTCTTATGAGCTTTAAACTCTTAAGTGGCGTTGTTTTTACAATGGCGGCACTGGTATTCAACCCAAGTTGGGCTGAAGATGCACCAGCAGTTGATCGTTCATCGACTGGGGGCGCACAAACCCTGAATGACATAATGGCTCGTCAATCACAGATAAAAGTGGACGAGGCATTTAGATCCGAGAATATCGGAGATCCGAATAAAGCTGCACCAATTACCGAGCAATTAGGTAGCCGTGGCGGTGTTTCCGACTCTGAAATCTATCGGGCAATACGTTACAACGAAATAGATCCAAGTCTCCAGGTTCGAGGGCCAGCAGCAGAGGTTCTGATCCAGGACGGCGGAATGCCGTGGTACAAATTGCGCCAAGGACCCGTGATTCAGTACGGTGGTGGAGCACTGCTAGGTATTATTGGCTTACTTGTGTTCTTCTACTTTGTACGTGGCAGAATCATGATTGACGGCGGTCCAGCGGGCACAACAATTGAGCGATTCAAGCCGATTGAGCGATTTGGTCACTGGCTACTAGCAGGTTCATTTGTAGCTCTAGGCGTTACTGGCCTTTTAACATTGATGGGACGTCAATTCCTGATCCCGGTCTTAGGCCCTGAGGCATTTGCAACCCTAGCTGCAGGATCTAAGTGGGTCCACAACAACATCTCATGGGCATTCATGCTGGGCCTAGTGATGACGTGTATTATGTGGATTAAACATAACATCCCGAACAAGCTGGATATTAAATGGTTATTGGCGGGCGGTGGTATCTTTACCAAATCACACCCTTCAGCCAAGAAGTTCAATGCGGGTCAGAAGATTATTTTCTGGACAGTAATGATCCTTGGCTTCTCAGTATCACTATCAGGCCTGTCTCTGTTATTCCCGTTTGAAATCATAATGTTTGCTGATACCTTTGCGTTCATCAATAGCATTGCGGGTACAGACTTCCCAACTGTTTTAGCGCCCCATGAAGAGATGCAATACGCTAACATTTGGCATTCGATTGTGGCTTTTGTCATGATGGTTGCCATAATTGCCCACATCTATATCGGATCAGTCGGTATGGAAGGTGCATATGATGCAATGGGTAACGGCCAAGTAGACCTTGAATGGGCACGTCAGCACCACGACCTGTGGGTTGCTGAGGTTGAAGCTAAACAAGCGAAAGGAGAGTCAAAGTGAAGGCTATGTTTTCCGCATTCGCTGCGGCTCTAATAATCGCTTATGGCTCTACCGTTGTTCTAGAACAGTTTGGTTGGTCTTCTGCAGAGCGTGGAAGCAGCCCAACAAGCGTTAGACTTGACTAAAATAGTACTAAATGAGGTGCAGCAGATCGATGCAATCGGCCTGCTGTGCCCTCTTCCAATACTGCGNTTTAAAAAGCGCATTCATGGCCTTAGCAGCGGTACTGAGGTTGATTTCTTAGCCGATGACCCAAGTGGTCGAAAAGATTTACTGTCCTTGTGCGAACTTGCTGGCCATCGCCTTTTGTGGATGCAAGATGAAGGCAATTCAGTAACGCGATACCGAATCGCAGTCGCTTAATTTTATTCGCAACATAGAACAATCCTCCTAGCTTATTAATTCCCTGCTATCTGCTATCTGCTATCTGCTATCTGCTATCTGCTATCTGCTATCTGCTATCTGCTATCTGCTATCTGCTATCTGCTATCTGCTATCTGCTATCTGCTATCAAGTATTAATTTAGGACCGCTCAAAAAACTAAATACGATGAAGGTTAACTAAAATACCTTATGCATAAGCAAAACTAAAACGACATCAGAAATTGATCAGTCGCGGTATTAAATAGACTTAATAAACTGAACAGAGGCGACTGATGGGTAACTTAAGGGACACTAGGGTAATTAACACATGTGAACAGATCAAGCAGAAGATTAAGGAGGAATAGGCGATAAAGCAATTAATAACACTTAAAATTAGAAGGTATCAGCGACTCACATAGCCAATAATTAAGGCGCATAAAAAAAGCTGGAACTGTAAATAACAGTACCAGCTTTTCTAAAATTGGTGCCCAAGGCCGGACTCGAACCGGCACATCCTACGGACACTACCCCCTCAAGATAGCGTGTCTACCAATTCCACCACTTGGGCTGAATCTCTTAAAGCTTATAACTAGTTACCAACGGTTGGGATATCAGAGGACCCAGCTGATGGTTTGTTTGTAGCAGGGAGCTCATCGACAGGCAGCTGCGCAGCGGCTTCAATCACCTCTGATGCAGGTATGCCAAGATCACCCACGCTTTGCGCTTTGTCTTTAGCAAAGATAGCTAATACGAAACTTGTTACAAATACACCAGCAGCCAACACAGCGGTCATACGACCGAGGAAGCTACTGTTACCTTGGCTACCAAAAACGCTCTGTGAAGCACCACCACCAAAGCTTGCACCAGCTTCGGCGCCCTTGCCCTGCTGAAGCAGTACAAGTGCGATGATGCCTGCCGCTAGCAGTACATGAATGATCAGAACTATTGTTTCCATAGCGTGTAAATACAACCGTCTAGTTACTTTTGTTGAGCATTATCCACTATTAATGGCACTGCACAACATTAAAAGAGGCGCGAATATTACCCTAGCAATAATTAACTTACAAGCGGCATCAGTGCTTTTTCTACGCTCTGCGCTACCTGTCGACACACCTCTGCTACTTGCTTTTCGTCCACACCCTCGACCATCACTCGAACAACTGGCTCAGTACCCGAGGGACGTAAAAGGATTCGTCCATCTGTCCCAAGAATAGCCTCTGCTTCGCTGAGTGCAGCATCAATTGCCGGTACACCCTCAATTGATACACGTTGTTCAAACCTCAGGTTTATCATTTTTTGTGGTAATTTTTTCATACCCTGCTTGAGAGTATAAAGCGTTGAATCTGAGTCAACCATTGCTTTGAGGACCTGGACAGCAGCTATGATTGCATCGCCCGTTGGCAGCAAGTCTCTACAAACAATATGACCCGAACCTTCACCCCCAAGAAACCAATTGTTTTCATGCAGTAGCTCCATCACGTAACGGTCACCCACTTTTGCACGCTTAAAAGGTATCTGCGCTTGTTGTAAAGCTTGCTCCATACCTAAGTTAGTCATAAGCGTACCTACAACGCCGCCATTTAAGCGACCATCACGCTGCATCGCCTTCGCAATAATCAGTAGAATTTCATCACCATCAACCGTAGCACCTGTATGGTCCACTAGGATAATACGATCGCCATCGCCGTCTAATGCGATTCCAATATCAGCGCCCGTCTCAACAACTTTCGCACGTAACGCGGTAGGCGAGGTCGCCCCACATTCGAGGTTAATATTCATGCCATCGGGCTTGGTGCCTATTTCAATCACCTCAGCACCCAACTCNGCAAACACCTTNGGGGCTACGTGATAGCCTGCACCATTAGCGCAGTCGACAACCATTTTAAGACCGCTGAGGCTAAGTTGCCCGGCCGTGGCCTTACAAAACTCTATATAGCGACCTGCAGCATCATCGACACGCCGCACTTTACCGAGCTTCGCGGATGAGACTGTTGTCATAGGTAATTCAAGCTGGGCCTCAATAGCCTCTTCGACGCTATCTAAGAGCTTTGTACCCGCGGCACTAAAAAACTTTATGCCGTTATCATCAAACGCGTTATGCGATGCACTGATAACAATGCCTGCATTAGCGCGAAAGGTTCGAGTTAAGTAAGCAATGGCAGGTGTCGGCATTGGACCTAGAAGGAGTACGTCAACACCCGCAGCAGATAGCCCTGCTTCAAGCGCAGACTCAAACATGTAGCCTGATATGCGCGTATCCTTACCTATGATGACTTTCGAGCGACCCTCCTGTGCGAATACACGGCCAACAGCCCAGCCGAGCTTGAGCACAAAATCTGGCGTTATCGGAAACTCGCCTACCTTGCCGCGAATGCCATCAGTACCAAAAAACTTTCTCGCCATAAATCTACCTAATCCTCTGCCATACCTNGCTTAACTTAGCACTGCTTCTGTCATTCGGACGACATCAACAGTTGAAGCGACATCATGGACACGAATTATACGTGCGCCACGCTCAACTGCCAGTACTACCGTCGCTAATCCACCGGCTAGACGTTGATCGGCAGGCTTGTCTAACACTTGACCAATCATCGTTTTGCGTGAGGTACCAGAAAGAATAGGGACTCCCAGTTCAGCTAGACGATCTAACTGCTTCAACAATAATAAGTTATGCTCTAGCGTCTTACCAAAGCCAAAACCAGGATCAACCACTATCTGTGAACGAGCTATACCTGCCAGCTCACAGCGATCTAACTGCTGCGAGAGAAAATCGATAACTTCTGCGACCACATCCTTATAACTTGGCGCTCGCTGCATGGTCGCGGGGCTTCCCTGCATATGCATAAGGCAAACGGGAAGTCCTGTTTTAACGGCTGCTTCAAGCGCGCCCTCACGCCCTAGCGCACGAACATCGTTGAGCATGCCAGCACCTAGTCGTGCGGCTTCTAGCATCAACTCTGGCGAACTAGTGTCGATTGACGTCACCACATCTAACTCNGCGCTAATTCGCTCAAGTACAGGTAGCACACGGTCCATCTCTTGCTGCACACTGACAGGCTCGGCACCCGGCCTTGTGGACTCACCGCCTATATCAATAAGGCCAGCCCCTTCAGCAATCATACGCTCTGCATGCAACAGAGCCTTATCAACGGATAAAGACCGATTGCTGAATAGATTGCCGCCGTCCGAAAAAGAGTCTGGAGTTACATTTAATATACCCATTACCTGGGTTTTGGATACATCTAGCTCACGGGAGCCGCAGGTTAATATCGCCACCGTTTTACCCTTGATTCAAATATACGTTGGTCATTAAAAAGCCCGCATAAAGCGGGCTTTTAGAACGTCTTTTCTAAGACTGCTTTGGTTGATTCGAACCCTCTTCAGGCTCGTTATCAGAATCGTCGTTCTTATCTTCGGCCGCCGAGGCGTCGGACTCTGATTCTGATTCTGATTCTGATTTGCTACGAGGTTCAGTATCAGCGATAGGTGAACTTTTCACCTCCTGTTCTGGGATCTCACTCCAGCCTTCTGGAGGAGTTACCTCAACTCGATTCATTAGCTCATCAAGCTGGCTAGTCCCGATTGTCTCGTACTTCATTAGTGCTTGGCACATTGACTCAAGAATATCGCGATTCTCCTCAAGCGTTTTATAGGCCGTTTTATAACACTGGTCGATGATTCGACGAACTTCAGCATCGACACGCTTCTGAGTCTCATCTGACATAGACTTAGCTGCAGCGCCACCGCCATAACCAAAAGGATCACTATCCTCATCCCCATACAATAGAGGACCAAGCTCGTCAGATAGGCCCCATTTTGTCACCATGTTACGTGCTAACTGGGTGGCCTTTTGGATATCGTTAGATGCACCGGTGGTGACACCCGCCTTACCCAGAGTCATCTCTTCAGCTATACGGCCGCCATAGAGTGAACATATCTGCGATAGTATTGCCTCACGACTAAGACTGTAACGATCCTCCTCGGGGAGAAACATCGTAACGCCGAGAGCTCGACCACGTGGAATGATAGAGACCTTATAAACGGGGTCATGCTGTGGCATCAAACGACCAATAATTGCGTGACCTGCTTCATGGTATGCGGTGTTTGTACGCTCTTTGACAGACATAACCATCGATTTGCGCTCAGCACCCATCATGATTTTATCTTTGGCTTTCTCAAACATCTCCATACCGACAGTCCGGCGGCTTTCACGCGCCGCGAACAGAGCGGCTTCGTTAACTAGGTTTGCAAGATCTGCACCCGAGAAGCCCGGTGTACCGCGTGCAATTAGCTCTGGCTTGACATCCTCGCCGAGTGGGACCTTACGCATGTGAACTTTAAGTATCTTTTCACGGCCTTGAATGTCCGGCAGACCTACATGCACTTGGCGATCGAAACGACCAGGACGCAATAGCGCAGGATCAAGGACATCAGGGCGGTTTGTAGCAGCGATAACAATAATGCCTTCAGTGCCTTCAAAACCATCCATCTCGACTAGTAGCTGGTTCAATGTCTGCTCACGCTCGTCGTTACCGCCACCCAGTCCAACACCACGTGAACGACCTACCGCATCGATCTCGTCAATGAAAATGATACAAGGAGCATGTTTCTTAGCTTGGTCAAACATGTCACGTACACGCGAAGCTCCGACACCCACAAACATTTCAACGAAGTCTGAGCCTGAAATACTGAAAAACGGTACCTTCGCTTCGCCTGCAATAGCTTTAGCGAGAAGTGTTTTACCGGTACCCGGACTACCGGCCATCAACACACCGCGTGGAATATGTCCGCCTAGACGCTGGAAACGCCCCGGATCACGCAGATAATCAACAAGCTCTTGTACCTCTTCTTTAGCCTCTTCAACACCCGCCACGTCATCAAATGTGGTTTTGATTTGGTCTTCACCCATCATCTTCGCTTTGGATTTACCGAAAGACATAGGGCCGCCACGGCCACCGCCGCCACCCTGCATCTGACGCATGAAGAACATGAAAACCGCAATAATGACAAGAATGGGGAATGAAGCGACAAGCAGCTGCGACCAGATGCTCTGTTGCTCTGGCATCTTGCCCTCTACGGCGACGTTGTTCTCCAATAAGTCATCGATAAGCTTAGGGTCAGCGAGTGCAGGGCGTACCGTCTCAAATCGGTCGCCGTTTTGACGAATACCTTCAATGGTATAACCATCTACGATTACACGTTCGACCCGCCCAGACTGTACCTCCGCAACAAAATCGGAGTAGCTCAGCCGACGGGAATCCACCTCAGTGCTGAAGTTATTAAAAATGGTTAGGAGCACGGCAGCTATTACCAACCAGAGCACCAGATTTTTGGCCATATCGTTCAAAGAAAAGCACCTCTATTTGATCGGCTATTACTCGTTAGGAGTTATACGCCTTGAAACCTTTATCCGAGCAAAAAATTTTCAGGTTATTAAAGCCTGACAAACAAGTCT
>JGI26082J51739_10000274_pt1 | contig 32188 bp, 30 predicted proteins | sample SaaInl5LU_22_DNA_FD_51739 | JGI IMG/M metagenome (IMG submission 51739)
ATCTTCACCGGGAGCGGCGGGTACGTTGTCGTTCATGCCCTNGTGTTGGCNACCGAGGGCGCACATACGTGGTCGGCTGCNTGGTTNGTGCTCTTGCCCGTTNTGGGTGGTTTGGGCGCGGCAACCNTAGCCGCGTTGCTGGGTTGGCTTAGCACGGGGCGCGCATCGACTCCCTTCGCCATGATCACCTTGGGNNTGGGTGAGTTGGTGTGGGCGGCCTCTTTCATGGTGCCCGAGGTCTTTGGCGGAGAAGCAGGCATCAGTGTTAATCGGCTCATGACACAAGCCGTAGGCCCCTTCTCGCTGGGACCACAGATACAACTCTATGGCTTGATTGCGGTGTACCTCTTGGGGGGTGCGTGGTTGTTGATCGCCTTCACGCGAACGCCATTGGGTTTGCTGTTGAACGCGAGCCGTGATGACGCGACGCGCGTTGCTTACCTGGGCTTTAACCCGAGGGTGATCCGCTACGCGGCCTTCATCACGGCCGGTTTTTTTGCGGGGGTTGCCGGCGGCTTGTCGGCGCTGAACTTCGAGTTCATCAGCTCCGATGTGTTTAGTCTGCAACGTTCGGGTGCCTACCTGTTGTTCACGTTTATTGGCGGCAGTAGCTTGTTTTACGGCCCAGTCATTGGCGGGGTGCTCATGGTAGCGGGACTGGTGTGGTTGTCTGAATTAACCCCGGGGTGGCTGCTGTATCTGGGCTTGCTTTTCGTCATCGTCGTGATGTTCGTGCCAGGCGGTTTATCGGGTGGTGTCACGCGTTGGTGGCAGATCCGCGTGCGTGAGGGGTGGTGGTTCGTTGTGCGCGCTGGGCTTGGGGTGTGTGCCGCGCTACCACCGACCTTGGGCACCATCATGCTGATTGAGATGCTGTATCACCACGCCTTGGTGAGAGACGGGGGGGTCGCGACGACTATGGTGCGGCTCGGCGTGTCCTTGGATATTGCTCAAGCGGCTAATTGGTGGTTATTTATTTGCTGCACGCCGGTGCTGTTTTGGCTGTGTCGACGGGCTTGGGCCGGGCTAGGGCTACTTGGTGACCAGGGCAGTCAGACCGCACCGTCTGCTGCCGCACGACCGGATCAGGGCGGTCAACTATGAAGCCGCATCTGGGTTTACGGTGTATCGGTGTGAGCCACGCCTTCGGCGAAACGCAGGTGCTGTCTGACGTCAATTTGGTCACTATTCCGGGGGAGACGTTGGCGATCATCGGTCCCAACGGGGCAGGGAAGTCGACCCTATTCAATTTAATTTCTGGCGCCCACCCTATTCGGATCGGCGAGGTGCGGTTGGGTCAGCAATCGCTGGTCGGACTCAGCCCCTTCGAGATCAACCGACTGGGCTTGGCCAGAAGCTTTCAAGTGAGTCGCATTTTTTCCAGCTTGTCGGTGGCAGAGAACTTGCGCACTGCAGCGCTGTGGTCTCGTGGCGTTCGCTATAACTTTTGGCACCGCGTGCGCGATGAGGCGACGTTAGACCCGCACCTGACCACCCTATTGGAGACGCTGCGCTTGACGCCTAAGCAAGCGCAACCAGCGGGCACCTTAAGCTACGCAGATCAACGGGCATTGGAGTTGGGGATGACGCTGGCGGGCGATGCACCCGTGATTTTGTTGGATGAGCCCACCGCGGGTATGAGTCGTTCGGAAACCGCCCTTTTTGCATCACGGATCAAGCAGTTAACCGCTGACAAGACCGTTTGGATTATTGAGCACGATATGGACGTGGTCTTCGCATTAGCCGACCGTATTGCCGTGCTGGTTGGCGGCGTGCTCATTGCCTGCGACACGCCGGACAACGTGCGGCGCAACCCGCAGGTACAGATGGCCTATTTGGGTGCCTGGCAAGGCGAGGCAGCCCCATGAGCACCCCAACCCCTCTCTTGCATGTGGATCGGCTTTGGGCGTTTTACGACCAAGCGCCCGTGTTGCGCGGTGTGCACTTGTCTGTGGCACCCGGTGAGCTCGTCGCCGTGCTGGGACGCAACGGCTCTGGACGATCGACGCTGGCGAAAGCCATCGTGGGTTTGGTCAGGACCGAGGGCACGCGGGCCATTGACGACCAGTCACTGGCGAGCTTGGATACGTTTGAAATCATACGGTTGGGGGTCGCTTACGTGCCCGAGACCCGTGACATTTTTCCGAATTTAAACGTCATGCAGAACCTGCAACTCGGACAGCGCCCGGGCGCCCCATTGCCCGGTGTGCGCCGATGGCAAATTGAGGATGTCCTGAGCCTATTCCCGGTGCTTCGATCCCGATTGGACACGCCAGGCGGGGTGTTGTCCGGCGGCGAGCAGCAAATGCTGGCATTGGGGCGCGGTGTCCTGGGCAACCCCCGGTTACTGATTGTGGACGAACCCACCGAGGGCTTGGCTCCCCAGCTGGTTGGGCAAGTGGCGGGCTTTTTACGGATGCTTAGAGACAGCGGCATAGGCATTGTGTTGATGGAGCAGAAACTACACATGGCCATGGGTATTGCTGACCGTATTGCCGTCATGGGTGGGGGTGCGATGGTGTTTGACGGCACCCCGGACCGCTTCCGTGAGGCGCACGAGGTGCAACGCAATTGGTTGGAGGTCTGAGCGCACGTTTAGGGCGGGGTAGCGAAAGTGATGCCTAGGTGTCAGGTTTTGTTTCCCGATGCGTTACCATTTACTCAGAATAGAACAACCGTTCGTTTTTGAATTTCTTCTTTTTCGATTTCGCAGGAGCATGCATGACAGCGCAATACGAAGTTCGCGGCAACGTTGCCGTGATCACACTCGACAACCCACCGGTTAACGGGCTTGGTTTATCTACTCGCTTAGGCATCACGCGTGGCATGGCCAAAGCCTTAGAGGACCCCGGTGTAACGGCCATCGTGCTTACCGGTGCAGGGCGGGCATTTAGCGGCGGTGCCGATATCAAGGAGTTTGGATCGCCAAAGGCCTTGCAAGAACCTAATTTGCTAGATGTGATCGCGGTGGTTGAGCAGTCCACCAAACCCGTGATCGCAGCCATACACAGTGTCGCGATGGGCGGCGGTCTGGAGCTGGCACTGGGCTGTCACTACCGTGTGACCGCTCCGGGCGCTCAAATTGCGTTGCCAGAGGTCAAGCTCGGGCTGATTCCTGGCGCCGGTGGCACCCAGCGCTTACCGCGCGCACTCGGCGTCGAGATGGCGCTCAATATGATGGTCAAAGGCGACCCAGTCAAGAGTGAGGTGCTGGCCCAAGTGCCGGGACAAAAGCTGTTCGACAAAGTCACGACCTCTGCAGACACGCTGATGGACGAGGCCATGGCACTGGCAGCCGCCGTCACCGATANACGNCCCTTGCCAAAGGTGCGGGATCTGCCTTGCGCCCACCCCATGGGCGACGGCTATTTTCAATTTGCGCGGAACACCGTCAAGGCCTTGGCTAAAAACATGCCGGCGCCCCTTAAGTGCGTGGATGCCGTGGAACTTGCGACCAAAGTGGCGTTCGACAAGGGACTGGTGCTAGAGCGTGAAACCTTCGTCAACCTGATGGCGACGCCTGAGAGCCGTGCCATGCGCCATATGTTCATGGCGAGTCGTGCGACCAACAAAATTGCCGATGTACCCAGCGACACGCCTGTACGTGAGATCAAAGCGGTCGCCGTTGTGGGGGCGGGCACCATGGGGGGCGGCATCTCCATGAATTTTTTGAATGCGGGCATGCCCGTCACTATTTTGGAGACCAGTCAAGAGGGTCTCGATCGCGGCCTCGCAACCATTAAGCGCAACTACGAAGCGCAGGTAAAAAAAGGCAAGCTGAGCGAAGAGAAGCTGGCACAACGCATGGCCTTGCTGACGCCCACATTGGCTTATGCGGACATCGCACAGGCCGACTTGGTGATTGAGGCGGTTTATGAAGAGTTGGCGGTCAAAGAAACTGTTTTTAAAACCCTGGACAGCACCATGAAGGCGGGTGCGATTTTGGCATCAAACACCTCCACCTTGGACTTGAACGCGATTGCGGCGTTTACCAAGCGTCCGGGCGATGTGATTGGCATGCATTTCTTTAGCCCAGCCAACGTCATGCAGTTGTTGGAGGTGGTGCGCGGTGCGGCAACGCATAAGGATGTGCTCGCAACGGTCATGGCGCTCGCGAAGAAAATTAAGAAAACGGCGGTGGTCTCTGGCGTTTGCGACGGGTTTATTGGCAACCGCATGATCGAGCAGTACATCCGCCAAGCAGGGTTTCTGCTGGATGAAGGCTGCACACCTGCACAGGTTGATAAGGCGATTGAGTCTTTCGGTTTTGCCATGGGCCCCTTCCGCATGAGCGACTTAGCGGGTAACGACATTGGTTGGGCCATACGCAAGCGCCGCGCGGTGGAGTACCCGGACTTGCGCTACAGCAAGATCGCCGACCTGCTGTGCGAGCAGGGCCGCTATGGTCAAAAAACCGGAGCAGGTTGGTATGACTATCAAGCCGGCGCCCGCAAGGCGATTCCTAGCCCAGCGGTTGACGCCATGATTGTCAGCTACCGCACGGACAATAAGCTAGCAACGCGCCGCGTGAGCAACGACGAGATCGTGCAACGCTTGGTGTTTTCCATGGTGAACGAAGCGGCTCATATTTTGGAGGAAGGTATCGCCTCCAAGGCAGGGGACATCGACATGGTGTACCTCACGGGCTATGGCTTTCCCATGTTCCGAGGCGGGCCCATGCGCTATGCCGACGAATTTGGACTTTTCAAGGTGGTGCAGCAGATGCAACGCTTCGCAAAAAATCCGTTGGACGACCAAGCCTTTTGGACGCCAGCGCCACTACTCCAGCGGTTGGTGGATGAAGGCAAAACCTTTACCGGCTAAACCCCACACTCAAATAGGACCTACAAGATGACCAGTGCACTCGTTGTATCAACCGCCCGTACCCCGCTAACCAAGAGTTGGAAGGGGGCGTTCAACATGACCCATGGCGCCACTTTAGGCGGCCACGCCGCTGCTGCGGCCATCGAACGCGCCGGGGTTGACCCCGCACGTGTCGAAGACGTCATCATGGGGTGTGCGACCCCAGAGGGCGCGACAGGCGCCAATATCGCCAGACAAATCGCGCTGAAAGCCGGCTGCCCCATTGAGACATCGGGTATGACGGTGAACCGGTTCTGTTCCTCCGGTTTGCAGACCATCGCCTTAGCCGCTCAGCGCATTATTGCGGGTGAGGGCGATACCTATGTGGCGGGTGGCGTGGAAAGCATATCGTGCGTGCAGCAAGAGGCCAACCAGCACATGCTGGCAGACCCCAGCTTGATGGCACAGAAGCCCGAGATTTACTGGAGCATGTTACAAACCGCGGAACAGGTTGCCAAGCGTTACAAGATTGACCGCGAGGTGATGGACCAGTACGGCGCGGCGAGCCAGCAACGCGCTGCGGCGGCACGTGCGGCGGGTTTGTTTGCACAAGAGATCGCTCCGATCACGGTGACCGCAGGCGTTGCCGACAAGGTGCGCGGCCTGGTGACCCAAGAGGTGACCGTCACGCACGACGAAGGCATACGAGAGGGGACGACCTACGAGGGCATTTGTGGTATCCGCAGTGCCTTGCCGGGCGGGGTGATTTCTGCCGGTAACGCCAGCCAGTTTTCTGACGGCGCCGGTGCTTGCGTGGTCATGCATGAGGATGCGGTTTCACAATTGGGCCTTGCTCCCTTGGGCCGATTTTTGGGTTTTGCGGTCGCCGGTTGTGAGCCCGATGAAATGGGTATTGGTCCGGTTTATGCGGTCCCCAAGGTGCTGAAGCGCCTTGGACTGCGCGTTGAGGACATTGACCTGTGGGAGTTAAACGAAGCCTTCGCCGTGCAGGTCCTGTATTGTCGTGACCGCTTGGGCATTCCTGCGGATCGTTTAAACGTCAATGGCGGCGCCATTGCATTGGGTCATCCCTACGGTGTCAGTGGCCAACGGTTGACAGGTCATGCACTCATCGAGGGCAAGCGCCGAGGCGCCAAGCGTGTTTGCGTCACCATGTGTATTGGTGGTGGTATGGGCGCTGCGGGCGTCTTTGAAGTACTTTGATTCGCCGCCGTACATGATTAACCACATTGTGATTTGGCGATTTAAAGAGGCTGCGGCCGGGAAAACCAAGCTGGAAAACATCGAGGCCGCCGTTGCCTTACTGGACGGTTGCCGCGACTTGGTCCCTGGCATCGAGCGCTTTGAGATCGTGCGTGGCGTAGCGCACCCAGCGTGCACCAGCGACTTGATGTTGGTCAGCGCCTTTTCGTCGCAAGCGGATTTAGATGCCTATCAAACGCACCCTACACACCAAGCGTTAAAGCCATTTATGGCTGATGCCGTTGCGCAACGTGAGTGCATGGATTACCCCAATTAGCCGGGCGCGCACGCGTGCCCAACAAGCCACTTTTATCTGGAGAACGAGATGACAAGAAGCATTCAAACATTATTTGATCTCAGCGGTAAGACCGCTTTGGTTACCGGCGGCTCACGTGGCCTTGGCTTGCAAATGGCGGAGGCCTTAGGCGAGGCGGGCGCGCGTATTTTGGTGACAGCACGTAAAGCTGACGAGTTGCAGCAAGCGGTTGCCACCTTGAAGGCCAAGGGCATTGATGCCGATTGGGTCGTTGCGGATTGCGCAGATCCGACGTCGATCGAGGCGCTGTGCACGGAAGCCATGAGCCGCTTGGGCGAGATTGATATTCTGGTAAACAACGCGGGCGCTGCTTGGGGCGCACCAGCAGAAGACCATCCGTTGGCTGCCTGGGACAAGGTGATGAACGTGAACGTGCGCGGCTACTTTCTGCTCAGCCAGATGGTCGCCAAACAGAGCATGATCAAGCGCAAGTCCGGGCGCATCATCAACGTGGCCTCCATCGCTGGCTTAGGAGGCAACCCCCGAGACATGCAGACACTCGCCTACAACACATCCAAAGGCGCGGCCATTAACTTCACGCGCGCCTTAGCGGCTGAATGGGGCGCTTACAACATCACCGTGAACGCCATTTGCCCAGGATTCTTCCCGAGCAAGATGACCAAAGGCACCTTGGAGCACATGGGTGTCGATCGACTCAAGGCACACGCCCCCTTGCAACGTCTGGGCGACGACGAGGACTTGAAAGGCCTGTGCGTGCTGTACGCCAGCGAGGCGGGCAAGCACATTACCGGGCAATGGTTGGCCGTGGATGGCGGCGTGAGCGTGGTGGTGGCTGGTTAATGAATTTTCCTACCGAGATACCGTTCGTTACCGAGTTGGGCTTTGAGCTGGATTCGATGCAGGACGGCACCGCGCAACTCCGCTACACGCCGCAACCTGCGCACATAAACTCATTTTTGGTCACCCACGGCGGTGCGAGCATGACCCTGCTGGATGTCACGATGGCACACGCGGCGCGTAGTCTGGACAGCGATATGGGGGCCGTAACCATTGAGATGAAAACGAGCTTTATGCGTCCTGCCAAGGGGACGTTGACTGCACGCGGCAAGGTGTTGCAACGAACGGCGACCATGGCGTTTACAGAAGGGTCCATCGTCGATAGCGATGGGCAACTCTGCGCGCACGCGACGGGCACCTTCAAGTACGTGAAGCGGTTGGCCAGCGCTGACAAGACCATTCACGCCCTCAACCCTGCTTAAATAAACAAACAACGCCTGCACGGATTGCGTGTTGTGCCAACGAAAGATTGCATCATGACCGTTAACAAACAAATTATTTTGGATTCACGCCCTGAAGGGGCGGCATCAACCAAAAACTTCGTACTGCGTGAGCAAGCGATACCCGATCTCCGTGATGGCCAGGTGTTGGTGCGCCACCTCTTTTTGAGCTTAGACCCGTACATGCGGGGTCGTATGAATGCGGGTAAGAGCTACGCCCAAGCGCAGGCTCTTGGCGAGGTCATGATTGGTGGTACGGTCGGCGTCGTCGAGGCCAGCAACCATGCACGTTTTAAGGTGGGTGACACCGTGGTTGGTATGGGCGGCTGGCAGACCCACAGCGTGGTCGATGCCGATGCGCCCGGTATGTTGCGCACGGTCAGCACGGCGCATATACCCGCCAGTGCTTACTTGGGTGCTGTGGGTATGCCAGGCGTAACGGCTTGGATGGGCCTAACGCAAATTTGCGAACCGAAATCCGGCGAGACCGTCGTGGTGACTGCTGCAAGCGGCGCCGTTGGCTCTGTCGTGGGTCAGCTCGCAAAAGCGCGGGGTTGTCGGGTGGTCGGCATCGCGGGCGGCGAAGAAAAATGCGCCTACGTAACCGATACCTTGGGCTTCGATGCCTGCATCGATTACAAGGCAAACGCCGATAGCAAGAGTCTCTATGGCGCATTGAAGGCCGCAACGCCGGATGGTGTCGATGGCCTTTTTGAAAACGTCGGTGGCCCCATCATGGATACGGTTCTGGCTAGAACCAATCCCTTTGCGCGCATCGCGGTCTGCGGTCTGATTGCTGGCTACGACGGTGCACCGCACCCGATGGAAAATGCCGCCATGATCCTCGTCAATAGATTGAAGATACAAGGTTTCATCGTCAGTGAGCGTATGGACTTGTGGCCGCAAGCCTTGGGTGAGTTGGGTGAATTGGTTGCGGGGGGCAAGCTTACCTACCGCGAGACCATCGCGACTGGCTTGGAGAGCGCACCTGAAGCCTTTTTGGGCTTGCTAAAGGGGAAAAACTTCGGCAAGCAGTTGGTCAAACTATCTGACTAAACCCGCCGACTCAACACGACTAACGCAAGGCTTCGCATGAAACAACTAAAAGGTAAAACCGCCGTTCTCACTGGTGCGGCTTCGGGCTTCGGTTTGGCTTGCGCTGAGATCGCCGCCGATGCGGGTATGAACCTTGTTTTACTAGACGTGCAGGCCGACGCCTTGGCCGCAGTCGCCGAACGGTTTGAAGCACGCGGTGTGCCGCTGCTCGCGCAGACCGTTGATGTGTCAGACGCCGAGGCCATGGACCGCATGGGACAAGCGGTCGCCGAGCGGTTTGGCGCGCCGCACTTTGTCTTCAACAACGCGGGAGTGGGTGCCAGCGGTCTTATCTGGGAAGCATCGGTTGCCGATTGGGAATGGGTGCTCGGTGTCAATGTCTGGGGTGTCATCCATGGGGTTCGTGTGTTCACGCCCATGATGCTGGCTGCGGCCAAAGCTGACCCCGATTATTCTGGACATATCGTTAACACCGCGAGTATGGCCGGCTTGTTAACCCCCCCGAACATGGGCGTGTACAACGTGTCCAAGCATGCGGTCGTCGCCCTGACCGAGACGCTCTACCAAGACCTACGTCTGGTTACTGAGCAAGTCAGCACCAGTGTGCTCTGTCCTTACTTCGTGCCAACGGGTATCAGTCAAAGCGAGCGGAATCGTCCGCAACACCTCGCAAGCGCCGGTCAGACAAATAGCCAGCTCATTGGGCAAGCCATGATGGGCAAGGCGGTGCAGTCTGGGCGCATGAGCGCACAAGACGTGGCCGAGAAGGTGTTTGCAGCCATAAAAACAGATCAGTTTTATATCTACAGCCATCCCCATGCCTTGGGCACCGCCCAAGAGCGTTTTGAGGCGATTACGGGTCAAACACAGCCACCAGACCCGTTTGCTAGCCGCCCACATATTGGCGAAGAGCTGCGCGCAGCGCTGCGCGACAACGCAGCCTAAGCCCTCTAAGCAACTGCTGACGCAATCTGACCAACCGAGGCGCCGATTGGCGTTCGGTCGTCGCGGTTGTGGCAAACTTCAGGGGGTCCTAGGTCCATTCGCGGCCGTTAAGGCTCTCCGATTGGCGTCTTCCGTGGACCGCCATGCCTGTACTACCCCCTTGTTGATGGATTGCCATGTTTGAAGTTGTTGCGCAAATTGCCGCAGAGATTAAGGTTAGACCCGAGCAGGTGCAGGCCGCTGTTGATTTGATTGATGGCGGTGCGACGGTGCCGTTTATTGCACGTTACCGAAAAGAGGCGACCGGTGGGCTTGATGACATTCAGTTGCGCGAGCTCGAGGCCCGTCTGAGTTATTTGCGCGAGCTCAACGATCGCCGTGAGGCCATCTTGCGCAGCATAGACGAACAGGGCAAGCTGACCGACGACTTGCGCGCCGCCCTACAGGCTGCGACAACCAAGCAAGCGCTTGAGGATATTTACTTACCGTTTAAACCCCGGCGTCGCACCAAGGGGCAAATGGCGATAGAGTCCGGGCTGTTACCGTTGGCTGACAGCCTGTTCGCAGACCCTGAACTGGACCCCAATGAGGCAGCCAAGCCGTTTGTGTTGGCTGAGCGAGTGGAAGGGGACCCTGACTTCACGACCACTGGCGGGGTACTCGATGGCGTGCGCGATATTTTGAGTGAGCGCTGGGCAGAAGATGCGAACTTGTTAGCCGCTATGCGTGCCTGGCTTTGGGGCAATGGTCTTTTTCAAAGCAAGCTGGCAAGTGGTCAGGACGAGCAAAGCGCGGACGCGGCAAAATTTCGGGATTACTTCGATTATCAAGAACCCATTGCGCGTGTGCCATCACACCGCGCGTTGGCGGTGTTTCGAGGACGAAGCCTTCAAATTTTGGATGCCAAATTAGTGATTGATGAGGCGCTTGTACCGGGTACGCCCAGTCTGGCGGAGGGATTAATCGCCCAGTCTATTGGCTGGCGTCATGCCGGTCGCCTCGGCGATGACTTGCTGAAGCGCACGGTGATGTGGACGTGGAAGGTCAAGCTAAGTCTCTCGTTGGAACGCGATCTTTTTACCCAACTGCGCGAGGCGGCAGAGCAGGTTGCCATCAAGGTGTTTGGCGATAACTTACGGGACCTCTTGCTGGCCGCGCCAGCGGGCACCAAGGCCGTGATGGGTCTAGATCCCGGTATTCGAACGGGCGTGAAAGTGGCTGTGGTCGACGAGACGGGTAAGCTGGTTGCGACCCAGACGGTCTACCCGCATGAACCACGCAAGGACTGGGAGGGTGCGACGCACACATTGGTGCAGTTGTGCCGTACACACAAGGTCGCACTCATCGCCATTGGCAATGGCACCGCGAGCCGTGAAACCGATAAGCTTGCGGCAGATGTCATTAAGCAACTGGCGCGCGACACGTCGGAAAATGCAGCCGGGGAGTCGCTGCGGTACAGAAATTGGTCGTCAGCGAAGCGGGGGCATCGATCTACAGTGCGAGCGCGTATGCCAGCCAAGAACTTCCCGATGTTGATGTGAGCTTGCGAGGCGCTGCAAGCATTGCGCGGCGCGTGCAAGACCCCTTGGCGGAACTCGTCAAGATTGAGCCCAAGTCCATTGGGGTTGGGCAATACCAACATGACGTCAACCAAACTGATTTAGCTAAACAGCTGAATGCGGTCGTGGAGGACTGTGTTAACGCCGTCGGTGTCGACCTGAATACCGCAAGCGCGCCCTTGTTGACCCGTGTTTCCGGGCTGAACCCGACCGTGGCCAAGGCGGTTGTTCGTTGGCGAGATGAGAACGGTGCATTTGAATCACGCACGCAACTGATGGATGTGGCGGGTCTGGGGGCGAAGACGTTTGAGCAAAGCGCTGGTTTTTTGCGGATACGTCACGGCAAAAACCCACTGGATATGACGGGCGTACACCCGGAGACCTATCCGGTGGTCGAGCGCTTGTTGCAGCAAATTGGGCAGTCAGTCGATGCCGTGATGGGCCAGAGTGCCTTGCTGCGTCGCATTCAACCCGCGTCCTTGGCGACCGATGCCTTCGGCGAGGTCACGGTAGGTGATATTTTGCTTGAGCTGGAAAAACCGGGGCGTGACCCCCGCCCAGACTTTCAGGTCGCACGCTTTAACGACGGTGTAGAGGACATGAAGGACCTGCAAGTCGGCATGATTTTGGAAGGTACCGTGAGCAATGTTGCAGCGTTTGGTGCGTTTGTGGACATCGGTGTGCATCAGGATGGTTTGGTGCACGTTAGCCAGTTGAGTAATAAGTTTGTCACGCACGCCCACGAGGTCGTGAAAACAGGCGATATTGTGACGGTGAAAGTGCTGGAGGTCGATGCCGCGCGCAANCGCATCAGCTTGACCATGAAACGCGACGCGACACCGGCGGACGGGCATTCTGGTGCGCGNGACAACCGGTTCGAGCATGCCGATCGCTCGCACCGTGAACGGGCTAAACCAGCAGGGGACAAGCGCCAGAGCGGGTCAGCCGGTGTCNCGCCATCTGCCATGGCCTCCGCATTTTCAAAGCTGCAGAACCTACAGACCAAACGCTAATAAATTTTCACCATCACCTAGGGGTGACACGCCACGGTGGCGTCGCCNCGAACTGGGAGTCAGTTATGTACACAGCAGACAGCGACCGTTATGACGGCCGTATGCCTTATCGCCGTTGCGGAGCACGCGGCTTGGCTTTGCCCGCGCTGACCTTGGGGTTGTGGCATAACTTCGGTGANGCCACGCCCATGCAAACGCAGCGTGAGATGTTGTGCACCGCTTTCGATGCGGGCATCACCCACTTCGACTTGGCCAACAACTATGGCCCACCAGCCGGAAGCGCCGAAACCAACTTTGGCGCGCACATGAAGCGTGACTTTAAACCCTACCGAGATGAGCTCATCATCTCAAGCAAAGCGGGTTGGGATATGTGGCCTGGGCCTTATGGCTCTGGTGGTGGTTCACGCAAGTACCTCTTGGCCAGTTTGGACCAAAGTTTGGCGCGCATGGGNCTGGACTATGTTGACATTTTTTACTCGCATCGATTTGACCCCGACACCCCGCTGGAGGAAACCATGGGCGCGCTGGCGACGGCGGTCCAACAAGGTAAGGCGCTGTATGTCGGTATCTCTAGTTACTCTGCGCAAAAGACGCAGGAGGCCAGTCGATTACTGCGTGAAATGGGCGTCCCCTGTCTGATTCACCAACCGTCTTACAGTCTCTTAAACCGTTGGATTGAAGACGGTTTGCTAGACACTTTGGAAGCCGAGGGTGTCGGTTGCATTGCGTTTAGTGCGTTGGCGCAAGGGTTGTTGACAGGGCGTTACCTCGACGGTATTCCCGCCGATTCGCGCATGCACAGACCGGGTGGTGACTCCCTGCAAGCAGGCCACGTCAGCGCAGAGAACCTGCGGCGGATTCGTGGACTCAACGAGATCGCTTTGGGGCGCGGACAGAGTTTGGCGCAAATGGCCGTGTCGTGGGTGTTGCGTGATGCACGGGTCACGTCTGCCCTGATTGGTGCAAGTCGCCCGGCCCAAATTACCGAGCTGGTCGCGGCGGTGCGCAACACCGCTTTCACGCCGGAAGAAATTAAGTCTATCGATGTGTTTGCCGAAGACGGCGATATCAATTTGTGGAAAAAACCATCCACCGACCAACGCCCCTAAGCTAACCATGAAGGCATTGCAGATTTACGCGGGGGCGGATGCGCACACCCTGATCGAAAGAGACGGTCTGACCGCCCGTCATGTTTCAGCGATTTCTGCGGCCGCTGGCGGCCCCAAGGGCCTGACCCTTACGCGCCTTGATCGGTTCATTTTTGGCGACTGGTTGGTGAGCGCTGATCAGACCATTGACCTGTTGGGCGCCTCCATTGGTGCGTGGCGAATGGCCACCGCCTGTCTACCGGATTCAAGTGCGGGGTTCCAAACGCTAGAGCACGATTACATCCGCCAACGGTTTGACTTCGTTAACGGCAAACGCCCCAGCGCAAAGCAGGTGAGTGAGGCATTCGCCCATAGTTTAGAGACGTTTTACGGCGGTCGTGTCGCGGGCTTATTGGCGCAATCTCGCTTCCGGTTACACCTGTTTACCAGTCATGGTCGCGGCATCTTGCATCGTGATGGGCCTTGGCGCACACCCATCGGATACGCGGCGGCCTTTTGTGGCAACGCGCTACACAGGCGGTTTCTGGGTCGGTGGTTGGAACGCATCGTTTTTTCATCTGCGGGAGAGTTACCGTTCACCCCCGATGACATCAGGACGGAACAGGTGGTTTTGAACGAGTCAAATTTCATGGCAGCGTTACAGGCCAGTTGCTCGATACCCTTTGTTCTAGAGGCCGTGCATGATATTCCGGGGGCGCCTGCGGGGGCCTACTGGGACGGCGGTATCACAGACTACCACCTCCACCTGAACTACCTAACCCCAAGAGATCAGGTGGTGTTGTACCCGCACTTTCAACGTGCGGTGGTGCCAGGTTGGCTGGATAAGTCGCTGAAATGGCGACACCACGCGACAGATTTTTTACGCAACGCGGTGGTGTTAGCGCCGAACCCAGACTGGGTCAAGACCTTGCCAAATGGGAAGTTACCAGACCGACATGACTTCAATCATTACGCCCATGACTACGACGCGCGCGTACGCGTCTGGCAACAGGCTGCGGATGCCAGCCAACAGCTGGCCGATGAGTTTGCCCAGTGGCTCAGCAAACCCGACCCCAGGTTGGTGAAGTCACTGTAGCGCGCGCAACGTGCGCCCTACATCGCGGCTAGCAGCATGGCACGGTAGTCTTCCTCGGTGGCGATACGCGGGTTGGTGCCGTGACAGTGGTCGGCCATTGCGCCCTTGATGACGGCGGCAAAATCAGCCTCGGTAACACCCATTTCACCCAAGCCACTCGGTAGCTTCAGGCGTTGGTTCATGTTGGTCACCGCGTTGGCGACGGTGTTTGTAGCGGANTCCGCATCTTCGATATCACCGAATCCCATTGCGTAGGCCATGCGCTGCATGCGTCGCTGGTTACGCACACTGTCGGCCTTGCCGTTAAACCGAATGACTGCGGGGAGAAACATCGCGTTCAAGGTGCCGTGGTGCAGGCGCGGGTTCAATCCGCCCAAGCTGTGGCTTAAGCTGTGCACGCATCCCAAGCCCTTTTGGAAGGCCATGGCGCCCTGCATAGAGGCGCTCATCATTTCCAGTCGCGCCGTTTGATTGCTACCGTCCTCCGTTGCGGTTTGAATGTTTGCCCATCCCCGTGTCAAACCGTCCAGTGCAATCCCATCGGCTGGCGGGTTGTATGGGGCGGCCATGAATGTTTCCATGCAGTGTGCGATGGCATCCATGCCGGTGGCGGCTGTGAGGCCGGACGGCAGCCCCACGGTGAGAGCCGGGTCGCAAATGGCCATTTTGGGGACTAACGACCAGCTGTGGAAACCAAGCTTACGGCCGTCGTCAACAATCACGATGGCGCCGCGCGCGACCTCGCTGCCTGTGCCGGCAGTGGTGGGGACTGCGATCAGCGGTGCAACTTTAGCGGTTATTTTGGGTGAGCCGCCTTCTATGGTGGCGTAGGTTTTCAGTGGACCCTCGTGGCTTACGGTAATGGCAGCGCCTTTGGCGCAGTCCATACTGGAACCTCCACCGAGCGCGATCAGGCCGTCGCAGCCCGATTGCTTGTAGATCACGGTGGCTTCGCGCACGGCAGCCTCCGTCGGGTTACTCGGCGTGCCGTCGTAAATCGCGTGGGGCATATCGCCCATGGCTTGAATGGCGGTTGCCAAGATGCCGGCTGCTTTGACGCCCGCATCGGTCACGATCAGCGGCTTGGTCATGCCGCTGGCGCGACAGGCCTCGGGGAGTTTCTCGATCGCGCCAAAAGCGATTTCTACGTCGGTGATGTATTTAATTAATGCCATTGGGCGTCCTATGCTGTTTGCCAAACTATAACTGCGTAGACTTTATGTTTTTAACCTGCAGCCACATGTTACCGGTGCGACTACGTTGCGCTGGTGCGCACAGGGCCCGCAATCGTTTTCTGAGGGCCACATGCTTTCCAGTCAAATCAGTCACCTCATCATGCGCATGGCGCAAGCGGGCAATCCGCCACTTCATCGTCTCACAGCGCAGCAGGCACGTGCATTTTATGAGCGAGCAGGCGGTGTCTTGGCTGCCCCTGCACCACCGATGGCGGTGGCGCGTACCGTACACATTGGGGCTCGTGACGGTGCCGTTCTGTCAGCCAAGCTGTGGGTTCCGAATGGGGCAGTCAACGGCGTTTTGCTTTATTTTCATGGCGGTGGATTCACGATTGGGAGTAGCCAGACCCATGCTGAACTGTGTCAGCAACTCGCACACCTTGGCGGGTGTGCCGTGGTGTCTTTAGACTATCGCTTGGCACCAGAACACCCGTTCCCAACCGCTGTCAATGATGCGTTTGACGCGCTGGCGTGGGTACAGGAAAACCACGATCAACTGGCCCCTGATTTGTTGCGCAACAGCGCATCGATCGCGGTGGGCGGCGACAGTGCGGGCGGGACATTGGCGGCTGCGTGCGCGTTACATGCCCGCGATCATGGCCGACCGTTGGCACTTCAACTCTTGTTTTACCCAGGTACGGGTGCGTATCAAGATACGCCATCGCACCGACGGTTTTCTGAGGGCTTTGTTCTTACGGAGGCCGACATCAATTATTTCTTTAATCATTACATTCCAGACAGGGCATTGCGCACGGATTGGCGTTTTGCCCCTTTGCTGGCTGATGACCATAGTGGGGTGGCGCCGGCTTGGATTGGGTTGGCTGAGTGTGATCCGCTGGTGGATGAGGGCATCGCCTTTGGTGATGCGTTGCGTGCGGCGGGGGTGGCCGTTGATTTAGATATCTACCGCGGGATGGTCCATGGATTTATTAATTGGGATCGCGCGGTGCCAGAGGCGAAGCAATGCCATCAGGATGCGGGGAGGGCACTGAGAAATGCTTTTTCTAGGAGCGCCTTTGCTACGCCCACAAGCCGGTAAGCGTCGGTTCGTGGCAACTGTGGCAACTGTGACACCTGCGTTACGCCGCGCAACAAATAATAAGCAGAATTTCGCTTAGGCTTAACACCATGAACCAAACTGATTTTCGCTGCATCGAGCGCCTGCGTGTGCGCTGGTCCGAAGTAGACATGCAAAAAATTGTCTTCAACGCGCACTACCTGACCTACATTGATATGGCCATGGCCGCCTATGGCGTCGATTGGCGTTGCCCTACGAGTCAGCCATGGCGCAACTTGGTGGTGACGTTTTCCTTAAAACCACGTCNGTCACCTATCACGGCTCGGCGATATATGAAGACACGCTAGACGTGGGCTTGCGCCGGGTCAAGCTGGGTCGCTCCTCTATGACGTTTGAGTCTGGCATTTGGCGCAGTGGCCAACTACTGACCGAGGGGCAAATGGTCTATGTTTACGCGGACCCTGAGACGCAAAGTAGCCAAGCCCTACCGGCCAACTTGGTACAACTGATTAACGACTACGAGGCGGGCGAAAANGTCACGCANCTCCATCTAGCGGATTGGTCCGCGTTGCAAGCACCGGCCGCGGCGGTGCGCAAGGCGGTGTTTGTAGAGGAGCAAGGGATCGCGGTGGAGGACGAGTGGGATGCGGCGGATGCCCACTGTTTGCATGCCGTGGTTGAAAACCGCTTGGGTCAAGCCATTGCCACGGGCCGCTTGTTACCCTCAGAGGACGGTGTATCAAAGATTGGCCGCATGGCGGTGCTACGCGCTATCCGTGGCGGGTCATTCGGACGACAGGTACTGAACGCCTTGTGTGACGCGGCGTTGGCACGTGGCGACCACACAGCCAAACTCAGCGCGCAGCGCAGCGCCGAAGGCTTTTACGAGCGCCTGGGATTCAAGGTGGTTGGCGAGCCCTTTGACGAGGTNGGCATTCCACACGTNCATATGGAAAAAGCATTGTCGCCCTCATGAGTTCGGCGTGACGCCCGAAAGAGGCGCACCGGTGTCGCCGAGCGCAGTGGGGTCAGCGCGGCGTCGTGGGTAAACAAGCCAAGGTTTGTGCCGCACCCCCGCCCCCCATTGGCATTCCCGTCGCGTCGTAGCACCACTCGCGCATCGTGAACTGCGATGTGGTGGCCCACAGCAAGCTGCTACTGCGCGTGCCGTAGTCGCGTGCCTGCCAGTCAACAAAGCAGGCTGACAGAGCGGTCAATCCCACGTGATCAAACGGCCCCATTGCCTGCTCGGTTGGCGCATAGGTTTGGCGATCTTGTAACGCAGCAAGCAAGGCTTGCTGTGTCTCCGGCGCAGGCGCGTCACATGCGTCACCCTGCGTTGGCAATGCGTGCGTGGCTAAGCGCATCGCCTCTTTCATGGCAAGCGCTTTAGGCCACGGCGTGTCTAGGTTGTCGTTGGAGACCACGTAGGTGCCCGGCCCCAATGGGCGGGAAAGCCACCCCGTCTCGTCCAGCGTCTGTGGCGACCCATCAGACTCCGTGGGTGCGCCTACTTGGTTGCGCAGGAACCACCAAGCCGGCTCATGGGACGATGGTGCAAGCGTGCCCAGCACTACGTTACAACCGCCAAAATCGTCGCCACGGTGCGAGGCACGCCACGTAGCCAATGAGCCGCCACGCAGCCAATTGGCGCACAGCTCACCACGACTTCTGGCGAATGTACGCGGCGCAGCGTCGCTTGGCCGGATGTTGGTCAGCAGGGCGACGCGCCCGTTGTCCGCACACCCCATCCATGTGCCGCCGTCTTGCAAGTCGCGTCCAGACAAGATCTGGCGGCCTGCCTCGTCACGCCACACGCCCGCCGAAAGGGTGGGGCGGCTTCGGGTCTCGTCGCGATTAGCCGCCACCAATAACGCGATTGCAGGCGTCGGCTGCAGCGCAAATGCGATGGTGCACATGGACTTAAATATCCAGCAAAATCTCGTAAGGTAGCGGCTGAGGGGTTAGTGCGATGCCATCGGGGTTGCCCACAGTCAGGGCATCATTGGCGTGGGTCAGTTGCAGACTCACCGTTAGCCCCCACGCCGCCAGCTGGGGGTTGTAGCCAACCGCGGCGACCAGACCGCACGCCTGCCACACGCCGTCTTCGTCACGTGCAAACACTTCTTGCCCGACGGCCAAGGCGAGGCTATGCGATGGGTCCGCCGCGACAAACACCGCGGCGCGTCGTTTGATGGCGCCACGGAACTGGCTGCGTGCCACGATTTCCTGACCCGGATAGCAGCCCTTCTTGAAACTCACCCCTTGCGTCGATTCATAGTTCAGCATTTGGGGAACAAAGCTCTCGACCGTCGCACTCACGACCATGGCGACGCCGCTCAACGCACGATTGAAATGCCATATCGCCAAGGCGGTGCTCGCATCGCTCTCGTTAGACACCACAGCGCGTCAGACGACGGCTCCGCTGGACGCAGGCGAACGCCCTGCGCCACGTTGGCGCTGGGTAAGCGAATGAGTGTCTCCGTGTTCTCGAACACCACCGACCACGCAGGCATCTGATGCAACGCATCGCTGGTCTCAGCGGTTTGTTCGCCTAGCAAATCCCAATTGGCGCTCTCATCAGCGAGGGNGCACTTGGCCCGCATGATGAACATCTTTAGCCGCTTGGCCGTTGGTTCCAGCAGATCTTTGGACAGCAGCAACAAGAAATCATTGGGTGCGCGCTTTAAGACCACAAAGCTNGCTAGCAACCGCCCCTTGGCCGAGCAATAGCCCGCCAGACAGGCCGTGGCCACGGGCATCAGGGCGACGTCATTCGTTAGTTGCCCTTGCAAAAAGGTACACGCGTCGTCACCGGTGACCGACAGCACGCCCCAGTCACTGAGGTGCACAGGGGGGTAGGGGGTGGATGCGGTTGGCTGAGTCGTGGCAGTTGGTATGGGCATAGCGGCAATGAGGTGCGTATTTATTTACAGGGATACCGTAGCATTATCTTCCTTTGTTTATAGTTGAGGGCTATGTTCCGTCTTATCAAACGCTGTCTCGTCCTCGGCCTGTTCGTGGTGCTGCTGAGTGCCGCCACCGTGGTGTGGTGGGTCGCGCAGCCATTGCCTATGACGCTGTTAAAGGGGGCGACCGCAATCGACCTGCAGGTCAAGCCCAATGCAACGCCGCTATCGGTTGCCAAGGACTTGAGCGCGTCGGGAGTGACGGTGCCCGGTTGGGTGCTTTTTGAGTGGTTTCGTTGGTCAGGTGAGGCCACCCAGATCAAGGCGGGTAGTTATGAGATCGCGCCGGGGTTAACCCCGCGCGGTTTGCTCGATATGTTGACCGCGGGCAAACAAGCGACACGACGGGTCACCATCGTTGAGGGGTGGACGTTTGCGCAAATGCGCCAAGCCCTGGCCAGCGCACCTACGTTGCGCCGTGATACCGACAGTCTCAGCGACGCTGAGCTGATGACGCGCATTGGTCGGCCCGGTGTGCATCCAGAGGGACGGTTTTTCTGACACCTACGTTTACCCCAAAAATGGCTCGGACGTGGACCTCTACAAACAAGCGGCCGCCCAAATGGATAGCCGCGTAGCGGCTGCCTGGAAGTACCGAGACAGCCGCACGCCCGTCGACAACCAAGAAGACCTGCTGATATTGGCCAGCATTGTGGAGAAGGAGACCAACCACGACGCCGACCGCGCCCTGGTGGCTGGCGTGTTCGCCAATCGTCTGCGTATCGGTATGCGCTTGCAAACGGATCCAACCGTGATTTACGGTCTAGGGGATGCCTTCAATGGCAATTTACAACGGAAACATCTGCGTAGCGACACGCCCTATAACTCCTATACCCGCGCGGGCTTGCCACCGACGCCGATTGCCTTGCCCAGCGAGGCCTCGCTAAAAGCCGCCGTTAACCCCGCGGATACCGATGCGTTTTATTTCGTCGCAAAAGGGGATGGAACCAGCGCATTCAGCCCGGATCTCGCGGCTCATAATCGAGCGGTGAGACGCTTCATACTTAAACAGCCTTAAAGGTGCCATTTCGAATGCAAAAAACGGGACTGTTTATCTCCTTTGAAGGCATCGACGGTGCGGGAAAATCCACCCATATTGATGCCTTAGCAGCGCTGTTCAAGCAGCAGGGGCGCACCCTGGTGCAGACCCGTGAGCCCGGCGGCACGCCGCTGGCAGAGTCCCTGCGCGAGTTGGTCCTGCACCAACCTATGGATGCGCTGACCGAAGCCCTACTGGTATTCGCTGCCAGACGGGACCACCTGCACACCGTTATTGAACCCGCATTGGCGCGTGGCGATGTGGTGTTATGCGACCGATTCACCGACGCCACGTTTGCCTATCAAGGGGCAGGGCGGGGCTTTAATGCGGATATCTTGGAGCAGCTGGAGCGTTGGGTACAGGGTCGCCCAGAATCGGGCGCGCCGGAAGCGGCGGTCGCGATGCATCCCACCGCATTGCGCCAACCCGATTTGACCGTCTTGTTTGAAGTCCCGCCGGCGGTCGCTGCTGAGCGCTTGGCCAAAGCGCGTGAGGCGGATCGGTTTGAGGCCTTGCCGATTGCGTTTTTTGAACGTGTCGCCAAAGGCTACGCCGATAGAGCCGCTGCCGAGCCCGGACGCTTTGTGCGTGTGGACGGCAATCAGACCAAAAATCAAGTCTGGCAGCAGCTCACCAAAACGATGTTCAACCGCGGGTGGCTAGCGATCATGGTGGCAGGTAGCCCGCGATGAGCGAGGGGATCGCGCCAGCGCTTGCGCCGTGGTTGCAAACGCAGTTGTCTGAATTGCGAGCCCAACGTGGCCACGCCTTGATGGTCAGCGGGGCAGAAGGCTTAGGGCAGTACGCGCTGGCGCACGCGTTGGCCAGGGTTTGGCTCTGCGATACGCCTACGGAGCAGGGCGCGTGTGGCACCTGCGATAGCTGCCGTGCCGTCGCCCAACGCACGCACCCTGACTTGGTGGTCTTGGTGCCTGAAGCCTTGGCGCCCGAATTGGGCTGGCCGATTCCGGCAGCCGCGCAAGATGAAATTGACAGGAAGTCGCGTAAGCCCAGTAAATGGATACGCGTCGATGCCGCACGGGCGGCGGTCGCGTTTACCCAGCTTACCGTCTCGCGTGCACGCCATCAGGTGGTGCTGATTCACCCCGCGCACCGTCTAAATGTAGAGGCCGCAAACACCTTATTGAAAACCCTGGAGGAGCCGCCCGGAGACGTGCGGTTTATCCTTGCCTGTGAGGCACTGCACCAGGTACTGCCGACCATACGCAGCCGTTGTCACATTCACCAAATGACGTGGCCGTCGCAGAGCGAAGCGGTCCAATGGCTGCAACAAGCCGTGTCACCTGCACCGAGCGAGGCGACCGCATTGACGTGGCTAACCGCTGCCGGCGGGCGCGCTCAGGGGGCATTGGCTTGGGCTGAGTTGGGACTGACCGAGGTGCAATGGCAGGGCATTCCCAAGGCGATAGCGAATGGACAAGTTGGCGTCATGGCCAGTTGGCCAGCCGCGCTGGTGTTGGACACGCTTCAAAAAGTTGCACACGACACGCAAGCGCATTGGGTGGGCACGACCGGGCGCTTTTTTGAGTCCAGCAGCTTGCCGGCCCTGCCGCATCTGCGTGCGTTGGAGCAGTGGGGTGGCCGGTTGGCGGATTGGCGGCGTCATGTCGAGCATCCCTTTAGTGCGGGTCTGCAGTTGGAGGCTTGGATGGCGGACTGCCACCAGGTCTTTGGATCGGCGCATCGTGCAGGGTAACGGCGCAGACCACGCCTCGCGCGCGACTAACTGTGTGCGCACATCCGCACGCCCTTTCTTTCGTTTAGTTTGAATTTATTGGTTTTTATCTATGTTCGTCGACTCCCATTGCCATCTTAATTTTTCTGAGTTGAAGCAACAGTTGCCACACATTTTGGGCGAGATGGCAGATGCCAACGTGGTGCGAGCCCTGTGCATTTGCACGACCTTAGAGGAGTTTCACAGCGTGCGCGGTCTGGCTGAAGAACACGCCAATCTTTGGGCCACCGTAGGCGTGCATCCTGACAATGAGGGGGTGCAGGAGCCGGGATTTGACGATTTGGTTGCGGGTGCGCAGCATGCGCGCGTCGTCGGCATTGGTGAGACCGGACTTGATTATTTCCGCCTCAATGGACGTAGCGTGGCGGATATGGCTTGGCAGCGCAATCGATTCATTACCCATATACAAGCAGGGCGTGCGGTTGATTTGCCTTTGGTGATTCATACCCGCGCCGCGTCAGAGGATACGCTGTCGATATTGACCGAAGAGGGCGGATTTGGTGGGTCCTCTGGCGACTTGCCCGTGTCTCGTGGGGTTTTCCATTGTTTCACCGAGACCATGTCGGTTGCCAAGGCAGCGCTGGATGTCGGTTTTTACATCTCGTTGTCAGGGATATTGACATTCAAGACCGCTGGCGATCTGCGGGAGGTGGCGAAATACGTGCCGATTGACCGCTTACTGATTGAGACCGATAGCCCCTACTTGGCACCCGTTCCGTACCGGGGTAAAACCAATAGTCCCGCTTACGTACCGTTTGTGGCGGCAGAGTTAGCCGCTTGTAAGGGGCTAAGCGTTGAAGAGGTGGCATCGCAAACCACGGCTAATTTTCACCGCTTATTCTCCAAGGTCCCGGCACTGGCCGTCCCGTGAACCTGTTTTAGTGGCAACACTATTCGTTGTTTCTGACCCCTTTAATCTTCATAAAAAACATTAAGTAAGTAATAAAGTATGTTGATATGAAGACATTAGTTATTTTCGTTAGCGTGCTGCTTAGCCTAGGGGTACGCGCGGAAGCGGTGGACGCCCGCGCGTGGTTTGAGGCGGTGCGTAGCGACGACGTGTGGGCCGCTAGCAGCTGGCTTGGACAATCGCCAAACAACGTCTTGGGGGTCAACGTCCGGGATGCCGATGGCAACACGGCGCTGCACGTGGCGATCAAGACGCCGTCGCCGTCCATTCGCGACTGGCTGCTCACACAACCGGGATTCGAGATCGATACCCGCAATAATCATCAAGAAACGCCGCTGATGTTTGCTGCGATCCAATGCGATTCAGACACCGTCTCTGCATTGCTCTCCGCAAAGGCGGCCGTGAACGGTACGGGCTGGGTGGCACTGCATTACGCCTCGGCGTGTCGGGCGGTCGCCGCACCAGACATCATCCGCAACTTGCTGGCGCATTACGCGTATATCGATGCCGAGTCTCCAAATGGCACGACGCCATTGATGATGGCGGCCCAGTATGGCTTGCTGGCGTCAGTGCAGACCCTGCTAGACGAAGGCGCGGACGTGCTGCTAAAGAACGCACACGGTTTAAATGCCCTGGACTTTGCGCTCATTGGCAGTCAGCCAGATAGCGCCGTGGTTTTGAAGGCGGCCATCTTGGCGCGTCAACGCCTGAAACGCGGGACGTGGTGACTCCCATCTTTAATATTCTACAATGTATATTATGTTAAATAAATGATTGGGTAATGAAGTAGCCTGTTTTCAAGCGCCGCCAATTAACCAAGTCCACCATCGCTAGCCAACGCTAGCCAAAGCAACGGGCTGTTCGCTCACAGATGACGTCACGCACACGTTAAAGTAGTCCCGAGAAAAAATGGCGTAGTTGTTGTTTATATTCACTTTTCGTTTTGAGTCACTTGCCTAATCTGAAAATATCACAGACACTAACCCTCCTGCGTTGACACTTACGCTTGAAATGGACTCACCATGCAACCTAAAAATAACGATGAAGATTACGCCACCACGTTGCTGAGATACCAACCCGGCAAGGGCTGGAGCCCGGTTGACTACAACGCTACGCCTGATCTGGACGCGCCCACCCCAAGCCCGACAAGCCTTCACAAAGAGGCCCCTGAAGCGGCCGTCGTAACCAACAAAGTTGTCTCAATCGCTGGCGCGGATGCGGCCATACCCCAGTCCTTCCCAACCAATAAAACCACGGCAAATGCAGCGGTGAGCGACAATGCCGCGTCAGACGGCATTCCCTCGCTTCCTAAGCGCGCTCAAGAGGCCACGTTTTCTGAGCTGGAAGCGTTTCTGGCAGAGCAATCCAAAAACGGGCACCAATTTGGCCTGCACGCGCTAGAAGAAGCCGATTTGGGGACGCTGGGTGAACGCCTGCCTGAAATTTTTCAGGCGGTGGACGCCTACGCCAAAGATGCCTCTACGCTTTCTTGGCAAGACATTGCAGCCTCAATTCAGACATTGCAACAAAGCCGCGAAGAGCGCCAGCAGTACATCGATTTGCTAGCTGATTTGGATCACAAAATTGAGTCACTTACGGTCACACTGAAAGGTAACCTACGCAGCATCGAGAAGCAGGAGCGTGCGAAAACAGCGGCTGCCCGCCTAAAAGAGCGCCTGTCGCTACACACCGCGCAGGTACTTACCAAACGGTTACAGACACTGCTGGACCAAGTCGACTAAGGCGCTGATATCGCCAGAGCAAAAAGGGCTTCAACTCTATGAGTTGAGCCCTATTTTTTTGCCCGGTATTTGAAGCGAGATCAGTCCGTTAATATCCCCGCGCAACAAGCAATTACCCCATGCCAATTTGGCACAATACCTCTAAATACAAATTAAACGAAACAATATGAAGCTTCATCAAATTGACACCACGCTAACGGTGACTGCGCAAATTGCCGTTGACGATATGACCTCTATCGCTGGCTCTGGCTTTCAGACCATCATCTGCAACCGACCAGATGGCGAGACACCCGATCAGGTTGCATTCGCAGACATTCATGCTGCCGCAGAGGCAGCGGGCATGAAGGCGCATTACTTGCCAGCGGTCACGGGACAGGTAAGCGATGCGGATGGGAAAGCGTTCGCAGCCCTGTTAGCCACCTCCCCGCATCCCGTCTTAGCTTACTGCCGCAGCGGTACGCGCTCGGCCACCATGTGGGCGCTGTCGCAAGTGGGGACGCAATCGGCGGATGCGATTCTGCAGACAACACACACCGCAGGCTTCGATCTGTCCGCCCTCGCCGACCGATTCGCGGCGCCCGAGCCGACGGAGATGACAGCGGCGTCTGAGTCGGGTGCAAGCGTCGAAAGCGTCGAAAACGTCGCGAGCGTCGCAAAAGGCAATCATCATCAGATCGTCATTGTTGGCGGCGGATCCGCGGGTATCGCGACGGCTTCTAGCTTGCTGGCGCGTGACAGTGGTCTAGACATCGCCATCATCGAACCCAACGAGCGGCATAGCTATCAGCCTGGCTGGACCATGGTCGGNGGCGGTATCTTCAAAGCGGATACGACCGCACGCCCCATGTCCGTAGTGATCCCTGCGGGCGTCAAACGCATTGTTGGCGCGGTTGCGACCTTCGACCCAGAAAACAATACCCTTGCGCTGGAAGATGGCAGCACNGTAAGCTACCAGCAACTGATCGTCTGCCCGGGTCTCACGCTGGATTGGGACGCCATTCCCGGCCTGAACGACGCGCTAGGCCACGATGGTGTGACGTCGAACTACCGTTACGATCTGGCCCCCTACACGTGGCAATTGGTGCAAAGCCTGCGTGGCGGCAAAGCCTTGTTTACGCAACCCGCCATGCCCATTAAGTGCGCAGGAGCCCCTCAGAAGGCCATGTACTTGTCGGCGGACCACTGGCGCCGCGAAGGTGTACTGAAGGATATTCAAATAGANTTTTGCAATGCAGGTGGCGTCTTATTCGGCGTGCCCGAGTATGTGCCAGCGCTGATGGAGTACATCCATGCCTACGGCATTCAAATTAACTTCACCCGTAGTTTGGTCGCTATNGANGGCAAAGCGAAGCAGGCAACGTTCAAACAAACCGCCGCTGATGGCACCGTGAGTGAGCTCGTGCAAGACTACGACATGATTCACGTGGTGCCACCACAGAAGGCCCCTGACTTTATTCGTTCGAGTCCGTTGGCAGACGCTGCGGGTTGGGTCGACATTGATCCCGGCTCTATGCGACATACACGGTTTAGCAACGTATACGCGTTGGGCGACGTTGGGAATTCCAGCAATGCCAAAACAGCCGCGGCGGTGCGCAAGCAGGCCCCTGTCGTCGCACACAACGTGTTGGTCGCCTTGGGTAAACTGCAGGGCGCAGCGACTTATGACGGCTACGGCTCCTGTCCCTTAACAGTAGAGCGTGGACGCATTGTCTTGGCCGAGTTCACCTATGGTGGCAAGTTGGCCCCATCGCTCCCCCAGTGGTTGATCAACGGGACGCGTCCGACGCGTTTGGCGTGGCTGCTAAAAGAGCGCATATTGCCCCCGCTGTACTGGGAAGGCATGCTCAAAGGCCGTGAATGGCTGGCCAAACCAACCATCAAACCAGACCTCAAACCATGAGTCCAATACATTTCAATGCGCCAGGTAGCGCCAGCTGGGTTGACCGCGTCAAGGCATTCATGCCCATTTTCGAATGGGCGCCGCAGTATGACCAACCCACACTTGTAAGGGATCTGGTGGCCGCGGCGATCGTGACCATCATGTTGATTCCGCAGAGCCTGGCTTATGCGCTGCTCGCGGGTCTGCCTGCAGAGGTCGGCTTGTACGCCAGCGTCGCACCGTTGGTTTTATATGCCATCTTTGGCACCAGTCGTGCGTTAGCGGTTGGCCCAGTGGCCGTGGTGTCGTTGATGACGGCTGCGGTGATCGGTGAGCATGCGGCGGTGGGCACGCATGCGTATTGGGAGATCGCCATCACCCTCGCCTTTCTTTCCGGCGTCATCTTGATTGTTTTGGGATTGTTCCGCCTTGGGTTTTTAGCCAACTTCTTAAGCCACCCGGTCATCTCTGGCTTTATCACGGCGTCGGGCCTGCTCATTGCCGCAAGCCAAGTCAAAACTATTTTGGGCGTGACAGCGGGCGGACATCACTTTGTAGAGATGTTGAGCCAACTCGTCACCCAATTGCCATCGGCGCACGCCCTATCCATAGGCGTCGGTGTGTTCACTACCGCGTTTTTATTCTGGGTGCGTAAGGGTCTTAAGCCATTGCTAAAGCGACTGGGAATGAAGGAGGCGCCTGCCGATATCGTTGCCAAAACGGGGCCAGTCGCGGCCATTGCACTGACGACCATCGCGACCTGGGCTTTCGACTGGCAGGCCAAAGGCCTCAAGATTGTTGGTGAGGTTCCGCAAGGCCTGCCGCCGTTCAGCCTGCCCAGCCTTGACATGGGTCTATGGCAGTCGCTGTTGGTACCTGCCCTGCTCATCAGCGTGGTGGGCTTTGTTGAGTCGGTGTCTGTTGGCCAAACACTGGCCGCCAAGCGTCGACAACGGATTGTTCCCGACCAAGAGTTAATTGCCCTAGGCGCCAGCAATGTGTCGTCAGCCTTCTCGGGTGGCTTCCCCGTGACGGGCGGCTTTTCGCGCTCCGTGGTTAACTTCGATGCCGGTGCACAAACCCCTGCCGCCGGGGTGTTTACGGCGGGGGGCATTCTGGTGGCCTCACTGCTATTGACGCCTGCACTGTATTTTTTACCTAAGGCCACATTAGCGGCAACCATCATTGTGGCGGTTCTGTCCTTGGTTGACTTGGGTGTTTTGAAACGGACTTGGGCCTACTCCAAATCGGACTTCACGGCGGTATTGACGACTATCTTGGTGACGCTGGGAGCCGGCGTCGAGATGGGACTAATTTGCGGCGTTGGCGTGTCGCTTGCGCTCTTTCTGTTTCGAACCAGTCGCCCGCATATTGCGGAAGTTGGCTTGGTTGAGGGGACAGAGCATTTCCGCAACGTGGCCCGTCACACTGTTCAAGTCGATCCCAAGGTCCTTAGTTTGCGCGTCGATGAAAGCCTATATTTCGCCAATGCAAGGGCCTTAGAAGACTCCGTGAATGCGGCGGTAGCTAACCGCGCGGGTATTGCCCATGTGGTGTTGCAGTGCTCGGCTGTCAACGCGATTGATGCGAGTGCGCTTGAGAGTCTGGAGGCCATCGATGCCCGCTTAAAAGGCGCCCATATCAAACTACACCTCTCTGAAGTGAAGGGACCTGTCATGGACAAACTGAAGGAAACCGAGTTTATTCACGATTTGTCTGGACACGTTTTCTTGACGCACTTCCAAGCGTTTGAGACTTTGCGCCAATAACCCCTAGTTGTGATAGGTTTTTAAAGCCCTTTGCGTCTGCGCATTAGGGCTTTTTTTATGACGGTATCCAGCGGTAGATTTACGCAGAAGCCCCGCCAACAAAGCCTTTCAAGCTCTTTGCATTTGGACTTATGAAACCACCCTCCAAATAGGTTGGCACCTACATGACACGGTATTGGTGTTTAACCTAGGGTGCGTTTTTTGATCCAGCCCTACACTTTTGGTTGCATCACAGCGATGTGGGTCACAAGGAGATTTTGATTTGGTTGTCGATGAAACAAATGCCCTGCTACAGGTCAAGGGAATCACGGTTAGATTTGGCGGAATCACAGCGTTAGACAGTGTGAGTTTCGACCTACCGCGGGACAAAATTTGCGGCTTGATCGGTCCTAACGGGGCGGGAAAAACCACATTATTTAACTGCCTTAGTCGCTTGTACGCGTACCAAGAAGGGGACCTTCTTTTTGAAGGAAAATCCATCACGGATACCCCCGTGCACGAGATGACGCAAATTGGGATCGGACGGACGTTCCAGAACTTGGCGATGTTTAAAACGATGACCGTCCAAGAAAACGTCATGGTCGGCGCGCACAGTAAATCCGAAACCGGATTTATTGGCGGTTTGCTGCCTAACGCAAAGACGCGGAAAGAAGAGCAGCACCTGAGAGAGCTGGCTGACGACTTGATAACGCGTTTGAAGTTGACGGATGTCGCCCACAGACAAGTGGGCGATCTGCCTTTTGGCTATCAGAAACGGGTTGAATTTGCGCGCGCATTGGCGGCGCAACCTCGGCTTCTGTTACTCGATGAACCCGCCGCTGGCTTGAACCACGAGGAGCTGGAAGACCTGGCTACGCTCATCAAGCAGGTGCGGGATGACATGGGCATCAGCGTTCTACTGGTAGAACACCATATGCAATTGGTTATGGCTGTTTCTGACTGGATTGTGGCACTTAATTTCGGTAAAAAAATTGCGGAAGGAACCCCTGAAGAAATTCAGAAGCACCCGGATGTTATTCGCGCTTACTTGGGGGGCGATTAAACATGAGCTTGTTACAAGTTAAAGACCTTTGCGCGTGGTACGGTCCCACGCAAGCCTTATTCAACGTTAATTTCGAGTTGGCGGAGGGCGGTATCACCACGATCTTAGGGGCCAACGGCGCGGGTAAAACAACCACGTTACGCGGTGTTTGCCAGACCGTTAAAACCTCTGGCGAGATGATCTTTGATGGCAAGTCAACCAGTGGCCTCTCGACGGACAAGATCGTTCGTATGGGCGTAGCCCACGTACCGGATGGTCGCGGCACCTTCACGGGACTCACAGTTGACGANAACTTGCGCTTGGGTGCGTACACACGCAAAGACAAGACTGCGGTGAGCGAAGACATTGAGAAGGTCTACGATCGTTTCCCTCGTTTGCGGGAGCGCTTTAGCCAACAGGCAGGGACGCTGTCAGGCGGAGAGCAGCAGATGTTGGCGATTAGCCGCGCCTTGATGCTCCGCCCCAAGTTGTTACTGCTTGACGAGCCCTCCTTTGGCCTCGCACCACTGATCGTGCAAGANATTTTCGAGATCATGAAAAGCATTAATCAGACCGACGGCGTCAGCATGTTGTTGGTCGAGCAAAATGCGTCGCTTGCGCTAAATTTGGCCGATCACGCCTACCTTTTGGAGACTGGCAAGGTTGTACTTGCTGGCCCAGCCGAGGACATTCGAGCAGACGAGACTATTCGTCGCACCTATCTCGGCTATTGAGTTTCAAGGATTATTGTTATGGACGGGTTTCTTCTCCAGGTTTTTTCAGGCCTCGCAACCGGTAGNATCTACGCNGCTGTCGGTTTAGCGTTGGTGATGATTTATCAATCGACACACCACATCAATTTCGCCCAAGGGGAGATGGCGACTTTCGCAACCTTCATTTGCTGGTGGTTGATTGATAGCGGCATGTCTTATTGGTTGGCTTTCTTCTTGACCGTTGGCGTCGCCTTTGTCGGGGGACTGGTCATACAGCGGGTTTTCATACGCCCGGTGGAACGCAAGCCTGTGCTGATTAACGTGATTGTGTTCGTTGGCTTACTGGTTATTTTCAATGCCATGTCAGGCTGGATNTTCGAGCACACGTTAAAGGCATTCGAAAGCCCCTTCCCCGTNCGCAGTGCGGTGCTTCCCGAGTACATCTCTGGTCACCAGCTAGGATCTTTGGGAGTGACACTGGCGGTGCTTTTGGTTATTTACCTCTTCTTCCGATTCACCCCCATCGGGCTTGCTATGCGGGGAGCGGCCCAAAACCCGGACTCTGCGAGCTTAGTTGGTATCCGTGTTACCTGGATGCTCGCGTTGGGATGGGGCTTGGCATCCGCNATNGGCGCAGTGGCCGGCATCATGATGGCACCCATCATGTTCTTGGATCCCAATATGATGGGCGGCATTCTTCTGTACGGATTTGCAGCCGCGCTATTGGGGGGTATTGACAACCCGTGGGGAGCCGTCGCCGGTGGATTTATCGTGGGGGTATTGGAAAATCTTTTAGGTGCCTACGTTATTGGCTCTGACCTCAAACTGACCGTTGCGCTGGTACTCATCGTGGGTACGCTCACGCTAAAGCCAAACGGATTATTTGGTCAAAAAGTCGTTACACGCGTCTAAGCGCCAAAGGAAAACCTAATGAACCTCAGAATACAAACTGTCATATTGCTGGGCCTGATTGCCCTGATTCTTCCTTGGCTGATCAGCGATTTCCGCGTCTTCCAAGTTAACCTGATGCTGGTCTACGCGATCGCGGTATTGGGTCTTAACCTTTTGACTGGCTACGGTGGACAAATATCGCTGGGTCACGGGGCTTTCTACGCGATTGGCGCCTACACCGCCGCCATCTTGATGGATCAAGCACAGTGGTCCGCTTACGCCACGTTGCCAGTCGCCGCCTTGGTTTGCTTGGCGGCGGGCATCTTAATGGGCTTCCCTGCCCTGCGCTTGGACGGCCACTATTTGGCGCTTGCGACCTTTGCTTTGGCGATGGCGATACCACAGCTCTTGAAATACAAAGGCATTGAGGACTACACGGGGGGGGTGCAAGGTATCGTGCTGGATAAGCCATTGCCACTCTTTGAGATGGAGTTTTTGGGTAAAGAACTATCCGAGGATCGCTGGATGTACTACCTGGTGCTCATCGTGGCAGTGCTTATGTTCTGGCTCGCCAATAATTTGGTCAAGGGCCGCATCGGTAGAGCGATCGTTGCGATTCGTGACCAGCCGATTGCAGCGGGTGCCTTGGGTGTGAACCTAACTGCGGTCAAAACTCTTACGTTCGGTGTGTCAGCGGCCTACACAGGCGTAGCCGGCGCGCTGGGTGCGATCGCGGTGTCTTATGTGGCGCCTGATAGTTTTCACACCTTTTTATCTATTTCGTTTCTTGTTGGTGCGGTGGTTGGTGGGCTGGGAACCATTCCGGGCGCTTTGTTCGGGGCTGCGTTTATTCAGTTCGTCCCCAACGT
>JGI26082J51739_10000279_pt1 | contig 31792 bp, 32 predicted proteins | sample SaaInl5LU_22_DNA_FD_51739 | JGI IMG/M metagenome (IMG submission 51739)
GCTTTACCTTTAAACCAGTTCAGCCGACCAAAAACCACATAACTCTCGTTAATCTTTATTAAATCTCGAATCCATTGATGCCCTCGAAACCATACCAATTCCATTGTCCCGCTTTCATCTTCAAACTGAGCGACCATTCGTTTTCCTCTTTGTTGTGTTATAAAAGAAACGGAAGTGATTTTCCCTTTAATTTGTATTTCGGAATTATTTTGTGGCAATTCTCGTATGGCATAGAATCTACTCCGATCAATATATCGGTTGGGAAAAAAATGCAATAGATCTTGGAATGTTTGGAGATTCAATTCCTCCTTTAGCAAACGTGCACGATCAGGACCAACCCCTTTTAAATAAACCAGCGGGGTTTGCATAACATCCATATAATTTTATAATTTTATTTTGAAGACTCAAAGTGTAAATTTAATCAGAAAAAACGGCAAATTAGAAACATGCGCGCATTAGTCATTTCAGGAGGAGGAAGTAAGGGCGCTTTTGCCGGTGGTATTGCTCAATATTTATTGGAAGAGGAAAAACGATCGTATGATTTGTTTTTAGGAACATCAACCGGGAGCCTTTTGATTTCCCATTTAGCTTTAAACAAAATTGCTGAGATAAAAGAGATCTATACCAATGTAGATCAGTCCAGTATTTTTAATATCAATCCATTTTTAATTGTCAATCGAAAAGGGGTCGAACGGATTAAAATCAATCACCTCAATGTCTTAAAGAATTTTATTCGAGGAAGTAAAACCTTTGGAGAGAGTTATAACTTGCGAAAACTCATTGAAGATCAAATTTCTTATCCAGACTTTAAAATACTTCAAAAAAGTCAAAAAGAAGTGTTGGTTTGTGTGTCCAACATCACAACAAACTCCGTAGAGTATAAAAAATTAAAAGACTGTAGTTATGTGGATTTTTTGGATTGGATTTGGATTTCATGTAATTATGTTCCTTTTATGAGCCTCGTTACGAAAAACGGATGTGAATATGCCGATGGCGGTTTGGGTTGTGTCATTCCCATTGAAAAAGCCATAACTCTTGGAGCTACTCATGTAGATGCCATTCTTCTTGACACGGAATTCCAGCAGACCAATCGTGTACATTCGCGCAATCCATTTGATGCCCTAAGTTCCATCTTTGGATTTATTGCTGATCGAATCGAATCTCAAAACGTTCATATAGGGAAACTAGTTGCTGAAGACAACCATGCCTCAATTCGAATGTTTTACACTCCAAAAGTGCTCACTACAAACTCACTCGTTTTTAATAAGGCTCATATGGAAATTTGGTGGCAACAAGGCTGGGAACATGCCCGAGATCAAGCGCTTACTTCATCTTGAGGAAATCTATGGCTAAATTACTCAACGCTTCCACACCTAATTTCATCCCAGCATCATCTACCATGAAGGAGGGTGTGTGATGAGAAGGTGCCTCACTTTCATTCATATTTAGAGGGGTTCCTCCTAAGAAAAAGAAAAGTCCTGGAATTTCATTTTGAAAATAAGAGAAATCCTCAGCTCCTGTAATTGCCTTGATTTCTTTAACATTATTTACACCAGCGACCCGCTCCAAAGTTGGAAGCATTTTTTTGGTTAATTCAACATTATTGAAGGTAATGTCTGCTCCATCCTCAATGGATACAGTTGCTTCGGCCCGATACGCTTTCGCTATTGCTGGGACCATCTCTTGCATTCGAGTTCGGATGACTTCTTTCATATCCTTATCTAAGGTTCGAATGGTACCCACCATTTCAAGGCTTTCTGGAATGATGTTAAAACGAATTCCTGAATGAATGGATCCTACTGAAATTACTGCGCCTTCGTCAGTGAGTTTTGATTCCCGACTAATAATTGTTTGTAATCCGTTAATGATTTGAGCACTTGCAACAATAGGATCGACACTTTGCCAGGGGGTAGAGCCATGTGCTTGTTTGCCTTTGACAGTTATCACAAACCGTTGTGAAGCAGCCATCATCCCTCCTGGTTTGTAGGTAATTTTTCCTACATGAGTCCCTGAATTAATATGCAATCCGAATATGGCATCAACTTTTGGGTTGTCGAGAACCCCCTCCTCAACCATGAGTTTGGCCCCTCCACGTTCTCCCTCAGGGGAACCTTCCTCAGCAGGTTGAAAGATAAATTTTACCGTGCCTGGAAACGTTCGATTTTTGGATAATATTTCAGCAACACCCATTAAAATAGCTACATGAGTATCGTGACCGCAAGCGTGCATGACCCCCGTTTCTTGTCCATTATAAAGGGATGTAACATTGGATTTATAAGGAAGGTTGTTTCGCTCTGTTACAGGAAGGGCGTCCATATCCGCTCTAAGAGCGACTACTTTCCCTTTTGCATTTCCTTTCAAAATACCAACTACCCCGGTATGTGCGACCCCCGTTTGTACCTCAATTCCTAGAGACTTAAGATGAGTAGCGATATACTCAGCCGTTTTGAACTCTCTATTCGAAAGTTCTGGATTTTGATGAATTTGATGTCGCCATTCAATGACTTTGGATTCAATTTCGTTAAACTGATTCGAATTCAATTGCCCATGGAGCATTCCTATGCTGAATAGTACAAAAAACGATGTTTTATAAAGGAGCTGTTTCAAAATGTTTTTTGTTTTAAATATAGATGTTTATAATTAATTTGACTTATTGAGGTGAAAAATTAGATTATCCCTACTTTTAAACTCGATATGAAACACGTTCCAGAAACCTTCTTAGAATCTCTAAACGATGCTCAAAAACAAGCCGTACTTCACAAGGATGGACCGCTAATCGTAATTGCTGGAGCGGGCTCAGGAAAAACTCGTGTACTCACTTATAGAATAGCACATCTGATGGCCTNAGGAGTAGATTCCTTTTCTATTTTGGCGCTGACGTTTACCAATAAGGCAGCTCGAGAAATGAAAAGTAGAATTGCAGAATTAGTAGGTGAGGGGGAGGCTAAAAATCTTTGGATGGGAACTTTTCACTCCGTTTTTGCTCGCATTCTTCGACATGAGGGAGAAAAACTTGGATTTCCGTCTAATTTTACGATTTATGATACCCAAGATTCAGATCGACTAATCGCATCGATTATCAAAGAAATGGGATTAGACAAAGACATTTATAAATACAAACAAGTCCGTAGTCGAATCTCCGCATTTAAAAACAGCCTCATTACGGTTAAAGCTTATTATAACGACATTGATTTGCAAGAAGCCGACGCAATGTCAAAGCGCCCTCAAATGGGAGCTATTTATAAGGAATATGTAGATCGCTGTTTTAAAGCCGGAGCCATGGATTTTGATGATTTACTTCTCCGCACCAATGAATTGCTCAATCGTCATCCCGATGTTTTGGCAAAATACCAAGATAAATTTCGTTACATCATGGTGGATGAGTATCAGGATACGAACCATTCTCAATATTTAATCGTCCGAGCACTTTCAGATCGATATCAAAACATCTGTGTAGTAGGGGATGATGCTCAGAGTATTTATGCCTTTAGAGGAGCAAACATCAACAATATTTTAAACTTCCAAAAGGATTATGAAGACGTCGCTTTGTATCGTCTGGAACAAAATTACCGTTCTACAAAAACGATTGTTAATGCTGCCAATTCGATTATCAGTCACAACAAAACTAAGATAGATAAAGTTGTTTGGACCTCGAATGAGGTTGGCGAAAAAATCCAAATAAATCGATTGACAACCGATGCGGAAGAAGGTCGGCATGTGGCTTCCACAATTTTTGAATACAAAATGCAGGAACAGCGAAAAAATGCGAATTTTGCTATTTTGTATCGAACCAATGCCCAATCACGTGCAATGGAAGATGCCTTGAGGAAACGTGATATCCCTTATCGTATCTACGGTGGATTGTCCTTCTATCAGCGTAAAGAGATTAAAGACATTCTTGCCTACCTCCGTCTTATCGTCAATCCTAAAGACGAAGAGAGTTTAAAACGTATTATTAATTATCCCGCTCGAGGTATAGGACAGACTACGGTTGATAAACTCGTAGTTGCGTCTAAACAACACAACCTCTCTTTATTCGACACGTTGATTCAAGCCAAAGAACTCGGTTTGAATTTTAATGTAGGAATCACTTTGAAGCTCTCTAACTTTGCACTTCTTCTTCAGCGTTTCCAAATTGAAAATGAAACTTTAAATGCTTTTGAAATTGCAGATTTGGTTACCAAAAAGGTTGGTTTTGTTCAAGAGTTAAAAAAAGACGCTACTCCTGAGGGGATCGCTCGTATTGAAAATGTCGAGGAGTTGCTCAACGGGATACGTGATTTTGTTGAAGGTCAAGAAGAGTTGGCAGATGCCACAGGAAGTTTGTCTGAATTTTTGGAGGATGTTGCTCTTGCTACGGATTTAGATCAAGAGGACGATCCCAACAGCGATAGAGTAGCTTTGATGACTATTCATCTGGCAAAAGGCTTAGAATTTCCTTTTGTATTTATTGTTGGGATGGAGGAAGATCTCTTTCCCTCAGCAATGAGCTTAAATACCCGTTCAGAATTGGAAGAAGAACGCCGCTTGTTTTATGTAGCCCTCACTCGTGCCGAAGAACGTGCTTTTCTTTCCTATACCCTTTCCAGATACCGATGGGGGAAACTTATTGACGCAGAGCCGAGCCGTTTTATAGAGGAAATAGATGCGCAGTATCTCCATACAATTAAACCCAAAGAGGCGTATCAATACAAACCTTTAATGGATACTTCCATTTTTGGTGGGGAACCTCAGCCCAAGAGATCGTTTCAACCCCCGATTTCAAAAGAAAAAACCATTTNGACCCCAACACCAACCCAATTAAAAAAGCTCAGATCCTTGGGAACTTCCGATGCTGGTCAGCNAGATCAAGAGCTTATTTCTCTTGCAGAAGGAATGGAGGTAGAACACGCCCGTTTTGGTAGGGGTGTTGTCAAATCCATCGAGGGAAGTGGAAGTGACAAGAAAGCTGTGATTCTGTTTAAAGGTTTTGGGGTTAAGAATCTGCTTCTTCGTTTTGCCAAGCTCACCATCAAATAACTTTGTCATGGCTGCCTACATCTCCTTTTATTCAAAAACTCCCAACCCCAAACACCTTCATGAAGCAGCAGAAGTGCTCCATGGAGGAGGAATCGTTATTTTTCCAACGGATACCGTTTATGGTTTAGGATGCCTTAGTTCAAGCGTGAAAGGATTGGAACGTTTTGCTAAGATTAAAGAAGTTAAGTTGGAGCATGCACCCTTAAGTTTTTTATTTAGGGACATCAAAGAGTTGTCTCAATATGTTGCTCCCATGAATTCTCAGACCTTCAAGTTGGTTAAAAAATTGCTTCCTGGACCTTACGCCCTAATTCTTCATGCAGCAAATAAACTCCCAAAGCCTTTTCAAAAAAGGAAAACAATAGGTGTACGGATATCAAATCATCCTGTTTTACAAGCCTTGTTGCCGCTTTTAGACGCCCCTTTGATAACGAGTTCTTTACACGACCCTGATGAAATCATAGACTATACTACCGATCCAGAAAATCTTTTTGCACGTTGGGAAAGTAAAATTGACTTGATGCTCTCCGATGGTTACGGAAGTAATATTCCCTCAACTGTAATTGATTTAACCACAGACCCTTTTGAGTTAATCAGGGCTGGGGCAGGAGAAATCCCCAATGAGCTTTGAGTTTAGTGTCCTATTTTTTGTATAATGTGATAGGCAACTTCAAGAGCTCGAGTTCCATCTTCTAAAGAAACCAAGGGGGTACTTTTGGTATGAATACAATTCGCAAAATGTTCCAATTCATCTTGAATGGCATTCGAGCTTTGGATGTCGGGATTTTCAAAATAGATTTGTTTTTTCTTTCCTTCCGCATTGGTTAAAAGAAGCGCTAACTCTTCATTAGACGACTGAGGATCCACATCCTTCATTTTCACCAATTCCACTTTTTTAGTCAAGAAGTCTAAAGAGATGTAGGCATTTTTTTGAAAAAATCGGGACTTCCTCATTTTTTTTAAGGAAATACGACTTGCTGTAAGATTTGCGACACAACCATTTTCAAATTCAATTCTCGCAGTACTTATGTCTGGTGTCTCACTGATCACCGCTACTCCAGAAGCATGTATGTGTTTAATAGGAGACTTTACCACACTTAAAACGATATCAATATCATGTATCATCAAATCTAACACTACTGATACATCTGTTCCTCTAGGGTTAAATTCAGAAAGACGATGGGTTTCGATAAACATGGGATCTGTTAAGGAGGGTTTTACCGCTAAAAAGGCTGGATTGAATCGTTCGACATGGCCTACTTGCCCTAGAACTCCGTGATCTTTTGCTAATTGAACAAGGGTTTTTGCATCATCGACACTCGTAGTGATGGGTTTTTCAATAAATACATGTTTTTTAGCTTCTATGGCTCTTTTTGCTAGTTCAAAATGGGCTAGCGTAGGAGTTACGATGTCAACAACATCCACAGCAGCAATTAAATCATCAGCAGATTTAAAGTAGGTGTACTCGTATTGTGCAAGTATTTTATCCACGGCTTTTGGATCAGGATCGTGAAAACCTATCAATTCATATGCCTCGGAGGCCGCAGCGATTTTTAAGTGAGTTTTACCTAAATGTCCTGCACCAAAAACACCAATTTTAAGCATAGTAATATCCTTTGATTCAAAAGTACAATCAAAATATTTATTATTGGAGAAACTGCGTTATTTTTGTGCCCCATGGAGGATACACCAAAATATCAAGGATTACGCAAACAGTTGATAGAACAGCTGCGTGAAAAAGGCATACAAGACAACGCTGTTTTGGAGGTCATGACTCAAGTTCCAAGACATTTCTTTATGGATCCCAGTTTAATCAATTTTGCTTATGAGGACAATGCCTACCCCATAGCTGCCGATCAAACAATCTCTCAGCCTTATACAGTAGCTTACCAATCTCAACTCCTAGAAGTGGGACCTACGGACAAAGTGCTTGAAATAGGTACCGGTTCTGGTTATCAAACAGCAGTTTTACTGGGTTTAACACCTCATGTTTATACTATTGAAAGGCAACAACTGTTGTATAAAAAAACACAGCGTCTTTTTACTCAACTTGGTTTACGACCTAAAAAACATTTTTTTGGTGACGGTTATCTCGGTTTTGAACAGGCTGCCCCTTATGATCGGATCCTCGTTACTGCTGCAGCACCAGAAGTTCCCAAAGCGCTTTTAAATCAATTAAAAGTTGGAGGAAAAATGATAATTCCTATTGGTGAAAACGAACAATTTATGACACGCTTCACACGTAAATCAGCTACTGCTTTTGATAAAGAAAAATTCGGTCGTTTTCGATTTGTGCCTCTATTACAAAATAAAAGTTAATCTTTTGTCTTTTTGATCCTTTGGCTTTCACCTTCAAGTTTAGTCTATGAAATTTAACGACACCAAAAACGCCTATGTGCTGAAGTCTGACAAAGAACTGCAAAAGGCTTATTTATTGTTTCGAATGATTTCAAAAAGGAGTTGGGTTCGGTTTGGAGGAAAACTTACTTTGTTAGCACTTCGCCTCGGATTACCTATTCATTCCCTTCTAAGAAAAACGGTTTATCAGCAGTTTTGTGCTGGAAATGAAGCTCAAGATTCTTTAAAAGTTGTAAATCAATTGGCGGCATTCAATGTAAAGTCCTATATGCATTATGCAGCCGAAAGTCAGAAGTCAGAGGCGGGAATGGAACAAAGCCTACAACAGTTTTTGAATGCAGTACAATTTTCTAAACAAAACAAAGCTCTTCCCTTTGTTGTCTTTAAACCAACGGCTTTAGGAAAAGTAATGCTTTTTGAAAAAGTCAGTGCAGGAATTCAGTTAAGTAAAGAGGAGGTTGCCTCCTGGGATAGAACAAAGGATCGAATTAATAAATGCTGTGCCATGGCCTACGCATGTCAGGTTCGCATGCTCGTAGATGCAGAAGAATCCTGGCTACAAAATGCGATAGATGCCATCGTATTGGATAAAATGAGAGCATACAACCAAAAAGAAACGTTTATTTTCACTACCCTTCAAATGTACCGCAAAGACAGATTGGAATACCTAAATTCACTACTCGAGCTTTCGAGAAAAGAGGGATTTAAGTTGGGGATAAAATTGGTCCGAGGTGCGTATATCGAAAAAGAAAACAATCGTGCGGAAGAGAAGGGGTATCCTTCCCCGATTTGTTCGTCAAAAGAAGCAACCGACGATAATTTTAATTTGGCATTAAATGGCATTCTTAATTCCTTAGATCATTGTGAACTGTTTCTTGGTACGCATAGCGAAGACAGTGTATTAAGAGTCTTGGATTTTATGAAAGCGAATCAACTCGCTCCCAACGATCCTCGGATTTGGATTTCACAACTCTTTGGGATGGCGGATCATATTTCATTTAATCTTGCCAAAGCTGGATATCAAGTCGTTAAATACGTGCCCTATGGACCTCTTAAAGAAGTGATTCCCTACCTTATCCGTAGAGCAGAGGAAAATACAGCCGTACAGGGTCAAACCCCCCGTGAATTGGAATTGATTCAAAAAGAACGAAATCGTAGAAAAACTCTTAAGGCTGAACAAAAGTGACTAAGGAAATTGTTTTTGCACAATTGGTTACTTCCATATAGGCTTTCTCAATTGAACCCAAGTGAATATAATACAAACGACAAGAATCCCTTTTAGTATCACTTTTAGAAAAATCAATTGTTCCTTTACGAATATAGGTTTGAAGTAAACTATCCGTAAGTTCTGGGTAATCCATTTTAATGTTTTCGGGTATGAAAACCTCCTTTTGAAGCAAATTGTCGATAACTCGGGCATTGGGAGTATAGTTGCAGCTTGTTTTTTTTCCATTAAAAATAAAAGTCAATAGAACTAGTCCTACTGAAAATCCCCCCAAATAAAAACCTAAACGATAAAGTACTTTCATAAATTGAGGGGTTAAGTAGTATGTTTTTCAAGCACTCTTGAAGTAGAGGTTTCTTGCGTTAGGGTAAAATGATCGTAATGAAGAGGTAAATGGGGAAGAACTCGTTCTCCCCATTCAATAAAGCAGGGATAGGAGGAGTCTAAATATTCTTCTAAACCGATATCTAGGGCTTCGTCGGGGTGATTCAAACGATAAAAATCAAAGTGATATATAGGTCCGTTCAATCCTTCGTAAGTATTGATTAGAGAAAAGGTTGGGCTATTTGCAGCATCCTTCACACCGAGTAGTTTTACAGCCGCAGCGATAAGCGTGGTCTTCCCAGCACCCAAATCACCATCGATCCGAATGACCTTTGTGGGGCTGTTTGTTAATAAAAGTGTAGCGGTTTGTTCTAATTCAGCTAAAGTAAAACTCCATTTCATACGACAAAAGTAGGGCTAACGAGAGTTTAATACAACAAAAGGGATGATCATTTCTTCAAGGGAAACCCCGCCATGCTGAAAGGTGTTTTTGTACATTTTGGCGTATTGGTTAAAATTATTTTTGTAGATAAAATACGCATCACTTTTTGCAAAAATATAGCTGCTATTAATCCCATAAAATGAGGGCAGTTGATACTCTTGAGGGTTTTTGCATTGGATCACATCTTTCGGGTCAAAGGTCAAGCTTTTACCCGATTTATATCGCAAGTTTATACTGGTTTCTTTGTCGCCAATCACCTCGCTTGGATAACCTACGTGAATCGTTCCGTGATCAGTAGTGAACAGAATGGTATAGTTTAAATCGCAGGCTTTTTTGATTAATTCTTTAAGAGGACTGTTTTTAAACCAACTCGAAGTTATGGAACGGTATGCTTTGCTGTCTGGAGCGAGTTCTTTAATAACTTCCATTTCCGTTTTTGCATGAGAAATCATATCTACAAAATTATAGACTACGGTTGTAAGCCCCTCATGGGTGTGGTTTTGCAGATTTTTGATCAACTGTTGACTTTGTTGCAATTGAGTGATTTTATGATAACTCATCGGACGCTCCATACCGAGGCGTTGACACTGTTCCTTTAGTAATTCCAATTCGTATAAGTTCTTTCCTCCCTCATCAATATCATTTTTCCACCATTGAGGAAAACGCTTACTGATTTCCAAGGGGGTGTATCCTGCAAAAAACGCATTTCTTGCATACTGTGTAGCGGTGGGTAAGAGGCTGTAATAGGTTTCCTCTTGAATTACTTTACAATAGTTTTTGAGCTCGGGAAGTATGGTTTTCCATTGATCGAAGCGTAAATTATCTATCATTAAGAGCAAAGTGGGCTGATGCTGTTTTATTTGAGGAAAAACGAATTTTTCAAAAGCCTGATGCGAAAACACAGGGCCTGGATTTCCTCGCATCCAATGCTCATAATGGTTCTCAATAAATTTTGCAAATTGAATGTTCGCCTCTTTCATTTGGGTCTCAAAAACTTGAAACATGCTACTGTCTTCCAAGGATTCAAGTTCTAATTCCCAATACATCAACTTTTTGAAATAGTCGCTCCAGTCCTGATGGGTTTCGAGGTTCAACAAAGATTGAGAAATTTCTCTAAATTGCTGTTGGTAGTTCTGTGTTGTTTTATCAGCAATAAGACTTTTGTGGTTGAGAATTTTTTTAAGCGACGAAAGGATTTGGTTGGGGTTGACAGGTTTTATGAGGTAATCTGATATTTTTGCGCCGATGGCTTCTTCCATAATGTGCTCTTCCTCGTTTTTAGTTATCATAATCACAGGAAGATCAGGAAGTATGTTTTTAATCTCATCCAAAGTTTCTAATCCATTGAGGCCGGGCATATTTTCGTCCAACAAAACAATGTCAAATGAGGTTGCTTTGATGAGGTCTAGAGCATCTTGACCATTGGTACAGGGTGTGGTTTCATACCCTCTTTCTTTGAGGAAAAGAAAATGAGGTTTAAGCATTTCAATTTCATCGTCAACCCATAAAACTTTGATCCAATTCATTTAGTATCTTTGTTGAAAATTATGGCAAATTTGGTGTACCGCAAGAACACATTGTTTAACGACCCAATTTATGGATTTATTGCCATAGAAACCGATTTGATTTTAAATCTCATCAATCACCCCTTTTTTCAGCGACTCAGAAGGATCTCTCAAATGGGGCTTTCAAGCATGGTTTATCCGGGCGCACACCACACTCGTTTTGAACATGCAATTGGAGCCATGCACATCATGCAAAGGGCCATTGAAGTGCTTAGTGGCAAGGGAGTAAAAATCAGTGCAGAGGAAAAAGAGGGAATGCAAATTGCAATTTTACTTCACGACATTGGACACGGTCCTTTTTCTCACGCTACGGAGGAGACTTTTTTAAAAGGGGTCAATCACGAAAAAATTTCTTTGCGAGTGATGACTAAATTAAATCAGCATTTTAAGGGTCAATTGGATTTGGCTTTGGAAATATTTACTGGCAAATACCCAAGGAAGTTTATGCATCAGCTTGTCTCAGGACAAGTTGATGTAGATCGTTTGGATTATCTCAAAAGGGATAGTTTTTATACTGGAGTCACCGAAGGGAATATCAATACAGATCGTATTGTTGCCATGATGAATGTCAAGGATGAAGAATTGGTTTTTGAAGTAAAAGCAGTTCATTCCTTAGAGAAATTTTTACTTGCCCGAAGATTGATGTATTGGCAAGTGTATCTTCACAAAACAAGTTTGGTTGCAGAACTCCTTCTGGTTAAAGCTTTAGAGCGTTTTCAGTTGCTGTTTGATAAAAAAACGGAATCTTTAGAAGCGAATCATATGCTCTATCCTTTTTTAACAAATTCCACCTCTGGAGAGCTTAGTGAAGCCGTTCTGGATCATTACTTGACCCTAGATGACTCCGATCTTTTACAAGTACTTAAGAGCTGGAGAAACCATTCCGACGAAACGCTAAGAAAGTTATCAGATCAGTTAATCAATAGACGATTACCCAAGATCATCATTCAAGAAAAAAAATTTACAGAAGAAGAAGTTGAGCGACAGAAAAATCGTTTGGAACAACGTTTTAAAGCCAATCAGGCGGATTCAGACTTTGTCTTTAGCGGATCCATATCCAATCAGACCTATGTTTCGGATGAATCTCAAATCCTCTTATTAAAAAAGAACGAATCGGTTTTTCCAATTAGTGAAGCGATTCAATACCTAGACTTTAAGCAATTTTCCACGCCAGTTGTTAAGCATTTTTTATGCTTTCCAAAACGGGATAATTCCTTATAAATACCTATTTTTGCACGATGGATTTTACGGCCTTAGAAATCGCGAAAAAACTTAATGGAACTGTTGAGGGGGATGCTAATGTTTTCATTAACAGCCTCTCTAAGATAGAAGATGCTCATGCAGGCTCTATTTCATTTCTTTCCAATAGCAAGTATTTTCATTTCCTAGAAAAAACAAAAGCTAGTGCTGTAATCGTTTCAAAAAACATAAAGGTAAGCGACCGTATTTCCACTACATTAATTCGTGTTGACGATGCCTATGCTGCATTTACCCAACTTTTGATCTTGTGGTCTGAAAGTTCAGCAAAGAAACAAGTGGGTATACACAAAACGGCACAAGTAGATCCTACCGCTCATTTGGCTGAGGGGGTCTTTCTCGGTGCTTATGTGTGTGTTGGCCCCAATTCGATATTGGAAGAGGGAGTTCAAGTTCATGCTCATTCTGTGATTGGAGCTGATGTACAAATTAAAAAAAGAACTCATTTGCATCCACGAGTTACACTTTTGGATCAAACCAAAATAGGGGCGCATTGCATCCTGCATTCCGGAGTTGTGATAGGTTCAGATGGATTTGGTTTTGCCCCGCAAGGTCAAAATTCCTATTTGAAAATACCTCAAATTGGAAATGTAATTGTTCATGATCATGTTGAAATCGGAGCAAATACAACCATCGATAGAGCTACTTTAGGATCAACTGTAATTCAAGAAGGTGTAAAATTGGATAATTTAGTTCAAATTGCTCATAATGTAGAAATAGGTAAAAATACTGTAATTGCTGCCCAAACTGGTATTGCAGGTTCTACAAAAATCGGTGCTCATTGTGTTATTGGGGGTCAAGTAGGGATTGCGGGTCATCTTACTTTAGGTGATGGAGTTCAGATACAGGGGCAAACAGGCGTAATAAAAAATATTCCTAGCGGTAAAGCCATTCAAGGCAGCCCCGCAGTAGAGTATAAATCGTATTATAAATCGTATGCTTTATTCAAACGTTTACCTTCCATAGAATCACGTTTATCAAGCTTAGAAAATAACAGATAAAATGATTAAACAAACAACCCCCCAAAAAACCCTAGCAAAATCTATACGCTTAGAAGGTGTAGGCTTACACAGTGGTAAAAAAATTGATCTTGAATTAAAACCAGCTGAGGAAAACTCTGGAATCAAATTTGTTCGAACCGATTATAATCCTCCTGTAGAAATTCCTGCCTTGGCAAATTTCGTTCTACGTACAGAACGAAGTACCACTCTAATCAAAGAAGAAGTAGAGATACAAACCACAGAACATTTACTTGCTGCCCTAATCGGAAGCTCCATAAACAATTGTACCATTGAAATCAACGGTTCCGAACTACCTATATTGGACGGTTCATCAAAACCCTACTGTGATGCGATAGCCATAGCAGGAGTGATCGAACAAGATGAACCGCAAGAGGTTTTTGTTGTTCAAGAAGTGTTACAACATAAGGATCCTGATACAGGAAGTGAAATTTTAATAGTCCCTTCCGATCATACTTCCTACAGTGTGATGATTGATTTTGAAACTACGGTACTAGGAACTCAAAATGCCGTATTGGAAAGGATAGATGATTTTGCAAAAGAGATCGCTCAAGCGCGAACTTTTAGCTTTCTTCATGAACTTGAACAACTTTTGGATCATGGACTTATCAAAGGAGGAGATTTAAACAATGCTATTGTCTATGTGAATCAGCCCTTGGCAAATGCCAATATGGAGCGATTAAAAAAAGCATTTGGAAAGGATCAAATTACCGTTAAACCCAATGGGATTCTTGACAATTTGAAGCTTAACCACACCAATGAAGCGGCACGTCATAAATTGTTAGACCTGGTCGGGGATTTAGCGTTGGTTGGCATGCCCATTCAGGGAAAAATCATAGCGACAAAGCCCGGTCATAAAATCAACACTAATTTTGCGAAAGAAATTGCGCTTTTGATTAAGCAACAAAAGAAATGTCATGCACCTGTAATTGATTGGTCTAAACCCCCTGTGATGGATGTCAATCAGATTATGGATATGTTACCACACAGACCTCCTTTTTTATTAGTTGATAAAATATTAGAACTTTCGGATCAACATGTCATCGGGTTAAAGAACGTGACCATGAACGAATCTTTTTTTCAGGGACATTTTCCAGGAGCACCAGTAATGCCCGGAGTTTTACAGATAGAATCTATGGCACAAGCAGGAGGTGTGCTCGTATTAAGTACGGTTCCTGACCCAGAGAATTACCTGACTTTTTTTATAAAAATTGACAATGTAAAATTCAAGCGCCCTGTTTATCCTGGGGATACTTTGATTTTCAAATTAGAACTTTTAACACCGATAAGACGTGGAATTTGTAATATGAGAGGGCTTGCTTTTGTAAACGACCAGCTCGTGAGTGAAGGTGATCTAATGGCACAAATTTCTCGACGTAAATCTACAAATTAACCATGTCACAACCATTTACCTATATTCATCCTAACGCAAAAATTGCCGCTAACGTTTCTATAGATTCTTTTACTTCTATACATGACAATGTAGAAATTGGAGAAAATACATGGATTGGTTCCAATGTCACCATTATGGAAGGCGCGCGTATCGGAAAAAACTGTAAGATTTTCCCAGGAGCTGTTATCAGTGCGATCCCTCAAGACTTAAAATTTAATGGTGAAGATACTCTAGCAATTATAGGGGATCACACCGTTATTCGAGAATGTGCGACCATAAACAGAGGGACTTCTTCCAGTGGTAAAACAGAGATTGGATCCCATTGTTTGATAATGGCGTATTCCCATGTAGCCCACGATTGTACTATTGGGCATCATTGCATTTTTTCCAACAACAGTACCTTAGCTGGGCACATTACGATTGGGAATTATGTCGTTTTAGCTGGGCTTACGGCTATCCAGCAGTTTTGCAATATCGGTGATTTTGCTTTTATTTCTGGAGGTTCTTTAGTTCGTAAAGACATTCCCCCTTATGTGAAAGTTGCTCGGGACCCCTTAATTTTTACTGGAGTAAATTCGATCGGTATGGAGCGTAATGGCGTGTCTAAAAATCAAATCGAGCAAATTCAAAAAATTTATAAGATTTTATTTAAAAGCAAATACAATATTTCCCAAGCTATTGAAGTCATTAAGTCAGAAATTGAACCTACAGAAGAAAGAGGTATTATTTTGCAGTTCATTGAAAAATCAAAGCATGGAATTGTAAGAGGGTACGACCAAAAAAGTTAAATTTGAACATTCTATGGCATCAACATCAGATATCCGAAAAGGATTGTGCATCAAGTACAACAACGACATTTACAAAATAATCGAATTTTTACACGTTAAACCTGGAAAAGGTCCAGCCTTTGTTCGGACAAAACTCAGAAGCGTGACTTCCGGAAAGGTATTAGAGAATACTTTTTCTGCAGGTCATAAAATAGAAGACATTCGAGTAGAAACACAAAAATACCAATTCTTATACAGTGAAGGGGAGCAGTTCCATTTCATGAATACAGAGGATTACAATCAGATCAGTGTCAGCAAGAAAATTCTGGATTCACCAGAACTCCTTAAGGAAGGAGAAATGGTATCCATTTCAATCAATACTGAGGACGGGCTGCCCTTATCTGCAGATATGCCAGCTAGTGTCGTATTGGAAGTCACACATACAGAACCCGGCGTAAAAGGAAACACGGCAACCAATGCGACCAAACCCGCAACAGTGGAAACAGGAGCAGCCATTAATGTTCCGTTGTTTATAAACGAAGGAGATAAAATCAAAGTAGATACCGAAAAAGGGAGCTACATCGAACGGGTAAAAGAATAAATTACTAATTGAGAAATAAGAAACTATGAGTGTACTTGTAAACAAAGCATCTAAAATCATTGTACAAGGATTTACTGGGAGTGAAGGAACCTTCCACGCCACACAAATGATCGAATACGGAACAAACGTAGTCGGTGGGGTAACTCCGGGTAAAGGCGGTCAAACGCATTTAGACAAGCCCGTTTTTAACTCTGTGGCAGAGGCGGTAGAAAAAGTAGGTGCAGATACCTCTATTATTTTTGTCCCCCCAGCATTCGCTGCAGACGCTATTATGGAAGCCGCTGAAGCCGGCATTAAAGTTATAATCACGATCACGGAAGGCATTCCAGTTAATGACATGACTAAGGCTTTCCAATATGTAAAAGCTCAAGGAGCCACGCTAATTGGTCCTAACTGTCCTGGGGTAATTACCCCAGGGGAAGCCAAAGTGGGAATCATGCCTGGTTTCGTTTTTAAAAAGGGATCTGTTGGCATCGTTTCCAAATCGGGTACCCTAACTTATGAGGCTTCCGATCAAGTAGTAAGTGAAGGATTAGGAATTTCTACAGCAATTGGAATTGGTGGTGATCCCATCATAGGAACAACCACTAAAGATGCGGTAGAGCTATTTATGAATGATCCTGAGACTACGTGCATCGTTATGATTGGTGAAATAGGGGGTCAGTTAGAAGCGGATGCAGCAAAATGGATAAAAGCTACGGGAAATAAAAAACCTGTTATTGGATTTATAGCAGGCGAAACAGCTCCTAAGGGAAGAACTATGGGGCATGCAGGTGCTATTGTTGGTGGAAGTGAAGATACTGCAGAAGCTAAAAAACGAATTATGCGGGAGTGTGGTATTCATGTCGTGGATTCACCCGCACAAATAGGGGCTAAGGTTGCAGAAGTAATGTCTTAAGTGTATTATATGAAGTTATTAGAGGGAAAAACTGCAATTATTACCGGAGCTAGTAGAGGAATCGGTAGAGGAATCGCTAAAGTATTTACTGAACACGGATGCGCCATTGCTTTTACATATAGCAGTAATCAAGAAGCTGCAGATTCCTTAACTAAAGAGCTTAGCGCAAGTGGAGTACAGGTTAAAGGATATCAAAGTAATGCTGCACATTTTGAACAAGCTCAAGAGCTCGTGGATACGGTTCTCAAGGATTTCGGCGGCTTAGATATATTGATCAACAATGCCGGCATAACCAAAGACAATTTGTTGATGCGTATGAGCGAGGAAGATTTTGATCACGTGATTGAGGTGAATCTAAAATCTATTTTCAACATGACCAAAGCGGTACAACGCACTTTTCTTAAACAGCGTAACGGGTCCCTAATCCACATGAGTTCTGTAGTAGGTGTAAAAGGAAATGCGGGTCAATCGAATTACGCAGCTTCAAAAGCCGGAATTATTGGTTTTTCAAAATCGATCGCCTTAGAGCTGGGCTCTAGAAATATACGATCTAATGTGATTGCCCCGGGTTTCATAGAAACTGAAATGACGGCTAAACTATCCGAAGAAGTAGTTCAAGGATGGAGGGAGGGTATTCCCCTAAAAAGAGGTGGACAGCCCGAAGACGTTGCAAATGCATGTGTCTTTTTAGCTTCTGATCTTTCCAGTTATATTACTGGACAAGTGCTCCATGTAGATGGAGGAATGTTAACTTAAATCTTAAAAAAAGAATTATGCAAAAATTACCTAAAATTGGACTGCCTATTATTTTACTCGTTGTAGTCTTGCTTATTTTTATTTCCAAATCCTCTATTAATATTGGATATGGTGAAGCTGGAGTACTCTTCAAAACCTTTGGAGGAGGAGTCGTAACCGACGAACCACCGCTAGGAGAAGGATTTCATGTCATTGCTCCTTGGAATAAGGTATATATTTATAACGTCAAGCAACAAGAGGTATTCGAAAGTAAAATGCAGGTATTGTCTTCAAACGGGCTAGAAATTAGTTTGGACATCTCTGTATTATATCAACCCAAAATTTCAGAATTGGGTTTACTTCACAAAACGAAAGGAGAAAACTACCTCAATATTATCATTATTCCTCAAATACGTGCAGTAGCCCGATCTATAGTGGGTCGTTATACTCCTGAGCAATTGTATTCAACCAAAAGGGATGCTATCCAAAATGAAATTTTTGAAGAAACTAGAAAGGCAGTAGAGGACCAATACGTTCAACTTAATGCTGTTTTGGTTCGTGATGTAACACTTCCTATAGCTATTCGAGAAGCCATTGAGCGAAAATTAAACCAAGAGCAAGAAGCATTGGAATACGAATTCCGTATTGAAAAAGCAAAACAAGAAGCAGAACGTCAGCGAATTGATGCCGAAGGTAAAGCTACAGCAAACCGAATCCTAAGTGCGTCACTAACAGATAAAATTCTTCAAGAAAAAGGAATCGAAGCGACAATCAAGCTTTCCGAATCTCCAAATGCAAAAGTGATTGTAATCGGAAGTGGTGATAAAGGCTTGCCTATTATATTAGGAAATCAATAAGCAAATTCATTATTTAATTTTTTTAAATATATTTGCAAATCAAATGACAACAAAAAGAATCTCTATACATCATACAACATACACTCAATCAAACGAGATGTAGTAGGATGTCTATGAACCTAATACTAGCCCGTTTGAGAAATCAGACGGGTTTTTTTTATTAAAAAGATATGGTACGTATAGCAATACAAAAATCAGGGAGACTCAATGAAGATTCATTGAACTTACTCAAAAGTTGTGGAATTTCTATTGACAATGGAAAGGATCAACTTAAAGCGGAAGCTAGAAATTTCCCAATGGAAGTCTTCTATTTAAGAAATGGAGACATTCCCCAATACATGCGTGACGGTGTGGTTGACTTAGCTATTTTAGGTGAAAATTTATTAGTTGAAAAAGGGGAGGACCTCAAGATCATTGAACAATTGGGATTTTCAAAATGCAGGGTTTCTATAGCTGTACCCAAAAATACCCGATTTCGAGGGGTTGAAGATCTTGCGGGNAAGCGAATCGCAACTTCTTATCCCAATACAGTGAATGCTTTTTTGGAGGCCAATCAAATTANAGCAGATCTCCACATCATCAACGGCTCTGTTGAGATTGCACCGAACATCGGTTTGGCAGATGCAATTTGCGATATCGTTTCCAGTGGGAGTACCCTATTTAAAAATAATCTGAAGGAAGTTATCGAAATCGCTCGTTCGCAGGCGGTTTTGGTTCAGGCTCCTAAAGTTAGTGACGAAACGAAAGAGACAATTGAAAAGCTGCGTTTTCGGATACAGTCTGTATTGAGAGCAAAACAATCCAAATACATCTTATTGAATGCTCCCAATGATAGAATAGAAGCGATTAGTAATATACTTCCCGTTTTAAAAAGCCCTACAGTCTTACCTCTTGCTCAAAAAGGCTGGAGTTCATTACATTCTGTAATTAATGCTGGAGATTTTTGGGAAGTCATCGACCAATTAAAAGCAGCTGGAGCAGAGGATATTTTGGTCTGTCCCATAGAAAAAATGGTTCGTTAATGAAGCAGTATAAAACTCCTTCCGCCTCTGAATGGGAAGCGCTTATGCAGCGTCCTACAGCTACTTATGAAGACTTAGAACCTCTCGTTGCTTCTGTTTTTGATGCCGTAAAAGCAAAAGGAGATCAAGCGATAATTGATTATACCGCTCAATTTGACGGTGTTCTTCAGGATGAATTTAAAGTGACTTCCTTGGAGCTAGACCAAGCCGCAACAAAAGTCTCAGAGCCCTTAAAAAATGCGATTCAAAATGCAAAAGATAATATTGAACGTTTTCATAAGGCACAACTCACCGAAACCCTCCGAGTCACCACTCAAAATGGAGTGGAATGCTGGCAAGAAAAAAAACCGATTGAAAAGGTTGGGTTGTATATTCCCGGAGGTTCAGCACCTTTGTTTTCAACTATTTTAATGCTTGCAATTCCTGCTCAAATTGCCGGTTGTAAGGAAATAGTATTGTGTTCTCCACCCAATAAAGAGGGAGGGCTTCCTGCTGAAGTTTTGTATACAGCGAAGCTATGCGGTATTGAGCAGATTTTTAAAGTAGGAGGGATTCAAGCCATTGCAGCCATGGCACTAGGTACGGAACAAATCCCTAAGGTGTATAAAATCTTTGGCCCCGGAAATCAATACGTTACGGTAGCCAAACAGTGGGCTACACGCCATCATGTCGCGATCGATATGCCTGCAGGACCCAGTGAATTGTTAGTTGTTGCAGATGAAAGTGGAAAGGCCGATTTTATCGCTGCAGACCTTCTTTCACAAGCGGAACACGGTAAAGACAGTCAGGTCGTTTTTGTAACCACTCACGAACCACTTCTTGAACAGGTGGCTCAATCTATAGCCGCTCAACTCGATGATTTACCTCGTAAGGAAATAGCTGCAGCTGCCTTAGAAAACTCAAAAGCCATTTATTTTGAGAAGGATAGTGAGGCCATAGATTTTATTAATTCGTATGGACCAGAACACTATATCGTATGTGTGACAAACGAATCCTTATACCTCGAAAACGTCAACAATGCAGGTTCTGTATTTGTTGGAAATTACACTCCTGAAAGTGCGGGTGACTATGCTTCAGGCACTAACCATACCTTACCTACAAACGGCTATGCCAAACAATACAGTGGGGTGAATTTAGATAGTTTTAGAAAAGCCATTACGTTTCAAAAGATCACTAAAGAAGGGATCCAGTCTCTAGGTGAAACCATTGAACTCATGGCTGCTGCTGAAGGCTTGGAGGCACACAAAAACGCTGTTAGTATTCGATTAAAAGCAATTAAAGATGGAATTTAATCTCTCAAAATACATCCGTCCCTCATTAATATCCTTGGCTCCATACCAATCTGCACGTCAAGAATTTGAGGGCGATGGTAGAAAAATGATTTTATTGGATGCCAATGAAAATCCATTTGAAAGTGTTNTCAATCGTTATCCTGATCCTTTACAACAGCAATTAAAAAAAGAAATTGCCCTTTGGAAAGGAGTAGAGGAAGATCAACTCTATTTGAGCAACGGTAGCGACGAATTTATTTCTCAGGTGATTATGGGAAGCTGTGCTCCTGGAAAAGATCAAATTATGATTTTTCCTCCAACTTTTGGTATGTACAAAGTAGTCGCAAATTTACATGGGGTCGGCGTCCAAGAAGTTCCTCTTACAGTTAATTTTCAATTGGATATAGCGGCCATACTGGGAGCCATAAATGAGACCACCAAAGTGATTTTTATTCCAACACCAAACAATCCAACTGCCAATAACTTTGATTTAAACACAATTGAACAGCTTCTTCAAAACTTTTCAGGTTTGGTTGTAGTGGATGAGGCTTATGTTGAATTTAGCTCAAATCCCTCGGTGGTGTCTTGGCTTGACAAATATCCCAATCTCCTTGTTTGTCAAACATTTTCAAAGGCACAAGGTATGGCTGGAGCACGTTTAGGAATGGCTTTTGCTCACCCTGAAATGATTGCTTTTTTCAATCGGATAAAAGCACCGTATAATATCAATTCACTAACGATTAATGCTGCGTTAACACGACTTAAAGAGCAGGATAAAGTAGGAGCGCAAGTCGCTGTGTTGCTTTCCGAAAGAAAGCGATTGGAAGACGCTTTGGCAACTCTTCCCATAGTACTTCACTGTTACCCTTCTGACGCAAATTTTGTTTTGATTCGTGTGGATGACAGTCTATTGCGTTACCAACAGTTGATCTCTGAGGGAATCGTAGTTCGCAATCCATCTAAAAACTTAAATTGTGAAAACACCCTTCGGATCAGTGTAGGCCGTCCAGAAGAAAATGACCGTTTGATCGAAGCGTTAAAAAAAATAAGTTATTCAGTATGAAAAAAGTATTGTTTATAGACCGTGATGGTACTTTGGCACTAGAACCAGAAGGCTATCAATTAGACTCCTTTGAGAAATTGGACTTTTATCCCGGGGCATTTACCTACTTAGGAAAAATTGCAAAAGAACTGAATTTTGAATTGGTAATGATTACCAACCAAGACGGCTTGGGAACAGCATCTTTTCCAGAAGAAACCTTTTGGCCAGTTCAACATTTTCTGCTTCGAGCGTTCCAAAACGAAGGGATTGAATTTAATGAAGTTTTGATCGATAAAAGTCTTCCTCAAGACAATGCACCTACTCGTAAACCACGAACAGGAATGCTGACCTCGTACCTCGGAAACCCAGAATACGATTTGAGTAAATCCTATGTCATTGGAGATCGACTTACCGATATGGAACTTGCAAAAAACATCGGTTGTAAGGGATTGTTCCTTGCCAATGATCCCCATCTGGGCGAGGGGGAATTGGAAACTAAAGCATCGCTTCCGATTGTTTTAAACACCACTTCTTGGAAGGAAATCTATTCGTTTTTAAAACTGGACCAACGCCAAGTAAGCTACGAGAGGAAAACAAAAGAAACAGCCATCCATCTCGAACTCAACATAGACGGCACAGGGAAAAGTGAGATCACAACAGGAATTGTTTTTTTTGATCACATGTTAGACCAATTGGCTCGCCATGGCGGTATGGATATTCGCCTCAGTGTAAAGGGAGATCTTGAAGTTGATGAACACCACACGATAGAAGATACGGCAATTGCTCTTGGAGAAGCATTTTCCCAAGCGTTAAGTAATAAATTAGGAATGGAACGATATGGTTTTTGCTTGCCTATGGACGATTGCTTAGCTCAAGTAGCCATAGATTTTGGGGGTCGAAGTTGGTTGGTTTGGGAAACTGAATTCAAGCGGGAGATGATTGGCAAAATGCCAACTGAAATGTTTTTCCATTTTTTTAAATCCTTTTCCGATGGTGCGAAAGCAAATATCAACATCAAAGCTGAAGGAACGAACGAACACCATAAAATTGAAGCCATTTTCAAAGCTTTTGCCAAAGCAATCAAAGGTGCAGTAAAACGCGACCCAGAGAAAATGATTCTACCCTCAACGAAAGGAAGTTTGTAAATGATTGCTATTATTGATTACGGAGCGGGAAATACGAAAAGCCTTCAATTTGCTTTGGAGCGTCTAGGGGTATCTAGTTTATTAACCTCAAATGAGCGTGAGATCCGGAGTGCGGATAAGGTCATTTTTCCGGGTCAGGGTGCGGCTGGAAGTGCCATGAAAAAATTACACCATTACGGATTGGACAAGTTAATTCCTAACCTAAAACAACCCGTTTTGGGAATCTGCTTGGGGATGCAACTGCTATGTGAGCACAGCGAGGAGGGTGATGTGAAAGGATTGGGAATCATAAAAGGAACCGTCAAACGCTTTTCGAATCAAGTGAAGGTTCCTCAAATGGGTTGGAACAGTATTCACGACCTTAAAGGTCCATTGTTTGAAGGCATCTCTTCTAACTCCTATATGTATTTGGTACATTCTTTTTATGTACCACAATTGGAGGAAACGGTGGCAACGAGCAATTACAATGGAGAGTATAGCGTGGCCTTACAAAAGGATAATTTTTATGGGGTCCAATTTCATCCTGAAAAAAGCAGTAGGAAAGGGCAACTTCTTTTACGCAATTTTTTAAATCTATCCCAATGAGAATACTACCCGCAATAGACATTATAGAAGGAAAATGTGTGCGCTTATCTAAAGGGGATTATACTACCAAAAAAATCTATAACGAATCTCCCCTAGAAGTAGCTAAAGCCTTTGAAGCTCATGGAATCCAACACCTCCATTTAGTCGATTTGGACGGGGCTAAATCGAAACAAATTGTCAATTATAAGGTCCTGGAAACCCTAGCAAGTCAAACCTCGCTTAAAATTGATTTTGGGGGGGGATTAAAATCTGATGCCGATCTCAAAATTGCCTTCGAAAGTGGAGCCAATCAAATTACGGGAGGGAGTATCGCCGTTAAGGATTCAGATACTTTTGTTTCATGGATTGAAAACTACGGCGCTGAAAAAATCATTCTAGGGGCTGATGTGAAGGGGTTGTATATTGCCACAGACGGTTGGCTCGAAACCTCTCAATTGAACCTCTTTGATTTTGTGCAATCGTATCAAGCGAAAGGGATCTCCTACGTTATTTGTACCGATATTAGTAAGGATGGAATGCTAGAAGGACCCGCTTTTGAGCTCTACCGCAGCTTGCTCTCTAAAGTAAACATAAAGCTCATTGCTTCGGGAGGAATTTCTACTTTTGAAGAGCTTCCGCAACTTCAAGAGCTTGGCTGTGAAGGAGTGATCATTGGTAAGGCAATTTATGAAAATCGTATTTCATTAAAACAAATAGAAAAATTTATACTTAGCTCATGATTATAAAAACATTGCGTTTTGTGAATGAAACGAGTCAGGATAAAAATTTAGAACGATGCAAAGAAATGGATCTCTACCTAAAGCTTATTTCATATGCTGACTAAACGCATTATTCCTTGTTTGGACATCAAAGACGGCAGGACGGTTAAAGGGGTAAATTTCGTTGACCTACGGGATGCGGGAGACCCTGTTGAACTTGCAACCCAATATGCCCTTGAGCAAGCTGATGAATTGGTTTTTTTAGATATTTCAGCTACCGAACAAAAGCGGAAAACTCTCGCAGACTTGGTGTTGCGAGTGGCTGCAGCGATCGACATTCCCTTTACTGTAGGCGGTGGGATTAGCTCCATAGCCGATGTAGAAGTACTTTTAAAAAACGGAGCGGATAAAGTATCCATCAATTCAGCAGCAGTTAAAAATCCAGATCTAATTAATGAATTGGCACTACAATTTGGTTCTCAATTTGTTGTAGTGGCTATCGATGCAAAACAAATTGAGAACCAGTGGAAAGTACATTTGGTCGGAGGGAAAGTGCCTACGGAACTGGATTTGTTTGAATGGGCAAAGGAAGTGGAATCCAGAGGAGCAGGAGAGATTCTCTTTACCTCGATGAATCATGACGGAACAAAACAAGGATTTGCCAATCATGCACTTGCCCAACTGTCCGAAACAATTAACATTCCCATCATAGCATCCGGTGGAGCGGGTAATGTTTCTCATTTTATAGATACTTTTAAAGAAGGTAAAGCCGATGCTGCATTAGCTGCTAGTGTTTTTCACTTTGGAGAAATTTCAATACCCGAACTTAAAAACGAACTCAAACAACAGCAAATTGCTGTACGTATAGAAACCTTATGAAAGCAGATTTTTCAAAAACTCCCGATCAATTAATCCCAGCAATCGTTCAAGATGCAATCACAAACAAAGTATTGATGCTCGGTTATATGAATGAAGAAGCATTGGAGGTTACCCAAAAACTTCAAAAAGTAACCTTTTTTAGTCGGTCAAAGCAACGTTTATGGACTAAAGGGGAAGAAAGTGGAAATTTTCTCAACTTGGTTTCCATTCACCTAGACTGTGATCAAGACAGTCTGCTGATTTACGCAAAACCGGAGGGACCGACTTGTCATAAGGGAACGGATACGTGTTGGGGTGAATCAAATACTGCTCCCTTAGCATTTCTAGAAGAATTAGAAGCAACTATTGCACAGCGAAAAGCAGCCAATGCACCAAACAGCTATGTGGCTTCATTATTTCGTGAGGGAATCAATAAAATTGCTCAGAAAGTAGGGGAGGAAGCTATAGAAACCGTAATCGAAGCAAAGGATGATCAGGAGGATCTCTTTCTTAACGAAAGCGCAGATTTATTGTTTCACTACTTAATTCTTTTACAAGCAAAGGGCTTTACCTTAGCCGATATAGTAAAAACTCTTGCCGCTCGTAAGGGATAAACTCTTTGAAGATGCTTATAAAAAATGTACATTTAACTTCCTCAAATCAAAATAACTTTCTCATGCGAAATCTTTTTTTATTCTTTATTTGTTTGTTGTTTTTTTCTTGCCAAAGCAATCCTAAAGACAACGTTCAGGATGTAGACCCTTTTTTTGAGTCTTTTTATCAAGAGAGTCTAGCACTGTATCGAATTAAGGGAACTTTTCAAGGAGATCCGCGATATAACGATACACTGCCCAACTTTCTTTCGCCAGAATTTGAAGAAAAAGCGAAGGCCTTTTATTCAAGCTATTTAAAACAAATTGAACAGTTTGATTGGGACTCTTTAGACCAAGAGGCTGGGTTGAGTTTGCATATTTTAAAGTGGGAATGTGAAATGGCACTTCAGGGGATGGAGTTTAAAAAAAATCAAATGCCCATAGATCAAATGTGGGGATTCCAGCTTACTATGGGACAGTTGGCCAGTGGAGAAGGGGCACAACCCTTTAAAACTGTTCAAGATTACGACAATTGGTTGATCCGTATAGAAGGGTATTTGGATTGGCTCCATAGCGCTCAATTGAAAATGAGAGAAGGGATACAAAGTGGCTGGGTACTTCCTAAATCGCTTGTCCTTAAAGTTGTTCCTCAATTGGAAGAAATGACAACCACCAATCTTGAAGAACATCTATTTTACAAACCTGTTCTCAATTTCCCTTCAACGATAGAAGAAGCCTCCCAAAACCGATTAAAAAAAGCCTATGAGGAGATGGTTCTAAATCAAATCGTCCCAGCGTATAAAAAACTTCATGATTTTATGGCAAACGAATACTTCGATGCTGCTCGTGAAACCAGTGGTTACAATGCACTGGAAGGTGGAGCAGCTTACTATCAGTACGCTATAAAATTATACACTACTACCCATATGACCGCTGATGAAATCCATGAGCTTGGATTAAATGAGGTAGCTCGTATTGGTCAGGAAATGGAAAAAGTCAAAACTCAACTCGGATTTAAAGGCGACTTAAAAGCTTTTTTTGAAGAAGTTCGAAATAAAAAAGAGTTGATGCCTTTTAAAGATCCCCAGGAAGTTATTGCTAATTTTTACGCTATTCAAGAGCGCATGCTGCCTCAGGTGAATACCCTTTTTGAATTACAGCCAAAAACTCCTTTTGAAGTAAGGCGTACAGAAGCTTTTAGAGAAAGCTCTGCTAGTGCAGAGTACAATCCAGGATCACTGGACGGTACACGTCCAGGAATTTTTTATGTTCCTATTCCTGAGGTAACTCAATACAATATGTACTCCGATGAAGATTTATTCTTACATGAAGCGATACCGGGGCATCACTTTCAGATTTCACTCCAACAAGAAAATACAGCTTTGCCTTCTTTCAGAAAAGATCTTTGGTATAGTGCCTATGGGGAAGGATGGGCCCTTTATACAGAATCCTTAGGTAAGGAGCTTGGGTTATATACAGACCCCTATCAGTATTTTGGAATGCTGGGTGCTGAAATGCATCGTGCAGTTCGTTTGGTAGTGGATACCGGATTACATGCCAAAGGATGGACTCGGGAGCAAGCCATTCAATATTCCTTAGATAACGAAGCAGAATCAGAGGCGAGTATTGTTTCTGAAATTGAACGTTATATGGCCAATCCAGGTCAAGCGTTGTCTTATAAAATTGGACAACTTAAAATTCAATCCTTACGTCAACAAGCAGAAAAAGAGCTTGGAGCAGCATTTGATATAAAAGTATTTCATAGAATTGTATTGGAATCCGGTTGTATTCCTTTGGCTTATTTGGAAGATAAAATAATCCGCTGGATCGCAAATTCACTAAACTAAAACCAAACGATGAGTAAAATAAATCCCGACGTTTTCGCTTTTTATACCGAATTGACTCAAAACAATACACGAGAATGGTTTGACCCTCAAAAACCTCGATTCAAAAGCCTTGAAACCGAAATTAAGCAGTTTGCTGAGGAACTCAAAAATGCTTTAAATCAAACCGATGAGATTGAGCGAGCCAAACTCTTTCGCATTTATAGAGACGTTCGTTTTTCTAATGATAAAACGCCATTTAAAACCCATTTTGGAATTTCATTTCACCGAAAAAAACCACAATTGCGTGGGGGGTATTACTTGCATATAGCTCCAGGGGATTCCTTTATCGCTACAGGGTTCTGGGATCCTAATAAGGACGACTTACTGCGCATTCGTAAAGAATTGGAAATGGATGCACAAGAATTACGGAACCTTATGGCTAATCCGAAATTAAAATCCTATTGGGGGGAACTCCAAGGAGATGAAGTGAAATCTGCTCCTAAAGGCTTCTCAAAGGAGCATGCAGATATCGATCTCATAAAAAAGAAACAGTATTTGTTCATAAAAAAATTCACAGACAGCGAAGTGTTGGCTGCTGATTTTCAAAAACATCTTATCGAACATTTTAATGCAATACGGCCTTTTTTTGACTATATGTCCAGTGTCTTAACCACAAATTTAAACGGAGAATCCCTCCTCTAATTTTCTTAAAATGAAAAATATACTTTCTAAATTATTCTTTAGTTTAACTGCAGCATTACTTTTTGTTGGTTGTGCAGCATTGAGAACCCCCAAAAGCCCATTTGCTGATGTGATTCAAACGCGAATAGACTTGGTAGATGTTCAGGACGACAAGGTTCAAATTTCGATAACACCTCCTCCATTTAAGGAGAATACCACCGTATTTTATATTCCGCAAATTGTACCTGGAACTTATGAATACTCCAATTTTGGACGTTTTGCTGAAAACGTTCAGGCTTTTGACAAAAAAGGAAACCCATTAGAGATCAAAAAGCGGGATGAAAACAGTTGGGAGATCACTCAAGCTACTAAATTAGCTCGTTTAACCTACTGGGTAAACGATACTTTTGATGGTCCAGACGGGCAGGAAATTTATCCTATGGGGGGAACCAACTTTGAAAAGGACCAAACCTTCTTACTGAATTTACACAGCATGATTGGTTATTTTAAAGGAATGAAAGAAATCCCCTACCGATTAACCATTAGCTCACCCAAAAAGCTGGTTCCATTTACATCTCTTCCTGTACTTTCAAAAAGCGATACATTGGATGTTTTTGATGCACAAAGGTATTTTCATATCATCGACAATCCTATTTTATACAGTGAACCCAATGCCGTTTCATTTGATTTGGGTGAAATCAAAGTAGGACTTGCTCTCTATTCTCCTTCAGGAACGCATCAAGCTACCGCTTATCAGGCTGCCATAGAGGAAATGATGAAAGCCCAAAAAGCTTTTTTAGGGGATGCCAACGATACGCCTAGCTATGACATTTTGTTACACTTAATGGACATGGAACGATTGCAGTATTTTGGGGGTATGATGGGGGCTTTAGAACACCATACGTCAACCACTGTCGTATTTGTAGATGACATGCCTGCAGGGGAATTAACGCAAAGCTTGGTGGATGTGGTTTCTCATGAATTTTTTCATACGTTAACACCATTAAATGTACACTCTGAAGAAATCCACAATTTTGAATACAATACCCCCGTTATGTCCAAACATTTATGGATGTATGAGGGAACTACAGAATACTTTGCCAATTTGTTTCAAATCAATCAAGGATTGATTGATGAAGCCGACTTTTATAACCGTCTTTTAGAAAAAATAAACTACGCCCAACGCTATGATGATACCATGTCATTTACCGAAATGAGTGCGGGTATTGTAGATGAGCCCTATCAGTCGAACTATGGAAACGTCTATCAAAAAGGAGCCTTAATCAATATGTGTTTGGACATTATCATAAGAGAACAGAGTGGGGGAGCCCGAGGAATTCTCTCTGTAATGCAAGAATTGGCAAGAAAATACGGAAAAGAGAACCCTTTTCAAGACGATGCTCTTTTCGATGAAATCGTAGAAATGACCTATCCTGAAGTCGGAAAATTTATAGAAAATCATATCGTGGGTGGAACTCCTATAGATTATTCCCTCTATTTAGCAAAAGTTGGATTAATTCGAGGGGAAACGGATGCTGCTCTACCTTCTGTCTTATTTCAAGAAGCAGGGGTGCCTTTCTTTGCTCCTCAGCCCAATGAGGACGGAATTATGGAATATNTGATCTCAGGACTCAACTCGACCATTGAAGCTATGGGGGCCCAAATCGGGGATATCTTTCTTGGTCTTGATGGAAAAATACTTCCAGAAATAAAACGTGAAAATGCGGATGAAATCAATGCGGTTTTTCAGCCAAGCTTTCTTTGGGAGGCCAACAAAGAATTCAGCATTACAGTAAAACGCAATGGTGAAATGCTGACTCTTACAGGAACCTTAGGGACTCCTACGGCCAAAGTAAACGGGATCGTAGAAGATGTTCTTGCCAATGAGGCCGCAGTAACATTACGAAAAGCCTGGTTGTTTAAATAATCCGCCTTGTGGTCTTACTGGGGAGCTTCAAAAAGATGAATTTGATCTTTTAAACGTTCTAAGATAAGATTCATCACCCTTTTATTTAGCGATGAGGAATACTGTTTGTAAACGGAATATTCCCCTAGGGTAAAATGCCCTATAACCAAACCTATCATGGAATTGCGAAACTTTTGATCTTGAAGAATACTGTTTTGCATATAGGTAAGCTTCTGATCCAGGTTGAAGTTGTAAAACACTCCCTTACGCTTCTCTATATAATGACGAAAGACTGCAATTAACAATGGATTTTGGAGCTTTAAAATAGGGCGGAGGGTCTCGTTTTGAAAACGCTCTTCCTCTCCCATACTTTCGAATGTTTGTGTTTTTTTAATCGCTGGACGTATTCGTAACAAATCATTAGGACGATCGTTCATAAGTACTGTTTTGATAAAAATACTGTGGTTCTCCTGAATCCGTGACAAAAAATGGACTTCAGTTTCAATTATTTATTAACCATTTGGTATAAAGAATAGGTTTTTATAATTTAAAGGCTCTCAAATACGAACCTTTAAAATAACTTACTTTGGAAACTCAACACACCTACTTACAGCATTGTTATGTCGCTGGACTTCAGTATTATGACGCCCTTAAAATTTGGAACAAACTCTCTATTGGTTTAGAATTAGAAATGCGAACCGAACCCGAAAATAAATTCGATCGGCATGCAGTAGCACTATATTTTGAAGAGATTAAATTGGGATACCTGCCTCGCTCAGACAACCGACATATTGCTAAGTTACTCAAAGCAGGATGGAATCCCTATGAAGTCCNTATTCAGAGTATTCATAACAATCGTGATATGAATGAACGACTCGAAATATGTATACGGATTATTCAAAATAAAGAATAAAAAAAAAGCCCCGTAAAAGACGAGGCGACTTAATGTTTTCACAACGGAATAATCCTTATTGTGAATTGCTTCAAATTGTAAATCAAAAATATAAAAATAGTTGAAATATGAAAAAAATTTTAGGACTTGGCTTGCCAAACAGACAGGAAAGAGTTACAACACGATTAACGAATACGCTCGTAACGTGAGACAGCCGAGTTTGGAAGACTTGTACGCAATTGCGGAAATTCTAAATGTGGAAGTCAAAGATTTACTAACAGAAAGACTAAAATAATGGCACAATCAATAGAACCAAATATTGCAGATTTAGCCAACGGATGGTTAAGAAAATATGAACTGCCTTACAAATTAGAACAGGAATCAGTTAATACAGAAATTGACAACGCCCTTTCTGACTACTTCACTAAAAATGGCGGTGTAGGTGCAAATCGACCAGATGCCAAAATATTACTTAAAGACAAAAATTTAGACTTCTACCCAGTTCTTATTGAGTACAAAGGTTACAAAGACAAGCTCGTAAAACTTGACAAAGACGGACAAGTAGAAAATAGAACTTCTAAAAACGAACCCAATTTTAAAAACATCAACTCTTTTGCAGTAAATGGTGCTGTTCATTACGCCAACGCTTTACTACATCATACAAGCTATACCGATATTATCGCTATCGGAATGACAGGCTACAAAGATGAAACAGGTAAAATTCATCACGAGATTGGCGTTTATTATGTTTCCAAAAGCAATTTAGGTGCAGGACAAAAAATTGGTGACTACACTGACTTTTCATTTTTAGCA
>JGI26082J51739_10000280_pt1 | contig 31737 bp, 31 predicted proteins | sample SaaInl5LU_22_DNA_FD_51739 | JGI IMG/M metagenome (IMG submission 51739)
AGGATCTCGCTGTGCGCGGGTGGCCAGGCGTTTTTTTGCCGATACAGGTCAACGAGACGCTGCTCGACTTCGCTGGCATTTCGCAATTGCTGCTTGCCCACAAATTCTAAAAAGTCGCGGTCAAAGCCTCGCTGCGTTAACGCATATACCATACCCAGCAAACACAAACTTGCCACGGTAAAGGCGAGCGCAAGTTTTGATCGCAGAGATATCGGCATGGATTACTCCTAATATGACAACGAGTATAGCTTAGGATTGTGCAACAAATATGGATTTTGACCCGAGGGCGCTTCGCTCAGTAAAGCGTTGGGGGGCTGAGCATTTGAACCGCCTTACTTAAAGATCACGGTTTTGTTGCCATCTAAAAATACACGGTGCTCCGAGTGCAGTTTTACGGCCCGCGCCAAGGCCATGGTTTCGGTGTCGCGTCCAACAGCGACCAATTGTTCCGGCGTGTAGGTATGGTCTACGGGTTGCACCGATTGTTCGATGATTGGGCCTTCGTCCAGATCCGCGGTGACGTAGTGCGCGGTAGCGCCAATAAGCTTTACGCCACGCTCGTAGGCTTGATGGTAGGGCTTAGCGCCTTTAAAGCCAGGCAAGAACGAATGGTGAATGTTGATGGCTCGGCCCTTGAGCGATTGGCACAAGTCGTCGCTTAAGATCTGCATATAGCGGGCGAGCACAACAAGCTCGGTTTGAGTCTCGCTCACAATGTCCAAAAGGGCTTGCTCTTGTTGTGCTTTATTATCGGGCGAGACAGGTAGGTGAACGAAGCGAATGCCTTCGCGTTCGGCGAGCGCGCGGCACTCTTTGTGGTTGGAGACGACCGCGGTGATGTCGATGGTCAGTTCTTTCTTGCGAACACGGTAAAGCAAATCTTCTAAACAATGGTCAAACTTACTGACCATAATCAAGGTCTTCATCGGGGCCAGGGTATCGTGAAAGGCCCATTCCATGTTCAGCGTTTGCGCTACTGGTGCAAAGCCTGCGCGCAGTGTGTCGAGCGAGATCGCGTCAACATCAAAACGACCCACCGTACGCAAGAAAAAACGCCCGGTATCTTCATCGTCAAATTGGTGGAGTTCAGATAAATAACAACCTTGGTCGGATAGGTAAGAGGTTACCGCTGCGACAATCCCGCTACTTGCAGGGCAGGTGGCTGTGAGCGTAAAGCTGGTATTGCTGGTCATGGCGCTATATCCGATCGTTGTAACAGGGCGCAAGGATACCGCAGCTACCCGAATAATCGAACCGCTTTGTACCCCGATAGGGTCCGTTCAGCCAATTACCAGTAGTAAATCAGTACGTAGGCGCTTAGCAGCGTTGATATCCACAGGGCTGTGGTGCCAATAGACCATGCGGGCACCGAGTCTTTACTTGGGTCGCTCGAGGGAAGTATGGGTTTTAGAGCGGCGCTAATTCCCGCACCGACAGAGTGCGAAGCTCTGCTGTAGCCTCGTGAAATCACTTCAGTAGTTCGCTCCGAGATCTTCGCGCCCAGTTTTCGCCAGAACCAATCGGTATCCAAGGTTAATGTGTTAGTGCGCTTCATAAGCGGTAGCAGTAAAAAGAACGCGAGCCCCGAGAACAACAATAACTGCAGGTAGAATACAACTTTCCCGGGTTTGTAAGCCGAAAACTCCGTTGGATAGGGCAGAAGTTGGTAGAAAGGTTCTGGGTAAATACCGATACCAAAACATAAGCCTACAAATATCAGCATGGCGGCGGCCATATTCCAGGGCGCATCTTTGGGTCTAAGGCCCGAATCTTTCTGAAAGAAAACATACCAAGGGAACTTGATGCCCGCATGCAAAAATACGCCTGCTGAGGCGGCTGCAAGAACGTACCAAACCCAGACTAAGTTCTGCATTGCGGCTGCTTCGGAGATCATCGTCTTGGTGGTAAAGCCCGAGGTGAGTGGGAAGCTTGAAATCGCTAGTGCGCCCACGATGCCGCAAAAAGCGGTCAGCGGCATGGTTCTGTACAAACCGCCGAGCTCGTTACATTTTTCTTTACCCGTGTGGTAAATGACAACGCCTGCGCTCATAAACAGCAGCGCCTTATAAATAATGTGGGCGAAGGCATGCGCGGTTGCGCCATTCAAGGCCATTGGCGTGCCGATGCCCACGGCGACCACCATAAAACCCACTTGGTTTACTATTGAAAAAGCCAAGATACGGCGCACATTGTTCTCTAATAAGGCCCAAATAATGCCGTACATAATCATGAAGACGCCGAGATAAATGAGGAGCGGCGTTCCTGGAAATAGCAGTATCAGCGCCAGTACAGCGGTTTTTGTGGTGAAGGCCGATAGAAACAGCGAGCCGCTTGGACTGGCTTCTGGGTAAGCGTCAGACAACCAGGCTGAAACTGGCGGCGCCGCCGCATTTATGAGTATCCCCAAGAGCATCATGTAAGTATCGAAATTGTTGGCCTGAAGCGCTTGAATGTCGATTGAGCCCGTGTGTACCACAACCCCTTCGATACCAACTTTTAATATAACGCCACCCAATAAGTGCACAATTGCGTAGCGGATGCCGGCCGCTCGCGCGCCTGCCGTTCCGCCAAACCACACCACTAAGGTTGAAAACAGAGCCATGAGCTCCCAAAACAAGAACAGCGTGATTAAATCGCCCGCAAAACTGACACCAATTGCCCCAGAGGCGTAGGCGAAGCCGCAGGCAAGCTCGAGTCGTCGCGCGTGTTTAAAAGCGTACAAAGCGCCTACGCCCGCCATAGTTGCGAAGATGGTCGCGAACAGGCGCCGCTCTGGGCTGGCCTCGATGAGTTGGAGTTCGTAGTCTAAAAACGGCGCGGTAAGAGACACACCGTCCGGTACAGACCAAATCGCCATTAAGGTCAGCACCGGGCCCACAAACAAGCCCAGGCGGTGCCAATGGTTGGGTACGACAGCAACCCACAGCGCTGCGCACAGCAGAATCAATCCGGGTGGGATAAGCTCAATCATTGCTATCCTCGTAATACGATTCCGGGCGTTTTAAGAGGTAGCCCAGCAGCTTCGCGGCAACGACCATCGCGGTGCATGCAAAAAAACCAAAGACTGCGCCAAAACCCCACCACTGCGATGAGCTAAACGGTGTTTTGCCGGGAATAAAGAATTCCGCGACTAGGGTCATAATCAACACAACGCTAAATAGAACCCACACATTGCGAACACTCTTTGTCGACCTTCGTTCGATCATTACAAGCCCCCAACCAGTTGCCGCTCAAGTTCAATAACCGGGCCGTTGAGGAAGAAGAACCCCAGCGTTAGCAATGCGGTAAGTGCAATGGCCATCACCATCGGCCAAGGTGCTTCACCGTGCGGTTTGCTGGGTGCTAAGTCTTCCGGTAAAAACCAAGCAGCGTAAATAATGGGTAAAAAATAAGCAGCATTCAGTGCGGTACTGGCTATGATGGTGAAAATTGCGATGAAATTGTCGGCTTCGAAGGCACCGCCCAAGATGTACCATTTTGATACGAAACCACCGGTAGGCGGCACTCCGATCATGCTTAAGGCTCCGACGGTAAAAGCGCCCATGGTGATCGGCATACGTCGCCCAATTCCTGCTAGTTGGGTAATGTCGATTTTTTTGCTGGCCACATAAATTGCACCTGCGGCGAAGAATAAAGTGATTTTGCCAAAGGCATGCGCCACCATGTGCAGTGCGGCGCCGATTTCTGCCATCGGTTTTAAGATGGCGGTTGCCATGACCACATACGACAGCTGACCTATCGTTGAATAGGCCAACAGGCGTTTCAAGTTAGTTTGGCGCAAGGCCACAATACTCGCGGCAATGATTGTAAAGGCGGTAATCCACACTAGCCATTGCGTGGTGCTTAACGAGAACAACCACTCGACGCCGAAAATATAAATAATGATCTTAGTGATGCTGAAAACGCCTGCCTTAACGACAGCGACTGCGTGCAATAGTGCGCTTACCGGAGTAGGTGCTACCATGGCTGCAGGTAGCCATTTGTGAATCGGCATGACTGCCGCCTTGCCGATGCCAAAAACAAACAAGGCTAAGAGCAGCCCTGCAGTGGGTGCCTCTACCTGACCTTGCAGTACACCACCCATGGTAAATTCACCGCCTGTCAACGATGTGACCCAAATGACCGCGGGCAAAAATAGGGTAATAGATGTGCCCATGAGAATGGCCAGGTAGACGCGCGCAGACTTGATGGTGGCTTCGTCTCCTTTGTGCGTGACTAAAGGGTAAGTTGACAGGGTCAGTAGCTCGTAAAACAAAAACAGTGTGAACAGATTGCCGGCCAAGGCTACACCCATGGTAGCTGCGATGGATATCGCGAAAAAAGCGTAAAAGCGCGTTTGATGCGTTTCTTTGTTACCGCGCATGTAGCCAACGGAATAGAGTGAGTTAACAATCCACAAACTCGACGCCAAGGTGGCGAACAGAGCACCCAGCGGTTCGGTATGCAGCACTATATGCAAGTTGCCCGTTAAGCTCGCTAGCGTTACCGAATCGCGCGCGCCGTGAGCAACTTCGATCGCTATAGGCCACACAGTCAGCGCTAATAAAATGGCTGTTGCAAATGTGCAGGCCTCGCGAATATTTTGATGGAAACGCCCGGCAACCGAAATAGCGACGGCCCCAACAGTTGGAATGAGCAACACTAAAATCAATGGGTGGAGCAGACTCATAATGTGTGCTCCAGTAACACCGATGCTGCGCTATTCGCCAACTCAAGAGGAAGGCCGGGAGCCATACCGAACACCAAGTTGGCGGCGCTTACAACCAATACGGTTACGACCGCAAGTCTAGGCAGTGGTTGACTGTTTGCTGTGTCGGGCGTCTTGAAAAAAAGCGCTTCGCATACTTTATACACATACACCACAGCCATAATAGAGCTCAGCAGTACTACGATTAACAAGGGAACCGACCAGCGGTGATAGTCTAAGATAGCTTCAATGAGCAGCCATTTACTGATAAAGCCTGCGGTGCCGGGAATGCCGACTAAGCTGAGTCCAGCGACGACAAAAGCAATACCAACTACCGGATGTTTGCGACCGAGTCCGTTTAACGCGTTGGGGCCGAGAGTGCTGCACTGAGAGGCCAGCACAACGACGGCAAGAAAAATAGCGCCTTTTGCCAGCGCATGGTTGAACATGTGCATAATGGCAGCGCTGAGTCCGGCGTTAGAAATCAGCGAAGCCCCGAGAACGATATAGCCAATTTGAGCGACCGACGACCAAGCGAACAACCGTTTGGTGTGCGGTTCACGCATAGCCATAGCTGAGCCGTACAGAATTCCTGCAAGCGCCAGTGGGAGTAAGTAGATCGAGAACTGTGAGGCGTGCTCTGTCAGAGTGCGCTGGAACACAAAAAAATCAATTCGTAAAAAGACATACAGTGCCACTTTGGTAGAGCACGCCGCAAGAAAGGCCGTTACTGCATGGGGCGCGTAGGCGTAGGTGTTGGGTAGCCAAGCGTGCAAAGGAAAGATGGCTGCCTTAAGCGCTAAACCTACTGAGATGAAGCCTGCTGCCATTAAGATGGGCGCTTGGTCTTCAACCAGAAGGATTCGTACTTCAAGATCAGCCAAATTCAAAGTGCCGGTCATGATGTAGAGTAACCCCACCCCAATCAGGTAAAAAGTTGCGCCAATCGTGCCCATAATGAGGTACTTGAAGACGGCGGGTAAGGCGCGTCTATCGCTCGAGCCTGCCACCAATATATAGCTAGCGAGTGAGGCGATCTCCATAAACACAAAAATATTAAAGGCATCTGCCGATACCACAATGCCCGACAAACCAGCGAGCGCCAATAACCACGCCGCATAGAATAAAGTTGCGCGATCTTGATCGATTTCTAATGCGAGGCTCTGAAACCCAGCCAAAAGGGCCGCCGTGGAGGCGCCCGAGACAATAATCAGCACAATGGCACTGAAACTATCGACTCGAAGCTCAATGCCGAATGGGGCGGGCCAATCACCTAAGGGGTAGGCATGGCTTGAGCCTTCAAGAACCAGTTGTGCAATCGCAATGGCTAAAGCGAATGCGCATAGACTGGTGGTGGTTGCCAGGGCCCACGCGAGCTTACGGTTTGGCATAAGCAGCGCAATGGGCGCCACTAACATCGGAATAATCACCTGCAGAATCGGATAATGTAAGGCTAAGTTCATTCGGACTCATCCTCACTCTGAATTTGATCTTCTTCTATTGAACCGTAGGTTTCTTTAATTCGAACTACGATGGCGAGCCCCAGCGCGCTCGTGGAAATTCCGACTACGATAGCGGTAAGAATTAAGACCTGAGGCAGGGGGTTAGAAAACACGTTAGTATCGATTGCGGGATGGAAAATGGGTGTTGTGCCGCCATCCACTTTTGCGATGCCAATGAACAGCAGAAATACCGCCGATTGAAACAGCGATAAGCCCAACAGTTTTTTGATGAGGTTCTGTTTTGCTATGACGGTGTAAAAACCCATCATCAAAATGGTTATAAATACCCAGTAGTGGAATAGGTCCAGCACAATCATGCGTGCTTACCCCGCGCGACAAAAGCATGAAACACGCTCAGTAAGACCCCGGTAACGGTCATCCCGACACCTGCTTCAATTAAAATAATGCCAACTTGTTGGGCAGTCACTGGATCGGCCGCCAAAACCGAATAGTCTAAAAAATAGCTACCCTTTAGCATGCCAATCATTCCCACACCGGTATAAAGCAACGCGCCGGAAGCCATCAAGAATTTCAGAAACTTCATGGGAAGTACGGCAAGTGCGCGATCTTGCCCTTCCAGCAAACCATGAAGAATAACTGCGGCTGCTATTAATGCTCCGGCTTGAAATCCGCCGCCAGGGCCGTACTCGCCGTGGAACTGAACATAAAGACCAAATAGCAAAATAAATGGAATGAGCAACCGTCCAATCATGCGAGGGATTAAATAGTGCTTCAGCCCCTCTGAGCCCGCTTTTTGGGTCGAAGGGGGACGAGGGCTACTTAGCAAAAAAAGCACGCCGATACCGGCAACCAATACCACGAACACTTCTCCGAGCGTATCGTAGCCACGAAAGCTTCCAAGGATTGCTGTAATCACATTTGGAATATTCACTTGCTCAACAGTGGTTTGCATAAACCAGGGCGTTAGGTGTTGGTGCGCTGGTGCAGATGGGTCTCCGAAGTCGGGCTTGTAAAAGGTGGCATATGCCATGAGCAAGCCTGTCACAGATACCGAAATGAGCGCTGCAATGCGTCCACCAGCCTGCTTGCGTTCTTCTTCAGTGAGCGCCGCAAGAGCACTTAAAAACAATACCGTGGATATGCCTGCACCTACGGCAGCCTCGGTTAAGGCCACATCAGCAGCATCGAGTAAAAAGAAGTTAACCGCGATCAACAAGCTAAAAATACCCATTAGCATGACGGCAACGAACAGATTCGTGGTACGGATCACGGCACCGGCGGTGATCACAAGAAGGCTCAATAAAAAAATACTAAACATCGCGGTCATGACGGATCCTGGGCATCTTTACTGACCGTGCTAGCGCCTGATAGCAGTGCTGCACTAGCTAGGGCATTAGATGCAGCGGGACCTGACAACAACAAGAAGAGCAGAATGGCACCAAGCTTTAGAGCATAAAGGCCAAAGCCTGCTTGTAGCATTAGGCCCACTAAAATCAAGATGGGTGCGAGACTGTCTGTGACGCTGGCGGCATGCATTCGGGTGTACAAATCGGGCATACGCAAAGCCCCTATACCGCCTATTAGGACGAAAGCGCTGCCAGTAAGTAATAATGCCCAACTGAGCAGATCAATCACAAGACTCGTCATGACTCGGAGCTCTTTGACTTAACTTTAAAAAACTCTAGGACAGCAAGTACCCCAACAAAATTGATTAAAGCGTAGGCCAGAGCCAGATCCAAAAAATCCGGTCGGCCCATCAAAAACGCCAAGACCGCAAGTAGCAAAACAGTTTTGGTGCCAAACATGTTCACAGCTAGGATTCGGTCGTACTGCGATGGCCCCTTAATGGCACGAATTAACGCTAGCCCCATGGTTATTGCGATAGCCGCCGATGTTACTGCAAACATGCGTCTGTTCCTGTGACCTGATTGACTTTCCTTGCCATTTCGCCAGACAGCAGCGCTTTTGCCCCGGCATCGGTCAAGGTATGTACTGTGAGTTTGCCCTCGTGTACGTCAAGCGTCAGAGTGCCGGGAGTCAGTGTTATGGAGTTTCCCAATAGTAATTGTGTGAAGTTGTCGGTTGCGCTGGTCTGTAACTCTACGGTCCGAGGGCTCACGGGGCACTTGGGGTGCAGTACGATTTTTGCGACTTCAATGCTCGACAACCAAATTTCTTTGCCCAGCCAACCCCAAAAGTGAACCAAGCGCCAGCTGAAATGCAGGGAGTAGATTTCGTCATCAAAGAATTCCATGCGCCGAATCAACATCACGGTGAGCGCACAAGACAGAAGCCCCAGGCTTAGTAATAAGGGCTTATATAAGCCTGACCAGAGTAGCCAAGCAGCTGCTAGAATCAGACTCAAGGCTACCGTCCGACCTAATATCGGTTGCGTTACATTCGTCATAGAGATTAATGCGGCTTGTAATCGGGGTAGTAAGAGCCTGCGCACGCAGCAAGGGTGCGCAGCGCAGCGGAAATGCCCAAGTATGAACGACGTACTGTCTGATGTATAACTTTAGATGTGACCATTCACCCTGCCCTTGCCACCACTAAGTGCGTTGAGTAACTTGTCTATCAATACGCCGATTATGGAAGCGTGGATTACCTAAATCGAGCCTCAGTATAGGCAACTGGGCCCAAAGTTAAAGCTTTTTCGCTAGTGTTTATAACGATTTTCTCGTCACAACTTATGGATTAGATTGGCGTTTCGCTGATGCCACCGTCAACACTTACGGCCGAACCTGTCATGTATCTTCCAGCTTTGTTACTGGCGAGCATTAGCAGTGGTACGTTTAAGTCGCTGTATTCGCCAAGTTGACGCATGGGAATGCCTTTGACGTAACGCTCGCCCGATTCGGTGGCAAAGTACTCCTGGTTAATTTCGGTTAGGAACCATCCCGGGCACAGCGAGTTTACTCTGATATTATTGCGGCACAGTTCAATCGACATCGATTTGGTTAGCTGCATTACACCGGCCTTAGAGACATTGTAGGCGATCTTCATGGCCCCTGTATTGTAGCCGTAAATAGAGGCGATGTTGATAATGGCGCCCGCGGTTCCGGTGCTTACCATTAAGCGAGCGCCTTCGCGCGCAACGCGCCAGGCGCCATCTAGATTGGTTCGCATCTGCCACGACCAATCCTCCTCGTCGGTATTCAAAAACTTTTTAGGGTCGTCGCCCACGCCCGCATTATTGACCAAGATGTCTAAGCGTCCCTCGGTATGAGCGATCGACTGAAACGCTTTTAAGACACTGTCGTTGTCGGTTACATCCATGGCGATGGCTCGGGCTGATCCGCCCTGTGAGGTAATGTGTTCTAGCTGTTTGGCCAAGCGATCAGTGCGCCGCGCCGCGATAATGACGTGTACGCCCTCGCTTGCCAGCAGGCCAGCAAAATGGGCGCCGAGTCCGCTTGAGGCTCCCGTAATCAGTGCCGTTTTACCCTTCAGTTCAAAATAATCGTAAGGCATAGCGTTTCTTCTGAGTTTTTCATTGTGAGCAGACTATTCGGCGCATCCATGGTGGTCAAGTCGCATTGGCGGGATTGTCAATAGGCCGTACATTTATTGGCATGGGTGATTCGCTTTCTATTGTTAACCATATTTTGTATTAGACATTAACAATGGCCGGGGTTAGACTCCGCAACCTCGTTTGCATCGCAATACATACGGAGTTTTTGTGTCTCTTCATAAGTTACTGTCTGCTATTCTGGTTATCGCTTTGTTATCTGCACCTCATAATCTGCAGGCCGACTCCGCCTTAGAATTAGAAGAGGTTGCGGTTGTTGCCAGCCGCGTTGCTAACGGCGACTCAGCCGCCACTGCCACCACGCTAGCTACCGCCTTGCGCTACGATCCTGTTGTTGACATACAGTCACGGGGTTTGGCTGAAGGGCAGGCCGACTTGGTTATTCGAGGTGCAAGCTTTGAAAGTGCAGCGATCAGTGTCGGTGCGGTAAGCATTCGCGACCCGCAAACGGGGCACTACTTGCTCGAATTGTCCGTCGCCCCGGATTTACTCAGCGAGCCGTCTTTAGCTCTGGGCAGTGATGGCGTGCTTGCTGCCCAGAATGCCACCATAGGGGCCATAAACTACACGCCACAGCCCGTTAAGACACAAGCTCAGCTGAAGGGGGCTTGGGGCGACGATCAGTTAAGCTATCAAAGCCTGCGTTTGGCTTCGGTGGTACCGGTCAACGAGGCGGATATCGGTGTTCAAATCGCTGCGACACGCTCATCGAGTGACGGCAGTGTGGCGAATGGCGATCATGATTTCGAGCGACTTAATGTTGCGCTGCAGCGCCGAACAAAAGCCTCGCAATCGGATCTGATACTGGCGCATCAAGATAAATTTTTTGGTTGGCCCGGCGCTTATACGGGCTTTGCGTCATTGCCCGAAACGGATCACACTAAAACGTCTTTGGTACTGCTAAATCATCGTCAAGCCACAAAGGCGGGGTGGTATGCTGTTAGCGCTTATAGTCGCAGTTTGGACGACGATTATGACTTCGACCGGCGTACCAAGGAGGCGGGCACGCCCGGGTCGTTTGATCATAAAACGCGCAACTGGGGTTTGGGTTTGCGTGGTAAAACGGATCTAGCGAATGTTGATTACGAGTACGCTGTGCAATATCAAGCCGACGAGTTGGTGCGTTCTACGGATTTGACCGAGGGCGCCTTTAGTTCTCGACAGTACATCAGCGCTGCGCTGGCACCGACCTGGCAAGTCTCTGGCGAAGCCGCGGATTGGCGGTTTAAAGCGGGCATAGTCTATCAAGATACATCTCGCAGTGAGCCATTCTGGGGTGCTTTGGGTTCGGCGACTTGGATATCAAAAGCATTGCCTTTGCAGTTGACCTTGGATTATGCCGATAGCTCCCAAGTTCCGGGTTACACGGCATTAAAATCTCGGCCTGCGGGCCTATTTGGCGGCAATGCTGGTTTAGGTCGAGAAGAGTCTGCGCAGTGGTCGGCAACTCTAAANTATCAACCGGGGGTGGTGGGCGAACTCTCGGCATCTATATTTAAACGCAGTGACNACGATTTGGTCGATTGGACCTACAACACAATCCAGCCAAGCGCTCGCCAAGCTAATTCGGTCGATTTGGATGTCAAAGGCGTAGAGGTGTTGTGGCGCGCGAGTATGGGTGACTTTGCTTGGGTCGTCGGCGGGATGCACCTCACCAAAAATGCCAACTATGGCTCGGCCATGGTCGATGCCAGTTATTACGCTCTGAACTACGCCAAGCAACGGTTCACCGCTGCTCTGTCTTGGCAGTTAGGTGAGCAATGGCAGGTCAAACTAGACAACGAATACCGGCGCCAAGCGCATAATCCCTTGCGCAGCGGCGCCGATACGGCTTACTTTGGGTCGGCGGCTGTGGTGTATTCTCCGGTTGATGCACTCGAGCTAGCGTTAGTCGTTGATAATGTCAGTGACGAAGATTTTCAGCGGTTCCCAGGCGCNCCGGGAGCTCGTCGCAGTGCTAGTGTGCAGGTAACACTTAATTTGCTTTAGTGCACTCTGAACCAGAAGGACACGCTGGGTGCGTAAGTTGGTGGCCCCACCAGGACTTGAACCTGGGACCGATCGATTATGAGTCGAGCGCTCTAACCAACTGAGCTATAGGGCCGTAAAGAGAGCGGCGATTATACGCCGCCTTAGTCGTCTAGGAAACTACGTAAGTAGTCGCTGCGCGTTGGATGACGCAGCTTGCGAAGTGCTTTGGCTTCGATCTGACGAATACGCTCACGCGTTACATCAAACTGTTTGCCCACTTCTTCCAATGTATGGTCGGTGTTCATGTCGATACCGAAGCGCATACGCAAAACCTTGGCCTCGCGCGCAGTCAACCCTGCCAATACCTCGGTGGTTGCTTCCTGCAGGCCTTGCCCGGTTGCGGAATCGACGGGCGAGGCGATGGTTACATCTTCGATGAAATCACCCAAATGCGAATCTTCGTCGTCGCCGATGGGCGTTTCCATCGAGATTGGCTCTTTCGCGATTTTAAGCACTTTACGTACCTTGTCTTCAGGCATATCCATGCGCTCGCCCAATTCTTCGGGCGTGGGCTCTCGGCCCATTTCCTGCAGCATCTGACGCGAAATGCGATTCAGCTTATTGATCGTTTCAATCATGTGCACAGGAATACGAATGGTACGCGCTTGGTCAGCAATAGAGCGAGTGATGGCCTGACGGATCCACCAAGTTGCATAGGTCGAGAACTTGTAGCCACGGCGATATTCGAATTTATCGACAGCTTTCATCAGGCCAATATTGCCCTCTTGGATAAGATCCAAGAACTGCAATCCGCGGTTGGTGTACTTTTTAGCGATTGAGATCACCAAGCGTAAGTTCGCTTCGACCATTTCTTTTTTGGCGCGACGAGCACGAGCTTCACCCATCGACATGCGACGATTAATCTCTTTAATCTCGCTCACGGTCAAGCCGCTTTTCTCTTCTGTGGCAATAATGCGGCGCTGCAAGCGCATTAAGGTATCGCGATCGGCTTCAAGCTTGTCGGCACATTCTGGAAGCGATTTAACCAGATTATCGAGCCACGCTTCGTTGGTTTCATTGCCCACAAAACTGTCGATAAAGGCCTTTCTGGGTACATTGCAATGGCGAACGCTGATCGTCATGATCTCACGCTCTTGGGTGCGAACTTCTTGCAACACATCACGCGCCATGTCGAGCAAGGGGTCAAACACACGAGGTGTCAGTTTAAAGAACTTGAAAATTTCACCTAGCTTGTCTAGCTCTTTTAAGGTGACTTTGCTTTGGCGGCCTTTGTCAGCCAAGGTCTTTTCGGTCTTTTCCCATTGCTTGCGTAATTCTTTAAAGCGTTTCTCGGCTTCTATTGGATCTGGGCCCGAATCGCCCTCTTCGTCGTCACCACTGGCTTCGTTCGCTGCGGCAACTTCCGCTGCGGTGGGAACCTCATCGGCGGGGTCTAAATAACCCACCATCACATCGCTTAAGCGGCGTTCTTCCTGCGTGACTAGGGTGTATTCTTTGAGTACGCGTTCGACAGCGCCAGGATAGTGCGCTAGGGCCGCCATTAATTCGCGGATGCCTTCTTCAATGCGTTTGGCGATAACAATTTCGCCTTCCCGAGTGAGAAGCTCAACGGTACCCATCTCGCGCATGTACATGCGCACGGGGTCGGTGGTTCTGCCGGCCTCGGTCTCTACAGCAGCCAGCGCCGCAGCCGCTTCTGCCGCTGCGATATCATCGGCAGAGCTATCGCCTTCGGTCATAAGCAACTCATCGGCATCAGGCGCTTCTTCAAATACCTGAATACCCATGTCGTTGATCATCTGGATAATATCTTCAACCTGATCTGGGTCAGAGATGTCTTCCGGCAGGTGATCATTGACCTCTGAGTAAGTCAAATAGCCTTGTTCTTTGCCTTTCGCGATCAGGCTCTTCAAGCGAGACTGTTGCTTGACTGATTCAGTCATGAAGCGGTTACCTATGAGGATGTAAAATTAAGCCGGTTATTATAACAAGTTCAAAGCCTTACGACCAGATCCTTGGGACTTGCCTTGAAAAAAGTTTGTGGTGATTAATTTGCTGACTCTAAGGCACGCAGTTCGGCCAAAAGTTCCTTAAGTTCGGATTTTTCTGAATCGGATAAAGACGCAATGCCGCGAGTGCTAAGATCGTTAATGCGCTCTTGCAGAAATTTTAATTTTGGATGCTTCGTCAGGCGCCGCAAACAATCTTTAAATTGCGCCGGTACGCCTTCGAAAGGGATGATCGATTCTTCACCCGCAAGGCGTGCGAGCAATTCACCTTCGGCGGTACCGTACCAATGCCCTAGAAGCATAGCTGTATTCGAGTGCGGCTGCCTCCGCAGCAGAGTGAGTAGCTCGCTTAACAGCGCTTCGCCAGAGTCGTTAAGGATGGCAATGTCTTCGTTTTGGGTTTGCGTGGCTATATCGGGTCGCTGTAACAATAGGTTGATGCATGTGAGTGCCAACTTACTTGGTCCGCTTTTTATTTCAGGGCGTCGATCTGCTTTTGGCGCTTGAGTATTTGGTTCATTTGGCGCAAGGTCCTGCGCTAAAATCGCCTTAGGCTTAGGTTGCTGAAGCTGGGCTAGTTCTGTTAGTGAGGCTAAATCTACGCCCGTGCGATCGGCCAAGGCTTGCCACATGAGTTGCTTGAAAATCCCGCTTGGGAGCTGCTGGACCAGAGGAACAGCGCGTTTAGAAAAGGTTGCTTTGCCCTCTAATGATTCTTGATTCAAACCCTCTGCAGCCATATCGAACAAAAATTGCTCTACCGGGCGTGCGTCTTTAATGAGGGACTCAAACGCTTGCGTGCCTAGCTTGCGCACCAGCGTATCGGGGTCTTCGCCCTCGTCTAGAAACAAGAATTTGGCCTGCCGGCCATCTTCGAGTAGTGGTAACACCGTGTGCAGGGCTCGCTCTGCAGCGGCGCGGCCAGCTTTGTCGCCGTCAAAACAGAAGACGACTTCTGAAACTAAGCGATACAGGCGTGTTAAGTGGTGCTCCGATGTGGCCGTCCCCAGTGTTGCAACGGCGTAGTGAATATCGTGTTGGGCAAGGGCAATGACGTCCATGTAACCCTCTACCACCACAACACGCTCTATCGTTTTTCTGGACTGCTTGGCCTCGTAAAGCCCGTAGAGTTCTCGGCTCTTGGAGAATACCGGGGTCTCGGGTGAATTTAAGTATTTCGGTTTTTCATCTCCTAACACTCGACCACCAAACGCTACCACGCGTCCGCGCTGGTCTCGGATCGGGAACACAATACGGTCTCGGAAGCGATCGTAGGTGCGATCTTTGTCGTTGCGGATTGCCATGCCGCTTTCGATTAAAGATTCGAGTTCCTTGTCGCCCAAACGTTCGGTCAGATTCTGCCAGCCGGGTGGTGCAAACCCAATTTGATAAAGCTTCGCAATGTGCCCACTTAAGCCTCGCCCCTTCAGGTACCCGACGGCTCGGCTGGCCTGCTGATGATGTCGCAAGGCCTGTTGAAAATACTGATTGGCGGCGCTGAGTGTAGCGTACAAGTGGGCTTGTCGATCGCGCTGGGCGTCTTGCTGCGGGGTGGTTTGTTCGCGTGGCACTTCGAGACCGGCAGTGTGAGCCAGTGTTTCGACGGCTTGTGGGAAATCGACATTGTCATAGTCCATCACAAAGCCGATGGCATTGCCGCCGGCGCCACAGCCAAAACAGTAATAGAATTGCTTGTCTGGGTTTACACTAAAAGAGGGTGTTTTCTCATCGTGGAAAGGGCAGCGCGCCGAGTAGTTTTTGCCGGTTTTTTTGAGTTTTATGCGGCGGTCGACCACTTCCACAATATCGGTGCGGTCGAGCAGGGTGTCGATAAAGCTTTGTGGAATGAGTCCGGCCATGGGCTATACAGGTTGCCAAAAGAGGCTATTGAATCACGTTTTTNTGGCTTTGCCTAAAGGCCGTAATTACAGCTAATTTAGNAGTGCTTTGACTCGCTTAGAGACTTCGGCCATGTCGGCCCGACCTTGCATTTCTGGCTTGATTTTCGCCATTACGGCGCCCATTGCCTGCATGCCGCTAGCGCCCGACTCGCTGATCGCGTTTAGGATCATGCTGTCGATCTCTTCGGCAGATAGTGGTTCGGGTAGAAATTCGGTGATGACTTTGATTTCAGCAAGCTCTTGTTCGGCTAGCTCGTCGCGTCCAGCGTTTTGGTATTGCTCCATGGAATCACGACGCTGTTTTAGCATCTTGTCCATGATCGCCGTAGCGCGCGCATCGTCGATGTCGATACGCTCGTCTACTTCAATGCGTTTGAATTCCGATTGAACCAACCGGAGGGTGCCGAGCCGTTGCTTGTCTTTGGCTTTCATGGCCTCTTTTACAGAGGCTTTGATTTGCTCAACTAGCGTGGCCACGGGCACAGTCTCTTAATACAAACGGGTGCGTTTGCGGTTTTCGCGAGAGACTTTTTTAAGGTGACGCTTAACCGCTGCTGCTGCTGCACGCTTACGCAGAGTGGTGGGCTTCTCGTAATGCTCGCGCTTACGAACTTCAGCCAATACACCGGCTTTTTCACAAGAGCGTTTGAAACGACGCAATGCTACGTCGAATGGTTCGTTTTCTTTCAGTTTTACTGATGGCATTCTTTTTACCTGTCCAGTTGTACGGTACGGGATTGACCCAATTTCAATTAAGGGCGCGAATTCTATAGCGGATTGCGCACGAATGCAAAGCTTTCTGCTAGCTCATTGAGCTCTCCTGTTTTACCATTGCGCCCGAGTGTTAAATGGTGCCCTATGCGAGTATTAGGAATAGAAACATCTTGCGACGAAACAGGGGTCGCAATTTACGATACGGACCTTGGTTTATTGGCCGAGGCCCTGTACAGCCAAATTGATATTCATGCGGTTTATGGTGGTGTAGTGCCTGAATTGGCCTCGCGCGATCACGTGCGCAAAACCTTGCCCTTAATTCATGATGTCTTGGCCCAAGCGGGGCTCGATATTCACGACATCGACGGGATCGCCTACACGTCTGGCCCTGGTTTGATTGGCGCTTTAATGGTGGGCGCTTTGGTGGGGCGTTCACTGGCAGAAAGCTTGGGTATTCCCGCCTTGGGTGTGCATCATATGGAAGGCCATTTATTGGCGCCGATGTTATCTGATGAGCCCCCGACTATGCCCTTTGTCGCTTTACTCGTTTCTGGCGGGCACACTCAATTAATTGAAGTGCAGGGCATTGGCGACTACACCTTGCTGGGTGAGTCGCTTGACGATGCTGCAGGCGAGGCCTTTGATAAGGTGGCAAAGATGTTGTACCTGCCCTATCCGGGCGGACCCCACGTTGCGAAAAAAGCGGAGTCCGGTAATCCAGAGCGCTTTGATTTTCCTCGCCCCATGGTGAACAAGCCAGGGCTAAACTTCAGTTTTAGCGGACTTAAGACCTATACACTAACGACCTTACAAAGCTTGGGCGGCATACACGAAATCAGTGAGCAAGACGTATGTGATATTGCGCGCGCCTTTGAAGATGCGGTGGTGGACACCTTACTGATTAAGTGCCGACGCGCGCTTGAGCAAACCGGCCTTAAATCACTGGTGATGGCGGGCGGTGTCAGCGCAAACCAGCGGTTGCGCGCCAGTCTAGGCCCCGCGTTGGCGCCACTGGGTGCCAGGGTTTATTATCCCGCGCCGGCGTATTGTACTGACAATGGCGCTATGATCGCTTATGCCGGTGCTCAGCGCTTACTGGCTGGCGAACACGACGGGCCTTTGATGGACCTGCGTCCACGCTGGCCATTGAACGAGCTGAAAGAGTTGTCAAGTTAATGGGCGATTGCGTGTTAATTCAGGGGTTGCGTGCAACTACCTGTATAGGTGTGCATGCTTGGGAGCGCGAAATCCGGCAGGAATTAGTGCTAGACCTAAAGCTCTCATGGAACAATCGTTTGCCCGCGGCCACTGATAATGTGAAAGACTGTTTAGATTACACCGCGGTGTCTGACTGGGTGATGTCTTACCTGGAAGGATCACAAGCGCAGCTGATTGAAAAGGTGGCTGAGCAGATCGCTTTGGGTTTGTTGCATTATTTTGACCTTGCCGAAGTGTCACTGACGGTTAAAAAGCCCGGCGCTGTACCGCAAGCTGATTGGGTTGGTGTGGAGATCACGCGAACGCAGGCGGATTTGTGAAAGTTTACCTAGGTATCGGAAGCAATATTGAGCCCGCTGATTCGATTGCCTCGGGTTTGCAAGCCTTGCGAGACGAGTTTGGTGCGCTGCAAGCGTCAAGTGTCTACGAGTCAGACAGTGTTGGCTTTGACGGGCCGCGCTTTTGGAACTTAGTGGTGGCTCTGGATACCGATTTGGGGTTGTTCGATTTACAAGACCGTCTTCGCTCCATCGAATATCGGCACGGGCGCCCCGAAAACGCGATGCGCAACAGCAGTCGGGCGCTGGACATCGATATTTTGTTGTATGGCGATTACTGCGGTTTTTACGAGCAAATAGAGTTGCCGCGCCCCGAAATTCACTATAACGCTTTTGTGCTGCGGCCTTTAGCCCAGCTCGCTCCTAATCGCGCACTGCCTAACGTCAATATTCCCTTGGGTGAGCTCTGGCAACGTTTTGATCAGGCAAAGCAACCTTTGGTGCGCATTTCTTACGTTTTTCTAGGTGTAGAGTTACCGGGTAATCTCTAGTTATTAGCCGCCAAGGCATTAGCAACAGTCTCACGGCGTGCTTGTTCTATGGCTTGTCCAACAGCGGGCCCCTTCAAATTGACCTCGACATTGTCGCGGCCTATCTTTCGGCACAGTTCGGCAAGTGCTAGCCATTCTGACCGGCTGTTTGTCTGCTCGTGGTTATCGATTCGCGCAAGGTGGGCACCCGTACTGAGTAAGTCCGCAAAACCTTCGCCTTGTTTGAGCGCGCCGCAATCGCGCAAGCTGTTAAACACGGAATCGGGTGCCTCGGCATTGGGCGCAGTTTGTAGTTCAGGGTGTACCTGCAGCTGGGCAATGTGTTCCACGATTCGCTTGGGCAGCCCGAATTGCGAAGTCAGTGCGGGTAATACATCTTTGAGCGTGGGCTGTTTGCTACCACGCATTAGCCATGCGGCGATATGGTGGGTTGTATTGCGGCAGAGCATTGCGCTTTGGTTCAGCGTATCTGTCCACGGCGTAAAATTCGTGGGGCCTGTGTTATCTACCTTGAGTAACTGCTGCAAGGCACCGCACTGTGCCAGTACCGCGATAAACTCACCTGGATGTTGGGTGCCGAGCGCCTTGTGCAATTCTTGCCATAACCGCTCGTGGGGTAGGGTCGTCAATTCGCTGCTGGCCACTATGGTTTGCATTAGGCGCTCTGTTTCGGGCGCGATAGAAAACCCCAGGTGCTTAAATCGAGCGGCGAAGCGGGCCAAGCGCAAGACTCTTAAGGGATCTTCGCTGAAGGCATCGGTTACGTGGCGTAAAACCCGAGCCTCTAAGTCGGCCTGGCCACCATAAGGGTCAATCAGCGTACCATCTTTGGTTTGTGCCATGGCGTTAATGGTTAAGTCCCGGCGCGCCAAATCGTCTTCCAGTGAAACGTCTGGTGCGTAATGGCACNCAAAGCCGTGGTAACCCTGACCTTGTTTGCGCTCTGTGCGGGCTAGGGCGTACTCTTCGTTGGTGCTTGGATGTAAAAAAACCGGAAAGTCCTTGCCGACGGCGCGAAAGCCTTGTTCTAGCATGGCCTCGGGACTGCCGCCCACGATCACCCAGTCGCGTTCATGCACGGGTAGGTTTAACAGGCTATCACGGACGGCGCCGCCAACAAGATACGTTTTCATGCGGCGAGTTTAGGCCCAAACACGGCGCTAGACCAGAGGCTTGCCGTTTTTGCAGGGGCAGCGAAAGAAGCGATCCTGCTCGAGCTCGTAAAGCGTTAACGAGCCACCCCATACACACCCTGTGTCTAAGGCAAGTGCATGCGGTGCGGCGCAACGACCCTCAAGCGCTGCCCAATGGCCAAAGACAATGCGATGGCCGTCCGGGATTTGATGGGGGTGATTAAACCATGCATCCACTGGCTCGAGTGCTTGAGTAAACGGGTTGGGTAACTCACTTGCCGAGGGGCTCGGTCCCTTGCTGGTTAAATCGAGTCGGCCCGACGCGGTACAAAAGCGCATGCGAGTGAAGACGTTGGTAATCGAGCGCAGACGTGTCACGCCCGTCTGCGATTCGTCAAAGTAGTCGGGCTCGTTGCCGTACATGGATTCAAAAAACAACGGCGCCTTGCTTGACCGCAGCATAGCTTGTACTTCATTGGCATACCCTTGGGCCTGCTCTAGGGACCAGTTGGGGGCAATGCCTGCGTGTACCATAGTGATTTGGCTTTGGGTATACATCAACGGCTGCTGTATTAGCCAGCCCAAAAGGGTGTCGCAGTCTTTGGCTTTTAGGATTTCATCGATGGTATCGCCTCTCGATGGCTTGCGCACGCCGTGGGCGACCGCTAGTAAATGAAGGTCATGATTTCCTAATACGATCTGGACGTGATCTCGCCGTTCGTACACAAAACGCAAAGCCTTTAGGCTCTTAGGGCCGCGATTGACAACGTCGCCTACCAGCCATAAGCGGTCGTTTTGCTCGTTAAAGTTTGCCTGTTTAAGCACGCATTTCAGCGGCTTTAAGCAGCCTTGTAAATCTCCGGCAATAAACGTCGCCATGGGTGTTAATGCAAAGCCCCGGGCTTGGCTAGCCGAAAGCTTGGGATAGTGACTTTAAACGTGTCTGGAAACGCGCCATCTTCGTGAATGACTTCGAAGGTATAGTAGCCCTCCATAAAGCCGATGGGGGTTTCGAAATTCGAGCCGCTGGTGTAGTCATAATGCGCGCCGGGACGCAGAGTCGGCGTTTCGCCAACGACGCCTGCACCTTCTACCTCATCAATCTTGCCGTTGGCATTGGTGATTTTCCAGTACCGGCGAAGCAAGCGCACGGTTTCCTCGCTGTGGTTTTCGATGCGAATGCGGTACGCAAAGCGATACTGCTTGCGCGCTGGATCAGAGTGCATTTCCAGATACTGAGGCTGAGTAAAGACTCGGATATCCAGCTTGGTGACCTCTTTGGTGTCAGAATTGTTCGATGCCATCGCTCAAAGCTACCCATTGTTCTAGACTAATCGTTTCAGCGCGTGCGGCTGGATCTATGCCAAAGTGCTCGAGTTGTGCGTCGGACACCACGCCTTTTAAGTTGTTTCTGAGTGTTTTACGGCGCTGTGCAAATGCTTGCTTTACCAATGCTTGCAAGCGCTTGAGTTGTTCCAAATCTACCTTGCTCGAGTCTTTCGGTGTCAGTTTTACCACAGCCGATTGCACTTTTGGAGCGGGATCGAAGGCTTCGGGAGGGACATCGATAATGCGCTCAACGCGGCACAAGTATTGTGCTGCGATACCCAGGCGCCCCCAAGCCTTGCTGTGCGGCTGTGCTGTCAGGCGGTCGACTACCTCTGATTGCAGCATAAAGTGCATGTCGGCAATGATATCTGTGTACTCGAATAGTTTCAGTATCAATGGTGTGGAGATGTTGTAGGGAAGGTTGCCCACGACACGCAAGGGTCTGCCTTGATGCAATTCGCGATAGTCCGTTTTCAGTGCGTCTTGATTGTGTAAGTGAAACCCTTTGTGGATCGAGAAGCTCGCTAACAGCAGGGTCAATAAATCACGGTCGAGTTCGATGGCATCTAAGCGCTGACAATAGGGCACTAGCTCGGCGGTGAGCGCCCCCTGGCCGGGACCAATCTCGACAATATGATCGTCTTGCGATGGTGAAATAGCTGACACGATCGAGCTAATGACATGGGCGTCGTGTAAGAAATTCTGGCCGAAGCGTTTTCGCGCCTTGTGCTTGTACAGACCTGAGTTGGGGTTCATGATTTTAAACTCGCCAATGTTGCGGCCAGTTCGAAGGCCGCAGAAAAACTGCCGGTTTTGGCGCGCCCTGTACCGGCCAAATCTAGCGCTGTGCCATGATCAACCGAGGTGCGAATAAAAGGTAGACCCAGGGTGACATTCACGGCTTCGCCAAAGCCCGCGTATTTAAGAACGGGTAGGCCTTGGTCATGATATTGCGCAACCACCGCATCCACTTGATCCAAAATCAAAGGCTGAAAGGCGGTGTCTGCTGGGAGTGGCCCCAACAGGTCGAAACCTTGGCGTTTCAGCTGCTCTAGGCAGGGCGTAATGATCTCGATTTCTTCGCGCCCAAGGTGCCCGCCTTCGCCGGCGTGAGGGTTTAAGCCCAGCACCGCAAGTCTTGGGTTCTCGATGCCAAAATGCGTCTGTAAATCTGCTTGCGTGATCTTGAGCGTTTCAGTGATGGTCTGGGAAGTAATGGCGCTTGGCACTGCAGCCAGTGGCAAGTGAGTGGTTACTAAGGCGACACGTAAAGAGCCCGCCACCAGCATCATGACGACTTTGGGAACCTTAGCGATGTCGGCAAAAAATTCGGTGTGTCCGCTGAAGGGGACGCCGAAGTCATTGATGACCGATTTTTGAACGGGTGCGGTGACGATGGCATGGAACTCACCTTGCAGTGCCCCATGGCCGGCGCGTTCTAGGCTTTGCAGTACCGACGGCGCGTTGGCGGTGTTCAAAACTCCCGCCTTGACGAACTCTGTGGCTGGGCAGTCGATAACCTCAACATGGGAGGGGTCGCAGATTTTTTCGCCATACGGCACAAGGCTAATGGTTAAACCTAACTGTTTGGCTCTGGCTTCAAGCGTTGTTGCACAACCGATCACGATACGGCGGTGTGTACTGGGGTTTTGCAACGCACAGGCGACGATGTCTGGGCCGATACCGGCCGGTTCGCCCAGTGTAATCGCTAGAGTAGCCACGATTATTTGATATCGACAAAGGCTTCGTCGCGGATCTGTTGCAACCAGGCTTCAAGTTCTTCCTGGTACTTTTGGTTGTGCAGGAAATCTTGTGCGCGGTTGCGGTTCACGATCTGAGTCACGTCTTGGTCGCGACGATCCAGCACTTGCAGGATGTGCCAGCCAAACTGAGACTGGAAGGGCTCGGTAATGGCGTTAAGCTCTGCGGTCGACATTTGTTCCTCAAACACAGGCACCATCTGACCGGGGCCGGCCCAGCCGAGGTCGCCACCTTCTTGGGCAGAACCAATGTCTTCTGAATATTCACGGGCCAAATCAGCAAAGTCCTCGCCATTGAGGGCGCGCTGCCGCAGTTCAGCGGCCAATTCTTGTGCTTGCTCGTTGGTCAAAATTTCGCTGGGCTTGATCAGAATGTGGCGCACTGAAGTCTGCGGGATAATTTGGGTGCCGCCACGCTTTTCGAGAAGATAAATAAAGTGGAATGAGCGCCCGTTCTCAATGGGTCCTGCAAACGAGCCTTGCTCCATGTTTGGAGCAATGGGTGCGAACAGTGAAGGCAGGTCAGCCTCCGGACGAATGCCCAAATCACCGCCCTTGAATTGATAAGGCTCGGTCGATGCGCCGATTACTTCGTTAAACTCTTCGCCAGCATTAATTTTCTTGGCCAAGTCTTCAACGTAAGTGCGCGCTGTATCCAGATCCGTCTCGTCGCTGATATCCAGGCGCGCGTGAATTAAGCGATAGGCCGGTTGAATCAGTTGCTGACCTTCTTCTGTGTTTATGAACGCGTCGATTTCCGCTGTCGTTATATCAATGCGCTGGTTAACGTTACCACCTTGCACGCGCTGAATGATCATTTCGCGCTCGATATTGGCCAGCAGCTCGCCATAAGAACCACCGGATTGTTCCAGCTGATCAACGAACTGCTGAGGCGTTAAACCGTTCTGGCTTGCCAAACGGCCCACCGCTGCCGCTAACTGCTGATCTTCGATTCGAATGCCATAGCGGACACCCTTCTGCAGTTGGATGCTTTCAAGAACCAAGCGGTCGAGGGTCTCGCGAACAAGTGCATCCTCGGGTGGTGCTTCTAAACCGCGTGAGGCGATATTGTTTTTTACCACCACTAAGCGTTCTTGTAGCTCGCTTTCCATAATGACGTCGTCGTCGACTACGGCAATGACTTTGTCTAGGATCTCAACAGCAGCTTGGGCGCTACTGATCGCGCAGCCTAATGCCAAACCTGCCGCTAATTTAACGAGTTGCTTCATGGAAACCTCTAATCAGTTGGTTGAGTGTCGAGTCGATGGCTTGGCCAAAGCCGCCTAAGCCTTTTAATACGACCTCGATTTGTACGTGTTGTTCCTCGCGCCAGTCTAACTCAGTTTGGTAAAAAAGGCCGTCAGGTACGTCTTGGTACTGGCTGTGTACGAGCCGTACGCGCCAACAACAGCTGTCATACTCTAAACCGAGCAGCGTTTCGAGATTGGCATTGTGCCGTGTGTCGACATTGCCCGCAAACAAAACTCGCCATTCGGGGCTTAAACGATAAGCACCAGATACGTGCCATTGCTCGCGTGGAGCCATTAGAGTGTCGACTTTTGAGTAGCCCAAAGACAACAGGGCGTCGGCGCTTGGTTGCCAGTTGACTTCGGCAAACTGGTTCAGTGCTGTCCCAGACTGGGCGTCGGCAATGATGTCCAGCGATGCGCTGAAGCCTGAGTCCCATTGAGCTTCGGCGTTAATGCCCAGTAGCTCGTCGTACTGGTACATCGCATGTGTCGTCAACAGGGGTGTCGCGGGGGTGTCGATAAAAGACAAATAGGCCAGTCTTGCATCTAACACTAAGCCGTCGGTGACATGGTTTACCTCAATCGCTGCCGTTACTCGATTTTCCTCGAGTAGACGATCGTGGCCCACGGTTAAGCTGGGTTTAAACCAAGCGTTACTGTGTGCTGAACGGATTCGGGTATCGAACAGGGGGGTGTTTAACGAGTCATCGCCAGTGTTGTTGAGGTAATAGATTCGCGGACTAATGGTTGTCAGCGCGCTCGATGTGCGCCGATCGAAGTAAAGTCCGGCGTCGAGGACAAAACGATCAGCACTGGCCGTTGGTTTGTCGTCAATGCCGGGAAGCATGTTGTCTAATGCATAGCTTAGATCTTGAAAAGTGGCCTGGGCTTTGGCGTAGGCGCCTGCGCCCTGCCAGTTAAGCGCCAAACCTGCACTGGTATAAGTTCGCTCGCCCTGTATGGCTTGGTCGTTGCTGTGGTTGAAGTCAGTCCACTGCACGGTCAGCACGGGCTCAATGAGTCTATTTTGGCTGCGATAACTGACTTCAAGTTGGGGAAGGCTGGCGTAGGTGTCGTTTAAATCAAGTGCGGTTGATTGCAGTTTGCGGCCACTCAGCTGGGCATCTATATACTGCGCTTGGTAGCGCAGATAACCTTCTTGGCTCAGCTGATCTTGGTAGCGGCTATTAACGCGGCCGCTGTCGAGATCGCGCAAGTAATTGGGGTCGCTGATGCGCGCGATCTGAATTTTAGATGACCAATTGTCGTTGTACGCCGCCTCTTGCGTTAAATTGACGTGCCAGCGGTTCTCGCCCACTGCGCCACCGGCAAAGCCTAGATCATCGCTGTCGATATAGCCCAATTCAAGTTCGACNTGCCCCGTTGATTTACCGAGATAGCGCCCGGCAAGTGTTTGGTGGAACCCGCGATCTTGCATAAGCATTGGTGTGTACAGAAGATCGTAATTTGAGGCCAAATTCGCATAAAAGGGTAAGGCGATAGTTGCACCATTGGTGGAATCGTTGCTGATACTGGGCCATAAAAACCCGGATTTACGTTTGTCACCCACCGGGAAGCTCATGTTGGGCAGAGCGAGCACGGTCGTGTCTTTGACTTTAAGTTTGGCGCCTTCTGCTCTACCAACACCAGCTTCTGCGTCCAATTCGAGCTTGTCAGCATGCAGTTCCCAGGTGGGATCGTCGGGCGCGCAATAGCTAACAGCGCTATTGGTCAGCACTAAGATTTGGGTACCTGTTTGCTCTAGCTGTTCCGCTCTGCCGTGCAAAAAGTCGTCGTGAAGCACAAACTCGGCTCGGTTCAATTTTGCTGTTTGATCAGCTCTAGAAATTACGGCGGCTTGGCTTTGCAGCAACACCCCAGGTTCACGAATCAGTACGTGGCCTTCAAGTTGCAGCGATTCGCTGTCGGTCGTGATGGTGACTTTATCGGCTTGGATTCGTCTGGCGCCTTGAGTGAGCAGGACATCACCCGATAGCACCGAGCCCTTGGCGGTTGTTTCTGAGTTTTCAGCGCTGGCCTTAATGTCGCCGTCTTTAGTGTCTGTGGCATTGAATTTAGGTTCCTGATAGCGACCACCACAACGAATGCAGTTTTCGTCTCGTTGGTCAGCCGACACCTTGGCAAGTGGTTGCCAATCTAAGCGCGCTGTCTCGAGTGTAAGTTCGGATTCACGCTTGCCCACGGTCGAGCTATGTTGCTGGCTTTCAGTGAGGTTTGGTTTTGCGCTGATGCCACGCTGTATCAGCGAAGCACTTGGCGCTGCATCACAGTCCCACCCAGTGCCATCACGATTCGCCTCGCAGCGGAATAGAGCGGACGCAGAATTTTTGCTTGGGGGCGCATCGGCTTGACTGCCGCTAGCATACAGGGCAAGCGCAGGCGCTAAGGCCAGCCAGAGTGGGTGAAGTTTGGTTTTGCGTTGAGGAGTTGCAAGCGGCATGGTTACCCGTAGGTCTGTTAGTGCTAAAGTGCGCATGATAAAACATGCGGCTGGCCTTGTCCGACTTAAATTTTGTGAGAATCTGTGCAGAATCCAAATCCTGAAACGCAACTGGCGTGGATCACAACTCAGCTAGGGTTGAACGCAACCGAAGTGCATTTTGACGCGTTGGCTGGTGACGCGAGTTTGCGGCGTTATTATCGAGTTCACGCGAACGGTCGACCGTACATTTTTGCCGATGCCAGCGCCGAGCCAGGCGTGACCCAAACCTTTGCTCATTGTGCCAAAATTTTTTCGGATGCCGGTGCGAGAGTGCCTCATCTTTTAGCTTGGGATAACGACTTAGGGTACTCGCTACAGGAGGATGTTGGAGACCGGCAGCTGCTACCGTTGTTGACTGATCAGAGTGTTGATACCTGCTATCTAAACGCCATGCAAATGTTGTCTCAGGTGGCACGAGCGAATACCCAAGCCATCGGGTTGCCGNCTTACAATGCCAAGCGTTTGCAAACGGAGTTGGATGTTTGCGAAGAGTGGTTTATCCGCGGGCTGTTGGGTATGGAACCCTCGGCTGAATTTCAGAAGGCCCAAGGTGATTTGGATGAAAGACTGATCGACTCTGCGGTTGCGCAGGCTCAAGTTTTAGTTCATCGCGATTTTCACTCGCGCAATTTGATGGTGACCGATACAGAATTGGTAGCCATTGATTTTCAGGACGCTGTTGTCGGCCCGGTGACTTACGACTTGGTGTCGCTGCTAAAAGACTGCTATTGCACTTGGCCACGAGTAAAGGTCAAGGCCTGGGTTGAGACCTTCTATGGCAGGCTAGACGACTCGCTAAAGCCAGCCACCGTTGGTGAGTTTTTACGTGATTTCGACTTAATGGGCCTGCAGCGCCACATCAAAGTTTTGGGTGTATTTGCGCGCTTACATTTGCGCGACGGTAAGCCGGGTTATTTGCCTGACTTGCCCCGAGTTATTGCGTATGTAGAGGAGGCTTTAATGCTGTACAGCCAATCCGAACCCAGCGTTACCGAGTTTTTCGGCCGGTGGACCGAGCAGATTCGCCCCGCCTTTGAGCATTGCGATTGGTACACTCCATGCGAGTGATGTTGTTGGCCGCCGGTCGTGGCGAGCGTATGGGTGTTCTGACCGAGACCTGCCCAAAACCTCTATTACCTGTAAACGACTCGCCGCTGATTGTGCATCAATTGCGTAAGCTTCAGAATATCGGTTTTCGGGAAATAGTCATTAACACCTCGTATTTGGGCGAGCAAATTCAAGCAACCTGCGGTGATGGTAGCCAATTTGGATTGGATATAGCCTATTCGCATGAGCCCGAACGCTTGGAAACAGCAGGCGGTATCGTCAAGGCCTTGCCCTTGCTGGGTGATCAGCCTTTTTGGGTGGTGAATGCCGATGTCTGGTGTGACTACCAGCCCTTTCCCTGGGTGCGCTTACCGCGCGGTGCAATGGCCTCGTTGATTATGGTGGATAACCCAGAACACAACGCCTCAGGGGATTTCGGGTTTAGGCCTAATGGCAGTCTGGCGCTCCGAGATGANGTCCAAACTCAGGCATTTACCTACTCTGGCATGGGCGTNTATCACCCCGATTTATTTCAGGGCTATGTAGCTGAGCCACTCCCCCTGAGACCCGTGCTAGAGCAAGGGATCACCAATGGCGTGATTTTTGGCGAGCGTTTTCGGGGCTCTTGGCTGGATGTTGGGAATCCCGAGCGTTTGGCGGAATTAGAGAAAAGGTTCGCTGCGGCCCGCTAACGCGTTAAACTACACATTTTGCGAAACGAGACGCTTGCTGTGACCGATTATTTAATTGCCCCCTCAATTTTATCGGCTGACTTTGCCCGTTTAGGCGAGGAAGTTGACGCTGTGTTAGCTGCCGGGGCCGATGTGGTGCATTTTGATGTAATGGATAACCATTACGTACCGAATTTGACCATAGGGCCGATGGTGTGTAAGGCCTTGCGCGATTACGGCGTTACTGCCCCAATCGATGTCCATTTGATGGTGTCACCAGTGGATGCCTTGATCACGCAATTTGCCGACGCAGGTGCCAGCTACATTACGTTTCACCCCGACGCATCGACGCACGTCGATCGGTCGCTGAGCGCAATCCGNGCGGCAGGCTGTAAAGCAGGCTTGGTATTAAACCCTCATGTTAGCCCCGACTGCTTGAAGTACGTCATGGATAAGCTTGATATGGTGCTGCTGATGTCGGTGAACCCCGGCTTTGGCGGGCAAAAATTTATTCCATCGACCCTAGAGAAATGTGCCGAAGTACGTCGTTTGATCGATGAGTCAGGCTACGATATCCGCCTAGAGATTGACGGTGGCGTGACGGCAGACAATATCGCAGACATAGCTCGAGCAGGTGCCGACATGTTTGTAGCGGGCTCAGCTATTTTTAACAAACCGGATTATGCGCAGGCCATAGCCGCCATGCGTGCTCAGTTAGCGAGCGTGTAAGAGCCATGTTAAATCCGATGAGTCAGGTAGAATTTCAGCAGCTTAAGGCGCAGGGCTTTAAGCGTGTCCCCGTAGCGGCGACCTTTTTAGCCGATATGGAAACACCCCTAACCGCTTACCTGAAGCTGGCTCGAGGTGCGTATTCTTACTTGTTTGAATCGGTACAAGGTGGCGAAAAATGGGGTCGTTATTCCATTATCGGTCTACCGTGTTCGCATCGATTGGTGGCCCGCGGCCATGTTATGCAAGAAGTCCGCGGCAACGACGTGTTGCGCGAGTGGGAGTCCAGTGACCCGCTGGCAGAGGTCGATGCATTTCGCGAGCAATTCACTTCGGCGCCCATCGAAGGCTTGCCCGTGTTTCACGGCGGGCTAGTTGGCTATTTTGCTTACGATACGGTGCGGTTCGTCGAGCAGCGCTTGGCCGATTCGGTGCCACATGATGACGTTCAAAACCCCGATATTCTCTTGATGGTATCCGAGGAGGTTCTAGTCTTTGACAATCTGGCAGGCACCTTAACCTTAATTGTGAATGTGGACGTGGCGCAGGCNGACGCCTACGAATCGGCCCTTCAGCGTTTAAACGCGCTTGAGGCTGCATTGCCACAGCCGCTAGAGGCGCTGCCACCGATTCGCTTAGAGCCAGAAAATGCTGAGGCGATAGAGCAGGGTGCCGAATTTACTTTCAGCCAAGATCAGTTTGAAGAAGCCGTTGATCGCGTGAAGGAGTACGTGCTGGCAGGCGATGTCATGCAAGTGGTGCCTTCACAGCGCATGAGTCTGCCCTTTTCTGAACCGCCGATTAATTTGTATCGTGCACTGCGCAACCTAAACCCTTCGCCTTACATGTACTACCTAGATTTGGGTGATTTTTATATTGTGGGCTCGTCACCTGAGATTTTGGCGCGGGTACAAGACCAAGAAGTNACTGTAAAACCGATGGCGGGCACCCGTCGCCGCGGCCGGACCNAAGCCGAAGACCTAGCGATGGAGCAAGAGCTTAAAAACGACCCGAAAGAAATTGCCGAGCACTTAATGCTGATCGACCTAGGCCGCAACGATGTGGGCCGTATTGCCGAGACCGGCTCAGTCGTATTGCAAGACAACATGATTATCGAACGCTACAGCCACGTGATGCACATTATTTCGAGCGTCACAGGGCGATTAAAGTCAGGCTTGAGCCCTATGGATGTGTTGCGCTCGACTTTACCAGCCGGCACGTTATCGGGTGCGCCTAAGGTTCGCGCGATGGAAATTATCGACGAACTCGAGCCCGTTAAGCGCGGTGTGTACGGCGGTGCTGTAGGCTATATCTCGTGGTCGGGCGATATGGATACCGCCATTGCTATTCGTACGGCGGTGATTAAAAATCAGACGCTTTATATTCAGGCGGGCGCTGGAATCGTTGCCGATTCCGTGCCCGAGTTAGAGTGGAAAGAGACTCTGAATAAGGCGCGCGCAATGNTGCGTGCGGCGGCGATGGTTAAGTCGAGTGAGTTTTTGCCCTAAACCCCGTGTAAGCAAACGTGCTATCATTACGCAGCTTTAGCGCGTCGGCACGCGAGTTTTTAGTCGTCCCGTGCTATTTAAAAACCCTCGTTTAAGGATCGGCGCCAATGTTGCTGATGATCGATAATTACGACTCCTTCACCTTTAATGTGGTGCAGTATCTCGCGGAGCTTGGTGCCGACGTGCACGTCGTGCGCAACGACGAAATCAGTGTCGCAGACATCGAGGGCCTAGAGCCAGAGCGTATTGTCATTTCGCCGGGCCCTTGCACGCCGAATGAGGCCGGAATTTCGCTCGATGTCATTCGCACTTACGCTGGGCGTCTACCGATTTTGGGTATTTGCTTAGGACATCAAAGTATTGGTCAAGCTTTTGGTGGCAATGTGGTGCGGGCTCGAGCTGTGATGCACGGCAAGACTTCGCCAATTTACCATACCAACGAAGGTGTCTTTAACGATATACCCTCGCCCTATACCGCAACGCGTTACCACAGCTTAGTCGTGGAAAAAGACACGCTACCGGCTTGCTTGGAAATTACCGCGTGGACGCAAACGCCCGCGGGTGAGGTCGATGAAATTATGGGTTTGCGGCATAAAACCTACGATATCCAAGGCGTTCAGTTTCACCCCGAATCGATCTTAACCGAACACGGTCACGCCTTGCTAAATAACTTTCTATTAGGAAAGGATGCTCCATGAATATTCAGGCAGCTCTAAAACGGCTGGTAGCAGGCGACGATCTTACCTACGACGAGATGCGCGCGGTGATGGCCCAGGTGATGTCGGGCGATGCCACGGATGCACAAATTGGCGCTTTGCTGATGGGTTTGCGTATCAAAGGTGAAACCATCGATGAAGTCAGCGCTGCTGCCCAAGTGATGCGCGACTTAGTGTCTCCCGTTACCCCTAAAAGTTCTCCCTTGGTCGATTTGGCGGGTACCGGGGGTGACGGCGCCAACTTATTTAACGTATCGACTGCTGCCAGCATTGTGGCTGCTGCGGCTGGTGCTCATGTTGCCAAGCATGGTAATCGTTCGGTCTCGAGTTCGAGCGGCAGTTCGGATGTATTGAGTGAGCTGGGTATGCCGCTCGATTTGGATTCTGAACAAGTCGCGCGAGCTATTGACGCTGTCGGTTTGGGCTTTTTATTTGCACCGGCCCACCACAGCGCTATGCGTTATGCGGTCGGCCCTCGTCGTGATATGGCCATGCGCACTATTTTCAATGTTCTGGGTCCTTTAACCAATCCAGCCTTCGCTAAACGCCAGGTACTGGGTGTGTTCGACTCGGCGCTCTGTGATTTTATGGCGCAAGTACTGCAGCGTTTAGGTAGCGAGCACGTTTTGGTGGTCCATGGTCACGGAGGTGTTGACGAGTTGAGCTTAACGGGTCCTTCACAAGTCGCTGAGCTAAAAGATGGCGTTGTGACTAGTTTTGCTGTGACTCCCGAAGAGTTGGGGCAA
>JGI26082J51739_10000317_pt1 | contig 30136 bp, 34 predicted proteins | sample SaaInl5LU_22_DNA_FD_51739 | JGI IMG/M metagenome (IMG submission 51739)
TTTTTAGTATATGAGTTTTGAAATTTTACTGAATTCTTGGCCCTATTCCAAAAGTTGTATGCCCCGTCTTAGATTTTAACTTAAACTTAGACTTATTTTTGTAAAAATTATGGTTTACGTAACACGCAAAGTACACTTTAACGGAGCTCATAAACTCTATAACCCAAAGTGGAGCGAAGAGAAAAACGAGGAAGTTTTTGGCAAGTGTGCCAACAAAAACTGGCACGGACATAACTTTGATATGTATGTTACGGTGAAGGGTACACCCAATGAAGACACAGGGTTTGTAATGGACTTGAAAAAACTCAAAATCATCCTTACAGACAAAATCGTATCAAAACTAGACCATAGTAATTTTAACTTGGATGTTGATTTTCTCAAAGATGTAATGCCAAGCATCGAAAACATCGTGATGAAGATCTGGGAACAAATTGTTCCTGAATTACCAGATGGAGTTACACTCCATTGCATTAAGCTCTACGAGACTGAGAACCAGTACGTGGAGTATTATGGATAGGAATAAAACTCAAACTCAAGAGTCAAATACAAATTCTAAAGTTGTCTATTTCAGAAACTATGGAATTTAATTTAAGCTATAGAAGAACGGATTTTGAAAATATATACTATGCTGATTCTAAGGGTAGTTATATTAAATCTGAGCAGGTAAAGAAATCTGTGAAGTTTCTTATGATAGCAGGAATTGGATTCATTATATGTGGTTGCTACAGTGTCTTTACTGAAAATTATACCCCTCTATCCTATGCCGTAATAGCATTAGTAATAATACTATTTATCTACATCACTGAAGTTATAGAACTGTATAAGTGGAAAAACACTGTCAAAACTTACTTAGATGGTTTAGATAAAGTAATTAAGTTTTCACTGACATTCGGTGAATCATATATTTCTATCACGCAAGATGGTTTTACGTATAAGTATGCATTGAAAGAATTCACAAAAGTAGATCTGACCGATGAATATGTGTGGTTATACGGTACAGATTATATACTTATTCCAGCTGCATCTTTAGACCTTGGCAAATTTGAGGAGTTAAGAAATTTGGTAAATGATTATTTCAATTAGTTGTTTTTTATTTAGCCTTGCTATCAACGTTTACCTCTCTTCTCATTACCCTCCTTATCAGCACAAAATGACTAAAATACACCAATGGTGCTACAAAACTAGGTAACCATACGATGGGAAATTGTAGGATGCCTATGTTGGGCTGCTCAAAGCCAAATTGCTGAAATGGACTGGGCACAGAGAGTGTTGCTATAACGATGATACTCGTGAGTAGCACGAGTCCCATAACATTCCAGGCGAGGAACAATGACTTGGTCATTCGTTTTTTGATAAAATAAAAATAAACTACTAAAGGTGCGGTAACACCCGCAATGATATCCCAGTTTAGCCCATTGAAAGTCATTATCTCCGGTACTTGACCAGCTAGAAATAACCAGTATAAGCATATTTCTACAGGGATACGTACCAAACTGAGCCAAACGAGTGATTTGGCATCTAAAGCATCTATAAACGCCCGACCTCTCGTGGTACTAAAAGCAACGATCATCATAACAAATGTGGGTGCAATAAGCAGCGGTGTACGTGGCGGTAGGGTGTCGGTTACCATAAAAAAGCCCAATAATGCTGCGATGCCCGTAAGCATAAGCCAGAACAACGTACCAAAACGGAAAACAGTGTTCTTTTTACTGGCTCTCACAAACAATACATAAGCATAAGCCACAGCGGCTAAAAACGTAAACGTAATGTGATTTGGGATGTTGGGTAGCATTGGCTTGATTAGTTGTGAATGAGAATATACAGATTGAGCGAAGTGGCAATGCATAACCATATAAAATATGGGGCAATGAACGTGGATTTAATCCCGAGTATACGACGATAGTGAAACAAAAAATAGCCTACCAATGCAGTGAGTGCAATGATAACCACAAGTGCAGGGAGAGTGAGATGCCACGCAAAGAATAGTGGGTTCCAACCTACATTGAGCACAAACTGTATAGCAAATAAAGTGATTGCTTTCTTACCTCCTCCCGCTTGTACTAGCAAGGCCATATAGATACTAAAGCATACCATAATGGTGGTCCACGCAGCACCAAATACCCATCCGGGTGGTGTCCATGGAGCTTTGTTTATGGACTGGTAGAATTCTCCTGTAGGGCCTTCACCCATCAGAAAACTGCCTATTCCCAAGGCTGCAGAGTTGATAATTAAGAAAAGAATTAGGTTTTTGGTAAATGTTGACATGAGGTTTCGAAGTTAATATTTTACTGATTCCAAATAGATGTTGGTGAGTAAATCGGCTAAAGGCACCACGAGTCATCTCGTCTGTAAATTTATAAGGTGGAGACATCTCCGTAATCTGAACACTAAGCTGTTGCATTACTCCGAAGTGCTTGGCCTCCCAAGTTACGGACTCACCCAGTTCTATGAGGCCACTCGTTCTTTCGGCAACGGCTCGTTCGTTGGTGTGAGACATACTGCCTTGGTGCAGGTCTATATTTCGAGCGGCATCATATACCTTTTGTATAGGGGCGTTAATCGTAAGACTCAGAGTAATAACAGGCATGGTGGTCAAATATAGAGAACTTTGAGGTTGTAAAATTGGTAAGAATAGCAATTGTATATTTCTTTTGTGGAAGCTATGACCAATTACTATAGTTTGCTGGGCATCCCCAATTTCTCCGCTTGGTCGGTGGTGCGTAAGGCGTATATCGCCCAAATCAAGAAGTATCACCCCGACGTGAATAAAAGTGCGGATGCTGCTCGCATGAGTTCAGCCCTAAATGCGGCCAAAGAAATGCTTGAAATACCTGGGCAAAAAGCGGCCTACGATAGGAAACTAAAGCGACGGCTAGAGAATCCTACTCGGGCACCACGAAGTGCGATGAGGAAGCAAACACAAAGAGCCTATGAACAAAAAAGAGCCGCAAAAATGGCTGCTGAGGCTAGAAGAAGAGAAAATGCTAAGAAACAACGCGAGGTATTCTTGAATGCCAAGAAACTTAAAGAATACGAAGAGAGCCTGCGGCTTTTCCCCTTGTGGTTAAGGTACGCTTTATGCTCTCTTCTCGGTGTTTTTTTCTTGTTTCTTCCGCTTACTAGTGCGGATAAAAGTATTTGGCTTATCCTCCTACTTTTTGTTCTGCCATTTTACTACATGGCAATCTTATTAGCGGTGAATCAGTATTTCAAAAAGCTGTATTTTGAGAACTATAAAAAAGGGGTGAATGTAGACCTCAACAGAGCTACGAAACGGTTTATAAATTTCTTTTTCTACTCTGGGATTGCCTTGGTAGTGCTCATTATTATCCTTTCTTAATCGCTGATTGCTCTACTCTCCCTCACTGAAATACTCGTAAAAATACGGTATCGTTTCTATGCCTTTGTAAAAATTGAACAAGCCATATTTTTCGTTGGGTGAGTGAATGGCGTCGCTATCCAATCCGAAACCAAAGAGTACGGTCTTGAGCCCAAGTACTTCTTCAAAAAGAGCTACGATAGGTATACTGCCGCCGCCTCGGGTCGGTACAGGCTTTTTGCCAAAGGTTTTTTCCATAGCCTTACTTGCTGCTCTGAATGCTTTGCTGTCGGTAGGGGTTACAGCAGCTTCTCCTCCGTGATGTGGAGTCACTTTTACCTTCACTGCTTTGGGAGCAATGCTCTCAAAGTGTTTTTGAAATTTCTCGGTAATTTCTGCACTGGTTTGATTTGGAACCAATCGCATACTGATTTTGGCATAAGCCTTACTAGGCAATACCGTTTTGGCTCCTTCGCCTGTGTATCCACCCCATATTCCATTTACATCAAGGGTAGGACGTATACCAGTTCGCTCTATCGTACTGTAGCCTTTTTCGCCCATTACATCATCTACATCTAGGTCCGCTTTATATTCCTCTAGGTTAAATGGCGTTTCAGCCATTGCTGCTCTATCGGCATCGCTTACCACATCTACATTGTCATAAAAACCGGGGATAGTGATGTGTCTATTTTCGTCGTGCAGACTGCTTATCATATCGCACAGTACGTTGATAGGATTACCCACTGCTCCACCAAATGAGCCAGAGTGCAGGTCTATCTTAGGTCCGGTTACTTCTACCTCTACATAACTCAGGCCACGCAGACCAGTGTCTATACTTGGGATGTCATTGGCAATCATACCTGTATCAGAGATAAGCACCACGTCGGCAGCTAGTTTTTCTCTATTCGCTGCTACATAGATGCCCAAGTTGGTAGAGCCTACTTCCTCTTCGCCTTCTATCATAAACTTCACGTTACAATGCAGCGTATTGGTCTCCATCATTGTTTCAAATGCCTTGAGGTGCATGTACATTTGTCCCTTATCGTCACAAGCTCCACGAGCATATATATTTCCGTTTTTTACTGTGGGTTCAAAAGGGGGAGTGTGCCACAACTCATCGGGTACGCTGGGCTGCACATCGTAGTGGCCGTATACCAAAATAGTTGGTTTGCTAGGGTCTACCATTTTCTCACCGTATACGATGGGGTTTCCTGCTGTTTTTTCCAATACAACATTATCCGCACCTGCTTCTTGTAGTCGTTTGGCTACATACTCGGCACATTTTTGTACATCGCCTGTGTAGGCAGAGTCGGCACTTATGCTAGGTATTCTAAGTAGGTCAAATAGCTCGTCTAAAAACTTATCCTTATGGTTTTCGATGTATTCCTCTCTGGTCATAGGGCGAAGGTAAAACAAATGCGTAATTAGAGTATCGAAAGGTACAATGTTAGAATCATTGTAAAGTGGAGAGAGACAAGGTGACTAATTGTGATGGAGTCGTCTTAAGTATAGAATGGCATTGCTTTTGTAAAGCTTGCAGTGCACAAAAAAGAATAGTCCCAATGAAAAAAATAGTTTCAGCAAAAAGAATTGTAGTCTTGGCATTTTTAGCCATAATGGTATGGTCTTGCTCTAAGGTGCCTTTGACGGGTAGACGCCAAATTAGGTTAATGCCGGAAAGTACCTTAATACGAGCAAGCTCACTGAGCTACCAGCAAGTGCTAGATACGGCGAACATTATTCGCTCTGGAGCTCAAGCTGAAATGGTGAAACGTGTAGGCCAACGTATTGCTACGGCGGTAGAGGCTTATCTCGAGCAAGAAGGTTTGGAGAGTAGGGTAGAAGGATTTCAATGGGAGTTTAACCTAATCAATGATAACGCTGTAAATGCGTGGTGTATGAGTGGCGGTAAAGTGGCATTCTATACCGGAATTATGCCCATCTGCAAAGATGAAACAGGTGTAGCCGTAGTAATGGGACACGAGATAGCACACGCCATAGCTCGTCACGGAAATGAACGTGTGAGTCAAAGTCTCGTGGTGCAAGGTATAGCCACAGGTGTAGATTTTGGTTTAATGGTAAAACAGCAACCAGAAACTGCTCGTAGGGTAGCTAGTATGGCAGCAGGTGTAGGTGGCCAAGCAGGTATGTTGGCCTTTAGCCGAAAGCATGAGAGTGAAAGTGATGAGATGGGAATTATGTTTATGGCGATGGCCGGTTATGACCCTAGCGAGGCTCCTAAGTTTTGGGATCGCATGAACCAAATAGGTGGGGATAGACCTCCGTTATTGCTGAGCACTCACCCGCATCCTGATACACGTCAAGAAGATTTGCGTAAGTTATTGCCAAAGGCCATGGAAATTTACAATCAAAACAAGCGATAAGCTGTTTTAATACAAAGTGAAAAAAATAAACAACTATAATCTATCTGCACACAGATGGATAACAATAATGGGAATAGCGATGCTTGGTAGTATCGCTATTTCTATGAATACGGCTACGCCATCAGCTTTAGCCATCCTCAAAAAAGCAGAACAAAAGCTTAATGCAAGTTCTGTGATCGCCGAAATGGATATTACCATAAAAAGACCACGCTGGACTAAGAATATGAGTCTCAAAACGTGGGCGAAAGGAACCGACTACGCGGCAGCCTATATNACAGGTCCCGAAAAAGACAAAGGGACGGTATACCTCAAGGCTAAAAACGACGTGTATAATTACCTGCCAAAGATTAAAAAAACCGTAAAACTCCCCGCTGCTCTCCTCAGTCAAAACTGGATGGGAACGGATATGAGTACGGACGACTTGGTGAAACTCACACGACTTACGCAAGACTATACTGCCCAAGTAACAGCCAGTAAGGTAGTAAGTGGTAGAGATTGCTACGAAATTACCCTTACCCCCAAACCGGAAGCAGATGTGCTATGGGGCAAACTCGTGACCTGCATTGATAAGAAGGATTACATCCAGCTCAAAACTGTTTTTTATGATGAAGATCTAGAGGTGGTAAATACCATGGTGGCTAGCGGTATAAAAAACCTTGGAGGTAAAATGCTCGCGAGTAAAATGGTGATGACTCCCGCAGGCAAAGCAGGACAAAGTACTACCGTAGTATATCGTAGTATGACATTCAACAAACCATTAAGTGCCGCTTTTTTTACAAAGGCTAATATGCCAAATGTGAAACCATAGCAGAGACTTCTTTATATTTGACGGCAACATGAAGAGATNCCTTTTAGTTTCCGTATTTGCTCTAGCTCTAGTAGCTACAAACGCTCAATCTACATTCGAAAAAATAGAAAACGTACCCNCTCTAGCTAAGTGGAAAATCAACTTTACAGACCATCAAGACTTGGAGGTAATAGGACTAAATAGAAGTTCGGCAGCTCCTGCTCCGTATACCAAGTCCAAAGAACTAAAAGCAACCTTAGATGCTCAACGAACACGGACATATCCTAACAAGAGTAAGGTAGATTTTAACAATGACTTAGAACCCAATATTGAGTCTTCGTTCAATGGAAAGCCAATCGGCTCCACGGGTATACCATTGGATAATACCATAGCGGTAAGCAATGGAGGTATCATCATGAGTGCAATTAATACCAATGTGAATATACTGGACTCTACCGGTACATCACTTCGATTCAGAACCTTGTCGGGTATGGTAGCTGGTCAGCTTGGCTTGCTTGACCGATTTTATGACCCTAAGGTACTTTACGACCCTACAGCAGATAGATTTACACTGGTATTCTTAGAAGGAAGTAATAGCAATGATACACGAATCATCGTTGGTTTTTCGGAAACCAATGATCCGCTCGAAGATTGGAATTTTTATGCGATAAACGGAAATCCCAATGGCGGAACGAAGTGGAGTGATTACCCCATCATCGCACACAACAAGGAAGACTTATACATCACGGTTAATATTTTAAGAGACAATGAGAGCTGGCAAGAGGGTTTTGTGCAAAGTGTAATTTGGCAAGTGAACAAAGCTTCGGGTTATAGTGGTGCCGATTTGGTCCAAAATATTTATCAAAATATCAGCTACAATGATCAGCCAGTATGGAGTATCTGCCCTGTGCAGCCTGCAGTAGATATGGATATGGATAACATGTATTTCTTATCTGTTCGTCCGGATGCTGAGGCCAATGATACGATTTTCCTTCACGAGATTACCGATAAGGCAACTTCGGGCAACGCTACGTATACGCTCACAGTACTGGAGTCTACCGAAGAGTATGGTGTACCCCCAAGTGCTTTTCAACCTACAGAAGGATATCGCCTGCAAACCAATGATACCCGTGTACTGAGTGCGAGTCTGCATCAAGGTCAGATACAGTATGTGCAATCCACCATTGTGCCCGATAGAATAGCATCGGGTATCTATCACGGTACTATTTCTGATGTAGCTGCCTCTCCAAGTGTAGAGGGTCACATCATATCCTCTACTGATATGGATTATGCTTATCCGTCTATTGCCTTTGCTGGAGAAACGGCAGATGAAAACTCCATGATGATGACCTTTTCACACGTAAGCGAGACAGATTTCCCAGGCACAAGTGCTATTTTTTATAATTTTAAAGATGGATTGTATGACAACTATAGCCCCGTAATGACGGTAAAAGAAGGCGAGAGTGAGATTAACTCATTTTTGGCAGACTCCATAGAACGATGGGGCGACTATACCGATGTGCAACCACAATATAATGACCTCGGCTCGGTATGGTTAGTAGGTAGTTATGGCGATGTAGATAGTAGAAATAATGTATGGATAGCCAAGGTGCGAGCTAACAATGTACTGCTCGGGGTAGAAGAGCTGTTTGTGTATCCAAATCCGGCCAATAATTTCGTGAAGATCTCAGCTGTATTTGACCGCAATGAACTTGTGAATATAGAACTGCTCGACTTGCAAGGCCGCGTGGTGAAAAAACTGAATAATCAGCGGGTAGAAAAAGGAAGTATTGAGTTTTTGGTAGATGTGTCTGCGGTAGTGACGGGTAATTATGTGCTTACCATCACCTCTGAGGACGGAGCAACACGTCTCTCACAGAAAGTGCGAGTGGATTAGGCTAATCTATCTATCATACAAACAGAAGTTAAGAACAGCTTAAGTTAAATCTGCTTAATCTGCAGAACTCTTGTAGTAATCCAAAATCCACTACATTTGACCACAATGAATAAAATCCTAGTAATGGGAAGCGGTAGTTGGGGTACGGCATTGGTAAAAATACTGATGGAAAATACCACTATGCGTATAGACTGGTGGGTGCGNAGTGCCGAAATGGCTGAGCATATCAATGCCAAAGGAAGAAATCCAAAATATTTGCGAAGCGTACAACTTGACAAATCACGACTAACTGCTGGAAATGACATTGCAGCACTGGTAGCCGCTAATGATACCATACTGTTGGTTACGCCATCGGCCTTTGTATCAGACATACTCAATAAGCTCAACAATGAGCAGCTTAGAGATAAGAAAATTATATCTGCAATAAAAGGTGTAGAGCCAAACAGCCTGAAGATAGTAGGAGAGTACCTCTTCGAAAATAAAGGCGTGAAGGAACAAAATTTTGGGGTAATTACAGGGCCTTGCCACGCTGAGGAAGTAGCCCAAGAAAAACTAAGTTACCTCACCTTTGCGAGTACCAATACCGCATTTTGTGAGGAGATGTGTGCAGCCTTGGANTGNANCTATATCAAAGTGACGCCAAGTGCGGATATATACGGTACGGAGATAAGTGCNGTGCTCAAAAATGTATATGCGATAGCCGCAGGAATGTGTCATAGCCTAGGTTATGGNGATAATTTTCAGGCGGTATTGGTTAGTAANGCTATTCGCGAGATAAAAAGATTTATAGCGGCGGTACATCCTATAGATAGAGATGCTGATGATAGTGCTTACTTGGGAGATTTGCTCGTAACCGCGTACTCGCAATACAGCAGGAATAGAACGCTAGGAGCGATGCTTGGCAAAGGGTATTCTGTACGGTCAGCACTTATGGAAATGGAAATGGTGGCCGAAGGTTACTATGCCACGGAAAGCATATACAAACTAAACCAAAACTACGGAGTGGATATGCCGATACTCACTTTTGTATATAATGTGATATATGGTAATATGAATACTCAATCAGAAGCGACATTACTTACTCAAAAATTAAACTAAATCCATGCAAAAATTTCTCTCGACACTTATATACGGTACCTTAGCAGTAATCGTTATTATATATTTGTTTTCAGCTATGCATTGGCCTGGTTTTCAGGATGTTGCTTTAGGTATTCTTTGGTTGCATGTGGGAGCATACCTCATCTATTCNCTTACTGCCAAAGGNCAAGAGCCACGTATCATTTATCCTTTGGGAGCACTTACCGTGGTGATATTGGTTAATATTTTCAAGCTTGGTGCNGATACCGCTTGGATAGCCTTTGCTGTTTACTTTTTCTGTGTAGGCTATGCNGCTTTTCACTTACTGGTTAAAAATTATATGGGTAAAAATGAAATATCATTTCTACCCACATTAAATGCCATAGTAGTAGGTGTGTATTTACTCGCGGGTATTATGAAAATAATGCACCTAGAGTTTGCCGATGTTCTTTTTATTGGCAGCAGTGGTGCGGTAGCCTTTATGCTACTACTCACAGGAGCTACTAAGGGATTAAAAAGACAGAAGTAGGGTTGGTCTNNTTAACTAACTGCAGCATTCACATCCATCCAGCCGCCTCCGTTGTAGCATTCTATACCTTGGGCTTGTAAAAACCCAATGGCTTGCCCACTTCTGCCACCACTTAGGCAGCACAAAACGATTGGGTTTTTTATCGCCTCAAATTCGGCTATACGTTGCGGCACTTCGTTTAGCGGTATGTTGATAGATCCTGCCACGTTACCACCCATAAATTCTTCTGGTGTACGTACGTCTATAATCTTGGCTCCGTTCTGTATTAGTTCTTGTATGGTCATTATTGAATAGTTGATTAATTGAATCTTAATTTTTATAAGTCTGAGTTTTTTGCCTCAGCAAAAAGTGCTGAAGACTTTCCTATTAGACAGTTCGCATAGCTTTTAGCCCTCATAAGTAGGTCGTTGTTAACCGAAACTTGAGGGTACCCCAGTGCTGCCAGCTGTCGTAGTATGTTTTCTCGTACGTCTGCAGATTTGTAGGTTGTATCTAAAGTACCATCCACCACATTTATCTCAGCGGATGAAACACCTTCTATCTGAGTTATCTTAGTATTGATGCTATGAGCACATCCGCCACATTTTATGTTGGACAAGTGCAGTGTTTCTGATATCATAGTCCAAAGATAACGGGGTAGACTAGGTGTTTTGGTAACCAAGGTTACTCTAGACTTTATTTGGATTCTTTAGTGTGGTGCTAATAAGTTAGATTTATTCAGTAGTAGTAACTGTACTCTTCTGTTTTGTAGAAGCCAAAAAAGCCAAGACTAAATCCATAATAAAATCCTGATGCACTTATAGAAGGTATAAAGTCAGCAGATGCACTTTTATCCATTATTTCAGCCACATAATAGTCCCATTTAGAATCAAAAGGGCTGCACATGTAGCCAGCTTCTGCACCTGTATTTATACCTTGATGCTTAGCGTTACTCAATGGGATAAGTACACTCATTTTTAACCCTGCATCAAGTACGAGCTCATCACTAGTAAAGTTTATCTTGCCATACGGATCAGACTCTGGGTGTGTGGTGCTGCTTCCTGATCCTGCGAACAAATCGTCAAAAGGGTGTAGTGTAGGATAGAGCTGTTCTTTTTTTTCGTACTTCAATTTTGAAAAATTAATGCCTAAACCTACAAAAGGCGAGATTTCTACTGTCTTACTTTTGATTAAATCTTCGGCGTATTTCACGTGAACGGCATTTCCTATTCTAAGCGAGTAGTTTATACTATCTGTAGCAATGATGTTGAACGAACTCAGATTAAATCCGAAAGACCAATAACTGTTTTCTTGCTGGGAGTGGAGAAAAGCAAATTGAAATATATCAGGTCTATCACTAAAAGTATTGTTAGTGTTAGTTTAAAATAATTGATTGAAGTCATTCATCCCAATTTTTCTTAGGAGATTCCCCGCGTCTATGGAGAAAAAACCTTTTGGCTCAGATGCTTGTAGTCTCAGAGCTTTAGGTTTACTCTTGGTGATTACCAAAGAGTCCCCAGGGTCACTTACTGAATATATGTAATTTGCATTCACGTATGTTGTCTGCTCGTTTTCTTCATAATCATACGTCCATCTAATCGAGAGGGTGTCATTGTAACAACGTGATCNTCTGAATTGATACTTGGTCCAGATCCCTGAAGGTTGGCCGTTCACATAATGTCCTAGGATCATAGTGTCAGTTCCATTCCACTGATATTCTATATGTACACCGCTAAAGTCTGTTGTGATTCTCTTAGTCTGAATTCCAAATTGTCCAGGAATTTTATCGTAAATGGTCCATGTACCATAAGGTACGCTATCTCTGAACTCCCCAGAGTAACGGATTAGGCCGTTGTTATAATATACTGTGAATTTGCCATTTGGCTCAGCGTGTTTTTTTAACGTCTCTTTCCAGAATCCTGTTTCCCAGTAGCCAAGATCATAATCATATTGTGCTAAAGCGGTAAGAGGCAGCAGCGATATTAGTAAGAGTGTTTTTTCATATCTACAATGATAAAACTTTAAATACGGGCAATCTATTGTGCTCCTTCTCATAATGTGAGCTATGCTTATATATCCATTCCAATTGTTCTGCGGCGGTCATTTCCTTGCCATCATCTCGGATTTTNCTTTTTGCTAGTTCAAAATCTGCCTTGAGCTTTGTGTTTTGAGCTAATAACTCTGCCGCCTTATCCTCAAATACATACGGACTATAATGCTCTTTTTGCTGCAGCACAGCGTCAAAAAAGTTCCAATTGAAATACGAGTCTGGACCTTCGGGTTCTAGCATTTCAAGAATAAAACGGTCTTTGTCTGTTTCCATAGGAATGAGATAGTCTCCCTTGCGAAAAGTCCACGCAATGGTGTCTAGTTTAGCACTAGTCTTAGAGTGTAGGTAGTGCTTTTCGTAAGGTGTCTTTACGGTCTTGAAAGAGTCTACGATGTAAGACGCTACACGAATGGTTGAATCTTTTTCGAGTTCTATGAGTTGCACTCCGTTCCATCTTAGTCGGTCTTCTACGGCAGTAAAACCTCGTCGAAGTAGGTAGGCTTTTGGTTTGCTTCTGTGTTTAGAAGCGAGCATGCTCCCTTTATAAAACATGTTCTTAGTCACAGGTTTAGTCCTATCGTAGTAGAGTCTGTCCTCGCCCGTTACTTCACTTTTCTTGTAACCATATTCGTATCCTTTAAACTCCATCTGTACAAAATCAAAATTGTCGACTCGCCAGTCTATCGGCATACTATCTGCAGTGGCTACCGCTTGCTTTTGAGCATCTCTAGATTGTTGTATTACTGTACTCTGCTCGTATGCATACTCTATTGAGCTAAGCAGATAATCATACGTTGCTTCCACTCTTTGTTTGAATGGTTTGAGCATATGCGTCTCCGTGATAAAACCATAAATGTTATGCAGGGTTGTTAGTCCACTGCTATATCTTGGTGAATCATAAAAAGTAGCATACGAGTCTTTCAGTGGTCCGCCCCAGTGGTTTACATAAGGCACTATCTCATTGCCCTTGGCTTTCATTCTACTCTTTATACCAGGAATCATTTTACTGCGTAAATGTTTTCCCATTACTCCACCGAGCTTATCAGGTTGAGTGCTCAGGTAGGTCATCGTGTATTGGTAGTCGGCACCATTGCTCACGTGTGTTTCTATGTATAGATCTGGGTCTATGAGTTGGAGCAGTTTTGTAAAGCTTTCAGCGTTTCGGCTATCGCACTTCACAAAGTCACGGTTGAGGTCTAGGTTCTGAGCATTGCCTCTAAATCCATACTCCTCAGGGCCATCTTGATTGGCCCGGGTAGTGCCATTCCTATTTATGGCTCCGCCAATGTTATAGTACGGAATGCATACCAAGATACAACTATCCAAAAGTTCTTTTCGCTCCATAATGATGTCCCTAAATAACATCATACTAGCATCTACACCGTCAGGTTCTCCAGGATGTATGGCATTGTTAATCAGTATGATAGTCTTTTCCGTCTTGCTTAGTTCTTTTAACTTCTGGCCATATTTGCTAAGGGTAATGGTGTGAAGTGGAATTCCAGCATCGGTCATCCCGTATTCCTCCATCTCAATATTTGGGCTAGAGTTAGCAAGATCCAGCCACCATGTTATGCCTTCGTGATATGAAGCCGATTCTGTGCCTTCAGATTTTTCAAATATGGTTTGGGAAATACTTTTAGACTCTTGGGAACATGCCCATAAAGACCATACGACAATTAGAGGATACAGATACTTCATACGCCAAAAGTAATATTCCCCTTTATAACTTCATTGTGAGGTTTATGTTCCTCTGCGTTATCCCTAATCAAATTCTTCAATTAGAATGCCCATCTTACCTTGTTGAGCGTCACGTACAGCTTCCATGAGTTCAGTTTGATTGCTCATCACAAAAGGTCCGTATTGTGCCACAGGCTCATTAATAGGCTCACCGCTTAATACGATGTATCGCGTTTCTGCTGTAGCCGTTAAGTCAATGGTGTCGCCGTCTAGCTGATAAATACCCATATCCTTAGTAAGTAATTGACCTCCAGTGGTTTTGATCGACCCCTCTAGCACGTACACCAATACATTGTAGGTAGCTGGCACGGGAATCTGTACAGCTCCATCTTTTTGCAGTTCACCGCGTAGGAGTAGTTGCGGGCTGTAGGTAGGAGCAGGGCCTTTGGTTCCTTTGTATTCGCCGCTTACTATCCATATTTTGCTTTTGTCTTCTGCTACAAGAGGTGTGTCTTCTAGCTGAATGGGCTGATAGTAAGGAGCAGCCATTTTATGCTTGGCGGGAGCATTTACCCAAAACTGAATAAACTCTAACTCGCCGCCTTCGGCTACCATATCTTTTGGGAATCGCTCACTATGAGTGACACCGCGTCCTGCAAACATCCACTGTGTGCCCCCGGCATGTACGGTGGCGTGTTCACCTAAGGAGTCTCTGTGCTCCACTGCTCCTTTGAACACAAAGGTGACGGGCGAAAATCCTCGATGCGGATGTGGTCCTACGCCTGCTTCTTGCGGTCGCTGCCCACCTGGTAGGTGATTATGCCAATGATGTATGAGCAAAAACGGGTCAACGTTTTCTATGGTTCTATTGGGAAGAGGTTGGTCTATTAAGTGGCCGCCCATGTTCACTTTGTCAGCGGGGTAAATGCGTTGTAAGCTTCTATGTTTCATTATGAAGGCAAAATTACATGTATATACACGTAATTTTATATTNATTTATCTTATAGACTTATATTGTTCGTATTATTTCTCTGGATTGGGCCGGTACCTGCGGTGCATACCGATGAGTAGTTTGCGGAGTAATTGGTCTTTGCAAAGGCGGTAGTGGGAGTGGGTAGGCTTGCGGAAAAGTGCACTTAGCTCGTGTTTGCCAAATTTCATGTCTCCAAGCATTAAGGTTTCAAGAATATCCTCATCTTTCCAGTTCATCGCAATTTTAAACTTGCGTAGAATGATATTATTGGTCAAAATTTCTTCGGGTTCGGGTTGAGCTCCTTCTCGCTTACCTCTTTTTAGGTTGATTAGTCCATTCAGAAAACCCGCCAGCTCACGATGTGTTGCTTCTCTAAACTCATCGTTATCATCGGCATATAGGAGTGCCTTTACGTCAAAAAGCTTAATTTTTATACCACCCGATACAAAGATGTCGAGCATTTCTTGGTTTTTAAAATCAAAGGCGTAGCGTGTACGGCGTAGTATGTCGTTGGTGGTCATGTAACTTAGCGAAGGTAAGGCTAAAAAGTGTTTTAGTGGTGATGCTTTGGTTGATGCATCTGCCTTTTATCAATATTTATCTTAAACTTTGGCTCATGACGAATAAATTTGCCCCAATGTCTCGCGTAGCCATACACACACTCGGATGTAAGCTCAATTTTTCGGAGAGTAGCACCATTGTTCGCCAGTTAGAAACCAATGGTTTTGAGCGGGTAGACTTTTCGGATGAGGCTGATATCTATATTATCAACACATGCTCGGTAACCGATAATGCTGATAAAAAATGCCGTACGACGGTAAAAGGTGTATTGAAGCAAAATTCGGAGGCGTATGTTGTGGTAATAGGATGTTACGCACAGCTCAAACCCAAAGAGATTTCGGAAATACCCGGAGTAGATATGGTACTTGGGGCGGCCGAAAAATTTAATATGATAGAGCATCTTCATTCGTTAAAAAAAGAAGAAAAGGCCATTGTATTTAATAAGAACATAAAAGAGACACAAGATTTTATTCCGGCATTTAGCTATGGCGATAGAACGCGAAGTTTTCTCAAAGTACAGGATGGTTGTGATTATTTCTGCTCCTTTTGTACCATACCTTTAGCAAGGGGCAAGAGTAGAAATGCAANTGTAGCCCAAACAGTGGCAAAAGCCAAAGAAGTGGCAGCTACCAAGATAAAAGAAGTAGTCATCACAGGAGTCAATATTGGCGACTTTGGTGCAGACCAAGATTATGCAGAGACTTTTTACGACCTCATTGTAGCGTTGGACAAGGTAGATGGTATAGAACGCTATCGCATAAGTAGTATAGAGCCTAACTTGCTTAGCAATGAGATAGTAGACTTTGTAGCAGCGAGTGACAAATTTGTTCCTCATTTTCATATTCCTCTCCAGAGTGGCGATAATGAGATCCTAACCAAAATGCGTCGGAAGTATCTCAGTGAGTTATACACCGATCGTATCGCTCGTATCAAAAAACAAATGCCCGATTGCTGCATAGGTGTAGATGTGATAGTGGGTTTCCCGGGAGAGACAGAAGAACATTTTCTGAACACCTATAAGTTTCTGAATGAGCTAGATATAAGCTATTTACATGTGTTTCCTTATTCTGAGCGTAATAACACTACGGCTAAAAAAATGGCAGGAAAGGTGACTAAGGCAGAGAAGACAGATAGAGCTCAACGATTACGTATACTAAGTGCTAAGAAGAAACGCTTTTTCTATGAAACTCAATTGGGTAAGCCCATGACTGTGCTATGGGAAGAGGAACGTCAAGGTAATAATATGCAAGGATTCTCTGAAAACTATATTCGTTTTGAAGCACCTTATGATGCTGCAAAAGTGAATACATTAGAATCACTCACATTTGACGAGATAAATGAAAGCGGACTGGCTAAATCAAGTCTGAAGGAGCATCTGCAGTAGCTCTGATTTTATAGCCTAATAATACCAATACGATCAACAGCACAAACCCTAGTGTGCTTATAATGAGTCCCGTGGACCAATACTGGGGTGCGTAGGTAAGTGATAGTGTAGACCCTATTTCTGATTGTATCGCCAACTTTCCGTTGTCATCCGTTGTTTTTCCACCAATGCATTGCCAATATGGGCTAAAGTTCAACATTGTTTTTGTGGTTTCATGTGTTGCAATCAATTGCACTTTACCTTGCCTATTGGCTACTATATTAGCATCAAAGATTGCCGTGTTGGTGTTATGCTTAATATGGTCGAGTAGCGGGTAGTTGGTGTTTACGAGGTGCTTGTCCGAAGCAATGAGGATGTGCTGATATTGTTGAGTTTGGTCTTCTATGGCCACTATCGCGGAGCCGCTTAGCATTTCATTGCGGTTGTATGATTGCTCAATGTCTTCGGTGTTTTGAGATGTGGTGAAACTCTTGCTTATGCTTAGCACATTAGCGGTATTGTATCCTAATGAAATGAGGAGCAGAATAGCCACATGATTCAAGTTGACGTCTACTTTTTTTAGTGCGAAAGGAATGATGAGAAGTAGAGCTAAAATAGGACCAATTAAAAAACGATATGGAGCTCTAAAGTTTTCGAATACGGGTAAATATGTGTTGGCTAAGTACCAGGGGTTGGCATAATTAGGTGAATTCCCCATCCCAAACCAAACGAGAATGGCGATGACGAAGAGAAGAAACTTCCAATTGGCAAGTCGAGGTAAAAAGTATAGAGCCATAATAGGAACTATAAGACCGATTCCTATTCCGTGTTCCCACCAGCCGTGATATGTTACACTTTGGCTTGCGGAATATGGCTTGGCATCTACCAAGGCTAAAAACAATTCTTGAAGGTTGATACCTGCCACATCATTAAATACACGGGGGCTACCTCCGAACACATCAAAAAACGGATAAATTTTAACGCCCATAAGCAGAATACTTCCTATGCCCAATCCAGCCTGAAACAGAGAGAACCGATACCGCGGCCACGTAGCTGCAAAAATGATAGGAACAAGACAACATAGGGTAATCATAAGCACAGGCAATGAACCGCCTAGTATCATCTGGCTATATACGATTATTATCACTAGACTATTCTTCCAGTTTATGCCATTCCTATATTGGTGATAGATACTATAACCCAACAAGGGCAAAAGATGAAAGTATAAGAAATTGGAATGGCCAGCCTCTATGATATGGTGGGCAAAGTATCCCAAACTGCCGTATGTTAGAGCTAAGAGAAAGGAAATAATCGTGTTGGGGAAAATACACTGTGATAATCTGTAACAGAAATACATGCCTACGCCATAAGCAGCCAAAACTGTTATCTTGTGGCCAATAACCGCACCAAATAGGAGCGGGAATATATTGAATATACCAAAGGTCATACTCTGAGGATCGGCCCATAAATCTATGCCTCCATTCAAATTTTGGAGGTACATAGGAAACTGACCGTACTTAAAAATTAACAGCCGAATAGCCTCGTATGATGTATAAGTTAGCGAATGATCCAGAGAGCCAAATTTGCCCCAGTGAAATGGAAGCCATAGTCCTGTTATCAAAAGAGCATACCCAACCAAGCCAACAGGAACAGCCCACGGTGCATTTCGTTTGAAATAATCTGCAAGTTTTCGTAAGTGATTCAGGATGTTTTCGGGCACGTTACTTTTTTTGTCAAAACAACACAATTTATTTGAAATACACGAGAGGTATTATTGAAATGACAGCTCAAACAAACCTTGTCTGGCGTGTTTCTATGAAAGTTCTTTTTCGTGTTCTTAATTTTAGGCCGTTAATTCGCACCAACATAAAAATATGTATCCTACTTTATACGACGCAGTGCTCGATCTTTTTGGACTGAGTATTCCCCCTTTCAAAATTGTAATGATGTTTGGTTTTTTCGTGGCATTGGCTTTTTTGGCTGCGAATTGGGTGATGACACTCGAGTTCAAGCGTAAAGAAGCCTTGGGAGAGGTGAAGGCATTTCAAAAACCAGTGGAAAAACCAAATGCCGTGTGGGAATATATTTCTGCAGCTATCATTGGTTTTATATTCGGATTCAAGATTATCTATCTGGCCTTAAATTTTAGTGAGCTATCCGCTAATCCTCAGGCATTTATACTGTCTACCGAAGGTTCACTGCTCTGGGGAGTCCTGCTTGCGGGCGTATTTATCGGGATGAAATACTATCAGCTGAGCAAGGAGCCCGAATATGTGGAAGGTAAGACATATACTTTTCATCCTTACATGATGATGGGGAACCTCACCCTCATTGCAGCCGTAACAGGATTTGCTGGGGCTAAACTTTTTCATCATCTAGAGGAATATGAGAAGTTATTCCAAAACCCCATGATTTTATTTATAGATCCATTCAGTGGGCTTACATTTTTTGGTGGTCTTGTAGGTGGAGCTATTGGAGTGTTGTGGTATACGGGGAAAAATGGTGTGAACTGGAAGCATATGCTTGACATAGGTGCTCCTGCTATGATACTCGGATATGGTGTAGGACGAATGGGATGTCATTTTAGTGGCGATGGAGACTGGGGTATAGAGAATCTTGCTCCAAAACCTGATTGGTTGAGCTGGTTGCCGGATTGGGCTTGGGCGTATGACTATCCTAATAACGTACACGGATGGATATTAGAGAATCCTGTGTGGCCTACTCCCGTATACGAAATAGCGATGGCACTTACCATTTTTGTAATACTGTGGTCCGTTCGTAAGAAATTTGCACCTGGTGTTTTATTTTCTATCTATTTCATCTTCGCGGGTATCGAACGATTTTCGATAGAGAGCATACGTGTGAATCCAGATCAATTTAAAGGAGTATCATTTACACAAGCGGAGATTATCTCGATGGCAATGATGCTGTTTGGCGTTATTGGGATTTTTTATTTCAATCGCATTGCCAAAAAAGAAACGAGTGCTTAATCCTTAGTAAGGAGTTACTCGCACCTTCTTTCTTTTCAGTCGGGTATTATTTGTTTTGGCAATTACATCCTTGGTTCGCTCCTTTTTTATAGCGACAAAAGTGCATTCCAATTTGGATTCTATGAAGCCTACTTCGTAAGGTTTTAACCCAGCTTGTTTCATCATTAGCCCCGCCACATCACCTTTAGATATTTTGTCTTTTTTGCCTCCTGATATGAAAAGCGTAGCCCACTCTGACGGTTGCAATGCCTTATTGATTGCAAGTTTAGTCTCGGGAATATCCGGCATATATTCGGGTACTTCTTGGCCTTTTTGTGCGAGAATATAGGCAGTTCCTTCGGCATTCATACGAGCAGTACGTCCGTTACGGTGTATGTATTCTTCCTTCCTACTAGGTAGCTCATAATGGAGAATGAAACCGAGTTCAGGTACATCTATGCCGCGAGCTGCCAAGTCGGTAGCTAGTAGTACTTGATGCGTGCCATTTCTGAATTTGATGAGTGCACTCTCTCTATCACGCTGTTCTAATCCGCCATAAAATACACCGTGAGACACGCTGTGTTGCGATAGGAAATCGGAAACCGCACCAATAGTATCTTTGAAATTACAAAAAATAATGCCTGGCACATTGCCTATATGTTGTAAGGTTTGGATGAGGTGTGGTAGCTTTTCCCCATAAGGGGCCACTGTGAGTACTTCCGTGAGCTTACTCTCCTGCGTGGCCAAAAAGTTGACGTTAATCGGATGATTGAGTTGGGTATACGTAGGGATGTCTACCGCCTGAGTTGCAGAAGTGAGGATTTTCTTCTCTACGGCCGATAGGTGGTCAATAATCGCAATCATCTCTCCTTCAAAACCTATCTCCAGCGACTTGTCAAATTCGTCTAAAATAAGCGTTTTGATGTGGCGAGTTTCAAAAGCTCCGCGATGAAGGTGGTCGGCAATTCTACCCGGAGTGCCTACTAATATAGCCGGGCGAGTTTCGATGTCTCTTCGGTCTTGGGAGCTACTTCGTCCTCCATATACTACGTTAGTTTTGTGCCCGGAACCCATAGAGCGTGCTACTTGCTCTATCTGTATAGCAAGCTCACGAGTAGGTGCTATGATAATGGCTTGTATCTCTTTTATTTCAGGGTTAAGCGACTGTACTAGCGGTAATAAAAAAGCCAATGTTTTGCCACTGCCCGTGGGGGATAGGAGTACAATGTCATTTTGTTTCGCAAAGGCAGATTGGGTTTGTAGCTGCATCTCGTTGCATTGTACTATCCCTAATTTATTTAGGATTTCAGCCTGTGTTTTTATACCGTTCATATTGGAGGGACAAAGCTACGTATAATAAGTACTGGATTGTTTCGTCTTTCTAATACAGCACCCGATGCCCCAGACCACGCTCACTAATAATGTCTGATAAGGATTTTTCCTCTAGTTTGCTGTCTAGCCAGCCGATGATGTCAAAGTAAAAAAATGGACGTTGTTCGAATTTGTTTTGAGCCACTTTGTACATGGCAGTTCTCAGATTGGCCAACTCGTTTTTCACCTCGATAGTGGGGAGCTTAGCACAAAGACGTAAAAACTGCATAATCTCTACTTGAAATTGGTCTAGTTGCTTATTGCGGGCGAGGTAGCTATACACACTGCGTATATTCTCAAAAATGTACTCGGTTTCTTGTAGTTCGAAAAGTGATGTTAGCTTGAGAATACGTGAGAATATCTGTAAATCTGGTCGGCCGGTAATATCCATATTGTAGATAATCTTATCTAAATAGAAAATACATTTTTGATGGTCTTGGTGACCAAAGTAGATGCACGCTATTTTGTAGTAAATGCTGTTTACATATCCCGCATTGTGTTTCTTATTGAGTTTTTCAAGAGGCTCTAATATCTTATTAATCAGTGATATGCCGCCTTCAAAATCGCCCCGAATGGTGTGTAGGTTAAGCGAGTGGGTAAGGATGTACTTGAAATGCGTTTCGCGTAGCAAATGGATGTCTGGCAGGCTGGTATCGAAAGATAATGCCTCAAACTTAGTAAGAAGTATGGCATACTTTTTCGAAGCATTGAGTCGGTAAAGGCAAAGCAACTGATAATTGAGCAGTTTGAGGTAAACTTCCTTGTAATGCTTATTTAGTTCGTAGTCTTCATATATATGCACCAATGATGAGGCGTACTTGTAGCTTTGCAAAAAATTACGCTGAGCATAGTGGTAGTGATACAGCATTCTGTTATACACAATCCTATTAAACAAGGATAACTTTGAATAATGCACATCCTCGGTGATACGATGCAGCTCTTGCTCTAGTTGGTAGTATTCTTCTTCGTTTTTACTGAATCTATGTTTCAGGTAGAATTGCCTGAACTGCAGGTATCCATCCATCAATCGCTTGGTTTGCGGATTGATATCGCTATAAAGTCTAAACTCCGAAACCATCTCGGGTTTAGACATCGTTTCGTAATAGTAGGTTTCTTCGTCTACCAGTACGGCGTCGTTTATGATTTTATTGGTTGTCTTAAAATGGATGGCCTTCTTCTTCCACTTTTCGGCTTGTTCTGGTAGGTTTAGTCCTTTCAGAATGCTGTAATTCTTGAGCAAGTTTCGGTATTCTTCAAAAGGAGTAAGCACTTGCTGTGCACGCAGGTGTTCTAATATTTTGGTGTATAACTCATTTTGCACATTGGCTAGTTGATGTGTTTTAAGTTTTGGGATAGCTTGGAGCAGTGTGGTGCTGTCGTATTTCTTTTGTTTGAGTAGTATTTGGTATACTTTCACATAGAAATAGGTGCTATACGGCTCCCGGGACCACTTACGCGACAGTAATAACTTCTGCGACTTATTGAGTGAGTTGATTAAGGTGAATAAGTCATTTGTTTTTTTATGCTTCATAAAAATGGTAATGCAAATATCTAATAATCTTTTGTTTGTGTTATTTTTATGAAAATATGTGTCGTATAAAATGGTATTTTTGATTTGTGGGTATTAATAATTTTTTGCCCCTTCGTGTCAGTGTTTTAGTATTTGTGAAGGCTTCTTGCTAAAAGCATTGAGCTATTTGCGGTTCGCACTGTTTTAGTTTAATAAAAATTTAACTTAATTCGCCAAATACAAATAAATCGATTTGGGAAAAAAAATTAACTTTATTGTTCTGACCTTGTTAGTGCTACTGAGCCTAGTGATGGCAAGTAATTATACCGAGCTAAGCAGTGCCATAGATGGTGCAGATACAGCTTGGATGCTTGTATCGAGTGCTTTAGTACTTTTAATGACACCCGGTTTATCTTTCTTTTATGGAGGTATGGTGAATAAGAAGAGTATCATCTCTACCATGTTACAGAGTTTCATTGCTCTTGGAGTGATTAGTGTCTTATGGGTCGTAGTAGGTTTTAGTTTAGCCTTCGGTGATAGTATAGGTGGTATTATTGGTAACCCACTTACCTATTTCAATTTTAAGGGAGTAGGGGCGGAGCCCAATCCTGAATTCTCGGCTACTATTCCATTCCTACTTTTTGCCATGTTTCAGCTCAAGTTTGCAATTATTACTCCTGCACTTATTACAGGTAGTTTGGCGGAGCGTATACGTTTTAGAGCGTATATACTTTTTATGGTATTGTTTAGCGTACTCATTTATAGCCCACTTGCTCATATGACTTGGCATCCAGAGGGTATCTTTCGTAATTGGGGTGTGTTAGACTTTGCTGGAGGTACAGTAGTACATATGTCGGCTGGATTTGCTGCTTTGGCAGGAGCAGTATTTCTCGGTAAACGAAAAGAACATTCAGAAACACCAGCTAACGTACCTTATGTTATACTGGGAACAGGATTATTATGGTTTGGTTGGTTTGGGTTCAATGCAGGTTCGGCTCTCGGAGCCAACGGTGATGCCGTTATCGCTTTTGCTAATACGAATGTAGCATCTGCTACGGCTATGATAACGTGGGTTTTTTATGAGCGAATGGTCGGACGTAAGATGTCTGCTATAGGTGCTTGTATAGGTGCAGTCGTAGGACTTGTAGCGATAACTCCTGCTGCTGGATTTGTAAATATAGGTCAATCGATATTTATCGGTTTTGTAGCATCATTAGTTAGTAATTGGGCTATTCGCCTTAGAACTAAATCAAACTTGGACGATACACTAGATGTATTCCCAAGTCACGGTGTAGGAGGAGTAGTAGGTATGATACTTACCGCGGTATTTGCTGCCGAAGTAGGATTGGTGTACGGAGAAATAACTACATTTATGTATCACATGCTTGCTTTGGTAATCGTTTCTATATTCACCTTTGGTGGTAGTTGGTTGCTGTACAAATTTGTAGATATGCTCATCCCTATGCGTGTACGTTCGGATCAAGAAGATAGAGGGCTAGACATTAGCCAGCACGGCGAGCAAATGCTCTAAGGTAGATTAGTAACTACTCAGTATTCGCTGCTTGAGCATTGTCGATATCCGTCGGCCGTACCCAGATGCATCACAGCTGTAGGTGTCGTACTCTTGCGTAGTTAGCATACCAAGTACCGCTCCTGTTACTTGGTTCTTGAACACAATGTCTTTTTGAAAGAGGGTATTCACCGTAGCTTCTTTTTCCTCAGAAGTTTGTTGACTAAAATCAACCTTGTTTCTCTGGAGACAGGTTTTGAACATAGCTGTAATAATCTCATGCTGAAATTTGAGAATAGGGCGTAACGTATCATTCTGAAATTGTTCTGCCGTGGTGATGTTAAGAGTTTTGTTTATCGTGCTGATAGATGGGCGTAAGCCGAGAATCCCTTGTGTGCGGTGCATATCATTAATCAACCTTTTTAAACACCAATAGTTCAGTGCCATCTTCGTCATACATAAAGAGCTGTAACACTTCTATTTTGTATGACCTTACACGTGCTAAATTGGCGTTGAATTGATTGCTCAATTCCATATTCTGACACATCATTTTAGTGCCTGCCAGTGGGCCAAATTTTAAGTCAGTGGGGGTAAGTATTTCTAGAGATATTTCCGTGCCTACGCTCGTAATAGGAGCGAAGTATGATACCATGGACCCTGAGCATATGAAGTGGATGAGCACCCAATTCCCCCGTGGGCAATACCTATACTGTCCCAACGGAAGTCATCTAGCAATGTATGATGATCAAGAAGCGTTTTTTGAAGGACTTATTGGCTGGATAAAGGGTGTGGATGAGAACAAGGAATAATCTTTGTGGATGTTTTTAATGATTTTGTCTTGTTGATTGAAAGACGATGTCCTGTTATAGTCTTCTGTCGATGATTGCATAGTTTAATCATGAATATCTATCCTCCAGCATGACTTTTTTTTACTTGCTAACCTCAAAGTGTCCATTGCTCAACAAAAAATAGATGCACCAAAATATTTTTCATTCATTTTGCGTAATATTGCCAACTAAGATACACGAAATACATTCATGAAATACGTAATTAGAATTGTCCTTTTAGCAGTAATAGCAGTGTTGGCTTACTTGTCTATAAACACCGTAGCATCTGACATCAAATATGCAAAAGAAGTAGAGGAGAAAGAAGCAGCCGTAATTGCTAAGTTGAAAACGTTGAAAGACGGACAAATGGCTTACAAAGATGCGAACGGCAGATTTGCAGACAACTTCGACGACCTATTAGATTTCATGGAAAATGGACAGAAAAAGGTGTTGATACAGAGTGGCTCTGCAGACGACTCGACTACCGTAGTAGTGACCTCAGAAAAATTAGTAAGTATAAAAGAATCACTTTTTGCAGAAGTGGATGTTCCTAGTCTGAAATACCTTCCGTTCCACGCTGATTCGGTAGTATTCAAAATTGCAGCTGGTGAAATCAAGAAAAATAACGTTACTGTTCCTGTTTTTGAGATCAAGGATCCTAAGCCATTCAGCATACAACGTCAAGAAAAAAACGATCCGCTTAAGGTAGGTTCTATTTTTGAGGTGAATTATAACGGTAACTGGAACTAAGTAGGTCTGAATAGACCATTCCAGATGAGCGAACAAATAACGTATCATAACGCTCTGAGCGACCGTCTGGTGGTGTGTCATTTTACATCACATACACAGTTTGTGGTTTATAGCAAAGAGCTGATTATCAAGTATCAAAGCGTAACTACTGATGGTGAACTTCCTCCTCTCTTGGTTAATGCTATTTTTAGTGAAACGCACCTCGTACGTGTAGCGGATAAGTTTACATTGGCTCCATTAGGTGAGGTAGATTATTCACCTTATTTCAATTTGAATCACAGAGAAGGGCACAATCTAGCAACGGAGGATACCGAACTTTTCACAGTAGTATACAACGATACACCTCTTGCTGTGCAAGGGCAGTTGGTAGGCGAAAAACTCACTACGGATATTAGCTTAACCTATCACTACGGATTATCCAAAGCACATAAAAATGCTCTTTACTTTTATTTAGTAGACGATATACTTACAATATTGGCGTGGCACAAAGGGGAGTTTATTTTAGCTAACAGATATGCCGTAGCTAATGATGAAGAGCTTTTTTACTACGTGATGTTGGTCATTAATCAATTAGAGTTATCGGCATCAGACCTGCATTTCGAATTAATAGGATCTTCATCACAGTATGAACAATACACTGGGTTATTCAAAAAGTATGTTTCTCCGCTTCAAAGCACGCAAAGTGCTAAAACATCGAGTGATGATGCCTCTAATGTTCTAGCTCAATTTTTTGGTACATGCGTATTGTAAGTGGTGAGCACAAAGGGTTTAGATTCCCACAACGGAATATGCCGCACGCCAGGCCTACGACCGATAGAGCCAAGGAAGCACTTTTTAATATACTTGATCAACGCTATCACTATGATGAGCTTAAGGTGCTGGATTTGTATGGTGGCTTAGGCAGTATTGCCTTAGAGTTTTGTTCAAGAGGCGTTCAGAATGTTACTGCTGTAGATGCAAGCAGAAAATCTGTAGTTTACATCAAAGAAGTAGCCGAAAAGTTAAAGGCTCCACTGACGGTTACTCAAATGAAGGTATTGCCATTTTTGAAAAAAACGGAAGAACAGTACGACATCATTTTTGCAGACCCTCCGTATAATATGGCAAAAGAGATAGACTTGCTCATCTCCCAATTAGCCGATAATCAACCTTTTACATCTGAGGGTGTTTTTATACTAGAACATCAGTCCATGTCTCAAATAAATCATCCTGCCATAACCGAAACGCGTCACTATGGTCAGAGTACCTTTTCTTTTTTTAACTTCGTATAAGTATGAGCAGAAAAGCACTTTTCCCTGGGACCTTCGACCCGTTCACCAATGGACATCTCGATATCGTACAGCGAGGACTTAAGATTTTTGATGAGATAGTAGTTGCTATAGGAGTAAATAGTGGTAAGAAACATCTTTTTGACTTAGAACAACGTACACATTTTTTGGAATTGCTTTTTGGTGACGAGCCGCGAGTAACGGTAGTTCATTATGAAGGACTAACTGCTAAATTTGCAGAGAGCATAGGTGCACAATTTATACTAAGAGGGCTGCGTACCACACAGGATTTCACCTATGAACAGCAGATTGCCTATGTGAACGAGGACCTAACGGATGCTGTACAAAGTGTATTTGTAATGAGTGATCAGAAAAATGCTTCTGTAAGTTCTACCATTGTACGTGACTTAATTAAGTACCAAGGTGCTTACGAGCGTTATATTCCCGAGGTGATATATAAAGAGATAAATAAAGGTTAGTTGCCTTTACAAAAAGTCGACTTTGCCCGTATCTAAATTGTAATATGCAGGCACAATAGTGACGCCACTATTAGCAATGGCATCGCGTATGATGTCCGAGCGTGATTCTAAATCGTTCACTGTTTTTTGAGCGTTGATTTTTACGACGTCATTTACCGAAGAACCCGAAGGAGCTGAAGCTAAGGCCGGAGTAATATGAGATAAAAGATGATTGAGATTATATCCATTATCACCGCCAGCTAGAGCAGCTGTCACTGCACCACAACTCTGATGACCAAGTACCACTATTACCTTGCTTCCGCAGTGAGCTACGGCATATTCTATACTTGCTATAGTAGATGTATTTGCTACATTGCCTGCTACACGTAACACAAATAATTCGCCTAGCCCAGTATCAAAAGCGAGCTCCGGAACTACTCTGCTATCAGCACAACTAAGCACGATAGTGTGGGGTTGTTGCCCATTAGTCAGCTCTTCTCTGCGTTCTGCGTTTTGAAGCTTTCCTTCTAATTTATCGGTAATAAATCGCTCATTACCCGCTTTTAGTCTATCTATTATCTGTGCGTTGGTCATTGGTGGTTTTTTAAAATTGTTGGGCCAATAGTACCGAAAATTATTCGAAGTTATCCCACCATCTTTGATCGTGACGGTCAGCTACGCTAAATAGTTGACCAATTGGTGGTGTAGATACCAGGTAGTTTTTTTTCTGAGCTTCGGAAGTAAATCGGTTTATGGGTTCTTTCCAGTGGTGCATAGCAAGGGCAAAACCGCCCCAGTGTACGGGCATTATTTTTCGTACGCCTACGTCTTCTGCTGCTTGTACGGCTTCCTCGGGGTACATATGAATGTCGTGCCACGATGTGTTGTACTGACCACATTCCAAAAATGCAAAATCAAAAGGACCTAACTGTTTGCCGATTTCTGTAAAATGTGAGCCGTATCCGCCGTCGCCACTAAACCATATTTTCTCCATAGGAGATGTAATCGCCCACCCTCCCCATAAACAGCACGACTGGTCGCTGATGGCCCTGCCGGAGGCGTGTCTTGTTGGTGTGAAGGTGATATTTAGTTCGTTAAAAGTGTGCTGCTCCCACCAATCAAATTCTCTGATGACATCGGAGGATATGCCCCATTTTTGGAGGTGTCTGCTCGCTCCGAGTGCTACGTAGTATTGCTTCACTTTAGGTTTTAGTAGGTTTATACTTGCCATGTCCAAATGGTCGTAGTGGTCGTGGGTCAACAGTACAAGGTCGATAGGCGGTAGCGTGTCAATTATGTCCAACGTATTTTCCGAAAATCGAGGTACTGCAAAAGGAGAAACCGGTGCGGCATTGGGTCCGAACATAGGGTCTATGAGGAGGGTTTTGCCTGCTATTCGTATGAGTAGGACCGAGTGCCCAAACCATACAAATTTTGCTTTTTCTGAAGGGGATAGAAATTGCTCCACGTCAAAATCGAGAATAGGCAATGGTAGCTTAGGAATTCTTCCCTTTTTGCTAAATAGCTGCTTGTAAACTAGTTGGGGAATTTCCCATGCCTTTATATCTATGCCCGTGCGTTCGTAGTTGTAAAATTTCTTTTTTATCCAACGTTCAGATTTGGCGTATCGCTCTTTTAGTTCTGGAGTTATTTTTCCTCCAAATTGGCTAAAGAATTGCATTGTTATATGCGGCTAGCGGCGTTAATGTCTTTGTTCTCAAGATGCTTTAGTGTCTGCGGAAATTTCACGAGGTTTATCATCGCTAAGCCTAGTTTTTCGCTTGTCGTTACACTTTTCAATTTGCGAAGCAATGGAAATAATGGACTTGTGACGATATAGATGTACTTATACCAGCTTGTGCCATAGCTCACACTCTTATCAGGAATGAGTGCTCCCAGTCTAAACATATAAGCATCTTTGAATCCCTTGTTTAGAATGTAGTTTTCGGTTTTTCCTTTTACCCGTGCCCACATGGTTTTACCTTGTTCGGTAGAGTCGGTGCCTGTTCCGCTTACATAAGTAAGCACCATATTAGGATTGGCGTCGTGGCAGGTGTCAGCAAGAGATTTTGTGACGGTATATGTCAATGTGTTAAATGCTGCTTCATCCTTGCCTACGGAGGTTACTCCCATACAATGAAAACATGCATCGTAGGCTGTAAGTTGCTCTTGGATAGACGAAAAATTGGTAAAGTCCTTGTGAATAAGCTCGGATAACTTGGGGTGCGTTAGGTTTAGACTTCTTCTTGAGAGTAAAAGGATGTGCTGTACTTCGTCATGTTTCAAACACTCATTGAGTACTGAGCGGCCCACCATACCTGTAGCCCCTGTGATTATTATGTTCATGCTGCTTTTTTTAAGGTTAATTATTGGAATAGATCAAGCCATATTGCTTCGTTCTATGCCATATGATTGCGAATATCGCTATTGCTAACTGAAGTTGTTTTGCAATAAGGATGAAACTTAGGTATTCATACATCAACTGAAATCGCCTTTGGTTAATTCTGAATAGAGATTCACATAACTCTCGCTATATTTGAGATATGAAAAACTTACAACTGACACTTCTCTTTCTTCTTGTTTGTCTTGTTGCACAAGCTCAGCAACCTAAATGGGCATCTTCATTTCTTCACGCTACTTCTGGTTTTGTGAGAGACATTACGGTANATACCAATGGCAATGTTTTTAGTGTAGGCTATTTTTATGGTCACGTTACCAATCCTGCTAATACACCGGCTGATATTTTTGCCTCTCAGGGTGAGGCAGATCTTTTTTTTACAATAGGGTGAACTACTTAGATGAAGTGGCAGTGTTTTAACTGCCATTTTGATATCGGAGTGAAAGTGCATCACATAGCGTATTTTTGTAACCATGCAT
>JGI26082J51739_10000320_pt1 | contig 30021 bp, 26 predicted proteins | sample SaaInl5LU_22_DNA_FD_51739 | JGI IMG/M metagenome (IMG submission 51739)
ACGTTGCCGTGGTGTTGACGGCTGATGCGAATAAACGGCTTCTCCGTGCGGGGGTCGATGCCCGCCTCTGCGCTTGCCTCACTCAGGGTGGCGCCTAGCGCCGCGGCACTGGCCGTTGCGGTCTCAAGGGTATCCAGATTCAGGTGCATGCCATCGGCCAGCGCCTCTAAGGCCTCTTGGTCCATGAAGTGGCTGAGTCGGGTAATAACGGCCTGAGCGGTTTGGTGAATACTGGCTAACTCGACCAACTCATCGCCGGCGATTTCCCGCGAGTTAGCGCCGCCTGTTTGTACTTTCGCGTCCTTGGTGGCGATGCGCAGCAGAAAGGCGTCTAGCGCCAGTCCGTCCTTTAGGTACTGTTCTTCCTTGCCGGCCTTCACTTTGTAAAGCGGTGGCTGGGCAATATAGATGTGCCCACGCTCAACCAACTGTGGCATTTGACGATAGAAGAGCGTCAATAACAGCGTGCGGATATGAGCCCCGTCCACGTCAGCGTCGGTCATGATGATGATGCGGTGGTAACGCAGTTTTTCGACATTAAAGTCATCCGCACCACTCTTGCCGTCACTGGCACTGACCTGACCAATGCCTGTACCCAAGGCCGTGATGAGCGTGAGGATCGTTGCTGGTCAGCAGCTTTTCGTATCTGGCCTTCTCGACGTTTAGAATTTTGCCGCGCAGCGGCAAAATAGCTTGGAACTTGCGGTCGCGGCCCTGTTTGGCAGAACCCCCAGCGGAGTCACCCTCCACCAGGTAAATTTCGCACAGGGCAGGGTCTTTTTCTTGGCAGTCGGCGAGCTTCCCAGGTAAACCCATGCCGTCCAAAACCCCTTTTCGACGGGTCATGTCGCGTGCCTTACGTGCCGCCTCACGGGCTCGGGCCGCCTCGATAATCTTGCCGCAGATCGTCTTTGCGTCGTTCGGCCGTTCTTGTAAGTAGTCGGAGAGTAAACGGCTAACGATGTCTTCAACTGGCCCACGCACCTCACTGGAAACCAGCTTGTCTTTGGTCTGGCTTGAAAACTTGGGCTCTGGCACCTTGACGGACAGGACGCAACAGAGGCCTTCGCGCATGTCGTCGCCGGTCACCTCAACCTTGGCCTTTTTAGCAAAGTCGTTTTCTTCAATGTATTTGTTGATCACCCGGGTCATCGCCGCGCGCAAGCCGGTTAGGTGGGTTCCGCCGTCGCGCTGGGGGATGTTGTTGGTGAAGCAGAGGACCTGCTCATTGAACCCGCTATTCCACTGCATGGCAACTTCAACGCCGACATTGGTGCCTTGGTCACTGTCGCGATCTCCCAATGCGTGAAACACATTAGGGTGAAGGACAGTCTTGTTGGTGTTGATGAACTCCACAAACCCGCGCACACCGCCGGCACCGGAAAAATCGTCTTCCTTTCCTGTTCGCTCGTCTTTCAATTGAATACGAACGCCGTTGTTGAGGAAGCTCAACTCGCGCAGGCGCTTGGCCAATATGTCGTAGTGGAAATCCGCGTTTTGTTGAAAAATTTCGGAGTCGGGTAAAAAGTGAACTTCCGTACCCCGTTTCTCCGTGGCGCCCGCGACGGTGATTGGCGAGGTCTCAAACCCGTCGACGATTTCTATGTTGCGGTTTTGCATAACGCCGCGTACGAAATCCGCCGTGTGTAGCTTGCCCTCACGACGAATCGTCAAACGCAGCCAAACAGATAAGCCATTCACGCAAGAAACACCAACACCGTGCAAGCCACCCGACACCTTGTAGCTGTTTTGGTTGAACTTACCGCCGGCGTGCAGCTCGGTGAGCGCAATTTCGGCGGCACTGCGTTTGGGTTCGTGCTTGTCATCCATCTTGACGGACGTCGGAATGCCCCGCCCGTTGTCGACCACGGAGACAGAGTTGTCTGAGTGAATAGTGACGACAATGTCGTCACAATGCCCAGCCAAGGCCTCGTCTATGGAGTTGTCAACAACCTCAAATACCAAGTGGTGAAGGCCCGTGCCATCCGAGGTGTCCCCGATGTACATGCCAGGTCGCTTGCGAACGGCCTCCAAACCTTCCAAAATTTGTATGGAGCCTGCTCCGTAACTGTCTTGCTCGGCGGCAATGGAGGCGGCCGTAGATGCCGTTGTTTTTGGGTCTGTCATACGAAATATTTTCTTTGCATCACACGGGCGGTTGCCGTGTTGTTGGCTGCGCTCAGGCACCCTGAGCACTTGCGATGGCGCCAGCGCAAGTGCCTTGCGCTCGCTCCAAGGCGTGACTTAAATGCGCATGGGCATGACGACGTACTTGAAATCTTCGCTATCTGGCAGCGTAATCAACGCGGAACTATTGCCATCAGACAAGCTAATGCGGACCATGTCTTGGCTCATATTGGCTAACACGTCCATTAGGTAGGTGACGTTGAACCCAATATCAATGGCGTCACCGCTGTATTCAATTTCGATTTCGTCGGTGGCCTCTTCCTGCTCGGCGTTGCTGGCCGCAATACGCAGGCTGCCCGGCTCGATATTGAGTCGTACACCTTTGAACTTGTCCGAGGTCATGATCGCAGTACGTTGCAGCGATGACAGCAATGTTTGCCGCCCCAGTATCAACTCGTTGGTGTGGTTGCGTGGAATCACACGGTTGTAGTCGGGGAACTTGCCCTCAACCAGTTTCGTTACAAATTCCATCCCGTCGAAACTGAACTTTGCTTGATTGCCTGCAAACTGCATCTCAATGGCGCCCTCTTTGTCGCTCAGCAAGCGCTGTAACTCCAGCACGGTCTTGCGCGGCAAAATAACCTCTTGCTTACTTGGCATGGCAACGTCTAGCGTCGCATTTGCAAACGCCAAGCGGTGGCCATCGGTTGCGACCAAACTCAGGTTGTTGCCTTCCGCCACGAACAGAATGCCATTCAGGTAATAGCGAATGTCGTGAATGGCCATTGAGAAGGCGACACGGTTCATCAGGGCTTTGAGCGCTTGCTGTGGCACGCTGAAAACCGGGCCGAAGTTCGGCGCCTCTTGCACCAAGGGAAAGTCCGCCGCTGGCAGGCTTTGCAAGGTAAAGCGGCTTTTCCCACCCTTCAGTATCAGCTTGCCCCCATTGGACTCCAGGCTAACGTTCTGGTCACTGGGCATGGTGCGCAATATGTCAATGAGCTTGCGTGCTGCGATGGTGGTTGCGAAGTCCCCTTCATCACCGCCAAGTTCGGCTTGTGTGCGAATTTGAATCTCTAGATCGCTGGTGGTCAGTTGCACAACGCCCGCCGTTTGCGCAGCATCACGTTCGCCAAAATAGGCAAGGTTTGGCGGCGCTCAACAATGCCAGACACCGACTGGAGTGCAGACAAGACATGGTCTTGAGTGGACTTGAAAACGATCATTAGAAATCCTTAAAGTAAGCGGATACCGTGTGGCTTGCTAACGCGGCAAAACGGCCAGAACAGCTATCCTTATATTTTCGCTCAAAAATGCCTAGAACCCTTGATTTGTCGGGCTTTTTTTCTAAAAAAGTATCAACCTTTAAGGGTCTGCTCTAGCACGTGAAGGGCCTGGTTTAGTTCGCTTAGTTGGCCGCGCTCGGCACCAATTTTGCGCACGGCGTGTAAGACTGTGGTGTGGTCTCGCCCGCCGAACAACTCGCCGATCTCAGGCAGGCTTTTTTGGGTCAACTCTTTCGCCAGGTACATGGCGATTTGTCTTGGCCGCGCGATGCTCGCAGGACGCTTCTTGGAGTACATGTCTGCGACCTTGATTTTGTAGAAGTCTGCAACCGTCTTTTGTATGTTTTCAACGGAGATCTGCCTGTTTTGGATAGACAGCAGGTCGCGTAGCGCCTCTTTTGCCAGCGCAATGGAGATGTCTTTTTGGTTAAAGCGTGAATAGGCGAGGATCTTTCGCAGCGCACCTTCGAGTTCTCGGACGTTGGAGCGCACATTTTTCGCAACAAAAAAGGCCACGTCCTCAGGCATGACCGCACCCTCGACGGCTGCCTTGGTGATCAGGATGGCCACCCGCATCTCCAACTCAGGCGGCTCTATGGCCACCGTGAGACCGGAGTCAAAGCGCGATACCAAACGCTCGTGGATGTCTGCCAACCCTTTTGGGTAGGTGTCACTGGTCATCACGATGTGAGAGCGTTTCGCCAGTAAAGCCTCAAAAGCGTTGAAGAACTCCTCCTGCGTACGCTCTTTATTGGCGAAAAACTGGACGTCATCAATGAGCAGCAAGTCCAAGGAGTGATAGCGCGCCTTGAACTCGTCAAAAGCCTTGCGTTGATAGGCTTTAACCACATCCGATACGAACTGCTCGGCATGGATGTAGAGAACTTTGGCATCCGCCCGCTCTTTGACCAAGTAATTGCCGATGGCGTGCATGAGGTGGGTCTTGCCTAGACCGACGCCGCCGTAGATAAACAAGGGGTTGTAAAGTTGTCCCAACTGACTCGCGACGTGCATTGCCGCCGCGCGGGCCATGCGGTTAGCGCTGCCTTCCACAAGGCTGTCGAAGGTGAGCGCGGTGTTCAGTCTGCTCTTGTGCCCACCTTCTCCAGCGGCGCTGTCGGTGTAGGCGAAAGCGGGCGCGACAACCGCCTCATCGAAAACGCTGTCCCTGGCGGGTCGTGTTGGCATGGGCGCTTGTCTTGCGGCAACTTCACGCGGAGTGAGCACTAGCTCTACGGCAACTTCCTCACCGGCAAGCGTCTGCAAAACTTGGCTGATTCGTTGGGCATATTGGCTTCGGACCCAGTCCATTTTGAATCGATTAGCCACCTGAATGGTGACCCGCAGAGGCTCGTTTGACACGGCTGCGGCCAAGGGGCGAATCCATGTATTGAACTGTTGCTCGGGAATTTCTTGCGCTAAAAAGTCAACACAACGCGACCACAAGTCCGCGGAGAGGCCTTCAGCTTGTGCGGCGAGTGAAGGCGGAGCGGTCATAGAGGGCGTTCTTTTTTTCGGGTGGTTTCGGCATGCACGACAACACATCTACCTGTGGATAGCTATCGAAAAATGAGTGATGAGTATAGCGATAAAACAAAGTTATCCACAACCCCTATATTTCGTTTTAACACCGGAAAAATAAGAAAAAACACCCTTGTGCGTTGGCAAAAAACCCGCTAATGAAGGTAAATTGTGAAACCCTTCCAAATATTTGCGATAATGCTAGGTTTCCTGCGTCACAAGGCGTACGACCCCCCTTTCTTTTTTTTGAGAGCTCATCATGAAGCGTACCTACCAACCATCTAAAACACGCCGCGCACGCACGCACGGTTTCTTAGTTCGTATGAAGACCCGTGGTGGTCGTGCTGTGATTGCAGCGCGCCGCGCCAAGGGCCGCAAACGCCTCGGCCTGTAAATTAGACGCGCGCCGCTTTTGCGGCCTGTGTGCAGCCGACGTGTATGGCGCTCATTTCAGCCACCCAACCGGTGAAAGAAGTCGCTATGCGGCGGCTAAACAGCCGCGTGCAATTTCAGGCCGTGACGGCGCGTCCACCGACGTGTCAAACGGCCCACTTTGCCTTACACCGTGCAGAGACACACCGCGTGCCCGGTTTATCGCCTGGGCCCGCGATTGGGGTCTTGTTACCCAAACGATGGGCCAAGCGCGCAGTGACCCGAAACGGCATGCGCAGGCAAATTTATGCGGTCTTTAATCAAGTGCTTCCGGTGAGCGCCACGTGGACACCGCGCGATGCGGCACTCGTCATCCGGTTGCGCCGTTCTTTCTTACGGGAAGAATTCGTAAGCGCCTGGTCTAAGCCTTTGGCGCGAGCGGTGCGGGCCGAGTTGCAGCAATTGCGAAACAGCCAACTCATAGAGCGCGCATCATGACGTCTTGGGCGGTTGCGGTGTGGCTTTTGCCACGGCGCCTACTCGGCCTCTTGGTGAAGGGCTATCGTCTCTTGCTCAGCCCGTGGCTGGGTAGCAGCTGTCGTTTTGAACCCACCTGCTCGGCGTACTCTTTACGGCGCTGTCTTGCCATGGCGCTGTGATAGGGTCCGTGCTGACGGTTGGACGCTTAGCCCGTTGTCAGCCGTGGTGTGACGGTGGCTATGACCCGGTGCCTGCCACATTCTCTCGTTTTCGAACGGGTCGCCGACCTTTGTTTTCAGGGCTAATGGCCCGCTCAACCAAAAAGAAATCTCCATGAACGACATTCGCCGCTCTCTGCTCTGGGCTGTATTTGGTATCTCACTCGTGATGTTGTGGGATGCTTGGCAGGTGCACAACGGTCAGGCGCCGCTGTTCTTCAACAAGCCCGCAGCGGTGCAGGCGCAGCCAGAGTCCGACCAGGGGTCGTCAGGCTTGCCGGCGGCTCAAAAAACAGGTGCTGGACAGTTGCCGGTGGCAGGTGCCGTACCGGCGGCGCAAGAGTTAACGGAGGTGACAACCGATGTGCTCAAGCTGACGTTTGACAGTGCCGGTGGCAATGTGGTGGACGCCCAGCTGTTGAAATATGCGCAAGGTCTTGGCGGTCATAAGGCCGAGGGCTTTGAGCCTCTGAGCCTGTTGCAGCAAACCCGGGGGCGCACGTATGTCGTGCAAAGTGGCCTGATCAACGGCAACTTCCCCAACCATACGACGGCGATGACGCGGCTCCCAGGCCCCACCCGTTTGGTTGATGGTCTGGACGAGTTAACCATTACTTACGCCTCCCCCGCCGTCGGCGGTGTCACGTTGACCAAGACGTACACCATCAAGCGTGGGTCCTACGTGATTGATGTTCGTCACGATGTTGAAAATGCCGGCAATACAGCCGTCGAGCCACAGCTATACGTTCAGATGGTCAGGGACAACTACGAGGCAGAGTCATCAACACCGTTCTACCAGACGTTTACTGGGCCCGCGTTTTACACGGAAGAGGCCAAGTACGAGAAAGTGTCGTTTGACGACATCGCCGACGGCAAGGCCGACTTTGCCATTAAGACCAAGACCGGCTACGTCGCCATGGTGCAGCATTACTTCGCATCGGCGTGGCTGCTGGCAGACGGCCAAGCGCGCAACAACTTTGCACGCAAGCTGAAGGGCAACCTGTATTCCGCCGGCTCAGTCGCCGATCTTGATGCGGTTCCTTCAGGCAGTAAGTCGTCGGTTAGTGCCCGTCTGTTCCTAGGCCCTCAGCAAGAAACCCTCTTGGAGTCTTTGGCGCCAGGCTTGGACTTGGTTAAAGACTACGGATGGGTCACGATCTTGGCCAAGCCGCTGTATTGGTTACTGGACAAAATACACGGGGCCGTCGGCAATTGGGGTTGGGCCATTATGTTGCTGGTGGTGTTGATCAAAGCGGCGTTTTACTGGCTAAACGCCAAGGCTTACCGCAGCATGGGCAAGATGAAGGCGTTAAGCCCCCGCATTGCCGATATGCGCGAACGCTTGAAAGACAAACCACAGCAAATGCAGCAAGAGATGATGCGCATTTACAAAGAGGAAAAAGTGAACCCCTTGGGCGGCTGTTTGCCCATCATGGTTCAGATCCCGGTGTTTATTGCGCTGTATTGGGTGTTGCTCTCCAGTGTTGAAATGCGCAACGCACCATGGATTGGTTGGATTTTAGACTTGTCGACTAAAGACCCGTACTACATCTTGCCTGCGGTGATGACTGCGACCACCTTCATACAAACGGCCTTGAATCCCGTGCCACCAGACCCGCTACAAGCGCGGTTGATGTGGATCATGCCGATGGCGTTCTCCGTCATGTTCTTCTTCTTCCCGGCTGGCTTGGTGCTGTACTGGATTACGAACAACACCTTGACTATTTTGCAACAGTGGCAAATTAACAAGAGCATGGGTGTGGAGATGAAGTTCCGATTGCCGAAGTTTAAATAAGCGACGGCGACATGTCTTGAAGAGGCCGCACCCTGAGGGTAGCGGCCTTTTTTCATACAGTAGACTGCGCAGTAGAAAGTGGACACCCATGCACGCGAACCCTGAAGACAGCATTGTTTCGATTGCAACGGCGCCCGGGCGTGGCGCCGTTGGTATTGTGCGTGTTTCCGGCAAGGATCTTTCGGGCCTGATCGCGCAGCTATTTGGTCGAACACTCACACCACGGGTCGCCAACTACCTGCCCTTCACGCACGTGGATGGGAGCCACGTTGATAACGGCATTGCGATTTATTTCAAGGCCCCACAGTCTTACACCGGCGAGGACGTGCTGGAGCTGCAGGCACACGGCGGGCCTGTTGTCTTGCAGATGCTGGTGAATGCGTGTTTGGGATGTGATGTGGCGGGGGTCTTGCGCTTGGCCCAGCCGGGAGAGTTTACCCAGCGCGCATTCCTAAACAATAAAATGGACCTCACCCAAGCCGAGGCCGTAGCCGACTTGATTGACGCTAGCACGGAGCAAGCGGTCCGCAGTGCCGCACGCAGTCTGAGTGGCGCCTTCTCTAACGCAACCCAGCAGTTGCGCACGCAGCTCGTAAAGCTACGCATGCTGGTCGAGGCCACTTTAGACTTCCCCGAGGAGGAGATTGACTTCCTAAAAAAAGCAGATGCCTCCGGCCAGCTTGCGGCGTTGCAGAGCCAGTTGGAAGCCGTCGTACAACAAACACAGCAAGGCGTGTTGTTGCGCGAGGGCATCAAAGTGGTGATCGCTGGACAGCCAAACGCTGGCAAGAGTTCGCTACTTAACGCACTTGCTGGCGCCGAGTTGGCAATCGTGACCGCCATTCCAGGGACAACCCGCGATGTCATCGCGCAGACCATACAGATCAACGGCGTACCTGTGCATGTGTTGGATACCGCAGGGTTGAGAGATACCCAAGACGAGGTGGAGCAAATGGGTATCCAACGTGCCTGGAGCGAAATCGCGCAGGCAGACGCAGTCATCTACGTCTATGACAGCACCTGTGCCCAAGATGCCGTCGTTGCCCAGAAAGACGCGGCCTTGCGTGCGCGGCTACCCGCATCAATACCGGTGGTTGCGGTCTGGAACAAGGCCGACCTGCAGGCACCCCCCGCATCAGGTGGTGTAACAGCTGGTGCGCAAGCGGCCGTCGCACTGTCCGCAAAAACGGGTGAGGGCCTAGAGGCCTTACGCTTGCAATTGTTGCAGTGGGCAGGCTGGGAGCAGCCCACCGAGGGGCTATTCACGGCGCGCAAGCGGCACGTTCGTGCGCTGCATGCGGTGGGGGAGCATCTGGTACTGGCGCGCGAGTGGCTGGATTTAGGTGGCGATCAGCTTGACCTACTCGCCGAGGAGCTGCGGCTGGCCAACGTTGCGCTGGGTGAGATTACTGGGGAGTTCAATGCCGACGATTTATTGGGCGAGATATTCTCCCGCTTTTGTATCGGTAAATAAGCCGCGCTTTGTTCAGTGACCTTCAAAGTCAACCAGTGTGAACAGGGGTAAACCGGCACGCCGCAATTGCGCGGAGCCACCCAACTCTGGCAAATCGACAATCGCCGCGCCTTCGACCAAGATGCCGCCCAGTTTTTCTATTAGCTGCTTACCGGCCATCATGGTTCCGCCGGTGGCAATCAGGTCATCGACTAATAAGACGCGTTGGCCGGCCTCGATGGCATCGGTGTGCAACTCAACGGTGGCGCTCCCGTACTCAAGCTCATAGGTTTGCGAAATAGTGGTGAAAGGCAACTTTCCTTTTTTGCGGATAGGCACAAAGCCGACGCCTAGCTCATACGCCAATACCGAGCCGATGATGAACCCGCGCGCGTCAAGGCCAGCGACAACGTCCGGCCGCATGGACGCCGCCATATAGCGGTGTACAAAGGCATCGATCAAGACGCGAAAAACCTGCGGCTGACTCAATAGGGGTGTGATGTCGCGAAAGGCAACGCCGGGCGCAGGCCAATCGTTAACCGTTCGAATGTGTTGCCTAAGAAATTGTGTGGTGTCCATGATGGCCTTCTACCTAACCGGTTAGTAAACGCGCTTCAGCCAAGGCCAGGGCGCCGGGCGTACCGCTCAAAACCACGACATCATTCGCCAGTATTTGCTGATCCTCGTCTGTCTGCGTTAGCTGCACGCCATATCGACGAATGCACACCAAGCGCGCCCCGAGTGTTTGAAGTGACAGCTGTGCGACCGACCGGCCAATTGCGTGCGCGGTATCGGGAATGGCAAAACTTTTCAGTCGCTCTTGGTCGATCTCATTAACGGTATCGTCGTCGGCGCCGTGGAAATAGCCTCTGAGCAAACCATAGCGCGCCTCGCGTTGATTTTGTACGAGGCGAATGACGCGCCGTGTGGGCACCCCCACCAAGGCCAACGCGTGCGATGCCAGCATCAGACTTCCCTCGATGGCTTCAGGCACCACTTCGGTTGCGCCCGCCTTTAGCAGGTCTTCAATATGATGGTCGTCCACGGTGCGCACGATGACGGGGACATGGGGCGCGTGCTCTTTGGTGTGGAGTAACACCCGGAAAGCGGCGCTGGGTTCTTTGTAGGTTACGACGACTGCACTGGCTCTGGCAAGACCAGCCGCCATCAGGGCCTGCAGCCGCGCGGCATCGCCAAAGACGACGGTGTCACCCGCTGCAGCAGCCTGCTTAACGCGGTCGGGATCAAGGTCCAGTGCCATGTACGGAATGTTCTCTCCCTGCAGCATGCGGGCCAAGTTTTGACCGCTTCGTCCGTAGCCACAAATGACCACATGGCGGTTGACGGTCATCGCTTGTCTGGCGATGGTCGTCATTTGTATGGACTGCATGGTCCAGTCCGCCCCAGCCAGTCGCGCCACAGCCGCATCGCTGTACATGATGATGAACGGCGTCGCCATCATTGACAGAACCATGGCCGCCAAAATCGGATTGAGCATTTCCGGGGCGATGAGGTTGCGCTGTGAGGCGAGGGTGAGCAACACAAAACCAAACTCGCCAGCTTGCGCTAAATACAGGCCTACCCGTGTTGAGGTGCCTACCGGCGCACCCCACAGCCGTGATAGACCGGCGATCGCAAGAAACTTAAAGATGACCGGCAAGGTGGTCAAGGCCAGCACCAAGGGCCAGCGTTCCAAGACAATGCGCCAGTCAAGGAGCATCCCAATGGTGATGAAAAACAAGCCGATCAATACATCATGAAACGGGCGAATGTCCGTCTCCACTTGGTGCTTAAACTCGGTGTCCGAAATGAGCATGCCGGCCACGAATGCACCCAAGGCCAGTGACAGACCCGCATGTTCGGTCAGCCATGCGAGCCCCAGTGTGATGAGCAACAGGTTGAGCATGAAGAGCTCGGCACTTTTTCTTTTCACGACCAGGGTCAGCCACCAGCGAATGAAATGCCGCCCTCCAACCAACAGAATGGCAATGAGGGCCACGGCTTTGACCACGGCCAGTGACAAGCTACTAAACATGTCACGGCCTGACTCGCCCAGCGCGGGAATTAGCACCAATAGCGGGACAACAGCCAAGTCTTGAAACAACAACACGCCGACCACGCGCTTGCCATGTTCGGTTTCGAGCTCAGCACGCTCGGCGGTGAGCTTGATCACTACCGCCGTGCTGCTCATGGACATCACGCAGCCTAGGGCCAACGCCGTCTTCCAATCCATCAACCAGCCACTAGGCCACAGCCACGCCAAGGCCAACGACCCCAGAGTTGCCGCGACCATGGTGACGATCACCTGCGAGGCGCCGAGGCCGAACACGTGTTTACCCATGGTCTTGAGCTTGGTTAGACTGAATTCCAGCCCGATGACAAACATCAAAAACACCACGCCGAATTCAGCCAAATAACGAAGACCGGCAGAGTCTTGCGTCAACGCGAGGGCATTGGGCCCGATCAAAATGCCAACCGTTAAGTAACCCAAAATAGGTGGCAACCGCAGGTAACGACACACAACGACGCCCAGCACAGCGGCTAGGAGGTAGAGCAACGTGACATCGAATGCGTTCATCCCAACATGTTAGCGGTTCTAATCTGCGAACGAGCACAGCCCCGCATCAATCACCGATAATTCGTACATGACGCTAGCAAAAACACCCCCTTCATTTGACTTGTCGCAAACCGTTACGGTTGCGAAGGCGGCACTCGATATCGAAGCCAATGCATTACGGCAGGCGGCGGACCGCCTGGACGGCGGCTTTACGGCGGTTGTTGCGCGCATCCTTGCCTGCACGGGACGTGTGGTGGTGATGGGTATGGGGAAAAGTGGCCATGTGGGCAATAAAATTGCAGCGACGTTGGCGTCTACTGGGACGCCGGCATTTTTTGTCCATCCGGGTGAAGCGAGCCACGGGGATTTGGGCATGATCACGGCCGATGACTTGGTCTTGGCGGTCAGTAACAGCGGTGATGTGATCAAGCGCATGGGCATTGGCTTGATCGCGCTAACAGGAGGCGCGGACTCGTCGTTGGCCCGCTATGCGGATGGGGTGCTGAACAGCGCTGTCGACAAAGAGGCGTGCCCCCTTAACTTGGCGCCAACTGCGAGCACCACGGTGCAAATGGCATTGGGTGATGCGCTGGCGATCGCCCTGCTGGATGCCCGCGGATTCAAGCCAGCAGATTTTGCGCGCTCGCACCCAGGAGGCGCACTGGGCCGCAAGTTACTCACCCACGTACATGACATCATGCGTACAGAGGGGCAGATACCCTCGGTGACACCGGAGGCGACGGGCTTAGAGGTCATGCGCGAGATGAGCGACAAGGGTCTGGGTGCAACCGCGATTGTGAATAGTCAAAACCAACCGGTGGGCATATTCACCGATGGTGATTTACGACGACTGCTTGAAGGCGGCGGTGACCTCCGAGCGATGACGGCAGCGACGCTGATGCGCAATGCCCCGCGTGTGATCTCGATGGACGCTTTGGCGGCGGAGGCCGCAGATGTCATGGAGGCCAATGCGGTGACAAGCCTATTGGTGGTTGATGGCGATGGCCGCTTGGTCGGCGCGCTCAATGCCAACGACTTGATGCGTGCCAAAGTCATCTAATAGGAGAATCACGGTATGACGATGACGCCTAAGACACGGTTTAAGCCAGCGGACCTGCAACGTGCAAAAGATGTAAAAGTCGTCTTTTTTGATGTTGATGGCGTCTTAACCGATGGTGGACTATGGTTTTCCGAAGCGGGTGAGACCTTAAAGCGGTTCCATACGCTGGACGGCCATGGCCTCAAGTTGTTGCAGCGTTGTGGCGTCACGCCGGTGATTATTACGGGGCGCGACTCAGGCGCATTGCGCAACCGCTTGGGCGCGCTGGGTGTGCTGCATGCGGTTTACGGAACAGAAGATAAGTTGCCTGCAGCCCAAGCCAAGCTGGCGGCGCTGGGCTTAGACTGGTCAGCGGCGGCGGCGATGGGTGATGACTGGCCTGACTTACCCATGTTGCGGCGAGCGCCCTTGGCCTGTGTGCCTGCCTCCGGCCANCCCGATGTGCTNGCAGTGGCCAACTACGTGCCGCAGGCCGGCGCTGGGTGCGGCGCNGTGCGCGAGCTCTGCGACTTGGTGTTAACGGCCAACGGTGCCTACCCGGCTTTGCTGGATGAGGCGGGCCACTAACCCATGGCGCNACCTGTTGTGACTGCGCTGAACGCGCTAGCGCCCCCCGAGGGGCAGGGCGTCAGAGGCCAAGTCCGAANTCGCCCGCTTCATAGTGCACTGGANGCANTCGTGGCCTATGTGCCTTTGGCCTTGATGGTTGGCTTGGCGGGGGCNTCTTTTTGGTTGTTGCGGGTAACGCCGACGTTTGAGGTGTCAGCGCCGAGCGCAGTGCGCAGCAACGTGCCTGACGATTACCTCGTCAACTTCGTGTCGCGCAGCTTCAATGAAGCGGGGCAGTTAACGGCAGAGGTATTTGGCGATACCGGAACGCACGTACCGGCGACGGGGAACATGCTGATCACCAATCCGCGCATCCGCTCTTGGGGCGATGGTGCTGCCATAACGGTTGGGAGAGCGAAGCGTGCGCTTATTGATGACGGGCAAACCGTTTATGAATTAACAGGCAACGCGGTGGTTACGCACATTCGGCCGAATCGCGAACAGGTGGTTATAGAGGGCGAGCACCTACGTATGGACACGGGCACCGACATACTCAGAGCCTTAACGCCATCGCGCGTGACCAGCGGCAAAGATGTGGTGACTGGCGACAGCATGGTCTTCCAGAACGTGACGGGCATTACGGAGTGGCAGGGGCACGTACGCGCCGTTTTTCAGCCACGCACCCAATAAAAAACCGGCTGACACGAGGTGTGAGCCGGTTTCAAAGCGAACGCCACGAGGGCGCTGGCAGTATCAGGGCTTAGTAGCCACCGCGACCGCCGCCACCACCACCGCCGCCATCACGTCGGCCACCGCCGCCGTATGGGCTGCGGAAACCGTCATTGCCGCCACCGAAACCGCCGGTGCGGGGGGGACGTGGCTCCATTGGACGTGCTTCGTTAACGACCAAATTGCGGCCGCCTAAAGCTTGGCCGTTCATGCCATTGATTGCGGCTTGTGCTTGCGCATCATCAGCCATTTCGACAAAACCGAAACCTTTTGAGCGGCCGGTGTCACGTTCCATCATGACTTTGGCGCTGGTGACCGTGCCGAACTCGCCAAAAGATTGGCTAAGGTCGTCATCACGGACGGTGTAAGGCAGGTTGCCGACGTACAGTTTGTTGCCCATCTTGGGACTCCTCAAAAAAACACACTACTAAAGCGATGGAAGTCCCACAAGCACAAACTAAATTGACTTCGTCGGGGCGCGCAAAACTGGCCTATCACCTCAAACACGCGCAACATCCTCGTTGCGCTAACTTATTATCACGGGAAAACAACGACTTAGTGTTAATCTGTCGAGACGCGCGTCGTAATTGCCCGCAAAGTGTGGCGGCAATGCCGATTTGCCGCCGCCTTCTACGTGTTTTCCCGAGTGCTTACCAGTTGGTTTCACGTTCCGGGGTGGCGCTGATGTGATGAATGGTCAGGTCGGCGCCTGCGTATTCCTCTTCAGCTGATAGGCGCAGGCCCATGGCGGCGCGCAGCACCGCATACACAACAAAGCCGCCCGCCACGGCCCAGATCAACCCCATGAGGGAGCCGATCACTTGGGTCATAAACGACACGCCGCCCAGTCCGCCAAAGCTGGTGGACCCAAAGATCCCCGCGGCAATGCCGCCCCATGTGCCGCATAAGCCGTGTAATGGCCACACACCTAAGACGTCATCGATTTTCCACTTGTTTTGTACGCGGGTAAATAGCCAAACAAAGAGTAAGCCCGCAACCACCCCGACCATGAGTGCGCCCAGGGGATGCATGATGTCCGAGCCCGCACAGACGGCCACCAAGCCGGCCAGGGGGCCGTTGTGAACGAAGCCCGGGTCATTTTTGCCAGCGATGAGTGCTGCCAAGGTGCCACCCACCATGGCCATTAAGGAGTTCACGGCAACCAGGCCAGAAATATTTTCTAGCCGTTGTGCACTCATCACATTGAAGCCAAACCAGCCGACGCACAATATCCAAGCGCCCAGCGCAAGGAAAGGAATGCTTGACGGTGGGTGTGCGCTGAGTGAGCCGTCTTTACGATAACGGTTATGGCGGGCGCCCAACAGCAATACCGCAGGCAGAGCGATCCAACCGCCCACGGAGTGGACGACAACTGAGCCAGCGAAGTCGTGGAACGCCGCACCAAACTGCGCTTCCAGCCACGCTTGTACGCCGAAATTGCCATTCCACATGATGCCCTCAAAGAACGGGTAAACGAATCCGACGATGACGGCGGTGGCAATCAATTGCGGCCAAAACTTGGCGCGCTCAGCGATGCCGCCAGAGATAATCGCGGGAATNGCTGCGGCAAATGTCAGCAGGAAGAAGAACTTCACCAGCTCATAACCATTTTGCTGGGCGAGCTGCTCCGCGCCTATAAAGAAGTGCGTGCCGTATGCGACACCGTAGCCCACCAGAAAATAGACCACCGTTGAAACGGAGAAATCCACCAAGATTTTGACCAAGGCGTTAACTTGGCTTTTCTTGCGAACGGTTCCCAACTCAAGGAACGCGAAACCCGCATGCATAGCGAGCACCATGATGCCGCCAAGGAGTATAAATAGCGCGTCTGCGCCCTGTTGTAGTGCGTCCATACCGTGATTTCCTGGTGCTTATGTTTATTTTTGGTGCAAAAATGGGCGTTTTAAGCCCTGCGCCCAAAAAGCAAGCAATTTATGCGCCAAAACCATGACTGGCGCGCTGGATTGGTGCGGCGGTTGAGACGGTCGTTTGGCCCGGGTGCCAAGCGTGCTGGGCGTGCTGGGGCCAGGCATTGCTATACTGTCGTTGCGCTGATTTGCTCCGGCTTGCGGGCGCCTTTTATAAATTCAGCTAAAAACGGACCGCTCAGGCACCACCCGGCCCCGTTTTTGGTTCACCGGGTTTTTTGTGCCATGCCACTAATTGCCGAAACTAAAACGCTGCGTATCAGCGAGCCGCTCGCGTTGCAGAGTGGCGCGGTCTTGCCCAGCTACGAGATAGCCTACGAGACGTATGGGGAATTGTGTGCTGATAAGAGCAACGCGGTACTCATTTGCCACGCCCTGAACGCCTCGCACCACGTTGCGGGTGTGTATGTTGAGGAAGATGGCACGGTGCGAGCTAAAAGCGAAGGGTGGTGGGACAACATGGTGGGCCCAGGCAAACCCGTTGATACCGATCGATTTTTTGTGATTGGTGTTAACAACATCGGCTCTTGTTTCGGCTCGAGTGGGCCGACAACGCTTAACCCCGAAACGGGCCGGATGTGGGGCGCTGACTTCCCCGTTGTGACGGTAGAGGACTGGGTCAATGCGCAGGCGGCGTTACTAGATGCCTTAGGCATTGCGCAGTTGGCCGCCGTGATGGGCGGCAGCTTGGGCGGTATGCAGGCAACGAGTTGGGCCATGCAGTATCCGGACCGTGTGCGCCATGCGGTTGTCGTAGCGAGTGCGGCTAACTTAACCGCTGAAAACATTGCCTTCAACGAGGTGGCTAGACGCGCGATCGTGACCGACCCTGACTTTCACGAGGGCCATTACCACGCGCATGACACATTGCCACGCCGTGGCTTGCGTATCGCGAGGATGATTGGACACATCACCTATCTGAGTGACGACGTGATGAACGAGAAATTTGGTCGCCGTTTGCGCCAACTCGCGAACGACGTAACCCAAGCGGCAACCGGGCCAGAGCGGGATTTCCAGTTCAGCACGCAGGCGGTTGAGTTTGAAATTGAAAGTTATTTGCGCTATCAGGGGGATAAGTTTGCGGAATACTTTGACGCCAACACCTACTTGCTGATCACCCGCGCATTGGATTATTTTGACCCCGCCAAGTCCTACGGCGGCAGCCTTACGGCGGCCCTTGGGCAGGTGAAGGCCTCGTTTCTAGTCGTGAGTTTTACGACGGATTGGCGCTTCGCACCCAGTCGCAGTCGTGAGCTGGTGCGTGCCTTGCTGCATAACCAGCGGCGGGTGTCGTATGCGGAGATAGACGCCCCGCACGGCCATGATGCATTCTTGTTGGACGATGGGCGCTACCACAGCGCGGTTCGTGCGTACTTTGACAAAGAGGTGTCCCATGAGCGGTGATGACAGCATGTTGGCGCTTGCCGCCTTGGTCCCGGTGGGTGCGCGGGTATTGGACTTGGGCTGTGGGGATGGCCGCTTTTTGGCGCATTTGCAAAACACACGGCAATGCCATGGCTATGGCGTCGAAATCGATGACAGTAAAGTAGCGGCTTGTATTGCCCGTGGTGTGAATGTGTTGCAGTTGAATTTGGACGAGGGCCTTCAAATGTTTGAAGACCAGTCGTTTGATGTGGTGTTGCAATTGGATACCTTGCAGCACCTACGCAACGCCGAGGTCATGTTGCGGGAGACGGCGCGTGTTGGGCGTATTGGTATTGTTTCTTTCCCGAACTTCGCCCACTGGCCCAACCGCTTGCAAGTCTTGTTGGGTCGCATGCCGGTCACCAAGCGTTTGCCGTATCAGTGGTACAACACGCCCAACATTCGCGTGGGTACATTTGCCGACTTCGAGGTGCTCGCCCAGGCCAACAACCTACGCATCGCAGAAGGGTTTGGTTTGCATGGCGGTACGCCGCGCCGTTGGCTACCTAACCTCACGGCCAGTACAGCGGTATTTAAGTTTCATACCTAAAGCGCCGCACCCGCGCAAGTGTTAAGTCGACGGCGCGGGCGGGGCACGGTGTTGCAGGGCTAGCCACCACAGACCCATTCCCGTTAATGCAACGGGGAGTATGGCGCCCACGTTGAGCCAAGCCCAGCCTTGGGTAGAGATCACCGCACCGGAGGCAAAAGAGCTGACGGCCATACACACAAACGTGACGAAATTAATAGCGCCTTGCGCCTTGTCCTTCTCCTCGGGTCTATAGGTTTCTAGCGCCAACGCGGTGCCGCCCGTGAACAAAAAGTTCCAACCGATACCCAGCACAAACAGAGCGATGGTGAAATGCGTGAGGTCTTCACCAGTCAGTGCAATCGCGATACAGGCTAGGTTGAGTAAGACGCCCACGCCCATGATGCGCAACACGCCAAAACGCTGTATCAAGTGACCGGTGAAAAAGCCAGGCGCAAACATCCCGATGACATGCCATTCCAGCACCACTGCCGTGTTGTCAAAGCTCATACCGCAGACTTGCATGGCCAAAGGCGTGGCGGCCATGAGCAGGTTCATCACGCCGTAGCCGAGTGCCGCACCGCCGACGGCGATGATAAAGACGGGTTGACGCATGATCACACGCAAGGGTCGCCCGACGGCGTCATTGGGGCCGCGCTTGGGGACTTCAGGGAAGCGAATTTTACCGACTACAAAGAGCGACAGCACGCCGGCAACCGCCAAGGCAATGTAGGCTCCCGTAAAAGGGGTGCTGGTTAAGTCGCGGGTGTAGGCGGCCATATTAGGCCCGACGATCGCCCCGGCTAAGCCACCAGCTAAGACCAGTGAAATGGCTTTTTCTTTGGCCATGCTGCCAGCCAGCTCGGCCGCAGCAAATCGATAAAGCTGGGCGTTGGCGCTGTAGTAACCCGCCAGCATCGTTGCCGCAATCAGCAAGTAGAACGTCTGCCATACGGTGGCAAGGGCACAAAGTAAGGCCGAGGCGATTGCGGCAAGTAAGCCCAGTTGGAACGAGACGCGTCGGCCCCAACGCTGCTGCGACTTCGCCACCAAGCCGGTAGACAAGGCACTGCCCACCACGTAGCCGGTAATCGGCAATGTGGCCATCCAGCCAACGGGTGCAAGGGCCAAACCAACCAAGCCGTTGATGCCAATAAACACCACGTTGTTGGTGAGAAAGAGGCCCTGAGCTAGTGCGAGCAACCAGAGATTACGGTTCATATATGTCCACGCGCATGCCTCGCAGCCGCCAAAATATTAGTGATAGCTAATATTCTACCGTCACCATCCCATGTGTGGGGGCTTAACTTGGCGCACGCTTTCAGCCGAGGTGACCGAAATGCATCAGTGCCGCCAACGCAGCGGTTTCGGTGCGCAACACGCGCGGACCGAGCTGGACCCGGGCAAAGCCTTGTTGCTGGGCGCTGGCTTCTTCCTCTGGCGTCAGACCGCCTTCAGGCCCGATCAGCGCGCGCGTGGCACCGGACGCCGGCGTCACACTACCGGCCGTCTGCGTGTCTGTGAGGGATAGAACAACACGGTGTGCATCCACGTCGCCTGTTGTGGGCAGCGCCTGATCGCGCAGCCACTGCGCAAGCGTGACTGGCGCGTCGACAACGGGGACTTGGTTGCGCCCGCATTGCTCACACGCCGCGATAGCGACCGCCCGCCAATGCGCTTGTTTCTTTTGGGCCCGCTCGCCTTGTAGACGCACGACGTTGCGCTGTGCCATGAGTGGGGTGATGCGCTGGACGCCCAGTTCGGTGGCCTTCTCAACCAACCAGTCCATGCGCTCATTGGCTGGCATGCACACGGCCAGATGCACCGCGTGAGCGGCTTCACGCTCGCGGGGCTGGTGGGTGCCGACAAGCACGTCGACCGCCTGCCTACCCATGGCTGTAATCGTGGCCTCGAACTCACCACCGCGTCCATCAAATAGGGTGACCGCCATACCCGGTTGCATACGCAGGACCTGTATGTGACGACTTGCCTCGCGCGGTAGGCCAAGTGCGGTGTGTGTCAACAACGGGTCGGGGCAGTAAATACGCGGCACTTACTCGCCCTCTATCGCATCTAACAAGCGCAGCAGGGGCTTCAGCTCTATGTAGCGCCCCGCCGTCGCACGGGCGTACTGAATGAAGCGGGGCGTGTCCGCGAGGTATTTGGGTTTTCCGTCGCGGAGACTGAGGCGCGCAAAAATACCCAGAATCTTGAGATGCCGTTGTAACCCCATCCACTCCACCGCTTTGAAAAATGAACCAAAGTCATTGGCCCAATCACCGTGGTTCAGCAAGCCGGCAACGCGCGCACGCTCCCAGTAGCGGATGGTGATGTCAATAACGAAGTCATCGTCCCACGTCCAAAAAGCGTCTCGCATTAGGCTGGCAATGTCGTAGGTAACGGGACCCATGACGGCGTCCTGGAAGTCAACAATGCCCAAGCGGCCATCGGGCCCGACAAGCAGGTTTCTGGGCATGTAGTCACGGTGCACATAGACCTGTGGGGCATCGAGGTTGTGCGCGATCAGGCGCTCAAAGCTGGTGTGTAGCACCTGCGCTTGGGTCTCACTCAGGGCGTAGCCTTTGTGCTGCGCGACATACCACTCAGGGAAAAGCATCAATTCACGTCGGAGTAGCGGCGCATCGTAGGGGGGGAGTACCCCAGGCTCGCTAGCGAGTTGCCAGCGCACCAATAGGTCAATCGCCTCCTCCATGAAAACGCGTGCAACTCGGGGCTCGGCAAAAGGGGCCCCTGGAATAGCGGCATTGGCGTTAGGTGTGCTGAGAACGTCTAAGAGTGTGTGCTGTCCCAAGTCGCTCAGCAAGAGGAAGCCGTGGGCCTCGTCCCACGCCAATATGTCCGGTGCGGGCAACTGGGCTTTGGCAAGTAGCTCGGCGACCTGCACAAAGGGTGCGGCGTTTTCGCTTTGCGGGGGGCTGTCCATAACGATGACCGTATGCGCCGCCTGCCCCAACCGGTGTGCTCGAAAATAACGGCGGAAACTGGCATCTGCGGAAGCCACCTGCAGGCTACTCGCGTCAATTTGGTGGGTGTTGCAGACGGACGAGAACCACTGGTCAAATGCCTGCTTGCGTGGTTCAGAGGGCCAACTTATTGCGGGAAAAGGGGCGTTTACCATAGGTTGTTGGTTGGACGACTCAGGGTCGGCCCGGTCCGTAGGATAATGTTGACGTAATTGTAAGGGNCGNCGCNCANGCGCGCGCCTTACGCAGCGTGCCCTCACAAGGCATTTCGGCCAAAATCGACCGAATTTTATTTAGCTTTTGACTTGATTGTTGCCTCGATGGCCTTGCCTACCTTTTCGCGCACTCAGATTTTTAAAGCCATCTGCGCATGGCGGCCACTGTTGCCCGCCGGCCTCGCTTTGATGGCGCTGCACGTGCCTGCGCAAGCCAGCGACGGACTGGTGCTGGAATTGGAGCCATCCGATGCGCTGGTTGAGCAGGTGCGTGGTGCCCAAGACCCCACCCCGACGTTTGTCTCCGGCCAGCAAGTGGGTGGGGAGGCCGATGTGTCAACCATCATCACGGGTGATGCGCAATTGCGTCGACGCGGTGTCGTGATTCAAGCCGACAAGATCGAGCACAACCTCGTAACAGATAACGTGTTAATCGAGGGAAATGTGCGCGTTAACCAGCAAGGCAACCGGTTCACCGGACCGAAAGCGGAGATCAATATCGGTACCACCGAAGGCTATTTCACGTCGCCAGATTTCGAAATCAACAGCTTGAACGGTGCGGGCCAAGGTCATGGTCGCGCCAGCCTGATTGAGTTCAAAGGCCCCGACCTAACCGAGGCCAAAGACGTCGTTTACTCCACCTGCCCCCGGCCCAGTGCGGGCACGTGGTTGCCCGATTGGGTGGTGACGGCCTCCAGCATCACCTTTGACCAAAACGAAGACACGGGAACGGCGAAAAACGCAGTGTTGCGATTCAAGGGCGTGCCCCTAATTGGCTCACCGTGGATTAGTTTCCCGTTATCAGATGCACGCAAATCGGGCTTCTTGCCACCCACCGTTAACATCGATAACAACAGCGGCTTGGAGCTAACGGTTCCCTACTATCTGAACATTGCGCCCAACCATGACGCGACCCTCTACCCCACGCTGATGAGCAAGCGGGGCGTCGATCTGGCGGGTGAATACCGTTACCTCGGCACCGCGTACAGCGGTCGGCTGCGCGCCGCCTACATGCCCAACGACAGCTTGCGCGACCAAGACCGCTGGGGCTGGGCTTGGCAGCATCAGCAAGGCCTGAAGGCGTCCGGGTTGCCGCTCACACTGCGGACCAACATAAACCAAGTCAGTGACGGTGACTATTGGCGTGACTTCCCCCGCACCACCACCTCTTTGACTGAGCGCTTACTCGCGAATGACGTTGCGTTGACCACGGGCGAGAATCTGTGGAGCGCCAGTGCCGGCGTGTATAAGTGGGAGACCTTGCAAACGTCGGACACCGACGCGATTACGCCGCCATACGACCGCTATCAACTCGCGTACCGTGTGGGCTCACACGGAAACAAAGGTCAATTGGCGGGTTTGGACTGGTCGGTTGAAACCGAGCTTACCGAGTTCGACAGGCCAGACATTAACACCCTAGACGGGACGCGGACGGTGGTGGTGGCAAATACCTCACACCGCTTTGAGACATTGGGTGGTTACCTGCAACCTGCCTTGCGCGTACACAGCCGCCACTATGACTTGGACACGGCTTTGACCTCGGGGGACTGGTCGGGTCGGCGCCGAGCGTCAGTCACCGTTCCGACACTTAGTTTGGATGGCGGCGTGGTGTTTGAGGCGGATCGCGGTTTGAGCAAACAAACCTTGGAGCCGCGTTTTCTATTCGCGCAGACGCCTTACCGCAAACAAGATGGACTGCCCAACTACGACTCGGGTGAGGCGGACTTCAATTTGTCCAGCATTTACTCCCCGTATGCCTTTTCTGGCAACGACCGCATTGCGGATGGCCGCAACGTGACCATGGGCCTGACCTCACGGTGGTTCAACGAAAATGGGCGCGAGGTCTTCAATGTGACGGCTGCACAACGGCTGCGCTTGCGTGATCAGTTCCAAGGCATTGCCGATGGCGCGGCCGTGCAAACGGAGCGCTTAAGCGACGTGCTGCTAGGCGGCGCATACAACCCGTCCGACAGGTGGCGCTTGGATGGCGTTGCGCAACTTGATCAAGATACCAACCGGTATACCCGGGTAACGGCGCGTGCGACCTATCACCCAGGGAGTTACCGCACGGTCAGCCTTGCTTACCGCCTGCAGCGTGATGTTAGCGAGTTGTGGGACGTGTCATGGCAGTGGCCATTGAATGACCTGTGGGGCGACGCCGGGAGCGATCTGGGGCAAGGTCGCGGCTTAGGCGCCCCGCGCTGGTATAGCGTTGGTCGTGTGAACTACAGCCAAACGGACGGGCGCATCGCGGACATGGTGACGGGTTTAGAGTACGACGCAGGGTGCTGGTTGGGACGCGTTGTCTTGGAGCGCACACAAACCTCTGCGTCAGAGGCTAATGACCGAATCCTCTTCCAGTTGGAATTTGTTGGCTTCTCGCGTGTGGGTGCAAACCCGTTGGAAACGCTGAGTAACAATATTCCTCGTTATCAGTATTTGCGGCAAGAAGTGAATCCACCCAGTCGATTCCAGAACTACGATTGATCCCTGAGCTTATGTCTTTGAAATGTCACGACGAATCGCGCGGCTTGGTCGCGCGCATGCGGTTGGGCTCAGCCTCGCTTTGGATGCTTTGCTGTTTGTCGACAGCTGCGCTGGCGGCAGCGCCAGCCAAGCCCGGCGCAGAGGTCGGCCCCGCGTTGTCCGATCGCATTGTGGCCGTGGTGAATGACGCGCCCATCACTTGGTTTGAGCTGTTGCAGCGAACCGCGGCTGTCGCCCGCGAAAACCGTGTCACCGAGTCCCCCGCCCTGCGTAAACAGGTGCTCGAGCAGTTGATTGACCAGCGCGCACAGGTCCAGGCTGCGCGCCAAGAAGGCATCGTGGTCTCCGAGGAGGAGATTGACAACGCGGAAAGGGTGGTTGCCGGCAACAACAAAATGAGCGTGGCGTCCTTGCGCGCGGCGGTCGCGAAAGATGGCTTGTCGGTGCTGTCTTTCCGTCAACAACTCAGTGACCAGTTAGCGGTGCAGCGCATGCGTGAGCGTTTTGTGAGCGCAGACAGTCGCAGCAGTCAAGCCGACATTGACGCCTTCTTGGAAGCGCAAGCGGCGCCAGATGGTGCAGCGCCTCCACCGCAGTTGCAGTTGGCGCAGATATTTTTCCCTATCCGCGAGGATGCGACCGCAGCAGAAAAAGACGCGGTAATGGCCAGCGTGGACCGTGTGCGTGAGGCGCTGAACAAAGGCGAGTCATTTGCCGCGTTGGCGGTGACGTTCTCGAAAGCGCCTGAGGGTGTCAACGGCGGTGATATGGGTGTTCGCAACGTCGCTGATTATCCCGCGCTGTTTGCCGACGCCACGGCGGCGTTGGCGGTTGGGGCGGTCAGTATGCCCGTGACCAGTGGTGCTGGCGTGCATTTGTTAAAGGTGTTGGGTCGTCCGCTTGCAAAGGCCCAGATGACGGCCAGCCAGACACGGGCCCGCCANATTTTGTTGCAAACAGGGCCGCAGTTGTCTGAGCANCAAGCCGTTCAAACGTTGCGNGATGTCCGTGCGGAGTTGCTAGCGGGCAAGCGCGATTTCGCCGCCCTGGCAAAGGCGTATAGCCAAGATGGTTCCGCCGCAGGCGGCGGTGATTTGGGCTGGGTGGATGCGGGCGCTTTTGTGCCTGAGTTTGAGGGCCCCATGAACCGCCTCGCCGTAAGCGAGGTGAGTGAGCCCGTGGTGTCGCGTTTCGGTGTGCACCTGATTGAGGTATTGGATAGGCGGCGTGTGCCGCTGAGCGAAGAGGCTCAAAACGAGGCTGTCAGCAACCTCTTGCGTCAAAAGGCGGCCGATGAGGCATTCGCGAAATGGACTGCGGAGGCCCGTGCCAGGGCCTACGTGGACATTCGCGAGTGGCGCGAGTGAGGGCTGGGTACAAAGCGGTGTTCGCCCGCTGCATGCTGACGGGCTGCCAAGAATGAGGCACGTTGCACGCAAGCGCTTCGGACAACACTTCTTAACCGATGGCGGCATCATTGAGGGGATTGTCGACGGCATCAGCCCGTCCGTTGACGACCACATGGTCGAGATCGGCCCCGGCTTGGGTGCCTTGACCGTGCCCCTGTTGCGCCAACTCAAGCATCTAACCGTCGTCGAATTAGACCGGGACTTGGTGACGCGCTTGCAAGCCAACCCGCAGTTAACCGTGATTGACCAAGACGTGTTGCGGGTGGACTTTCTGGGCATTGCACAGACAGCACCGGACCGCCCTTTGCGTGTGGTGGGGAACTTGCCGTACAACATTTCAACGCCCATCTTGTTTCACCTTCTGGGTTTTGTTGACGTGATCAAAGACCAGCACTTTATGCTGCAAAAAGAAGTGATTGACCGCATGGTTGCGGCACCCCGTTCGGCGGCATATGGCCGACTATCTGTGATGCTGCAGTGGCGTTATGAGATGGTTAATTTTTTGCATGTCCCACCGCAAAGCTTCGATCCTCCCCCGCGGGTTGATAGTGCAATGGTGCGCATGGTGCCAAAGGCCCAGCCGCCTGTGGTTGACGTGGGCGCTTTTTCTGAAATGGTGCAGATCGCTTTTAGCCAGCGCCGTAAGCTATTGCGTCACACCTTAGGTGCCTGGTTAGAGGCGAAAGGGTACACGGGACCGTTTGATGTCCGCCGCCGGGCAGAAGAGGTTACTGTCGATGAGTATGTGGCGCTGCATCAGGCCGTGCACGGCTCGCGATAACTGGCGCGGTACAGGCACAAAAAAGCCAGCAGTGTTTGCTGGCTTTTCTACGCTAGGCTAGGCCTGAGCCCCTAGGCGGCTGTTAACCAGTAGCCGGCGTTAAATGGACTGCTCATGCGCAAGGCCATTGGGCTAACGTCTACCAACTTATCGGTGGGCATGGGCTCTTCACCACCTTCCAGATTAATGGCAACCGTTTCCCCCGTCGCCGCGCGTGCAACTGCGAACGAGTAGAAGCAACGGAAAGGCACTTTGCGGTCATTCCAGTAGTCCGCCGCATCGCGGAAGATGTCCAGCAACTGCTCGCGTGCTTCTTTGTCAAATTTCGAGTGCGATGGGATGTGCTCCAAAACCGCCACGAAACCAGTTTGGGGCCCAGACTTGTGCAGGGTGTCTGTGATAGCGCTATACAGCGTATCAAAGCTTTTGTTGCTGCTAGCCGGTAGTGTGTACTGCGCGTTGATGAGGTCGAGCACGTCCTGCTTCACTTGGGCTTTGCCCACGTTAGCGTAGAGGAAGTGATGCCCCAAAAACTCAGCAGCGCGCTGCAACTCGCTCACACGGTGTGCGCGAATAGATTGAACAATGTTTGTACGAACCGTACGAAGTGGCGTATCCATCTCCGCTTCTTTCTTTTCAATAAACAATTAAAGCTAGGCCATCGCGAAAAAGTACGCCACACCCTGAAGGGCGCCGCACTGTGGTGCGTGACCAGCAGGAACGACAATTAGCAAACTTTTTCGGTACAAAAGATCCAAAGGCAATCAGCAAATGTGACCACCTTTTGATCATCAAGGGTTAACCCTGAAAGTAAGGCGAGAGTTTGCCTGATTCTCGCCAAAAACGCAAGCTTGTTTCCTACAGACAGGCGCTATCGGCCTCAGACAGGCGGGAACCCAGGCCCCAAGTTGCCTAAAAAATAAGCAAACCCGGGGCGAAGAGCTTAATTCCGTTGTACGTTTGCATCAGCGACGGTGAGTGCCGTCATATTCACGATGCGGCGTACGGTCGTGCTAGGGGTCAGGATGTGCACGGGCTTACGGGCACCCAACAGAACAGGGCCGATGGCAATGCCGCCGCCAGAGGTGGTTTTGAGCAGGTTGTAGGCGATGTTGGCGGCATCAATGTTGGGAAGCACCAGCAAATTGGCCTCGCCGCGTAGCAGGCTGTCAGGCATTAACTTATCACGGGCTGCGGCATCGAGTGCCACATCACCGTGCATCTCCCCATCGACCTCCAGCCAAGGCGCTTGCTCCTTGAGCAAGGCCAGGGTTTGCCGCATCTTGATCGCGCTGGGTTGATTGGAGGAGCCAAAGTTGGAGTGCGATAACAAGGCTACCTTGGGCGTGATGCCGAACCGCCGCATTTCTTCCGCGGCCGCTAACGTAATCTCGGTGAGCGCTTCAGCGGACGGGTCATAGTTCACGTGTGTGTCGACTAAGAACACTTGCCGGCCGGGTAGCATCAGGCCGTTCATGCAGGCGTAGGTGGTCGCGCCATCGCGCTTACCAATGACCGGATCGATGTAGTCCAGGTGATTGAGTGTGCTCCCCCATGTCCCACAAATTAGGCCGTCAACATCGCCGTTTTCTAACAACATAGACCCGATCAGCGTCAGCCTTCTGCGCATTTCAATTTTGGCCAGTTGCTGGGTAACCCCATGCCGCGCTGTTTTTCGGTGGTATTGCTGCCAAAAAGCGTGATACCGGTCATCTTGCTCAACGTTGACAACGTCATAGTCCACGCCCTCCTTCAGTCGCAGGCCGAACTTCTGAATGCGTTGGACGATGACGGCGGGCCGACCAATGAGCGTGGGTCTGGCCAGCCCCTCGTCGGAGACCACTTGGCAAGCGCGTAACACGCGCTCTTCCTCGCCTTCAGCATAGGCCACCCGCTTAATCTGTGCGGCTTTAGCTGCCGCGTAGATCGGCTTCATGAGGGTGCCGGATGCAAATACAAAACTCTGCAGGCGCTCCATATACGCCGCCATATCGGCAATCGGCCGCGTGGCGACGCCGCTGTCCATTGCTGCTTGCGCCACAGCCGGTGCGATCTTAATCATCAACCGCGGATCGAAAGGCTTGGGAATCAGGTACTCGGGACCAAAGGTCAGTTGCTCACCGATGTAGGCCGCCGCAACGACCTCGCTTTGCTCGGCCTGCGCAAGCTCCGCAATCGCGTGTACCGCCGCGACTTCCATTTCGTCGGTAATGGTGGACGCACCCGCGTCCAAAGCACCCCGAAAGATGTAGGGAAAGCACAGAACGTTGTTGACCTGGTTGGGGTAGTCCGTGCGGCCCGTTGCCATAACGGCGTCGTCACGGACGGTGCGGACTTCTTCTGGCAGAATTTCCGGCGTTGGGTTGGCCAAAGCGAAAATCAAAGGCCGCTCGTTCATGGCGGCAACCATTGCTGGCTTCAGCACACCCGCGGCAGACAAGCCCAAAAACACGTCGGCACCCTGAATGACGTCCGAGAGCGTGCGGAGATCTGTTTTCTGGGTGAACTGGGCTTTGTCTTCGTCCATGAGTTCGGTGCGGCCTTCGTAAACCAAGCCCCCTAAGTCGGTCACCCAAATGTGCTCGCGCGGTAGGCCAAGCTTTACCAGTAAGTTGAGGCAGGCCAGCGCGGCAGCCCCAGCCCCAGACGTCACCAGTTTGACTTGCTTGATATCTTTACCCAAGACCTTCAGGCCATTCAAAAATGCCGCACCCACCACAATCGCGGTGCCATGCTGGTCGTCGTGGAAAACCGGGATTTTCATACGCTCGCGTAACTTGCGCTCGACGTAGAAGCAGTCTGGCGCCTTGATGTCCTCTAGGTTAATGCCGCCAAAGGTCGGCTCTAGCGAAGCAATGATCTCGACCAGCTTTGCGGGGTCACGTTCATTGATCTCAATGTCAAAAACATCGATGCCTGCGAACTTCTTAAATAAAACACCCTTGCCCTCCATCACGGGCTTGGACGCCAGAGGACCAATGTCGCCCAGCCCCAAAACGGCGGTGCCGTTGGTGATAACACCGACCAGGTTGCCTCGGCTGGTGTAGCGGAACGCATTGGCCGGGTCCGCCACAATCTCTTCGCAGGGCGCCGCTACGCCGGGTGAGTAGGCCAAAGCCAAGTCGCGCTGATTGGTTAGTTGCTTGGTCGCCGCGACCGCAATTTTTCCGGGTGTTGGGAACTCGTGGTAGTCGAGTGCCGCGCGGCGTAATTCGGCATTTTTGCTGTCGTTGGCGGATTTATTTTGTGTCATGGTGTGCTGCGAAAAGGCGCAGAGTAAGCTAGAGCCGTTGATTTTGGCCCAATCATGCGATTGTAGGCAGTTACCTACCGTTTCGTTGGGCTGAATGGGCAGGCTTGGGGTCAGACGCTTTTGACTTTTTGGTCGCAAATACGCTAATCACGCGCGTGTCTTGCCCACTTGCTGCGCGCCATGTCGGCCACGCTGATTTCTTGGCGGCCCGGGTGCAGCGCCAGACAATCACCCGCTTGGAGAGTGCCGGTTTGCTCTACGCGCAAGTAAAACCCGGTGCGCGCCTCGGCGACCATCTCCTTTGCCGCGGTCGCATAGCCGAGCACGGCATTCAATTTGGCACAGGGTTCTCTATGTTGTGTGACGCGAAAGACAACGTTCGCCCCAACCAGCTGGTCGCCAACGAAGACCTCGTGTTCCAACAACCCTTCGATGCTTAAGTTCTCCCCCAACCCGCCCATCTCAAGCGGGGTCTCGAAGAGGCCGGGCGCTTGCGCCGCCCGCCGCGCCTGCCAAAACGGTAGGTGTTCAATGGGGTAGGCGTAGACGGCTTGGGAGATGCCCCCGTGATAGGCCAATTCGACCTGCTCGTCGCCGGCGAGCCCCAAGGTACCCACGTGTACCTCGCCTGTTTGCCCTCGCTTATCCATCGCGCTCATGACCGGGCGTCCCCCCACCATCAGGGGACGTGCAATGCCAACATTGACGCTGTGTATCGTGGCGTGACGGAGGGTCATGGGGTTAGGAGGTCACGCCCGCATGAGCGCCTCAATCTCGTCGATTGCGACCGGCACCTCGCGGGTCAAGAGGGTGCAGCCGTCAGCGGTGACCAAGGCGTCGTCTTCAATGCGAATACCTATGTG
>JGI26082J51739_10000328_pt1 | contig 29612 bp, 21 predicted proteins | sample SaaInl5LU_22_DNA_FD_51739 | JGI IMG/M metagenome (IMG submission 51739)
GGTATCGTCTAGTTCAGGGCCTTTGCGTGGCGTAAAGATAGATTGAATCGCCTCTTCAGATATCGGCAAGACGCGATCAAGAACCCGAACCTCTTCAACGCTATCACTCAGGTCCAAGGTAAGCACATCAGCATCACGTGCTGCTACGAGTGTATCGGCAACTTTAAATAGCTCGTAACCTAGAAGCTCATTGTCGAAGGGGTCACGGTACTCACTCGCCGGGCGGTAGATACTTTGTTTGCGAAGATCACTGACCAACTCACCACGAGCGTATACACGGTCACCAGCGCCAGCAATAATACGTTGATTTTTACCACCCAACACATAAGGCGCCCGTTCAAGCAGGTCTTCACTGACAACACGATTGTCGTTCAAGAAACTCGCGATATCTCGCAGCGAGATGGTCGGTATAGCATCTTCGAGCGGCGTAACCTTAGCTTGAGGCACAAGCACACGCGTACCCGGCTTGAAACCTAAACGCGGCTTACCATCACGCCAGTAGAGGTAAATGATATCCCCAGGATAGATTAAATGGGGATTGTAGATCTGATCATTCATGTCCCAAACTTCGGGCCAAAGCCAAGGGCTTTGTAGAAATCGAGCAGAGATGTCCCAGAGCGTATCGCCTTTGACGACCACATACTGCTGTGGATGATTCTCTATTAACTGAACGACATCGCCTTCAGTCTTCATATGACTTCCGGCTGTAGCCGGCGTGCTGAGGCTTAAAATAGCCGCTAACAGTGTACCCAGCAGGTATCGCATAAACAGTCCTTTACACTCTTGGGGTGCCGATCCAAGCTTGATGCCGGCCGTACACACATTCCTACGCTTTATGAGTATAATAGTCGAAATTGTCAGATTGTATGCGTTCAACTAGATTAGCGCAGAAAACAGAGAAAAGAATACCATGGCACTACTCACTATTCTGGAGTTTCCAGACCCACGACTTCGCACCATCGCAGAACCTGTCGAGCAGGTTGATGATGAGGTTCGTACTCTTATCGACGATATGTTTGAAACGATGTACGACGCTCCCGGTATAGGGCTAGCAGCAACACAAATTAATGTGCACAAACGCATCGTTGTTATAGATCTCTCCGATGATCGAACAGAGCCGCTGGTTATGATCAACCCTGAGTACGAAATACTGACGGACGAGCATGAGTTAATGCAAGAGGGCTGTTTATCGGTACCCGGATTTTACGAGAATGTGGATCGCCCAAATCGTATACGTTTAAAAGCACTTGATCGTGATGGACAACCCTATGAACTGAATGCCGAAGGGTTACTCGCTGTCTGTATCCAGCACGAACTAGATCATCTTAATGGCAAGCTGTTCGTCGACCACATTTCGCGCCTAAAGCGCGACCGTATTCGCGGCAAGCTTGAAAAGAAACATAAGCTAGAAGCCATACGCGACTAAACCCTAATCAGCGTTATAACAGGCTTGATATTCGCAACTGGTAGTTTTGCGCAGTTTCATTAGCAAGCCTGTTTAGGTTGTGGAGATCTTGAAATGTCTGAGCCCCGCATAATATTTGCTGGCACACCTGAGTTTGCGGCGGCGCATCTTCGTGCACTTCTNCAGGCGGGTATCCCTATCGCTGGTGTCTATACCCAACCAGACAGACCTGCTGGACGCGGTCGAAAGCTGCAACCGAGCGCTGTAAAAGAGGTTGCCCTAGAACATCAGATCCCTGTGTATCAACCCAAGACGCTGCGAGATCCTGATGCGCAACAAGAACTTGCCGCGCTAAAACCCGATTTGATGATTGTAGTTGCCTATGGCTTGATTCTGCCTCAGATCGTCCTCGATACCCCCAAGCTGGGATGCGTTAATGTACACGCCTCGTTGCTACCCCGCTGGCGCGGTGCAGCACCTATACATCGAGCTCTACTTGCCGGTGACGAAGGGACCGGCGTTACACTGATGCAGATGGAAGCGGGTCTGGATACCGGCCCTATGTTGGCAAAAGTAAGTACTCACATTAGCCAGGATGACACGAGTGCATCACTCCACGATAGATTGGCTGATATAGGAAGCAATATGTTAGTGACGCAGCTGCCTGCCCTGCTCGCAGGAGAGCTGAGTCCCGAACATCAGGATGATGGACTCGCAAACTATGCCAACAAGCTCGAAAAGCTCGAAGGTAAGCTCGATTGGCACCGAAGTGCATATGAGTTAGAGCGCCAAGTACGCGGCCTTAATCCTTGGCCCGTCGCCTACACCCAACTCAATGATCAGACGATTCGTATCTGGGCCGCATTGGCTGAAAATGAGACCAGCGACGCAGTGCCAGGTACTATAATCCGAACCTCTAAAACGGGAATAGCCGTTGCTTGTAGTAAAGGGGTTCTTTGGCTCAGATCGCTGCAGCTGCCCGGCAAAAAAGCGACTGATGCTGCCGCTCTGTTAAACTCAAACTCTCACCCATTCCAAACAGGCGTCCACTTTGAGTGATAATCTAAACCTACGTGCACAGATAGCCCGTGCACTCTTACCGCTGCTACAGCACCAAGGTTCACTCTCTAGCCTGTTGCCTAATGCACTTGATAAAGCAAACGAACGCGATCGACCACTGATGCAACAGATTTGCTACGGCACACTGAGGTATTGGCATCGCTACGATGCTCTAGCCAGCCTGATGTTGCGACAGCCCTTTCATCCTGATGAGATGGATGTTGAGATATTACTGAATTGCGCACTGTATCAAATTGAGCAACTTCGCACGCCAGATCATGCGGTTATCAATGAGACCGTAGAAGCCTGTAAGCAGATAGGTAAACCCTGGGCAGGCAAGTTGTTAAATGCCGTTCTTCGTCGCTTCCAGCGTGAGCGTGAAGAGATACTTCAGTTGGCACAACGACTGGATGCGTTTAAGTATAATCACCCCGATTGGATGTTGAATAAACTCAAACATAACTGGCCGCAGCATTGGGAAGCAATTTTAGACGCTAACGATCTTGCCCCGCCTATGTGTCTAAGGGTTAACCGTCGCAAGTGTGATCGTGAGGCCTATTTAGACTTACTGCAGCAGGCAGAGATTGGTGCACGACCTGGCGTTTTTAGTTCAGATGCGATCTATCTCGATTCAGCCGTTGGTGTTGAGCAGCTACCCATGTTTGCTCAAGGCTGGGTCTCAGTACAGGATGAGGCGGCGCAATTAGCCGCACATCTACTAGCACCCAAGTCTGGCATGCGGATTCTAGATGCCTGTTCGGCACCCGGTGGCAAACTGTGCCACCTACTAGAACATAATAAGGATATTGAAATTGAAGCGGTAGAACTTGAGCCGCGCCGGGCTATCCGTATCAGTGAAAACCTGGACCGTTTAGAGCTTAGCGCCCCCGTTAAGATTGGTGATGCCAGTACTACGGATTGGTGGAACGGTGAGTTGTACGATCAAATTCTGCTTGATGCCCCCTGCAGCGCAACCGGTGTAATACGACGTAACCCTGATATAAAAGTACTGCGTCGCAATGAGGATTTACTGACTCTGGCTGTTAACCAGCTCGCAATTTTGTCTAATCTCTGGGATATGCTTAAACCCGGTGGTACATTGCTGTACGCGACCTGTTCTATATTCAGTCAAGAGAACGATCGCATTATTGAGCGCTTTCTTAAGTCGCATACAGACGCAAGGTTTGTACCGCTAAACGCTCCCTGGGGCGAAGCTCGAGAGTTTGGTACGCAACTATTCCCTCAACCAGAGGGGCATGATGGGTTTTTCTATGCGCGTCTTGAGCGCATGCAGGAGGCATAGGTAGCAGATGAATGTCATTATTCTCGGCGCAGGTCAGGTAGGTGGATCACTTGCAGAGCATCTCGCTAACGAGTCGAATGACATTACAGTTGTCGATACCGATAGCGCTCGCCTGCGTGAACTAGCCGATCGTTTAGATATACGCACGGTGGACGGGCCAGCATCCCATCCCAGCACATTGCAAAGAGCGGGTGCACGTGATGCTGATCTGCTGATCGCTGTAACCAATAGCGATGAGATCAATATGGTTGCCTGTCAGGTAGCCACTACCCTGTTTAAGGTACCCAAACGCATCGCCCGTGTGCGTGAGCACGATTACCTAACCAAAGATCGCCAGCTCTTTACCGACGGTGCCATTCCAATCGACGTACTGATTAGCCCTGAAGAGCTTGTGACACAGCATGTTAAGCGCATGATCGAGCATCCCGGCGCGCTTCAGGTGCTTGATTTTGCTGACGGTCGTGCGCAGCTAGTCGCAGTTAAGGCCTATTACGGCGGCCCACTTGTCGGTCGCGAAATTGCAGTGCTACGCGCTCACATGCCCAAAGTCGATACCCGTGTAGCCGCAATTTTCCGCCAGGATCGCCCGATTATCCCTACGGGTACAACCGTTATTGAAGCGGATGATGAAGTCTTCTTTATTGCGGCCTCTAAAGATATTCGTTCAGTCATGGGCGAGCTTAGACGTCTAGATAACCCCTACAAGCGCATTATTATCGCAGGCGGCGGTAACATTGGCGCACGTCTAGCGGCCTCAGTTGAGGACCAATATCAAGTTAAGATAATTGAACGAAACCTGGATCGTTGCCAACGTTTAGCCCGCGACTTAAACAATACAATTGTTCTGCAGGGTAGCGCTTCAGACCGGGATCTTCTTATGGAAGAGAACATTGAAGATACCGATGTCTTCTGTGCACTCACCAATGATGACGAAGCCAATATAATGGCATCTATGTTGGCCAAACGTTTAGGGGCTCGTAAGGTGATGACTCTCATCAACAACCCCGCCTATGTCGATCTTGTTCAAGGGGGTGTTATTGATATCGCGATCTCACCTCAGCAGACCACCATCGGTGCCCTACTGACGCACGTTCGCCGCGGAGATGTAGCAGCGGTACACTCACTTCGCCGTGGAGCAGCAGAGGCAATTGAGGCTGTAGCGCACGGTGACCGCATGAGTTCCAAAGTGGTGGGCCGTATGATTGAAGAGATCAAACTTCCCGAAGGAGCCACCATTGGCGCTCTAGTGCGTAACGATCAAGTACTGATTGCGCATGACGATGTTGTTATTGAGGATGGCGACCATGTCATTCTTTTCCTTGTTGATAACAAACGGATCGCCGAGGTAGAGAAGCTCTTCTCTGTCGGCCTGCACTTCTTCTGAGGTCATTATGCATTTGCGGGTGATACTGAAAATCTTGGGTATTTTACTGATGGTCTTCAGTCTTACCCAGGTACCACCAGCCCTTATCTCGCTCTATTACAACGATGGTAACTTAGGGGCCTTTGTTGGCGGTTTTAGTATCACACTGCTAACCGGCTTCTTTATCTGGTTACCGATGATGCGCGTACGTGAAGAGCTTCGTACGCGCGACGGATTTTTAATCACCGTTCTGTTCTGGAGCGTATTGAGCTTCTTCGGTGCACTCCCTTTGCACTTTGCCGATGCGCTGGCTCTGAGTTTTACAGACGCTATATTCGAAGCGGTCTCTGGCCTTACTACAACGGGTGCCACCGTCATCACGGGCCTAGATGACCTGCCCCGTTCGCTTCTCTACTACCGACAGCAGCTTCAATGGTTGGGTGGTATGGGTATTATCGTTCTTGCCGTTGCGATACTTCCCATGCTCGGCATCGGGGGCATGCAGCTTTACCGTGCAGAGACACCTGGACCGGTTAAAGATTCAAAGCTAACACCACGTATTACTGAGACCGCTAAAGCGCTTTGGAATATCTATCTTACGCTTACGCTAACCTGTGCATTGGGCTACTGGGCAGCCGGCATGAGCTTGTTCGATGCCATTTGTCACAGTTTTTCGACCGTCGCTATTGGTGGTTTCTCAACCCACGACGCGAGTATCGGCTATTTTGATAGTGGCTTAATTGAAGCGATTTGTGTGCTGTTTATGATTNTATCAGGCATAAACTTCGGTCTTCACTTCGCGGCGTTTCGCCAGCGCACCCTGACCCACTATTTTAGCGACCCCGAGTTCAAGTTTTATCTGTTTTTACTCTTAACAATATCGCTAACAACCCTTTTTGTGCTGGATATAACAGAGACTTACCCGCCCTTGGAGTCGCTACGCAAATCGGTGTTCATGGTGGTGTCCATCGCCACTACAACCGGGTTTGCAGTTGCAGACTTTGCCCACTGGCCTGCCATGCTTCCATTTATGCTATTTATCGCAGCTTTTGCTGGCGGTTGTGCTGGCTCTACAGGCGGCGGTATGAAGGTTATACGTATATTGTTAATCCTCAAGCAGGGCTACCGTGAAATTGTAAGGCTGATACACCCCAACGCAATAATGCCCGTTAAACTGGGGCGTCGACCTGTATCTAGCAAGGTGCTAGAGGCTGTATGGGGGTTCTTTTCTGTCTACCTTATGGTCTTTGTATTAATGTTGATAGCACTGATGGCGACAGGGCTTGATCAGGTCACTGCATGGTCTGCAGTCGGTGCCACCCTCAACAACCTAGGCCCAGGCCTTGGCGAGGTCTCAGCAAACTACGGGGCCGTAAATGACACCGCTAAATGGATACTTGTGCTGGCGATGCTTCTTGGTCGCCTTGAGGTATTTACGCTTCTTGTTCTACTTACACCCGCTTTCTGGCGACGTTAGCACGCCTGACTAGCCTTTTTTGAGCGCTTTTGGTGTATACTTTCGCGCTAATTTTTGCATTGATTTTGACCTCCGAGGGGTACTCTCGTGACTGATAACACCAAACCGGATGTAAGCACCTTTCAAGGACTGATTCTTGCTCTGCAGCAATACTGGGCTGAGCAGGGCTGTGTAATCGTCCAGCCGCTCGATATGAATGTAGGCGCAGGAACATTCCACCCAGCGACCTTCTTGCGGGCCATAGGACCAGAGAAGTGGAACTCGGCCTATGTTCAGCCTAGCCGCCGTCCTACCGATGGCCGTTATGGTGAGAACCCTAATCGCTTGCAACATTACTACCAGTTTCAAGTTGTGATGAAGCCAAATCCTGATAACTTTCAGGAGTTATACCTAGGCTCACTTGAACGACTTGGCTTTGACCTACTCACTGATGACGTTCGTTTTGTTGAGGATAACTGGGAATCACCAACCTTAGGCGCATGGGGACTTGGCTGGGAGGTTTGGCTAAACGGCATGGAGGTAACTCAATTTACCTACTTCCAACAAGCAGGTGGTCTTGAGTGTTATCCGGTAACGGGTGAAATTACCTATGGCTTAGAGCGTCTAGCAATGTACATCCAAGAGGTTGATAGCGTGTACGACCTTATTTGGTGTAAAAGCCCTGAGGGTACAGTCGTGACCTATGGTGATGTGTTCCATCAAAACGAAGTGGAGATGTCGACGTACAACTTCGAGCATGCCGATGTTACTCAGCTGTTTGCTAGCTTTGACCATTACGAGCTTGAGTGCCAAAAGTTACTTGAGGCTCAGTTACCTCTTCCTGCCTACGAAATGGTCCTGCACGCATCACACACGTTTAACCTACTTGATGCGCGCCATGCTATATCAGCCACTGAACGTCAACGCTATATTCTACGTGTACGCACATTGGCGCGTGGTGTTGCGCAACGCTATTTTGAATCGCGTCGCGCGCTTCGCTTCCCCCTTGCGGACGCCGTTATTCGTGATGAAGTTTTGGCATCTTTGGAGGCTGCAGCACAATGAGTTCTAACGATTTTCTATTTGAGCTGGGCACTGAAGAGTTACCTCCGAAAGCGCTTAAGACACTTTCACTCGCCTTAGGTGACTCGCTGCATAAACAACTCGATGAGGCACAGCTTACTTTTGGCGGTATTGAGTTGCACGCAGCGCCCCGTCGCCTTGGTCTTTCCATCTTTGGACTGAGCACGCAACAGCCTGATCGTGTCATTGATAAACGCGGCCCCTCTGCAAAGGCGCCTGAAAAAGCGGTTGAGGGATTTGCCAAAAGTTGTGGTGTAACCCTGTCTGACCTTAGCCTTGAATCGACAGATAAAGGCGACTACTTCGTATTCAAAGGGACTGAGCCGGGTCGTAGNGCGCAGGCACTTTTACCTGAAATGCTTGCTAACGCTCTGCATAACCTGCCCATTCCAAAACGCATGCGCTGGGGCTCTAGCCGCACTGAGTTTGTACGTCCTGTTAAGTGGGTACTTGCACTTCTTGGTGATGAGATCGTTGATTGTCAGCTTTTNGGTGTCTCATCCGGTCGTAAAACACGCGGTCATCGTTTCCATTACGATCATGAAATTGAGATCATAAGCGCGTCTGATTACACACACATCATGCGTGATACGGGTTTTGTAATTACTAGTTTTGCAGAGCGCCGGGACAATATTCGTGCTCAGGTTCTTGAGCAGGCCGCCAAAATAAACGGCAATATCGAATTTGATGAGGATTTGTTGGATGAGGTCTGTGCCCTTAACGAGTGGCCAGTCGCGCTAACTGGCCGATTTGAGGAGCGGTTTCTAGAAGTGCCGGAGCAAGCGCTGATACTCTCAATGAAAGAGAACCAGAAGTATTTCCATCTAGTGGATGCAGCGGGTCGTTTGATGCCCTATTTCATTACGATCGCTAATATTGAATCTAAAAACCCTCAGCAAGTTATTGCGGGTAACGAAAAAGTTATTCGCCCTCGATTAGCAGATGCTGCCTTTTTCTTTGAGACTGATAAAAAGCAACCCCTGATCGCTCGTACAGAAAAACTTAAGAGTGTTGTTTTTCAAAACCAACTGGGTACGGTGCACGATAAAGCGACTCGTATTGCGATTACTGCTCAAGAGATTGCAAAATTAATAGACGGCAATCAGGCTTACGCAGAGCGTGCCGCCATGTTGGCTAAGTGCGATCTGTTATCAGACACCGTCTATGAATTTACTGAGCTTCAAGGGCTTATTGGCTATCATCTTGCACTGCACGATGGAGAAGCGGAGGAAGTCGCACTCGCTATACAAGAGCAGTACCTTCCCAAGTTTGCAGGCGATAGCCTACCGCTGACCAAGACCGGTATTGCAATTGCGCTTGCTGATAGGCTTGATACGCTTGTCGGTCTATTTGCTATTAAACAGCCACCAACGGGATCAAAAGATCCGTTCGCCCTTCGTCGATCAGCCCTAGGCGTTCTGCGCATCCTTGTTGAGCATGAGCTGCCCTTAGACCTACCGGACTTACTGAACATCGCAGTAAGTAACTATAAAGATCTACCAGCGCTCGACACTGCGGCCAATGATGTATTCGAGTTTATGCTCGAACGTTTCCGTTTCTGGTTTGAAGAAGAGTCTATTAGTGCTGAGGTGTACCTTTCAGTACATGCTCTTAAGCCAAGAGTACCTCTGGATTTTGTTCGTCGTGCGCGCGCTGTTGCTCGCTTTGCTGAACAAGAGGCGTCGGCGGCACTCATCGCGGGCAACAAGCGTGTTAGTAATATCCTAAGTAAACTTGATGCTCCCCTATCAACAGCTGTTGATTCTAGTTTACTGCAGGAAGATGCAGAGAAGGCCCTCTTTAATGCTATTACTAACCTGACGGCCGATGTTGAATCGCTGGTTGCTAAGGCAGACTATCAGGGCGCTCTGAGTGCACTTTCAACCCTTCGCACCCCAATTGATAGTTTTTTTGATCAGGTGCGCGTGATGGCTGATGATGATGCTATTAAAGCGAACCGTTTAGCGATTCTAGCAAGGCTCAGAGAGCAGTTTATCGGTATTGCTGATATCTCACATCTGGCTTGAATCTGATTCTAATCTAGGGCTTTTATTAAACCCCGCTCTTTTAAGGACGGGGTTTTTTTGAATCTCATTTTTAAACTTTCTTCGTTTCTTCGTTTCTTCGGTGTCGTCACCCATAAGCCTTTTAAGCCATATGTCGTTTACCCTTACGGGACTTCTTTAAACCATCTGTTACCTTGATGGATTTGTCGACCTAATCAACTGATAAGCAGCTGGTTGGTTTCTTGGTGGTTTGCGCTCACTTCATTCCTAGGTACCATTAGATATCTAATCCTTTTGATTTGCAGGTTTGTACATAGATTAAGGCCGTATTGTTCTGTGAACGGTTACTCGTTAACAAGGCGACTCAGGCTCATTCATTTAAAGCAGCTCAGAGGTAAGGAGCCCAACTCAGTCGCACTGAATAAACTCGTCGTTTTCTGGTTTGTGTAATGGCTTTTTTACCATTATGAACTAGCCTTAGTATGCCGATTTGTTTTAAATTTCGGTGTTTATTTTGTGATCTGTTAAGTGAAAACTGATCAATCTTGATTTTATTAAACGGCTACGAGGCTTGGTTGGTGAAAAAAATAATTATTGTTGAGGATGACTTTCTTCTTCAGGCTGAGTACGTCAGTTTTTTTAAGCAGAACTTTGGTTCAGACGCCGTTCGAATTATTTCTCTGCCTAGTGCTGATAATTTATTGGATACACAGATCAGTGTTCAAGCAGACCTTATCATTACAGATCTTGTAATGGATGCAGATAAAGAGGGTATGGCGGGAATAATGGACATACGTGGATATAGTTCAGATATTCCGATTATAGTGATATCCGGATATCCCTCATATGTGGAGACCGCAAGTGTTTTTAATGTTGATGTACTTCTTAAGCCTGTCAACTTGTTGCATTTAAGTGCTTTAGTTTCAAAACACCTCAACATCACACCAAAAGACCGTTCTTGACTTGCCCTCTCTTCATTTCCTTTCACAATGTTGATTTCTATTCGCACTTGGCATAGTGCCTCTTAATTCGAGTATTTCAAATTAACCTAACCTTGTTTAAACATCCCTAAGTGGATGTTTCACGTGAAACCCATTTTATTAAAAGATCTGAAATATACAGCCCACCAAAATTAACAGACATCATCAATAGCTAACCAGTCAACAGCACCCTCACCAGCCGCATAGCCTGTACTCAAACAGGCTGTAAGAAGGTACCCTCCAGTTGGCGCATCCCAGTCAAGCATTTCACCGGCCACAAAAACACCAGGCAAAGAGCGTAACATCAGATTTTTATCTACAGCATCCAACCTTACACCGCCGGCTGTGCTAATAGCTTCGTCAATTGGACGATGCTCATTTACTGATAGCTCAATACACTTTATGCGCTTAACTAACTGATTAAGATCCAAACTTGAAACTGGGCCTAACTCATTAAGAAGAGCGATCTGTTGTTTTGATAATTTCAAAACCTTTCGCAGTTTATTCGACAAGGAGTCTTTAGTACCCGATGAACTTAACGCCTTATAAATGTTTTCAGGACTGCGCTGGGGTAGAAGGTCTAGACAGATAAGAGCGTCGCCACCCGTTCTTGCAGCTCTAATATATCGACCTATTGCATACATACCTGTACCCTCTAGGCCGTACTTGGTAATCATAATTTCAGAGACAAGGTTAATCGACTGGCCTTTAACTGAAAGACCTACTTGTTTGATAGGCAAGCCTGCCGCTCGGTCAATAAAATGTTCGCTCCACTTGTGTATCCAACCGCAATTACTCGCGATTAACGGCGTAACATGTACATTAGCGTTCTCTAGCGTGTCTACCCAACCGCCGTCTGAGCCCAGTTTTCGCCAACTCCCTCCCCCTAAAGCTAGAACTAATACTTTATAAGATTTACTAACCTCCCCATCAGGGGTCATAAAACTTACGCATTCTAAACCCGACCAACCTAACCATTTATGCCGGGGATGAAAAGAAACACCCATTTCAGAAAGTCGATGCTTCCATCGGCGTAGCAAAGGTGCTGCTTTCATCTCTTCAGGGAACACTCTACCCGAACTGCCAGTCACAGTATTCACACCTAAAGAGTGGATCCAGTCTCTTAGCTGGTCGGGTCCGAAACAATCAAGCATGGGTTTTAACCAAGTTTCAGCTTCGCTATAACGTGTTACAAAACGTGAGTACTCCTCTGCATGGGTGATATTCATTCCCCCAATTCCTGCTAGTAGAAACTTCCTTGCAACACTTGGCATTGCATCATAGAGATCAACATGATGACCCGCATGTGCTAGACGCTCAGCTGCCATTAAACCTGCAGGCCCACCGCCAATAACAACAGCAGACTTCGTATCAGTACTCATAAAAGATCCAAGAATATTAAGGTTTCACGTGAAACAAAAACTAAAAAGCGGCCATGACGGCCGCTTCTTAACAATCAATACCGAATACTACACGTCTAAGTTAGACACATTAAGGGCATTCGATTCAATAAAGTTTCGACGAGGCTCAACCTCGTCACCCATCAAGGTTGTGAACAATTGATCGGCAGAAATAGCGTCATCAATCGTCACTTGCAACATGCGGCGAGCACCAGGATCCATAGTAGTTTCCCACAATTGATCCGGGTTCATCTCACCAAGACCCTTGTAGCGCTGGAAGCTACTGCCACGACGAGATAAGTCCATGAGCCACTTAATACCCTCACCAAGGTCAGAGACCTCCATACGGCGCTCACCGCGCATTAGGAAAGCACCGTCTGCTAGAAGCGACTGCAGTTCATCACCTAAGGTCGACACTTGTATATAATCGCGCGAGCGGAAGAAATCGACGTCTAAGCGGTAATCATCACTGATACCATGAAGCAATATCGAGATTTTAGGCACATACAGACTGTTTTCACGATCAAGTGCTGGGGTAACAGTGAAAACCTCTGATCCAGACTCTTGCAGCGCATCAAGCTGACGCTGCAGCATCTGACACCACTGAACAACATCTGATTCATTCTGCATTGCCGTTAATTCTAGCTTTGGCATGAACAAGAGTTGACGCAAGATCGATTCAGGGTAAACGCGGCTCAGGCGGGACATCATCGCACTTACCTTGCGGTAACGGAAGAATAGCTCCTCTAGAGCCGTTCCAGAAATAGCGGGAGCATCTTCAGATGGGTATAGGGACGTGCCCTCTAAGGCGCCCTGTAATAGATACATATCCATCGCATCATCGTCTTTAAGATACTGCTCTTGCTTACCTTTCTTAACCTTGTAGAGGGGTGGCTGTGCAATGTAAATGTGACCACGCTCGATTAACTCGGGCATCTGGCGGAAGAAGAATGTCAGCAACAGGGTACGAATGTGGGAACCGTCAACGTCCGCGTCGGTCATAATAATGATTCTGTGGTAACGTAACTTGTCAGCATTAAACTCTTCACGACCTATGCCACAGCCTAGCGCTGTAATAAGCGTGCCCACCTCAGCTGATCCAAGCATTTTATCGAAGCGTGCTTTTTCAACGTTCAATATTTTACCTTTGAGCGGCAGAATAGCCTGCGTACGTCGATCACGCCCCTGCTTCGCAGAACCGCCAGCCGAGTCACCCTCCACAAGGTATATTTCCGACAATGCAGGATCTTTCTCCTGACAATCAGCAAGCTTTCCAGGAAGACCTGCAATATCTAGAACACCTTTACGACGCGTCATCTCACGCGCTTTACGAGCGGCTTCACGTGCGCGTGCAGCGTCAATCATCTTTTGCACAACTGCTTTAGCATCCTGAGGATTCTCTAACAGATAATCGTTAAAGTTCTGTGCCATCATCTGCTCAACCGCCGTCTTAACCTCTGACGATACCAGTTTGTCTTTGGTCTGCGATGAGAACTTCGGATCAGGAACCTTCACTGAGATAATGGCAGTAAGGCCTTCACGACTATCATCACCGCTTGTACTTACATTACTCTTTTTGTTGAGTTGCTCACTTTCTATGTAGGTGTTCAGGGCACGCGTCAAAGATGCACGGAAACCAGATAGATGTGTACCACCATCACGCTGCGGAATATTATTCGCGAAACAGTGAATATTCTCTTGGAACGAATCGTTCCATTGAAGCGCGACCTCAACACCTACACCATTATCGTGCATAGCATTGAAGTGAAAGATCTTGTTAACAGCTGATTTATTGGTGTTCATATACTCTACAAAAGCAGCCAAACCGCCTTCATATTCAAAGATCTCTTCGCGCCCATCACGCTCATCTTTTAAACGAATACGAACGCCTGAGTTAAGAAATGAGAGCTCGCGCAAACGCTTCGCTAAAATATCGAATTCGAAATGGATGTTGTTAAAGGTCGCAGGCGAAGGGGTAAACCGCACAATAGTTCCGGTAGAGTCAGTCTCACCAATTTTTTTCAACGGCGCTTCTGGAACACCATCGTGATAGACCTGCTCATGCACATCGCCTGCTCGACGAATAGTTAACCGCAGATCGGTCGACAAGGCATTAACTACCGAAACACCAACACCGTGAAGACCACCCGATACCTTGTAGGTGTTGTCGTCAAATTTACCGCCGGCGTGAAGAACCGTCATTATAACTTCAGCAGCAGAGACACCCTCTTCTTCATGGATATCAGTCGGGATACCACGTCCGTTATCGCTGACAGTTACACTCTCATCACCGTGGATAATAACGCCGACTTCACTGCAGTAACCCGCAAGGGCCTCATCAATACCGTTATCAACCAACTCGAAAACCATGTGGTGCAAGCCGCTGCCATCATCAGTATCACCAATATACATACCGGGGCGCTTACGCACTGCATCAAGACCCTTAAGTACCTTAATACTTGAGGAGTCGTAAGTTTGGTTTCCATCACTCATTCTGAATCTCCAAATGGCTTAATAGCCGTGAGTTTTCCATCCGTCAGCTGAAACAGCCGTCCCTGTTCACTTGAGCCCCAAAGCCTAACCAGCAGCTCAGGATCAACACAGGTAATAAAACACTGACTGTTACTTGCTTTTAGATAAGTACAAAACTTACCTAGGTGACCTGCATCAAGCTCGGCTGGAAGGTCGTCTATTAAATAGATACAACTGCTTCCACTAATATCATTGTAAACACGCCCCTGAGCCAGTTTAAGTGCGCTCACCACCAGTTTTTTCTGACCACGAGACAGATGCTCTGCCGCATTACGGCCCGCTACCTTGAATCGTAAATCAGCTCGTTGAGGACCCGCTCCAGTAAAACCCTGACGCTGATCTCTGTCGATACCCTCGTCTAAAACATCCGCTAAGGAGCGCTCTTTATCCCATCCACGTGAGTAACTGAACTCAAGCGAGAGATCGTTAACGAGAAGATTTAAAATCTCTTCAAACTGAGGCCTAAGTGACTCAATATATGCAAGGCGTAGCTCTGTAAGCTGTTCAGAATACGAGAGAAACTCCCGATTCCATACCTCTAAAAGCGATCGATCGATCTTAGCATATTTGAGCAGAGAATTCCGTTGTTTTAGCGCTCTTTGAAAGCCTCGCCAAACTGAAATGAACCGTTCAGAGTGATGAAATCCACCCCAGTCAGCAAATTGCCTGCGAACGGCAGGTGAGCCATCGAGTAGACCAAAAGAATCTGAGTCGATTACTTGGACAGGTAGCAAGGATGCAAGACCAGCAATATCAATATCGCGCGCCTGATACCGCGCACGTAGCTCGCCTTGCGTTGAACGGGATACACCCAACCCCCCAGCAGACGTGCCTAGCTGATCGATAAGCTGGGCAAAGCTAGTTGCCTCTGTCTGACCTTCAGAAATCACATGACGCGCCTGATGCGTTCGAAAAGAGCGACCTAAGGAGAGAAGATGGATAGCTTCAAGAACACTCGTCTTACCACTACCGTTGGGGCCATGGATAATATTGATGTCAGGCGATGCATCAAGGGATAAATGTGCAATCGAGCGCAAAGAGGTCAGTTGCAGACGTTGAATTCGCATAAGCGCAATAACTAGGCCGCAGAGTGACTGCGGCCCGAACACTACATTCGCATTGGCATGATAACGTAGACAGAATTTGGATCGTCAAACCCTTCTACTAACGCACTGCTATTGGAATCATGGAAGGTGAACTTAACAACATCCGAATTAAGAATTGAGAGAACATCCAACAAGTAATTTACATTGAACCCAATATCAATACTGGGACCCTCGTAATCGATTGCAACGGTCTCCTCTGCTTCCTCTTGCTCTGGATTATTTGCCATGACCTGTAAATAGCCATCTGTCAGCGACAATCGCACGCCACGATACTTCTCGTTCGATAGGATCGCAATTCTATGAAACACCTGGCGCAACTCTTGTCGATCACCTAGCAGCACCTTATCGCCGTTTTTAGGGATTACGCGCTGATAATCTGGAAACTTGCCGTCAACTAACTTCGAGGTGAAGGTGTAATCGCCCACGTTAGCACGAATGTGCGACGCTCCAATAACTAGCGTAACCGGCGCATCCCCACCCTGTAACAAGCGAGCGAGCTCCAATATACCCTTACGTGGGACAATAATCTGATGCAGAGTACCGGCTGGAACCTGAGCGGCATTCACCGATGTAGCAAGACGGTGACCATCGGTTGCAACCGCACGAAGTGAGTCTTCACTCACTTCTAAAAGCATACCATTAAGGTAGTAGCGAACATCTTGCTGCGCCATGGCAAAGCCGGTTTTATCAATCAACTGACGTAACTCAGCCTGTGAGAGACTTAACTCTAGCGTTTGCGGGCTATCCTCAACATTTGGGAACTCAGACGCTGCCAATGTCGATAACGAGAACTTGGAGCGACCAGACTTGATCACCATCTTCTGGCCAACGACTTCCATCTCAATACGCGCATCATCTGCAAGCGATTTGCATATATCCATCAATTTGCGAGCCGGAACAGTAACAGAACCCTCTTGGGCTGGTTCATCGAGCTGAACTCGACCGACCAACTCTACCTCAAGGTCTGTACCTGTAAGCGAGAGCTGATTACCCTCGGCGACCATAAGAATATTAGAGAGTACCGGTAGTGTCTGACGACGTTCGACTACACCCGCGACTAACTGCAGCGGCTTAATCAGGGCTTCTCGGGTGATAACAAATCTCATGTGGTTTCCTATCCCAGTTCCAGCTTAGCTCGTCAATAGACGAATAAGGTTTTTATAATCTTCGGCGATATCCGTACTCGCCTCGCGTAACTCATTGATTTTGCGCGTGGCATGTAAGACCGTTGTATGGTCTCGACCCCCAAAAGCATTACCTATTTCGGGTAAACTATGGTTGGTCAACTCCTTTACTAAGGTCATAGCTACCTGCCGTGGACGTGCAACTGATCGACTTCTACGTTTGGAATGAAGATCAGACACTTTTATGCGGTAGTATTCGGCCACAACCTTTTGAATATTATCAATACTAACCTGTTTATCCTGTAATGCCAGCAGGTCTTTTAAAGCGTCTTTAATAGTCGGGATATTGAGTGCAGCGCCATGGAAGTGAGCGTGAGCGATTACCCTTTTCAAAGCCCCCTCAAGTTCACGAACATTCGAGCGTAAATTCTGTGCCAAAAAGAAGGCTGCATCGTCTTGCAACCGAACATTAGCTTCAGCCGCTTTGCGCATTAGAATGGCGACACGGGTCTCAAGCTCAGGCGGCTCAATGGCGACAGTAAGACCCCAACCAAAACGCGACTTGAGACGTTCTTCAACGCCTTTAATTTCGCGCGGATAGCGATCACTCGTTAGGATCATCTGCTGACCACCCTCTAACAGCGCGTTGAACGTGTGGAAGAACTCCTCTTGCGAACGCTCTTTACCACCGAAAAACTGAATATCATCAATTAATAGCGCATCAACCGATCGGTAATAACGCTTAAAGTCATTAATTGCATTTAGTTGCAGCGCTTTAACCATGTCAGCAACAAATCGTTCTGAATGCAGATAGACAATCTTGGCATTAGGATTGCGCTTGCGCATCTCCATACCAACCGCATGCATCAGGTGAGTCTTACCAAGCCCTACGCCGCCATAGATAAAGAGTGGGTTGTAGCCAGCGCCTGGATTATCAGCGACCTGCCGTGCAGCCGCTAGGCCAAGCTGGTTAGACTTACCCTGAACAAATGAGTCAAAGGTAAAATCGGGGTTAAGATTGGAGTGGTGGCGCAGACCACCCTCTACTTGAACTTGGCGATCCGTATTAGCAATAATGGCTGATTCAAACTCAGATTGATCTACCAAATCAACCACACCCGTTCGAAGATCCGAGGGAATCAACTGACTAGAGGGCTGGGATAATGTACCTGAGCTTGATTGTGAGTACTCACTCTCACCAAAGTTAGTAAGCACTTGCGAGCTAGTATCTGTATTTTGAACAGTATCTACGTCGAGGGAATTAGGCGAGTAGTTGCCTTGGCTCTCTTTGAGGCGAGAATCAGTTTTACGACTAGGTTGAACCCTGACTGGGTCTCTACGAGTTCGAGCGCCTGAGGGACTAGAATGACCCGAGGGCTGCCCCAGAATAGAGATATGAACCTCAGGTGGTGGGCCAGCCGACAACTGCTCAACTGCGTTATTTATCTGCTGTAGGAACTTATCGTTCACCCAGTCTCTAACAAAGCGNTTAGGAGCCACCAGAGAGATTTTCTGATCCGTCTCTGCCTCAAGCTTGAGTTGACGAATCCACATACTGTACTGCTGGGCAGACAATTCGTCTCTCAGGTTTTCTAAACACTTGGGCCAGATCGATTGGGACATTAGAACTCTCGTTGATCCCCGTGGGGTTAAGCTATTATTTTAACCAGCGAACCCCACTTTATCCACAACTAAAGCGTGTTATTTTATACTTATCGAATAAGAATATTAACTTTACATATGCATCTTAACTAATTGATATATATGATTAAAACAATGTTACCAATAAGTTACCAACAGCTATGCAACATAGATATCCACAAAAAAACCGCTCAAAAGAGCGGTTTTTGAATAGTGCAATATTTAATTCCAGCTATTTGACGTTCCCCAGCTATCTTGCGAGTTTGACTCCTCGCCCCAACCACCGTCGCCACCCGTCTCATCGAGGCGTATATCAATGGTATCAAGATCAACATCAAGTACCTGGTCTAAGTTGCCAGTGACGATCTCTGGGAAGAGGAAGATAAGCGCAACCGCAAACACTTTGATCGCGATAAAGGGTATCGCACCTTTGTATATTTGCTGAGTAGTCATTCCCTTGATGAACTTACCCGTCAATTCATCTTTATAATCCTCTCTGGGCGCCACGCTTCTTAAGTAGAACAACGCAAAGCCAAAGGGAGGAGTAAGGAAAGAGATCGACATATTCAAGCCCACCAACACCAAGAACCACACCATGTTGATGTCCATATTAGCGGCGACAGGGCCTATTAATGGCATCAGAATAAAGGCAATCTCAAAGAAGTCGATGAAGAATCCAAGAACGAACACCAGCAGCATAACGAACAGAACAAATCCTGTCTCACCTCCAGGGATGAAGCTGAAGAGATGCTCGATCCATAGATCACCGTTAACGGCACGGAATGACAATGCGAAAATTGACGATCCAACCAGAATAAACATAACAAAAGTTGAAAGCTTAGTGGTGGTATCAAGGGCGGACTTAACGACATCCCAACTCAGACTGCGGCGTGCAAGCGCAAGTAGCAATGCGCCAACCGCACCCATAGCCCCACCCTCAGTCGGCGTTGCGACTCCAATGAATATTGTTCCAAGAACTAAGAATATAAGTACAACGGGCGGTACCATAGATACCAATACACTCTTAATAAGCTCAGTACCCTTCAAGGTCCGCGCTTCTTGTGGCAGCGGTGGGACAAGATCAGGTTTGAATATTGAAAGCAGAAACATAAATGCGATCAAGAAACCAACGACCATAAGTGCAGGATAGAGTGCACCGGTGTATGCATCTTTTACNGATACAGCTAGCACGTCNGATAGAACAATTAGAACCAGTGATGGCGGAATTATTTGCGCTAATGACCCAGAACTGGTTAGAAGGCCCGCAGCCAAAGGGTAGTGGTAACGGTAACGCATCATNACCGGCAAAGAGATAAGACCCATTGAGATAACCGAAGCCGCTACAACGCCAGTCGTTGCAGCCAGCAGCGCACCCACTAGAATCACGGCATAGCCCAAACCACCTGGGACACTGCCAAAGAGTTGTCCGGCCGATTCAAGTAGGTCTTCAGCCATACCCGATCGTTGAAGAATTATCCCCATGAACGTAAAGAAAGGAATCGCCAGCAGGGTATCATTCTGCATGATGCCGTAGATACGTTCAGGAATTGCTTGAAGCAATACAAAATCGAGTAGACCCAGTTCAATACCAATAATNCCAAACAGAATACCGTTGGCAGCAAGGCTAAAGGCGACGGGGAATCCAGAAAGCAAAAATACTATTAAGCTGACAAACATGATCGGGGCGATGTTGTCTGTGAGAAACTCAACCATTATTTGTCCTCCCCTGTAGCCGTTGCAATTTCAACAACAGCATGACCACCCGACTTTAAGGGGTCATCAGTGAGTCCTTTTAGAAAAGCCCAACGTTTTATCGCCTCGCTAACCGCTTGGATAACGAGCAAACCAAAACCTAGAGGAATCATTAAGCGCACGGGCCAACGCGTTAGGCCTCCCGCGTTTATACTGACTTCTCCCGTATTAAAAGATTCAATAAGATTAGGCACCGACATGAAGGTTATATAGGTGCAGACTGGTATTACGAATACCACAAAACCTATGAGGTCAATCCAGTTGCGTGTACGCGCAGTCAGCTTTTGACTCACTACATCTATACGTACATGCTCGTTAACGCGAAGTGTGTAGCCAGCGGCAATCGTAAAAACCGCAGCGAACAGGTACCACTGCAGCTCGAGCATCGAGTTAGAGGCGTAGCTTAGGGTGTAGCGGCTTAGCGCGTTACCAGCGCTGACTAAAACAGCAACCAATATTAGCCACTTAACGTTTCGACCAATTAGGACGTTGGCATTGTCAACGAATGTCGAGAACCGTAATAAAGCGTTCATTATGGATAGACTCCTGATCTTTCGGGGACCCAACTGGGCAATCGAAGTTTGCCCATTTTACCCACTTCGAACAAGCATTCATCCCGATAGACGAGCTTAGATAATGACAATATAGACTAAAGTAGTAGATTCGACATCGCTAAAACTGAATACCCTTGTGACTGTTCTTGACTTAAATGTTGAGCAAAGCTCCCTGAACTGCACGTTTGCGCAGGACGACAATAAAAGGATGACATTCATGAAGCGTAGAGATCTCTTCAAATCAACAATGCTAGCAACCGTTGTTGCAGCAACAGCAGCAGTTTCGACTGTATCAGCTGCGGAACTACCTGAAATTAGCTGGCGTCTACAATCAGCAGTACCACCGGGTATCGGATTTTACAAAGGTGGTGTCTACTTCGCTGAAGAAGTTGAGAAGATGACCAATGGCAAATTCAAGATCCGTGTCTTCCCAGCGGGAGAGATCGTTGGTACTGGTCAAATCTTCGATGCTGTAAGTGATGGTACAGTTGAGTTGGGCCATACCGCTTCTTACTATTACTGGGGTAAGGATCCAGTCTTCGCACTCGATACTACTGTTCCTTTTGGTCTTAACTACCGTCAGTTCCAAGCCTGGTATAACTTCGGTGGCGGCGGCGAGATGTTGCAGGAGGTTTTTGCACGCAACAACATCGTATCACTACCCGCGGGTAACACCGGTGTTCAGATGGGTGGTTGGTTCCGTGAAGAGATCAAATCCCTCGACGACCTTCAAGGCTTGAAGATGCGTATCGGTGGCATGGGCGGTAAAATCATCGAAAAACTCGGTGTTGTGCCACAGTCTATTCCGGGTGGCGATATCCTCCCTTCACTTGAAAAAGGCACAATTGATGCCGCTGAGTGGGTTGGCCCATTCGACGATATGACCTTCGGTTTCAACAAGGTTGCGAACTACTACTACACACCTGGTTGGTGGGAAGCAGCTCCAAACCTCTCTGTTTACATCAACAAAGAGAAGTTTGATGCACTGCCGGTTGAATACCAGAACATCATTCACGCTGCCGCNGAAAAAGCGAACGTCAAAACAACGGCTTTCTACGATTCTGAAAACCCTAAAGCGCTGAAGCAACTTCTAGCATCAGGCGTTCAGCTCAAGCGTTACCCTAAAGAGATCATGGACGCGGCTTGGGATGCGGCTGAAGAGACCTACGCTGAGATATCTGCAGAAAACGCAGATTTCAAACGTATTTTCGATAGCATGCGCGCTTTCCAGATCGACCAGAACAAGTGGATGGGTGTAGCTGAGGGTCTGCAGGACTCTTACATGCAGTCAAAACTGCGTTAATTCGACCTAGATATCTATCAAAGCCAGCCTTCGGGCTGGCTTTTTAGTTGAAAAAGGTTTGCAAGGCGCTACTCTTTTCCCTAATATATCGCGTCTCGAATTTTAGGTACCTGTCATCTGCAGGTGCGAGCGAGTTAACCTGAAGTTTTAGCAGGATAAGGCAATGAAAAGAACTTTCCAACCAAGCGTACTAAAGCGCAAACGTAACCACGGTTTCCGTGCTCGTATGGCTACTAAGAACGGACGCCAAGTTTTGGCTCGTCGTCGTTCACGTGGCCGCGCTAGTCTGTCTGCATAATCATAAGCGGACAGCACGAATGCAACATGGCTGAGTTCGAATACCCTCGCGACCTTCGATTGCTAACTGGCAGCGATTTCAAAAGGGTGTTCGACAAAGCTATCTACAAAGTAAGTGACCCTAACTTACTGATACTCTCCCGCCCAAATGAGACCGGCCACGCTAGGATTGGTTTCGTTATTTCGAAAAAAAATGTGCGTCTTGCGGTGAATCGTAACCGTGTTAAGCGTATCATTCGCGAATCTTTCAGGCTGAACCAACAGAGTCTTCCGTCTTGCGATATTGTCATATTGGCGCGTAAGGGCGTAGATAAACTCGAAAGAGACGCTATTCATAGCCTTATTTCGAAATGTTGGGTCAGATTAAACAAGAAAGCTACAAAAGCTTCTTAAACCTCAATAAGGTAATGGTCCGAACGCCATGGATGTACAGCGAGTCTTATTAATTGCAGCATTTGCACTGGTTTCATACTTGATGGTGCTGCAGTGGAACCAAGATTACAACACACCCGCTACGCAACCTGCGGTTGCAACCTCGAGTGTATCTGCCTATCAACCTGCTTCAGGTGACCTACCGAGCGCAGCACCAACTACGGGTGTTGCCAGTGCGGACGTTCCGACTGGCGGATCGGCTTCAGTAGCCGACACGACGGCGCCGTCAGTAACCGGTTTGATATCGATTAAAACTGATACGCTGGAGCTGCTAATAGACCCGCGTGGTGGTGATGTCATCGAGGCAAAACTACCACAGCATCTAGCTGTTCTTAGTGAAACAGAGCCCTACGTTCTGCTTGAACAGAGCGCAGTACGTACCTATGTTGCGCAGTCTGGCCTTATCGGTAAGGATGGCCCAGATGCAAACCCAGATGGACGGCCGCTCTACAGTTCTGAAAGCAATAGTTATGAGATGGGCGATGCTGATCAGCTAAGTGTTGACCTGACCCATGAAACTAATGGCGTGAAAATTACAAAGCGTTTTACCTTTGTACGCGACAGCAACGCCGTTAAAGTTGATCACCTAATCGATAATACAAGCGCAGACACGTTTGAAACCGTCTTGTTTGGCCAGTTAAAGCGTGACCGCAGTGCGGATCCTTCTCAGCAGACCGACATGGGTATGCAGTCCTATTTAGGTGCCGTCTTTTCTACAGCAGAGAACAACTATCAGAAAGTTAGTTTTGACGATATGGACGATAAGCGCTTAAACGCCAGCACGGCTGACGGTTGGGTTGCTATGTCACAACACTACTTCCTGTCTGCTTGGATACCAAACCCGGGTCAGACATACACCTATCAGACACGTGTTCTAAACGGTAACTACATTGCAGGCTATCTGTCACCTGCTGTCGCAGTCGCACCAGGCCAGCAGACAACGCTTTCGGCAACACTCTATGCCGGTCCTAAAGACGTTGAGCAGCTAGAAACACTTGCAACCGATCTCGATCTTACTATCGATTACGGTATTCTCTGGTTTATCGCGTCACCCCTATACATGTTGTTGAAGTGGATCTACGGCATTGTGGGTAACTGGGGTCTAGCAATCATCGGGGTAACACTGCTAATTAAGCTGGCACTGTTCCAGTTAAATGCTAAAGCATTCAAGTCTATGGCTAAGATGCGTAAGTTTGGCCCTGAGATGGCGCGTCTAAAAGAGACCTATGGTGATGATCGCCAGCGTATGTCACAGGAGATGATGAAACTCTATTCAAAAGAGAAGATTAATCCTCTGGGCGGTTGTTTACCCATCGTTGCACAGATGCCAATTTTCATTGCGCTCTACTGGGTGCTTCTAGAGTCTGTTGAGCTGCGACATGCGCCATTCTATGGCTATATTACTGACCTTTCGCAGATGGACCCCTACTTCATTCTGCCAATCCTGATGGGCGCAACTATGTTTATTCAGCAGTTGCTAAACCCGACACCACCGGACCCGATGCAAGCGCGCATCATGAAGGTACTTCCAATAGTATTTACCTTCTTTTTCCTATGGTTCCCATCAGGTCTTGTACTTTACTGGTTGGTTAACAACGTACTGTCTATTGCTCAACAGTGGATCATCAACCGACAAATTGAAGCGGGTAGCGCCAAGTAGTAATGCTGGCTACCCCTTCTATAACCTGGCTGCGACGGATAGATTCACACCTGTTACTCAAGTCCTAGATTAGAGAAACCTTTATGAATCTATTCGAAGCAGTTAGCGTTTTACTTCTCTGTATCGTCATCAGTATCTTCTTCTCTATATCTGAAATTTCCTTAGCCGCTGCACGTCGTTTAAAGCTGACACAGTTAGCTGATAATGGCACGGTTGCGGCATCCAAAGTACTGGCTTTACAGGCTAGCCCTGGTGCCTTCTTTACCCTTATTCAAATTGGTCTCAACTCTGTTGCAATACTCGCTGGTATTGTAAGTGAGGCTCAATTCTCACCCGCATTCGCAACACTTGTTCGCCTTTTCTATAACGGTGACTTAGTCAACCAAATTGCTGCTGCATTAGCTTTCGGTACTGTTACGCTCAGTTTTATTCTATTTGCCGACCTAGTGCCTAAACGTATCGCAATGAACCACCCTGAAACCATAGCTATGCGTGTTGTCGGGCCTATGAATATTCTCATTCGCCTATTTAAACCGTTGGTACTGGTAATAAACGGGATAGCTAACCTGTTTTTCAAATTGGTGGGTTTAAAATCAGAACGAATTGATGACATCACAAATGATGACCTTTATGCGATGGTTGAAGCCGGCGCGGCCGCTGGACTGCTCAGAAAAGAGGAGCATCAGGTCATTGAAAATGTTTTTGAGATGCAGCGCCAATGGGTCACAACGGCCATGACGCCAAGAGAGAACCTGGTCTTCTTATCACTATCAGACTCAAGCACCGAGATACACGCAAAGCTCAATAGTGATCTACACAGTCGTCTACTGCTGTGCAAAGAAAATATCGATGAGGTTATCGGTTACATAGACGCTAAAGCGTTCTTATCCCAGAGTCTTAATGGCGAACCACTTTCGATAGAACAAGAGATGATACAACAGGTTATTACACTGCCCGATACTCTCAATCTATTTGAAGCGATGGAGCAATTTAGAGCCAACAAATCCGATTTTGCGATTGTGTTAAATGAGTATGCCTTAGTGGTTGGTGTCGTCACCATCAAAGATCTAATGAGTACGGTTATGGGTGATTGGGCTCAAGCAGGCACTAATGACCAAATCATACAGCGCGATACTGACTCTTGGTTAATCGACGGGCTAACCCCAATTACTGACGTAATGCGCGCACTTGAAATCAACTACTTTCCAGATCCTCACCAGTATGAAACTCTAGCTGGCTTTATCGTCTACAGCTTGCGTAAAATTCCCAAAGTTACTGAGTTTGTTAACTACGCGGGCTACAAATTCGAAGTAATCGATATCGACAACTTTAAAGTTGATCAGGTGCTCGTTACTAAAGCTTGAACCAACTCAAGACCCTTGTATTGAGGAGCCCCATAGATGCAAAACCAACGCACCGACACAATTGTGGCACAGGCAACAGCAACTGGACGTGGAGGCGTTGGGATCGTACGTCTATCCGGACCTAATAGCCTATCAATTGCTCAATCCTTCATTGGTTTTAAACCTCAGCCAAGATTTGCGCACTATACCCCTTTTATTAATCATGACGGTGAGCAGATCGACGAGGGAATAGCACTGTTTTTCCCCGGCCCTAACTCATTTACCGGCGAAGATATTTTTGAGCTACAGTGCCATGGTGGGCCCGTCGTAATTGATCTAATCATAAATGAGGCGTTGCAACAGGGTGCACGCCTCGCCCGTCCCGGTGAATTTTCTGAACGCGCATTCCTTAACGATAAGCTTGATCTAGCTCAAGCGGAGGCCATCGCAGATCTTATTGAGAGTAGTTCGGCACAGGCTGCACGCTGTGCCTTGCGGTCACTTCAGGGGGCCTTCTCAAACGAAATTAATAGACTTGTCGAGCAGCTCACAAATCTTCGAATCTATGTGGAAGCTGCAATTGATTTTCCTGATGAAGAGATTGATTTTCTAACCGATGGAAAGGTTCAGAGCGACCTCGAGGGGATCATTCAACAGGTCGCAGAGGTTCAGTCTAAAGCACAGCAGGGCAGCCTATTGCGTGAGGGCATGAACGTCGTTATTGCAGGGCGTCCCAACGCGGGGAAATCAAGTCTGCTGAATGCTCTCTCTGGACGCGACAGTGCCATAGTGACTGATATTGAAGGCACTACTCGCGACCTTCTGCGCGAACAGATAGACATTGATGGAATGCCACTCCACATTATTGATACAGCTGGATTACGCGACGCGCCTGATCGGGTTGAACAGATTGGTATTGACAGAGCATGGCAAGAGATTCGCAAAGCTGATCGTATACTGGTCATGGTTGATTCACGCACAGCCTTGTCAAATGACCCTCGTGAACTCCTACCNGAACTCACAGAGCATTTGGATGACCTTAGTCATGTCACCATCATCCGGAACAAAATAGACCTTGTTGACGAAGAGCCAAAATTTAATCGAATCCAAGGGGTCGATGTTATATGTCTCAGCGCACGCGAAAACAGAGGCATTGAACTTCTTGAGCAACACCTTAAAGAGATCATGGGTTATCAAGGGAGTGGTGAAGGTGCCTACATGGCACGCAGACGTCACCTAGACGCTATTGACCAGGCAACAGACGTTTTAAATACAGGACTATGGCAATTGAAATCCCAGGGGGCAGGTGAATTGTTAGCCGAAGATCTACGTCGAGCACAGCAACTTCTCGGTGAAATCACCGGAGAGGTTAGCGCAGATGAGCTATTAGGTAAGATTTTCGGGTCATTCTGCATCGGAAAATAGAATTTTTAGATATGTATCAAAAATTTTTACGAATATATAAATAAAATATTTAAACTTATCCACAGAGCACGACTCGCTTAAATTAACCCCATCATTGAATACCACAGCCTTTAATCACCGAGTGTGTGGGGCAGTCGTTCAAAACGGCGTATATATATCCACACGCCACTCACAAATATACTGACAGATTAAAGATATGCACAGCCACCTGTGAATATGGTGTATAACTACGGCGTGTAACTGGCACTTNAATCTGTTGATAACTAGGGTTGTTGATAAGTAAGACCTTTATCAACAGCGGATACACAGGATCACCAACGCTATTACAGACATTTGTGACAGGCTTTAGGGTAGGCTAACTAATTGTAAATCAATATAAAAATTCACTTATCAACGGAAAACTCCCTGTATATAAATAACAAACACAATAAACATATATTCTTTCTTATCTATATATCTATTTATATTCAAAGAATAAAAACACTGGTTAATTTTTAACCATTTCTAATACCGATCAGTCTGGGTATAATCTCGCCTCTTTTGCACAGCAAGCAGATTTATTCCTGATCGAGGTCGATGTGTTATATCCGGATCAATATGATGTTCTCGTTATCGGTGGTGGCCATGCAGGTACAGAAGCCGCTTTGGCATCTGCACGCAAAGGCGCCAAAACCCTACTGTTAACTCACAATATCGAGACACTTGGGCAGATGTCATGCAACCCTGCAATTGGGGGTATAGGCAAAAGCCATCTTGTTAAAGAGATAGACGCACTTGATGGGGCGATGGCACGTGCAACCGATAAAGCGGGCATCCAATTCCGTGTCCTTAATGCGCGTAAGGGCCCAGCGGTAAGGGCAACACGTGCACAAGCAGATCGAATACTCTACAAAGCTGCCATACGCGAAACCCTAGAAAACCAAGAGAATCTAGATATATTCCAGCAATCAGTCGATGACTTAATCATCGAGGGTGATGTTGTAAAAGGGGCAATTACCCAATCTGGTATTCGTTTTATGGGTCGCTCTGTTGTGCTTACGGCCGGTACCTTCTTAGGGGGACTGATACATATTGGTCTGCAGAACTACGCTGGTGGACGGGCGGGAGATCCGCCATCAACTCGTCTATCGCAAAAGCTTCGAGAGCTGCCACTTCGTGTTGAGCGCCTTAAAACGGGTACGCCGCCACGGATCGATGCACGAACGGTTGATTTTACTAAAATGCAAGTACAACCAGGGGATACACCTACCCCTGTAATGTCATTTATGGGGCAGGCATCTGATCACCCTGATCAGGTTAACTGTTACATCACTTACACTAACTCAAAAACACATGACATTATCCGTGAAAATCTCGATAGATCGCCGATGTATTCTGGCGTTATAGAGGGTATAGGACCAAGGTACTGCCCATCTATTGAAGATAAGATTCACCGATTTGCCGATAAAGATCAGCATCAGATCTTTATTGAACCTGAGGGGCTGACTACGCATGAGCTCTATCCAAATGGCATATCAACAAGCCTACCCTTCGATGTTCAACTTCAAATTGTTCGATCAATAGAGGGTATGGAAAATGCGCATATAACGCGCCCCGGTTATGCCATTGAATATGACTTTTTCAATCCACAGGACCTAAAACACAGTCTAGAAACACGTGTAATAAATGGACTCTATTTCGCTGGCCAGATAAACGGTACAACCGGATACGAAGAAGCAGGCGCGCAAGGGATTCTGGCAGGCTTAAATGCCGCTGCCCGTGCCCTAGATCAAGAGCAGTGGTACCCCAGACGAGATGAGGCCTATATCGGTGTGTTAGTCGATGATTTGATCACACACGGCACAGCAGAACCTTACCGAATGTTTACAAGTCGCGCTGAGTATCGGTTGATATTACGCGAAGATAACGCTGATCTTCGTTTAACACAGAAAGGTCGCGAGCTTGGTCTTGTTAGCGACCAGCGCTGGACCGCGTTCAGTAAAAAACGCGATAGCATTGCAGCAGAAATGTCGCGTCTAAAAACTACGTGGATTCAACCAGGATCACCCGAAGCGCAGGTACTGGCTGACAAACTAACAACCGCACTTGGACGTGAGTACAACCTTAGGGATTTGATAAAGCGCCCCGAGCTAAACTATGAAGACCTCGCCGCTCTAAAACCTGCTGAGACTGAGATCGACGCCGCAGTAGCAGAACAGGTGGAAGTACAAATTAAGTATGCTGGTTATATCGACAGACAACGAGAAGAGATTGAACAGCTGCGCAAACATGAGAACACCCGTCTTCCGGATGACTTTGATTACAGCATTGTAGGCGGACTTTCAAACGAGCTACGTGCAAAACTTGAATCAGTTCGCCCCGTTAGTATTGCACATGCAAACCGTATAC
>JGI26082J51739_10000331_pt1 | contig 29548 bp, 26 predicted proteins | sample SaaInl5LU_22_DNA_FD_51739 | JGI IMG/M metagenome (IMG submission 51739)
TATTAATATTAAATAAACACTGTCTTTATCATCTTTAATTGAAAAGACAAAAACATAATTTAGGGAAGTAATGTTTTGGTTAGGTGTTAGTTGTAGGATTTACAAATATATAGTAATAATGTCATTTTTTAATATTTTTTTATATTTTTTTACAAAATAAAGGTTAAATATCTGTAAAACAGATTTTTAACCTTTATTAAATTTTAATAAAAAACTAATAATCAATAAAATAACTAAAAAGAAATTAGAAAGATCTAATGGCCCTTACATTATTTGAAACACTTTTTAAAACATTGGTTTCCTGACCATTACCAAAGTTTACTATCCAAGCTCTATTATCAGATTCTTCTGTTGAACTCCAATATACATCAAACTCAAAAGCTTCACCTCCGTTTGCAGTTGACACTGTATTTATTGTTGATCTATTTTGGTACATTAAATTTAATTCGTGTAAACTAGGTAAATACCAATCTCCATAAGTTACATTATTTACAACTACTTTTAATTCGTTACAAAGTCTTGCAGCATATAAAATACCATCATCACCAATAGCTGCATGTGTAGACATAATTATGGCATTATTTGCTTTACCTGCGTAAACTCCATCACCTTTAGCATAAGTATTACCAAAAGTACCAGAAAACCATTTTGTTGAAGTGCTTAAATTGTCTTTAGCACACACTAAACCATGTTGCCCAGTTTCATCAACCCAAAAAACAATACCTCCTTTTACAAAATCGCCGACTTTGTAATTAGGAACGTTATCTGCTTTTTTTGCATGCAAAGCATAAGGCACACTAAGCAATTGACTTGTACCAGATATAGTATAATTAGTACCACCTGTAATGTCTGTTTCTGTTTTTATAAAAAAATCTCCTGACCCCCAGTCTATTGAAGCAAAAGCACCTGAAATAACTTTACCTGTTCCTATTTCTATAGTAACTAAACCATTAGTATTTGTAGTTGGTGAATGTGTTTCTACAAAAACAGCATTTCCTGTTGAAGACCCTTCTAAAATACTTATTTTAAAACTCACACTTGTATCACTAATTAAATTACCATCAGCATTTCTAACAATAGCTTGATAGCTCATTTTTTCTGGTGTTTGAGCTAATGTAATTCCACAAATTAGTAATGCAATAATTAATTGAATCTTATTTTTCATAGTTAGTTTTTTATAATTTTAAAGATTTTTAAAGACTTTGTATTTCTGTAAACTTTTAACAAATAAATACCTGAAGCAAAATTTTTCATTGGTATAGTAGTGTTGTCATTTTTAATTTTTCCTTTCTTTAATAACCTACTACTGCTATCATACATCGAAAAAATTAAATTTTCTAAAACATTATCTTTTATTGATAAAACTACTTTATCTTTTGTAGGGTTAGGATACATAATAGCCTGTAAAGTAAGGTTTTTATTATCTTGATTAGATAAAGTAAACAACTCTAAGCTTTGCTGAATTCCTTGAGAAACAGAACCATTAGATCCTGTATTTATGCTTGCTATAATTTGACCAATAGTGTAACTCACAGAGCCAGCACCACTTACATTACCACCTGAAGACACAATTGCTTCTTGTGAAGCCAATATATTTGTAAGAAAAAGAAAAAAAAGAGTTGATAGAAAACGTTTCATAAGCAAGTTGTTTTTAAATTTAATCAAATCTAAAAAAAGTATTAGCGTAATAAATTTGAGAAAATCTAACAGACAATATTAATAAAAAATAAATATATCATGATTTGATTTTTCAATTTTTGATAATCAATAGCATAAAATCATGTAACTCTTTCATTTGTTTTTTACCAGTTTCTTTACCAACTTGTCCTAAAAAATAAAGTAAAATCCAAACTAAAGGCAATGCTACAACCATGACTAATGGGAAGAAAATAGACTCACCTAAAGATATTCGAGTAAATAATAAAACACAAAAAGCCAGAAAAGTAATACCAATTATAAAATGAACAAACATAAACAATGTCCAAACTTGTGGTTTAGGCCCAAATAACCCTTTTAAAGTTGATGAATTGTCACTCTCTTTTATAACTTCTAGATGTAATTGAGGAGACCAAAAATGACTTTTACTTTCAGGGATATCTAAAAATACATGACCATCAACTATTTTATTTTTATATATACAATCGTGTTTCTTTAAATAATTAGTTATTCTTTGTANCAGTTTTTCTGAATTCTCTTCTATAGCTATTGAGAATCTAGGTCTTAAATGAACCTCACTATTTCTTTTTTCTACTAACATAATTATAGTATATTTTAAAACAAACAAATAAAAATACACTTTAAAATTACAATTAATTATCCTTTAGTAAATTGTATCTTTGCAAAAAATTTCATCTTAAAATGAATAGTATAGTTGCCATTGTTGGAAGACCAAATGTTGGAAAGTCTACTTTATTTAACAGACTTGTACAAAGAAGAGAGGCTATTGTTGACGCTGTAAGTGGCGTTACTAGAGATAGGCATTATGGAAAATCGGATTGGAATGGTAAAGAATTCTCTGTAATAGATACTGGGGGTTACACTATTGGATCTGATGATATTTTTGAAGAAGAAATTAGAAAACAAGTTGCTTTAGCAATTGATGAATCTGACATTATTATTTTTGTTGTAGATGTAGAAGATGGTATAACACCTATGGATGCAGAAGTAGCAAACCTATTAAGAAAGGTAAAAAAACCAATTTTTATAGCCGTAAACAAAGTTGATAATGCAATGAGAGCTGCAGATGCAGTTGAATTTTACAACTTAGGTTTAGGTGATTATCATACAATATCTTCAATCAATGGAAGTGGTACAGGAGATTTATTAGATGCTGTAGCAGAAAAATTAGCTGAACCAGAAGAAGTAGATTTAGAAAAAGATGAGCTTCCAAGATTTGCTGTTGTTGGTAGACCAAATGCAGGTAAATCATCATTTATAAATGCGTTAATTGGTGAAGACAGAAATATTGTTACCAATATTGCTGGTACAACTAGAGATTCTATAGACACAAAGTATAATAGATTTGGTTTCGATTTTAATTTAGTAGATACTGCAGGAATACGTAAAAAATCTAAAGTTAAAGAAGATTTAGAATTTTATTCTGTAATGCGTGCAGTTAGAACTATCGAATATTCTGACGTTATTATTTTAGTTGTTGATGCAACTCGTGGTTTTGAAGGCCAAGATGAAAAGATTTTTTGGTTAGCAGAAAAAAACAGAAAGGGTATTGTAATCTTAATTAATAAATGGGACTTAATTGAGAAAGAAACCAATACTATGCGCGATTTTGAAGCTAAAGTTAGAAAACAAATAGAACCTTTTACAGATGTACCAATCGTTTTTATTTCTGCATTAACCAAACAACGTTTGTTTAAAGCTATAGAAACAGCTGTGGAAGTTTTTGAAAACAGAAAAAACAGAATTGCAACAAGTAAGCTAAATGACACTGTTTTAGAAATTGTAAAAAGCTACCCACCACCAGCAATAAAAGGTAAGTTTGTAAAAATTAAATATTGTATGCAATTACCTACTCCTACTCCACAATTTGCTTTTTTCTGTAACTTACCTCAATATGTAAAAGATCCATACAAACGTTTTGTTGAGAATAAGTTAAGAGAAATTTATAATTTTAGTGGAGTACCTATAACAATTTACTTTAGACAAAAGTAACAAAATCAATTCTTTAGTCTTTTTTTAAAAAAAAAGAAATATATTTTTAGTTCTCAAATAAATAGATAAATTTGCTTGAATCTCATAAACTAAAAATGAAAAAAATATCCTATTTAACCCTTACCCTATTATTTATTTATACATCTTGCTCTAGCCCAACAACTGGTGAAGATGTAGATAATGTACCTAATGCTGTAGATGATACAGCAACAACAATAGAAAATACAACAGTAAAAATAAATGTTTTAGCTAATGATGATTTTGGTTCTGATGGACCAAACACAGAAGCTATTACACTTACTTCTGGCACATCTGCAAATGGTGGTGTTTTAGCTGTAGACTTTGCTGGCACACCTGATAACCCAACAGACGATAAAATAGATTACACACCTAGTTCAGACTTCACTGGTGTAGATACTTTTGATTACAGAATAATTGATGCAGATGGAGACAGATCTTTAGCTACTGTTACTGTTACAGTTAATCCAGATGATGGTAGTCTTGCTATAGGTGCTACTTTTGAAGATGGCGATTTAAAATTTACTGTTACAAGCAGAGCGAATAAAGAAGTATCTGTAAGTAAAAGTACAGACGATGGTCCTTCAGGAGTATTAAATTTGCCTGAAAGTGTTACTAAAGATGGAACTACTTACATGGTTACAAGTATACCAAATGAAGGTTTTTCTTATTGTTATAACATAACAAGCGTTACAATACCAAATGGATACACAAGCATTGGTAGTTTAGCGTTTTATAATGATTATAGTATGACAAGCATTGATATTCCTGACTCCGTAACAGAAATGGGTAATGATGCTTTCGGAATTTGTGTTTCACTAGCTACTGTAAACATACCTTCTGGAACTTCTCATTTATCTGATGGTATTTTTGCAAGTTGTAGAAGTTTAGCTAATATTACTATNCCATCTACTATTACAAGTATTGGTACTGGAGTATTTTATGATTGTAGTAGTTTAAACAATGTAACAATACCAAGTAGTGTTACAAATGATAATATGGGTACAGCTGTTTTTGGTTTATGTGCAAGTTTAACAAATGTTACTTTTCCTGATAGCTTTACAACTATACCTAATGAAACTTTTTACGCTTGTAATAACTTAGAAAGTTTTACAATACCTAATAATATTACAAGTATTGGTGCTTCTGCTTTCTACGAATGTAGTGTATTAAAAGAAATAACAATACCTAATACAGTAACAAGTATTGGTAATGCTGCTTTTGGAGCATGTGTAAATTTAACGAAAGCTGTTATACCTGATAATATTACAACTTTACCAGATAATTTATTTTATCAATGTTTTGATTTAGTTGATGTTAACATACCAGCTTCAGCCACTTCTTTAGGTAGTAGTGTGTTTTATGACTGTAATAGTTTACAAAATATAACTATCCCAAATACTGTAACCTCAATTGGGTCAAGTGCTTTTGGTAACTGTACAAACTTAAAAAGCATAACAATTCCTGATGGAATTACAACTATTGAAGAAACAACTTTCTTTAACTGTAGAACAATTACAGAATTTAATATTCCAAGTAGTGTAACAAATATTAAAAAAGGTGCATTTGCTGGTTGTAACAGTATTACTGAAATTACATTACCTGCAGGCATAACTTCAGTTCCAGAAACAGGTTTTTATAACTGTAACAGTTTAACTAAAGTGAATATGCCAAGTAGTGTAACTACTATTGGATCAACTGCTTTTGGCAACTGTGTTAGTTTAACATCTTTTGACATACCAAACACAATCACAACAATTTCTGAGCAAGCATTTTTTCAATGCACAAGTTTAACAGATGTATCTATACCTAGTACTTTAACTAGTATTGGAGAAAGAGCTTTTTATAATTGCTCTGTATTAACTAATGTTTCTGTAGATATTGCTTCTCCTTTAACAATAGATGCAAATGTATTTGAATTCATTTCTTTAGGTAACTCTACATTAAAAGTACCAGCTGCATCAGTTAGCACATATACAGCTGCAGATGTTTGGAAAGATTTTGGATCTATAACATCTTTATAATTAAGACTATAAAAAAAGAAACTTAAATTTAAGTTTCTTTTTTTTTGCCTTATTTACAAATTTTAAAATTGTTGAAAACTCTTTAATAATAAAAAGGTTATCACCAAAAAAGTAATATATTTGAAATCGTATTTTTAAGATAGTTTTTTCCCTATTGAAATAAAAAAACTCAAAAAATGACGAACATTTTTGTAGCAAGTGCTATTTCTAGAAATTTAAGAAATAGTTTACTTTGCTTTTTATTGATTATTAGCTATACAGTTATACCTCAAAATCAGATTTCTAAAAAATCTTCTGCAAAAGAATCTTTACCAATAAACTTAAGTAAAGACGATTTATTTAATAAAACAAAACAGCTCATTTCAAATAAAGAGTATAAAAAAGCTTGTAAATTAATGAGAATAAATTATGCTAGATTCTCAGATAATTTTGAAATAAATTGGCTTTATGCTCACGTTTTTTGGTTAAACAATAAGCCTACAAAAGCAAAAACAAAGTTTAAAAAGGCTTACTCTATCAACAACAATAACAAAGAGCTTCAACTAGATTATGCAAGGTTTTTATATCAAAATGGAAAAACTCAAGAATTAGAAAAGTTTCTAAAACAATCTAATAATTACGAAACTAAAGATGCTGAATATTTATTAATGCAAGCCAACTCTAATTTTTGGAAAGGAGATATTAAAAAAGCAAAAGAGAAAATAAAAATTATTAATGAAACCTATCCAAATAGTGATATAACAAAAAAACTAGAAGCAGAAATAGAAGACTTAACATCTGGTTATATTAGAACTAATTTTGAATATCAAACAGACTCACAACCTTTAAACTATTTTGGAACTCACATTAAAATTGGAGAGTATGTTTCTAGATACTTAAATCCTCAATTAGAAATAAGTAATTATAATTTTTCTCCTCAAAAAGAAAGTGCTTTAATTGTTAATTTAAAAAACGAAATTTATTTTGATCGTATTAAATTATCTGCAACAATTAATGGAGGAATATATGCAAACAATAGTGATAAAACTGATTGGATTGGAGGTTTAAGTCTAAAGAAAAGTCTTTTTGAAAAGACTTCGTTAAAGCTAGGTTACATAAAAAATGCATTATTTTCTACTATAGCAAGTACAACCTTTAACTTAACACAACAAACTGGTTTTGCAGAATTAGAACATGAAAATAAGTATGTAATATTTAATGCTGGTTTTAATCATAATTTTTATGATGATGGTAATTATATTAATTCCATTTCTTCATGGATTTTATCACAGCCTCTAAAAGTTTACAAGTTTAGTTTTCAATTTGGTTATGGGTTTAATTACACAGATGCAAAAGATATTTTATTTATCTATGATAATAATGGTGAAGGAGTTTATGACCCATACTTTACTCCAGAAGAACAACAAATTCATTCTGGTCTTTTTATATTACAATACACACCTACTAAAGACTTAACCATAAAAGGTAAGTTAAATTATGGTATAGAAGCTATAGTTCAAAATCCATATCCTGTTGAAGTGGCACCAAATGATTTTGAAATTGGTGGTTTTTATGAAGCTCCTTTTGATTATATGGATATTGAAGGCTCAATTAATTACAATTTTTCGAAAAAATTCTCTGTGAATGCAACATATATTTTTCAAGAAACATTTTTCTATGATAGACAAAATATTAATGTCGGATTAAACTTTACATTTTAAATGAATTCGAAATTAAGAGACGATTTATGGCAATTTAAAGAAGCTAAAAAAATAAATAATTTTGATAAGGCTGTTTTTTTAGGACTTACTTTTGCTGGTATTGCAAGTATGTTTTATTTAACAGAGTGGTGGTTTAGAGGAGAACATATAGCCAATCTATTTTTATTTATTTTACTTACGCTTTTTTTCTTTTATGGATTATTAAGGGTGGCTTTAGTTTGGATTAATTATCTAAGAATTCAAAAACCATTAGAAGTACCCACACCAGAAGAAAATTTAAGTGTTGCCGTATTTACAACCTCTGCTCCTGGAGAACCTTTATCTATGTTCGAAAACACTTTTAAAGCTCTTAAAAATTTAAATTACCCTCACACAACATACTTATTAGATAGTACAGAAGACATAGCTTTTAAAGAACTAGCAGAAGAACATGGAGTTGTCTGGTTAGATTTAGCAAATATACCAGGAGCCAAAGCTGGTAAAATAAATGAAACATTAAAAAGAACAAAAGAAGACTTTATATTAATTTTAGATCCAGATCATATTGTTTTTCCAAACTTTTTAGACCAAACATTAGGTTTTTTTAAAGATGAAAAAGTTGGTTTTGTACAAGTTAGCCAAGGTTATTATAACATGTATCGTTCTTTTACTGCAAAAGGCGCAGCAGAACAAACTTATACTTTTTATGGACCAACTCAAATGGGGCTTTTTGGGTATGGAAGTGCAGTTGCAATTGGAGCAAATTGTACTTTTAGAAGAAAAGCTTTAGAAAGTATTGGAGGGCATGCACAAGGTTTAGCAGAAGACCTACAAACCTCTTTAAGAATACATGCAGAAGGATGGAAATCTATTTACAATCCTGTAATAGTAAGTCGTGGTTTAGTACCAGAAGATTTTACATCATTTTGTAAACAACAATTAAAATGGGCAAGAGGTGTTTTCGAATTATTATTTGATGAAATTCCAGGTACTCTTAAAAAATTAACTTTTTGGCAGAAGTTATCTTATTTATCAATAGGTACATACTATTTATTTGGACCCATTACTGCATTTTTCATATTTATACCTCTTTTATTTTTTACTACAAAAATAAGTCCAGCAGCAATGGATTTTACAGAATTTATAATATTAGGTAGTCCAATATTAATTATTGCATTAATTATATATGCATATGCTCAAAAATTTCTCTGTGATCAGAAAACAGAAAAAGGAATTCATTGGAGAGGAATGGTCTTGAAATATTCTTGTTGGCCAGTTTTTACATATGCCTTTTATTTAACGCTAATCAATAAAAAAATTCCTTATATTCCCACAGCAAAAATAGCAGTAAAAGGGTTTATTAATCCTTTTGTAAAACCATTAATTTGGTACTGTATATTATTCATTTTAATGATAACTGGTGTTTATATAGAACGTCGTTATTATATCCCCGAAAGTGAATTAATTCTAACAGCAAAGAAAACTTGGGCCATGATTGGTTTTGCTTTAATAGCATTTATACAATTTATTGGTGGAATTGGAGCTGCATATAAATCATTATTTATTAAAGCAGAAAATGCATGGAGTAGAATAAAAGTAAAAGAAAACAAAAGTATTATAGTAAAAAACAACTAACACATGAAAGTAGTAATATTAGCAGGGGGTTTTGGAACCAGATTAAGTGAAGAAACACATAGTATACCTAAACCAATGGTTAAAATTGGAGATAAACCAATTATATGGCACATTATGAAACATTACTCAAGTTTTGGTTTTAATGAGTTTGTGATTCTTGGAGGTTATAAATGCTATGTAATTAAAGAATATTTTGCCAATTATTTTTTACATCAATCAGATGTAGAATTTGATATTGAAAACAACTCAATGAAAATATTAGATTCAAATTCAGAAAAATGGAAAGTAACCATTTTAGACACTGGTTTGCATACAATGACTGGTGGTAGAATTAAAAGAGCTGCAAAATATTTAAATGAGCCATTCTTTTTAACTTATGGTGATGGTGTTAGTGATGTAAATATTAAAAATCTTTACGACTTTCATAATACTCACAATCAAAAAGTAACTATGACCTGTGTACAACCAGATGGAAGATTTGGTGCAGTAGACATTAATACAGAGACTAGTGTTATAAATACTTTTATGGAAAAACCAAAAGGAGATGGAGCTTGGATTAATGGTGGCTTTTTTGTTTGTGATCCAGAAGTAATTGACTATTTAGAGGATGATACAACAATTTTTGAAAGAAAACCTTTAGAAAACTTAGCAAATGATAATGCATTAGCTGCTTTTAAACATAAAGGATTCTGGAAACCAATGGATACACTAAGAGATAAAAATCAATTGGAAGATAAATGGAAACAAAACCTAGCTCCTTGGAAAACATGGTAGAATTTGAATCTCTTTTTAATGGTATTTACAGTGGTAAAAAAGTACTTTTAACTGGTCATACAGGTTTTAAAGGTTCTTGGTTAGCTCTTTGGCTAGAAAAAATGGGTGCTTTTGTTTATGGTTTTTCTTTAAAAAACACAGATGAACTAAATCATATTGAGCTTTTAAACCTAAATATCAACGAAAAAATTGGTGATATTAGAAATTTAGATGTACTTCAAGAGTACTTTAATGAAGTACAGCCAGATATCGTATTTCATTTAGCTGCCCAAGCTTTAGTAAGACCATCTTATGATGACCCTATAGAAACGTATTCTACTAATGTTATGGGAACACTTCATGTTTTTGAAGCATGTAGAAAAACTTCTTCAGTAAAAGCTATTGTAAATGTAACTAGTGATAAATGTTATGAAAACAAAGAATGGCTTTGGGGTTATAGAGAAAACGAACCAATGGGTGGTTATGACCCATATAGTGCTTCAAAAGGCTGTTCAGAAATACTAACTTCATCATACAGAAATTCTTATTTTAATGTAAATGATTATGGTAAAAAACATAACGTTTTATTAGCCAGTGGAAGAGCAGGAAATGTAATTGGTGGTGGTGATTGGGCTGTAGACAGATTAATACCAGATATTGTTAAAGCAACTGCTATAAACGAAGCTGTGTTAATTAGAAATCCTAAAGCCACTAGACCTTGGCAACATGTTTTAGAGCCTTTAAGCGGATATCTTAATCTAGGAGCAGCATTACTTAAAAAAGATGTAACAAAAGCAGAAGGATTTAATTTTGGCCCAGATAATAATAGTAATTTACAAGTAGGTGACATTGTAACTTTATCTCATAATTATTGGAATGACATTCAGATTAAGATTAATGAGAATAAAGATGAGCACCATGAAGCTAATTTATTAATGTTAGATTGTACTAAAGCTAATAAATCTTTAAAATGGAAAGCTGTTTGGGGTATAGATAAGACAATAAGTACCACAATAAATTGGTATAAAAAATATTACGAAAATAATGATATAAATTCTTTAGAAGATTTATCAAATTATGTTTCTGATGCAAAAGCTGCAAATATTTTATGGGCACAATAAGTCTTAAGGGTAAAAAAATTATAGTTGTAGGAGGTAATGGCTATTTGGGTTCTTTTTTAGTAAAAGCTTTAAAAGAGAAAGAAGCTAAGGTTTTTATAATTTCTAAAAATTGTAAATATTCTGACAATGAATTTAAAGTTGATATCACAAATTTTGAAGATGTTAACACAATTATCCAAAAAATTAATCCTGATATTGTTTACCATTTAGCAGCTAACATTAGTAGAACAAGAGATTTTTCTATTTATAATTCTATGGCTGCTGTTAATGTAGATGGCACATTAAATATTCTTAAATCATTAGAAAATATAGACTCTCATTTTATATTTACTTCATCTAGTGAAATTTATGGAAATAATATTTCTCCTTTTAAAGAAGATCAAGCTCCAAAACCAGTTTCTCCATATTCTTTAACAAAGATTAATGCAGAAATGCTAATCGAAACATATTGTAAAAACTACAATAAAAAATATACTAATCTAAGAGTATTTAACTTTTTTGGTGAATTTATGCCAGAAGATTTTTTTATTCCTCAAATGATAAAAACACTTAAAAGAGGAGAAGATTTTTTAATGACAAAAGGAGAGCAAGTTAGAGACTTTTTATATGTAAAAGATGTTGTAAATGCTTTACTTTTAACAGCAGAAAATACAAATTCTCAAAATCAAACATTAAATGTTTGTAGTGGTGTTGGTACTAAGTTAAATGAGCTAGCATCTTCTATAAATAATTATATAGAATCAAAAGCCAAAGTTGTTGTAGGAGCAATACCTTACAGAGATAATGAAGTTTGGGAAATGATTGGTAATAATAAAAAAATTAAGAATAAAATAGGTTTTGAACCTAAATATACTGTTGATGAGGGTATTAAAATCCTTATAAATCACTTATAAATTATGTCGAAAATTAAAAAAACATCAAGAAGACTTGTTAACGTAGTTATAGCTTTAGTTGTTGGTTATATTGTAATCTATGGTTTTGCAGCTTTAAGTAAAAGATCTAAAGGACCATTAGGTGGATTTTTAGAGAACGTTAGCAACATGGTTCAAAATATAGAACGCGATGCAATTTTAGAGAAAAGAGAAAATTTAAGAAGTAATAAATTAGAATGGTTTAAAGATCAAAGAAAAAATAAGTTCTCTTTGTTAAAAACAAAATATATTCTTTTTGGAGCTTCTGATGATAGCAAAGAATCATATGAAAATATATTTAACTTAGAAGATTCATTAGCATTAACATTTCCAATCATTAGTATTTATGGTGCTTGGGGTGAAAATGCAGAGTACAAATTTCCAAGAAATGAAGTTGATGCGATCATAAGAGTAGGTTCTATACCAATGATTACCTGGGAACCTTGGTTAGATAAATTCTCTGTAGAAAACTTCCCTAATATTAGTCCTATAGAAACCAGGAATAAAAAAGGGATGGCATCTGTTGCAGCTGGGCACTATGATGCATATATTAAAGAATGGGCTACAGAAGCAAGAAAGGTAAATTATCCTATTTATTTAAGAGTTGGTCATGAAATGAATGACCCATATCGTTATCCATGGGGTCCACAAAACAATGAGCCAGAAGAATTTGTAGCTGCTTATAAACANATTAGAGACGTATTTGAGAGTNTTGGTGCAAAAAATGTGATTTGGGTTTGGAGTCCGCATTTAACCTATGGTAAATTTCAAGAATACTATCCAGGAACAGACTATGTAGATGTAGTTGCTACAGGTGCACTAAATTACGGTACAAGTACAAGTTGGAGTGATTGGTGGACTTTTGAACAAATTTTTGGTAATTATTACAAAACACTAGAGTCTTTTTATAAACCAATTATGTTAGCCGAATTTGGTTCTTTAAAACCTGGTGGAGATAGAGCTCAATGGTTTGCAGATGCTTTTAATAGATTTCAATTTAAATACCCATATGTAACATCTATTGTTTTCTTTCATTATTCAAGTGATGGAAGTACAACTTATAAAAATGTAGATTGGTATATTAAAGATGATTCAGAAGTTACCACAGCTATTAAAAATGAGCTAAAAAATTGGGACCCAAAAAGTAAACAACCAGACATTAAATAGATTCTAAAGATTAAAAAATAAATCTTTACTATTATTTTTAAACTATTTTTTTAGTAGCCTATTGTAGTTACTAATGTAACATTATACAAAATATTACGTCTAAATAGATGTTAACTTACAATTACGTAAATTTGCACTNAATATTTTGTTTNCATGAATGTAAAAATATCTAATAATGTTTCTCATGTGGAGTTACCTTTAGAACTCCATATTTCTTTTAATAAGGTTTTGTCTTTATTTGAGAAATACTCTCATGAGGATTTTTCTGATCATCCATTTTATGAAGCAGCAAACAAAATGGTTAATGTCTTTTTTAATAATAAAGATTTAAAAGACGGTTTTAAAGATGAAGATNTTTTAGAAAAATATAGTAAAGAAATAAATTTAGTACTAGATCCATTATTTCCAGAACCTTTACTTTTAAATGAAATTAAAGCAGCAACTGTTCCTTTTTCTTTCACCTCATTTAAATTTACAACTCGTTTTCAAAACATTTTAAATAATGCTGGAGACGATTATGAATTAAAAGTAAGAAACTTTGAAGAAGACAGCATGTACATTATGGCATGTACCTATATACTTGCAACTGTTTATGATTTTAAGGTAGATGTTAAAAGACCTTTTTATTTTGATATTCCAGACAAAACAACTGGAACAATGAAATATTACAGAGCTACTTTTAACGCAGATTTTTCTGAAATTANACCCACTGCAAACGCACCAAAATTAACACAAGAAGATTTTAGACATCTCTTAAACAACTATGATAATATTGATATTTGGAAAGAGAAATTCCCTCCAAATAGCTATGTTTTTAAAGGTTTTGGATTAATTAGTTTATTTGATGTTACTTCAGAAGAAATGGTATCTACCATAAAAGCCAACTTATTATCTGGAGGTGACAATTTAATTTACAGACTTCAAAATAATTTAAGAGATTTTTATAGCATAAAAGATTTATTATTAGGCTATTCTATTTTTGATAATATCAACCATAAAATTTGTCAAAATAAAATTAAAAGAACAAACAGTATTATCTTAAATAATAATGACGAAATAAATTGCTCTTCATCTTATTTTTGTGATAGTATCATGCAAAAAGTTTTTGTAGAACATGAAACTTTTATCATCTCTGACGTTGGTGAATATGGGCAAGCTACTAATGAAAATGGCTTTTATAAAACACTATATAACTCAGGAATAAAAAGTATTATAATTATACCTATAAAAGCAACAGTAAATGGTGATTTAGCACTTTTAGAGATTGCTTCTCCAAGAGCTTATGATTTAAATTCTGTTAACATTAACAAATTAAAAGATATTATTCCTGTTTTTGAAGCTGCTGTAAAAAGATCTTCAGAAGAAAGACTAAATATTTTAGAAGCAACTATTCAAGAAAATTACACATCAATTCATAGTGCTGTAAAATGGCGTTTTTATGAAGCTGCAGAAAAGTATTATGAAGAATTACANTNTAATGAAAATGCAAAATTAGAAGAAATTGTTTTTGATGATGTTTATCCATTATTTGGACAATGTGATATTAAAGGCTCTTCTGATGCCAGAAATAATGCTATACAAGAAGATTTAACAACACAATTAAACCTTGCTATAAATGTTTTAAAAGAAGCTTGCGAAAAAGAAAACTTACCTATTTACAAAGAGTTAATGTTTAGAGTTTCTACTTATTTAAAAGATGTAAAAAGTGGTTTAAATGCTGGAGATGAAATAAATATTTTAGATTTCTTAAAAAGAGAAATATATCCAATTTTTGGTCATATTAGAGTTTTAAGTCCATCACTTCATGAAAAAGTAGATGTGTATATGGATCGTTTAGATGATGATTTAGAAGTAGTCTANGAAAAGAGAAAAGAATATGAAGATAGTGTTACTCTNTTAAATGAAAANCTAGCAAGTTTTATNGATAAAAAACAAAAAGAAGCTCAAAAAATGTACCCTCATTATTTTGAGAGATATGTTACAGATGGTGTCGAATTTAACATGTATATAGGTCAGTCTATTACTAAAGAAGATAGTTTTGATGACATCTATTTATTTAACTTAAGATTATGGCAATTACAAACCATTTGTGAAATGGAAAACATTGCTTACAACCAACTACAAAATATGAATCATGAATTAAGAGTTGCTTCTTTAATTCTAATTCATAATAATCCTATGGCCATTAAATTTAGAATGGATGAAAAACAATTTGATGTAGATGGTGCTTACAATATTAGATACGAAATCATTAAAAAAAGAATTGACAAAGCATTTATAAAAGGCATAGAAGAACGCTTAACTGTACCTGGTAAAATTGCAATTGTTTATTCTCAAGATAAAGATGCTTTAGAATATATTAAATACATTAACTTTTTACAATCTAAAGATTTACTGGGTAATATAGAATACTTACAATTAGAAGATTTACAAGGAGTTTCTGGTTTAAAAGCTTTACGTGTAGAAGTTATTTATCAAAAAGATTTTGATGGTAAAACAAGTATAACTTTAGAAGAGCTTTTAACTCAAATCGAATCTTAAACAGGCGTAATTTCTTGCATTCTAAATGCAAGAGCGAATGCTATAACACTTACTATTATACCTATCATAAAAACAGTATAGGTTATTCTTAATAAGCCGTATTTTCTATTTAAAACTAGCCCTAAGAAATATAAATCTTTGGTTAAGGAGCCATATAAATAATCTCTGTCTTTCATCATTTCAGAAATTCCCCACTCAAACTCATCTAACTTCATTTTATGAAAGTTTCCAAAGAAGATTAAGTTCACTTTTTTATTAGCAACATCTTCTTTAGTAAATTTTCCTTGAGTAACATTTGGTCTTGTAGCCATAATAGAAAGTATCATACAAGCAACTGTAAATAAGATAAATATAACAGAAGGCACTAATAAATAATCGTTTGATGGATTATCTAATTTTGGAATTAATGTTGAAAAAGACATAGATATGATAATCGCATTTACAGACAGTAATATATTTGCTTTTGTATCTGCAATATCACTTAAAGTAATATGATTTCTTAAAGCCACTCTAAACATAGTTTCTATACCTCTTTCTGGAGATTCTACTTTATNTTTTTTAATTTGAAGAGATGCTTCTTTTTGATTAAATTTTCTTAAATCTTTTTTTAAGCTTTTTTGATTTTTTATCAACTTCGCCAAGTTTTTAGCTTTGGCTTTACTCCAGTTTTTTAANGCATAATCTGTATGAAATTTTTGAGTATCTGTAAAGAAATGAATATTCTCTTTTATCCATCCTTCATCAGTAAATTTTTTTGCTCCAGTCAACTCCCACTCTTTTCTTAAAAGTGCAGCATAATCAAAAAACTTCTTAGAAGCTAAATGTGCACAATCTGCATCAATTATAATTTTTTCTAAAAGAGAGTTGGGTGTTGCACCCATTTTGGTAGCTAAAATAATGTTAGATATTACTTCTATATCTTCATCAGAAACTTTGTTTTCTTTTAACCATTTTGTTGCAATTTTAACACTTTCTTCCTCATGGTCTTCTGCACCATGAATAAATCCTATGTCATGAAACCATGCTGCAATAAGTACTTTATTTTTATCTTCTTCTGAGACTTCTATACTTTCACAAATTTCGTTGGTTTTACCAACCACCCTTTGAGTGTGAGATATATTATGATATATATAATTTTTATTTAAATTTTTGTTTAAAAAATTTAAAACATAAAGTTCTGCCTTTTCAATTAATTCACTCATCTCAAAAAAATTTACATTCAAAAATAGTGAAATTAATCAACTTTTAATTGCGCTATTTTTAGTTGTAATTTTATAGTGATTTTTGAGACAAACAAAATCTAAAAGAATATTATATGATTACATGGAAAGATATTATCAGCTACTCTAATAAAGGAAACTTAAAACCCGATAAAAAAGTTGAAAAAACTGAACAAGAATGGAAAGAAATTTTAACTCCAGAACAGTTTAGAATTACAAGACTAAAAGGAACAGAGAGACCACATTCTGGAGCACTTTGTAGCATTTATGATGAAGGTAAATATAATTGTGTTTGTTGTAATACTCCATTATTTGATTCATCTATTAAATTTAATTCTAGTAGTGGCTGGCCTAGCTTTACACAACCTATAAAAGAAAATGCTATAAAGTACTATAAAGACATTTCTTTTGGAATGGTTAGAGTTGAAGTACTTTGTAATACTTGTGATGCTCATTTGGGTCATGTTTTTCCTGATGGACCAGAACCAAGTGGTTTGCGTTATTGTATTAATTCAGAATCAATGGTTTTAGATAAGACAGATGAATAACCTACAAGTTGCTACAGTTGGTGGAGGCTGTTTTTGGTGCACAGAAGCTGTGTTTCAAGAAGTAAAAGGAGTNNAAAAAGTAATTTCTGGTTATGCAGGTGGTAATGCACCAGGCAAACCTACGTACAGAGAAATTTGTTCTGGTTTAACTGGTCATGCAGAAGTTATTCAAATAACATTTGATGCAGATGTAATTTCTTATCAAGATATTTTAGTCATTTTTATGACTACTCATGATCCTACAACACTAAACAGACAAGGTGCAGATAGAGGTACACAATACAGATCAGTAATTTTTTATCATGATGAAAATCAACATAGAATAGCAAAAGAGGTTTTATCGCAATTACAACCTTATTTTAATGATAAAATTGTTACAGAAATAAGTGAGTTACCTATTTTTTATGAAGCTGAACAAGAACATCAAGATTTTTATAAAAACAATATTGGTTATGGTTATTGTACTTACGTTATAGAACCAAAACTTTCTAAGTTAAGAAAGCTACATTCAGATAAACTAGCATGATTTTAAACATCAAAGACAATTTTACAAAAGAATTACCTTCAGATCCAATTNTNGAAAACTCAAGAAGACAAGTTACTGAAGCTGTTTTTTCTNATGTAAATCCAAAAAAAACAAAAGATCCAAAAGTTATTCATACATCAATTGAGATGGCAAATGAATTAGGTCTTTCTGCAGATGATTTAACATCTGAATTCTTTAAAGATATTGTTACTGGTAATAAAATTTATCCAAATACAAAGCCCTATGCTATGTGTTATGCAGGTCATCAATTTGGNCAATGGGCAGGACAATTAGGTGATGGAAGAGCCATCAATTTATTTGAAGTTGAACACAATAACAAAAACTGGAAAGTACAATTAAAAGGCGCAGGTGAAACTCCTTATTCTAGGTCTGCAGATGGTTTAGCTGTTTTACGATCATCTATAAGAGAATATTTATGTGCAGAAGCTATGTTTCACCTTGGTGTACCTACAACAAGATCANTGTCTTTAAGTTTAACTGGTGACCAAGTTTTACGAGATGTTATGTATAATGGAAATCCAGCTTATGAAAAAGGAGCTATAGTTTCTAGAATATCACCATCTTTTTTACGTTTTGGAAACTTTGAAGTTTTTGCTGCTAGAAATGATTTAAAAAATTTAAAAATCTTAACTGATTACACAATAAGGCATCATTTTTCTCATCTAGGGAATCCATCAAAAGAAACATATGTCAATTTTTTTAAGGAGGTTTCTGAAAGTACTTTAGATATGACTATTCATTGGCAAAGAGTGGGTTTTGTTCATGGAGTTATGAATACAGACAACATGTCTATTTTAGGTTTAACTATAGATTATGGACCTTATGGATGGTTAGAAGGTTTCGATTTTGGNTGGACACCNAATACCACAGACAGACAAAACAAAAGATATAGATATGGTAATCAACCTAACATTGGTTTATGGAATTTATATCAANTAGCAAATGCATTATACCCATTAATTGAAGATGCAAAACCTTTAGAANATATNTTAAACCAATATAAAATTGATTTTGAAAATAAATCATTAGAGATGATGAAGTCTAAATTAGGTCTTTTTAATAATGATNAAAATGACATTGAGCTGATTCATNCCTTAGAAGATAATTTACAATTAACAGAAACAGATATGACTATTTTCTTTAGAGTTTTAAGTAATTTTAAAGAAGCTAATNTTGCNCTTNAATTNATTGAAAATGCTTTTTATGATGTTAATCATATTTCTGAANAAATNAAAATCTCTTGGAATAATTGGTTTTTAAAATATCAAAACAGATTAGAAAAAGAAAATTTAACTCATCTAGAAAGAAAAGAAAAAATGGATGCTGTTAATCCTAAATATGTTTTAAGAAATTACATGGCACAATTAGCAATAGATGATGCAAATAAGGGTGATTACAAATTAATTGATGAATTATACCAATTGCTAAAAAAACCATACAAAGAACAGCCAGAAAATGAAAAATGGTTTGCAAAAAGACCTGAATGGGCTAGAAATAAAATAGGTTGTTCTATGCTTTCTTGTAGTTCTTAAATAAAAAAAGTAATTTAGTTATCTACTACAACCTATATGATACACGAACTAAAAGAAATAATAAATCAAGCATTCATTAATCAAGAAAAAGGATTAAAAAATGTTTTGGCTTCTGTTGTTTTTTTAGACGGTTCTTCTTACAGAAAGCCAGGTGTAAGAATGTTAATTTCTGAAGATTTAAATTCTGTAGGTGCTGTTAGTGGTGGTTGTGTAGAAAAGGAAATAATTCATCGTTCAAAAGCTGTTTTTGAAAACAATACAGCTAAAATTATTACTTACGATGGTAGATACAGACTTGGCTGTGAAGGTATCTTATATATTTTACTAGAGCCTTTTACTATTAAAAAAGAGTTTTTAGAAGAATTTACCAAAGCAACCTCAAAAAGAGAATCTTTAAAAATAGAAAGTTACTTTATAAAAAAAGATGAAACTTCTGGCGATTTTGGATCTATAGTAACGTTTGAAAATAATAAGCAATCAATTTTTAGATGCTACAATTAATCCTAAAAATGAATTCGATTGTTTTACACAAATACTGCAACCTGCATTTAGATTAATTATCATTGGTGGAGAGCATGATGCAGTAAAGCTATGTAAAATAGCAGCTAATTTAGGTTGGGAGATTGAAGTTATTACTTCTGTAAAAGACCCCAAAACATTACATGATTTTCCTGGAGCAAAAAGTGTTGTTGGTGAAAGCCCTGAGACTATATCTTTTTCAGGGATTGAAGAAAATACAGCTATTGTAATTATGAATCATAGTTACGTACAAGACTTAAAATACGTTACAAAACTTAGTAAATATCGTCCAAAATACATTGGAATTTTAGGGGCACCTAAAAGAAGAGAACGTTTATTTAATGAACTTTTTGAGTTTGTACCTGACATATCTGAAGAATTTTTAGATCAAATTTACACGCCTGCTGGTTTACATATTGGAGCACAAACTCCTGAAGAGATTGCTATTTCTATTATTGCAGAAATACTGTCTGTTATTAGAAACAAAGAGCCTTTTTATTTAAGAAATATAACTGATAAAATTCATAATTCTTAAATGTCTAAAATTGCTATTGTTATTTTGGCTGCAGGCAAATCTCTAAGAATGGGTTTTGCAAAACAGATCATAAGGATAAATAATGAACCTTTATTAAAAATTACATTAGATAAAATTGAATCTATTTCTGAGGACACCTATTGTGTTTTAGGTGCAAATAAAGATTTAATTTTAGAAGAAATTCATTTTAATAATACAGTAGTAATTGATAATATTAACTATGAAAAAGGATTGAGCTCTAGCATTAGTATTTGTATAGAATTTTTTGAGAAAAAAAATCTTAATTATGATGGCGTTTTATTTGTTTTAGGAGATCAACCTGCTATAGAAACTGAATACTTTTTATCAATAATTAATAGGTTTAATGAACACAAAACAAAAATTATTGCAACAAATTATGATGGAAATGCTGGTGTACCTGCTCTATTTCCTAAATCATTTTTTAAAGAATTAAAAATCATTAAAGGAGATAAAGGAGCAAGAGAAATACTTAAAAACAAACCAAAAAGTATTATTTTCGAGTCTTTTAAAACTAGTCTAGTAGATATAGATACACGTAAAGATTTAATTGATTATAACAAATAAAATATACAATGAAATTTTCTAGATTACTCTTTTATATTTTTACCACCAGTATATTCATTTCTTGTGCTACAATTAAAATGCAGGTTAAAGAAGGTCACACCTTTAAACCAAATAAAGAATCAGAAGTATTACATTCATTTTATTTAATTGGAGATGCAGGTAATTCTGAGTTATCTAAGAAAGATTCAGCACTTGTACTTTTAGAAAAAGAAATTACTAAAGCTAAGAAAAATTCTACCTTAATTTTTCTTGGAGATAATGTTTACCCAAAAGGTATACCTAATAAAAAAGACAAGTTATATAAACTTGCAAAACACAGGCTAGATGTTCAAATAGATATTGCAAAAAAGTTTACAGGAAGAACTTTATTTATACCAGGAAATCATGATTGGTATAGTGGTTTAGATGGTTTAAAAAAACAAGAAAAACTAGTTGAAGATGCATTAAAAAAGAAAAGTTTTGAACCAGATAATGGTTGCCCAATAGAAAGAATTGAAGTTAATAAAGATATCAACATTATTGTAGTAGATTCTCATTGGTATGTAACTAATTGGAACAAACATCCTGGAATTAATGACAAATGTGAAATTAAAACTAGAACTAAATTTTTTGAAAATTTGAAGGCGAAATTAAGAAATCTCAAGGAAAAACTACTATAGTTGCATTACACCACCCAATGTTTACTAATGGTCCTCATGGAGGTTTTTATTCTTTTAAAAGCCACATGAAACCCACTCCTATTTTAGGTAGTGCTTTAAATATTTTAAGAAAAACATCTGGTGTTACAGATACAGATCAACAAAACGAAAAGTACAACGAATTAAGAAATAGAATAATAACAATAGCTCAAGAAAACGAAAAAATTCTTTTTGTTTCTGGACACGAACATAGTTTACAATATATTGTAAGAGATAATTTGCCTCAAATTGTAAGCGGCTCAGGTTCTAAAATGACTGCTGTTAAAAATGTAAATGGAGGAGTTTTTGGTTATGGTACTCAAGGATTTGCTAGATTAGATGTTTATAAAGATGGTTCTTCTACAGTACATTTTTACACAGCAAAAGATAAAAAAATAGTTTTTGAAGCTAATGTATTTAATGCAGATAGTAAGCATGATTTTAAAGACTTCCCAAACGCAAAACTAAAAGTAAAAAAAGCATCTGTTTATTCAGATAATGAAGTAAATAAAACTGGTTTTTACAATTTTATTTGGGGAGAACGTTATCGTAAATATTTTGGTAAAAAAGTTTTAGCTCCAACAGTTAGTTTAGACACATTGTTAGGTGGCTTAACACCAATGAGAAGAGGTGGAGGTCATCAATCAAAATCATTAAGATTAANAGACAAACAAGGTAGAGAGTATGTAATGAGAGCTCTTCGTAAAAATGCAGTGCAATATTTACAAGCTGTTGTATTTAAAGATCAATATGTAGAAGGTATGTTCGAAGATACTTTTACAGAAAGTTTGTTAATGGATGTATTTACAGGCTCACATCCTTATGCTCCATTTACAATTGATAAATTAGCTGAAGCCATAGATATTTATCATACAAAGCCAGTATTATATTACGTGCCAAAGCAAAAAAGTTTAGGTGAATTTAATGTTGATTATGGTGATGAATTATATATGATTGAAGAAAGAACTGATGAAGGTCATGGAGANAAGAAAAATTTTGGTTTTTCTAATAATCTTATAAGTACAGATGATTTAAGAAAAAATCTATTAAAAGATGAAAAATATGTATTAGACCAAGAAACATATATAAGAGCTAGATTGTTTGATATGTTAATTGGAGATTGGGATAGACACCAAGATCAATGGAGATGGGCTGAATTTAAAGAAGGAGATAAAATTGTATACAGACCAGTACCAAGAGATAGAGATCAAGCCTTTTCTGTTTTTGGTGATGGTTTTTTACTAAGATTCTTAACAAGTGCAATGCCAGGATTAAGAGGTATGCGTTCTTATAATGAAGATTTAAAAGCACCAAAATGGTTTAGTTATTCTGCATATCCTTTAGATATGTTGCTTATAAATGCTAATAAAGAAGTTTGGGACAAGCAAGTTGCAAGAATTCAATCACAAATTACAGATGAAGTTATTGAAGATGCAATGAATAAATTTCCTGATGAAGTAAAAGATGAAACCGTTAATGATATTAAAAGAAAACTTAAAGGTAGAAGAAGTAACCTTCAAAAGATTTCTGATCGCTATTACAAATACTTAAATGAATTTCAAGTAATTACTGGTACAAATAAAGATGATTGGTTTGATATTGAACGTTTTGTAAACGGAGATACAAAAATTACAATTTATAGAATTAAAGATGGTAAAAAATCTGATATTGTTATAGAAAGAAGATTTTCTAAAAAAATAACCAAAGAAATTTGGATTTATGGCCTTGATGATGATGATGTATTTAACGTTACTGGATACAATGGAAAAAATTCAATAAAACTAAAAATCATTGGTGGTTTAAATAATGACATTTATGATATTAAAGCACCAAAAAACATAAAAGTTTACGATCAAAAATCTAAAAAAAATACTTTTAAAACTCCTAATGTTTCTAAAAAACTGACAGATGATTATGATACTAATACTTTTGAATATAAAAAATTAAAAAGTTCATCTAACACAATTTCACCTGCAATAGGTTTTAACCCAGATGATGGTATCAAAGTAGGTTTAAAGAATATTATTTTAGTAAATGGTTTTGATAGAAATCCTTTTACATCTAAACATGAAATCTCTGGTTTTTACTTCTTTGCTACACAAGGATATGAACTTAAATATTCTGGTGAATTTGCAAATGTATTTAAGCATTGGAATTTAGGTTTACAAGCAGGTTATAATAGCCCTAACTTTGCTAGAAACTATTTTGGTCTTGGAAATAACACTTTAAACCCAGAAGCACAAAAAGAAGATCCTGATTTAGATTTTAATAGAGTTAGAATAGAACGATTTAATGTGGGTTCTTTTTTACAATGGAGAGGGCATTTAGGAGCAAAAATTAAAGTAGCATTAGATTATCAAAGTTTTAATGTAGAAAGAACTCCTGGTCGTTTTTTAGAAACTGAATTCAACCAAAACAATAGACTTTTTTCTACACAACAGTTTGCTAATCTAGAAGCTGGCTATTATTACAGACATACAGATAATGAAGCTTTCCCTACATTAGGTGTAGAGTTTGAAACTAAACTAGGGTATACTACTAACTTAAACGAAAGTAGAAATTTTGGATATAATATCAGTTCTTTAGCTATAGATCATAAGGTAATTCCTAATGGCAAATTAGTACTTGCTTCTAAAGTAAAAGGACATTTTAATTTTGGAAACGATTTTGAGTTCTATCAAGCAGCTAATATTGGAGCCAATGAAGGTTTAAGGGGTTTTAGAAATGAACGTTTTAATGGAAAAAATTCGTTTGTTCACACCACTGATTTAAGATGGAATATGAGTAGATTTAAAACAGGATTATTACCTTTAAGTATTGGTGTTTATGGTGGTTTTGATTATGGTAAAGTTTGGGGGACACCTAATGACAGATTATTAACACCTAATAATATTACTAAACTTCACACATCTAAAGGTGGTGGTGTTTTCTTTAATGCTGCAAACATGTTTGTTGGTAGTATAGGTTATTTTAATAGTATAGACGGTTCTCGATTAGAATTTAGTTTAGGTTTCGATTTTTAATATGAATGATATAGCATTATTTTTTGGTTCCTTATTTGGAATGTTATCAATTGTTTTTGGAGCTTTTGGAGCTCATTTATTAAAGAAAAAATTAACTCAAGATCAGTTACAGAGTTTTGAAACTGGAGTTAAATACCAAATGTATCATGCAATTACATTATTGGTTTTAGGGTATAATTTAAAAGAGAGTTCAAGTATTGATATATATATTATTTACAGCTTTATTATAGGAGTATTTCTATTTTCTTTTTCAATTTACGGTTTAGTATTATCAGCAGCAAATCATAAAAAGATGAAGTTTTTAGGACCAATTACTCCATTAGGAGGTTTGTTCTTAGTATTGGGTTGGGGTTTATTATTATATCAATTTTTAATCAATTTTTAATTGATATAAGTTACCACCTTCTCCACCAGACTTTTCATCTGTAATAAGGATATTATTATTATCTATAAAGCTAATGCCTTCTTTTTGAGAATAGTGTTTTAGATCTATTACCTTTACTTTACCAGATAAAAATTGATCGTCTTTAAACTCTGAAAACACTAAAATATTTTTTTGAGAAAGTAATATAACTTTTTTTCCATCATCAGTAATATCTGCAGAGGTTATCCAAGAATCATTTTTTTTACCATTGTCAAATTCTCCAATAAGTTTTGCAGTATGATTTCCTTTTGTAGCTGGAATCTTATATAAAAACGTTTTACCATACTCTTTTTTTACTCTGCTTTTTGTAAAAATGTAAAAATGGTTATTGTAGTAAAAGAAACTTTCTGCATCAAAAAAACGATCTTTCTTTTTAGGAGGAAATTTATTTTGATTTTCATATTCAAAAGCAATTTCTTCTACTTCTGCATTTTTTTTTGTCAAATACTCTTTGGCTACTTTATAGATCTTTAAATGCTTTCTATCATTATCATTATTTCCAAAATCCCCTATATATAAGTTTCCTAAATCATCTGATGTTAAATCCTCCCAATCGTTATTTTTTGTTTTTACATATACTTCTCTTAAGAAATTTCCTTCTTTAGTAAATGCATATAATTTAGGTTGATTTCCACTATCATTTAACATCCAAACTAAATTTGAACTTTGTATGTATTCTGTACCAGAAACTTCATCTAGAAACTTAGGTAGATCTTCAATAAACTTTAGTTGNCCAAAATTTTGACAGCTAAAAAAGATAAAGATTGTAAGTAAAAAAAGTAGTTTTTTTATAAACATAAAGTAGATTATAAAACGTATTTTAAAAAGTAAAAATTTATTTACCAGCCACCAGAAGCTCCTCCTCCTCCAAAAGANCCNCCTCCAAATCCGCCACCAAAACCACCTCCTCCAAAAGAACCACCTCCTGAAGAACGACCACCAAAACCACCTCCAAAACTTCCTCCACCTCTACCAGCGTTAGATAATATGATGGTTTCTAAAATAGCATCAGCAACAGAACCTCTTCTGTATCTTCTACCTCCTCCTCTATTGTTTTTGTTACCTCTAGAAATTAAAATAAAGAAGATAATTATCATAATCACAAAAACAATAATCCCTGGATCAAAGTCTTTTGATTTTTGTTTTCTTGAGCCTGTAAACTCGCCTTGCAGTGTTTTAAAAATATAATCAACACCTTTATCTAGACCTCCATAAAAATCTCCTTTTCTAAATTCAGGTATTATAACTCTTTCTATAATTCTCTTTGATTGAAAGTCAGTAAGTAAATACTCTACTCCTTTACCATTTTGAATAGCAATTTTCTTATCATCTTTAGCTAATAATAGGATAACCCCATTATCTTTTTCAGCATCACCTATTCCCCATTTTTCTCCCCAATTAGCAGCCAAATAATTAATGTTTTCTCCTTCTGTTGATGAAATTACAACAACAACAATCTGTGTTGAAGTCGTGTCTGAATAACGAATTAATTTTTGTTCTAAATTTGATTTTTGATTTGCATTTAGAAGATTGACATAATCATAAACACTGGTCTGAAATTTAGGTTTTTCTGGAATTTGAAATCCTTGAGAAAAGAGCGAAAATGAAAATAAAAACGCAAATAAAACTAATAAATATGGTTTGTGTTTGTTTATCATTATCCTTTAGAAATCTCATTAGATAGTTCGTTTTCATCATCAATACTCCAAGGAAAATGAGCTTTCAACTCTTCTCCTGCTTTTAGTATTCCATCAACTAAACCTTGCTTAAAGTCAGCATTTTTAAAATGATTTTGCATTATATTTTTAGTGGAATCCCAAAAATCTTTATCTACCATATTATTAATGCCTTTATCACCATAAATCACAAATTTATGATCTTCTACAGCTACATAAATCAGTACTCCATTTTCATCTTTAGTGTTGAACATTTTTAACAAATGAAAAACCTCTAAAGCACGTTCAAAATGATCTTTATCTGTTGTAGCTTCAATATGAACTCGAATTTCACCAGATGTATTTTTTTCAGCTATTCGTATAGCCTCAATAATTTCTTGTTCTTCATCTTTGGTTAAAAATTCTTCTACTAAAGACATTTATTCTTTTTTCTTATTAAAATCGAAATTTACATCTGGGGCTTTTTCTGAACCAGGATCTGCTTTATATCTTGACATTTCACCAAAATTAAAAACACCAGCTAATAAAGAGTTTGGAAAGACCTTGATGTGTTTATTGTACTTATTTACATCTTCGTTAAAACGATCTCTTGCTACATTTATTCGATTTTCTGTACCTTCTAATTGACTCTGTAACTCTAAAAAGTTTTGGTTAGCTTTTAATTCTGGATAACGTTCTACAGAAACTAATAATTTAGATAAAGCCCCTGTTAAACCTGATTGTGCTTGTTGAAATTGAGCCATATTTTCTGCAGTTAAATTACCTGCATCAATATTAACAGAAGTTGCTTTAGCTCTTGCATTAATTACATCTGTTAATGTAGTTTTTTCAAAATCTGCTGCTCCTTGAACTGTTTTAACCAAATTGCCAATTAAATCATTTCTTCTTTGATATGCACTTTCTACATTAGACCATTTTGTTTTTGCATCTTCTTGTAAAACAACTGCCTCATTATTAAAGCCTTTACCCCAACTGTATATTAAATAGACAATAACACCTATAATTATTAACGGTAACCATTTTTTCATAATTTCTAAATTTTATTTTTTATGTTGATTTTTATTGATTGTCAAATTTACACACTTTAAATTTAAAGAGATGTTCCACCATCTAAAGTTATNGTTTGTCCTGTAATAAACTTTGTGTTTTCTGAGGCTAACCAAACTACAGCATCTGCAATTTCCTCTGCTTTTCCATAACGTTTCATAGGTATTACACTTTTTAAAATANCATCCATTTCTGGTTTTGCATTTATTAATTGAGTTAATAATGCAGATTCTGTATAACCAGGACAAACTGCATTTATTCTAATATTTTTTGTAGCATATTCCATAGCTGCAGACTTAGTCATACCAACCACTGCAAATTTACTTGCACTGTAACTAATATTATTTGGTGATGCTTTTAAACCTGCTAATGAAGCAATATTTACAATATTACCATAACCTTGTTCTAAAAATTGTTGTAANGCTACTTTCATACAATAAAATACACCTGTTTGATTTACAGAGATTACTCTATCCCAATCTCNTAAAGTTGACTCATGTGTCCTTAGTAAATGAGGACCAATTCCTGCATTATTTACAATCACATCTAACTTACCAAAATTGGCAACTGTATGCTGTACTAAATTTTCTACCTCTTTAAAAACAGCAACGTTTGCTTTTATAGGTAGCGCTTCTCCGAAATTTGTTACAATTTCATCAACAACTTTTTGTGCACTTTCTAAATTAATATCAGAAACTACCACTTTTGCACCATGTTTAGCAAAATGAATTGCTGTTGCTTTACCTATCCCAGAACCTGCACCTGTAACTATAACTACTTTATTTTTTACGTCCATATTATTTACAAAATATTAATCTTGAATCTGATAATGCTGATGCTCTTAATGCTCTTGGATATTCTTTGAATTGCATCAACTTAAAAAATTCGTTTTTATTAGCATATTTTACAATTAAAACCTCATCCCATAATTTCTCATTAGATNGACCTATAATTGTTACTTGTGGTTTTCCCTTGAAAATAATTTCTGCTTGAATCTTTTGAAAAAAAGGAAAAGNAGCTTTCATGTAATCATTATAAGTCTCTTTACCTGTTTTACCTGTTGATGAAACTACTTCCTTATAATTTAAATAGTTCATCATAAAAACTGGAGTATTTTCATCGAAATTTGATAAAACATCTAAACTATCATTATTAATTTCCATCAGTCAATAGATTTTGTTTTAATAGCTTTTAAGGCTAATTTACAGCATAACTCAGCAGCTTTATTTAAGTTTGCAAAACGTGGGTCTGTTGTCCATCCTTTATGATATCGAAAATAGATTTGTTGCGCAATCACTGCTATTTTAAACAATCCGAATGCATAGTAAAAGACTAGATTATCTAAATTTCTTTCTGACTTTTCAGCATACATTTTAGCAATTTCACTTCTTATTGGATTGCCTTCAAAAATGGTAGGAGAAGGTATCCCTTGTTTTACAAAGTCATGATCTGTGACTACTGTCCAATACCCTAAAGAGGTTCCTAAATCCATTAAAGGATCTCCTAAAGTAGCCATTTCCCAATCTAAAACTGCACTCACTTCTTGCCAAGAATCATCTTTAAAAACGACATTATCATATTTGAAATCGTTATGTATTAAACAATGATCGTATTTTTTGGGTTGATTTTCTTGTATCCATTGCATCACTAAATCTGCCTCTGGATATTCGTCAGTTTTTGCTTTTACGTATTGTTTA